>Ga0247727_10001298_pt1 | contig 59915 bp, 46 predicted proteins | sample WisWelCaveWW1625_FD_202498 | JGI IMG/M metagenome (GOLD analysis project Ga0247727, IMG submission 202498) | Biofilm microbial communities from Wishing Well Cave, Virginia, United States - WW16-25 | ecosystem: Environmental > Aquatic > Deep subsurface > Groundwater > Cave microbial mat | place...
CGGTGACAACAGGTTGATGCTGTCCCCACGGACCTGACGCAATGCTTTGATCGATGCAAGGTCTGCAAAATTGACTTCAATGTCGTTCCCATCCCAGCCGGGGCGAATGGGTTCCCGGTATTCGTAGAAGTTTGCAGTGTCTGAACCAAAGCGGAGAAAGATCGCTGCATCGTAGTCGCTGGTATCCGTGTAGACAAGCGTTGGATCGCCGTGCACAAACATTTTCATGCCGCGGTAGTTAAAAACATCGAGAGGACGGACGGCATAATTCTTCACAGCTTGCCGTAAAGAATCTACGGGCAAATTCTTGAGGATCAACGCAAGTGATTGCTCATTGGCAAAGACCGGTTGATCCGGTTGTGTCCGATCTCTCTCGCGAATAACGCCCGGCGGGGGCGTGTAGCTCGGATTATCTTCAATGTTCACCACGGAAATCTTTAGAACAGAATCATTTTTTGTGAACTCTTGCCACTGGTTGCCCACGAGGTTTATGTCGGCAATGCGGAGACGCAGGTCTTGAGTAAACCCCGAAAGATAGAGTCGGACATACTGAAGGTTTTGCAAGATGTCCTGTGGGTTTCGACTTGCGAGAGACTTGATCCTTGTCGGATTGAGAAGCGGAATTCGAAATTGATACCACCGATTCACACCGCCGCCCACAACAAATGTATTCGTTCTTTGTGTCCCCACAGAATCGATAAATGCCGTGTCCAGGGGGACTTCGTACTGGAGATAGCTGTTCACATTGTCCAGTTGAAAATTTCCATTGATATCCTCCGTATTGGGGAAGCTTCCTTCAGGACTAAATTGATTAGCTTCTGGTCCGTTGATGCGGCTGAAGTCCTGACTTCCCGTCGTAAAGCGATAATCGTCTCCACCGGGATCGCCGGCAAGCTCCGGGTACCGCAGGACGAGCGGCGCAAATTCTGCCTGTTCCTGGGCACTGGTCAACATATCAAGCCCAATGTCCTCGCCCGGTTGAAGTGTCCCGTTCGCAATTGGTCCGAGGACCAGATCCTCCGAGTTCAAGACGGCGTTAGGAATCACATCCTCGCTGATGAGTCCGAGGTCAACAAAGAGTCTTCCCCTTCTGATGTCGGAAATATCTATGCCGTCAACTCTCATCCAGATTTCGAGGAAACCGATATTTTGATCGAGCAAGTTTGAGCCGGATGTCGAAAGATACTTCATGAGGCCGTTCCAATTCCTCTGGGGTGCCAGAAGCATTGTTGTGTCGGTATTCAGTGAGTAATTATACATCCCGCGGCGTGTCGGATAAAAATCCATGTTAAGCACAGTAACACGGTCCTCTCCACGGCGCACACTTCGGTTTGGCCAAATTTGACCAACGAAGACATCGCTGGGTAAAGGATTATACCACTCCAGCTTGGCCTTGGAATCCGTACTGTGGAGCGAGTCCCTGCTGACCAGAAGCGTGTCCACGGGGGGACTTGCGGGTTTCCACGTTGCATAACTGACGCCCAGGGGAATCGTACGACGAGCCCCTTCAAAGTCATCAATGTATGCAACAGCATCGCCCCGATCGCTTGGAATTGGGCTCTTCTTGGTGTTCGGGTCCGGCACCATGTATGCTGCTTCGCCGCTGACGCGGAGCGTGGATTTTTCGCGGGTCTGATAGAAAGGCAATGCGTCGAGCGCCGCGGTCAAAGGAGTGATATTGAATGAGGTGGAACCGTCGACCCCGAAGATCGTGTTGCTGGTAGGTTCCTCTCCCAGCCGCACCTTATCGCTGAGCGTTTGCTGGTTCAGGTTCATCACCGTAAAGCCGAGCTGGGTATTTGGAAACGCCGAGAGTTCCCCACGCGCACCGATGAGTGTCTTGGCGGCGAGCTGAAACAGATCGTTTTGCTCGTACTTGATTTGCACGTTTGCACCGGGTGTCAACGCTAACGGGTTGCGGATTACAACTTCCCCAATAATGTAGTCGACGGAATAATCGACGTTGGGATTCAGCGGTGCTCCATTCAGGAGCACCCGGACGCTCCCATCGACAAGATTAAATCCCAAATTATACCGAGTTGTCTGAGCAGCCTGGAAAGTCGTATTGATAACATAGCGATCCCGCGTGCCGCTCTGTGAAGCGGCAGATTTCGTCGTATCATACACTTCAGAGAATATGTAATCTGACGAATCAGCCGGCGGCACGAGAAGAGTGCTGAAGAAGTTCCGGATCTTAGCCCGGAAAGGCTCTAAGCTCGGAAAAATAATTTCTGCGCGGGAAACATCAATTGTCAATCCACCCCGGTAGTCGAATTTGTTGTCAGGCGTAGGCGCATTGGTTTCATCGAATCGGTCAAGGCCGAGGATTTCGAGTAAGTTCTTGCCGAAAATTTGCTCGTCGGCAGCCTCGGCACTGTTAGTGACTCGTGTGACCTTGAGCTCAAATCCTTCTTTTTTCAAGTCTCTGCCGCCCAGCGAATATACGTTTTTCAGCATCATATCCCACGCGGGCCTATCTGTAGAAAGTAAATTCGAAGGTTTAATGAGCTTGAGGACAATTCTGCTAGGGGGGCTCGGGGCGTTGCCTTCAAATTCTCCAAAAAAAATGTCGTCGGGCGACAGCGATGTTGGACCTTCGATGCGATATGCCGCTGCCACAGCCTGTTGGTCCTGTAGAGACGTATTGATGGTCACATAGCCCTCGTAGCGATGGACGACGAATTCCGACCCTGCCAGCCTTTTGAATGGACCGACCACAATCCTCCCCGGTACACCGCCTCCCTCTCGGTTCCGCAGAGTCGAATCATATCTCGCGCCTGCAGGCAATCCTTGCAGATCGATGTCTGCGACAGCAGTGCGAACGCTTGCATCGTACTGTTGTCCGGGCGGCTGCGACACCCACACTTCAATGTCTTTTACCTGCTTACTCAATATCTCAGGCGTGAGATTTCCCTCAATAGAAATTGTCGATTTTAACGGCTCAAAAAACTTGCGATAAAGCGTATCCAGGAAAAAATGATTCACAGAGTACTCCCAGGCCTTCTGCGCTTTCGTCTGCCTGGGTGCTCCGCCCGTCACGGTGAGCTCGCGCGTCTGTCCTTTTTTCTGAGAAAGCAATGTGGTTAAGACCAACGGCCCTGTTTGAAATTTCGCTTTGATCCCGAAGAGAGCCTGGCTGCTGCCTACAAACGTCGAAGGAGTCGAGAGCGACACGTTACCGGCCTCAACGCTTTGAACGATCTCATCTTCGTAGCCAGTGTATTTAATTTTCAGCTGGTTCTCGTACTCAAACACGCGTTGCGTATTCCAGTCAGCCAGGATATTCAGCTTGTCGCCAATGGTACCGTTGAGGTTGATCTGAACTTCCTGATTGAAATCAGGCTCATTGCGAACTTGATCGAAGCCCGATATTGTCGGTAGATCAGATTTTTGACTGCGAAAAGCCGCCCTGATGTCAACGGCACCGGAGATTTTGAGATTAATGCGCGGAGGGCCAAAGATGCTCAGTAATGGATTTGCCGGCACGGGTATATCGATGTTGGTTATTTTTCCAAAAACACCCCCCAGTCCCTCTTCCTTTTCAGCGGGACGATATTCTCCGGCAAGCTTACTCCAACTGCGCCATTGCTCGTACTCTGACCGCCGCTGAATATATTTCTCGATAGGCATTGTTATGGGGATTTTCACATCCTTGTCCAGAACCGACTCGCGGACGGTCACGATGGTTCCCGTGCTATCGAGGATTACCTCGCGGTGAACGCTGATCGGACTGGCCTTCAAATAAAAGGGGGAAAATTGTCTCGGGAAGATATCAGCATAGACCGGATCGTGCCGCTGATTCCGGAAATTTTCAACGCGTGCGGTGGAATCTACGGCCTCCACGCGGGATGTGTCGTTCGATCGCGACGAATCAGGGTGAAATGTAGACGTCGTATCTTCTTTAACCTGAGTCGCGTCCCCCCGACGTAACACCACCTCTGCATTGGTCGTATCCCCAAATGAAGTCACGGACAGCGGTATCTCATTCGACGGACCCGATGTATCAAGGACTGCAACCAAATGTTGAACAGGCGGCGGGTCCGGCGGGGCGGAGCGAAAGGCAAGCAACACCATCGCAACTGCAATCAGCCACAAACCGAGAAGGATGCGGAGAGAGGAATAAGCCTTATGCTCGCGTTGGTGTGCGCGAAAGGAATTCACGTTGTAGACTTCGATTCTTCCTGAGTAAGATGCTCGTCAGCCGCGACGAAATAGACTGACGTTCTTTAGTTCAGTACCAACGAATCGATACAGAAATTCCTTTCACGAATTCGGGAGAATATACGCTGAAAAAAATAGCAAAAAGGGGGGAGAATTGCAAATATGCTTCATTTCGACCAAAATCATTGAAAATTCGAAAACTGAAGAATGACCCACCCTTCATCGCACTTTGAAGGAACCAGCGTAGTCCTGGGCATCGACCCCGGATGGCGGACACACAGCTCAAGCTTGGAAAAATCCCCATTCTGGAGTATATTAGGCATGAACCACATGCAAAACGTATGATTCTCTACCGATACATCTTAGGCAGGCACGTCGGACCGTTCATCTTCTCGGTCGTCACTCTGATGTTCATTTTTCTCCTTCAGTTCATCATGAGGTTTATCGATGAATTGGTAGGAAAGGGGCTGGGCGCCTCGGTAATTGTCGAGCTGATCATACTTAATCTTGCGTGGATGTTGGTTCTTGCCGTCCCGATGTCGGTTCTTGTTGCCACATTGATGGCATTTGGGGGACTTTCCGCAAACAACGAGATTACGGCGATGAGGGCCAGCGGTATGAGTTTGTACAGGATGATGGCGCCAGTATTCATCGTTGCCGTCGGTCTTGCGATTCTGCTTGTCCAGTTCAACAACATAGTTCTCCCCGAGGCAAACCACCGTGCGAAGACGCTCATGATTGATATTCGCAACAAGAAACCTACTCTCTCACTGGTTCCAGGGTTGTTCTCGCAGGACATACCAGGGTACAGCATCCTTGTTCGAAAAACATTCGAAGAGTCAAACGACCTTGAGGGTGTCACGATCTATGATTACACAGACCCTTCGACCCACGTCGTAATAACTGCAGATCGGGGGACTGTTTCTTTCACCCCCGACCATAGGAAGCTTCTTATGGATTTATCAAACGGTGAAATCCATGAAATGACGCTGCGCGAACAGAATTCGTATCGAAGGATTCGTTACGAGAAGCACAGGATTGTCATGAATGCCGAAGGATTTCAGCTGGAACGATCCGACGAAGGAACATTTTCGCGGGGCGACCGCGAACTCAGTGTGCAGCTCATGCGAGCATTTGTCGATAGTCTCAACAAAGAAAACGCAGCACTGATGCAAAGCGCAAGCAAACTCATCGCAAACCATTTTGACGAATATCTGACAGCTACGTTTTCTGCGCCACCGGTGCCCACAGTGCAAGAACTTGCCATTAGTGCAGCACTGGCGAGAGCCCGTTACTTTGCAAGCAGAATGACCAACGAGCTCGTTCGCATACAGTATAACCAGGACAGAATCGGTGAATATCTTGTAGAGATTCATAAGAAGTATTCTCTCCCGGCGGCATGCCTGGTCTTTGTCCTGATCGGCGCGCCATTGGGAGTCATGGCACGGCGGGGGGGGTTCGGCGTCGCCGCATCATTGAGTCTGGGATTTTTCGTACTCTACTGGGCTTGTCTGATTGGAGGAGAAAAACTTGCCGATCGAGGCTTCATAACGCCTTTCTGGGGAATGTGGTTTGCCAACATTGTTCTGGGCATTGCCGGAGCATACCTGACTCTGAGAATCGGAAAAGAATCACTCGTCATTCGATGGGCCGCGATACAACGGTTTATTCCGCGGGCATGGGGAATGCCAGAATCCGAGCCGCCCTCGAAGGGGAGGGTGCAATGAAGATTCTGGATCGATACATCGTGAAGCATTTCATCCTCACGGCGCTCTTCGCGCTCCTTGCGTTCATCATTATCTTCATCGTCATCGACATGATGGAAAACCTGGATGACTTCCTCGACCGCAAAGCAGGAATCGACATCGTTGCCAAATATTATTTGTATTTCACACCCGAGATCATCAAGCTCATGATTCCAGTCGCCATGCTCCTCTCGGCGCTCTTCACCACTGCGAGGATGTCTACGTTCAATGAGCTGACTGCGATCAAATCGAGCGGCACAAGTCTCTACAGGTACATGCTGCCGCTCCTGATCCTTTCCCTCATTGTGAGCGGGGCATTGGTCTATTTCAACGGATGGGTCGTCCCATATGCCACCAAGAACAAATTCAACCTCGAACGGCAGTACCTCCAAAAACACCTGGAATATGTGTCGAAAGACAACATCTACATTCAAGATAGCCAGACGCGAATATTGTCCATTGGTTTTTTCGACGACACCCGACATATCGCCACACGGGTCAGTGTGCAAGATTTCAGCGACACAAACCTCACAGCGATTGTCGAACGATACGATGCTGCGCAAATGGAGTGGAATGAAACGACCAAAGAATGGAACCTTTCCAGGGGCACGCACCGAAGGTTCGATGGAAGCAAGGAGACGCTGGAATATTTCGCATCTCTCAACATCGGAAGAATGAACTTCACTCCGGAAGATGTGCGGAAGAAACAGGAAAAACCGGACGAAATGTCGTATCCCGATTTGAAGCAGTTCATCGAGAACCAGCGACGCGCAGGACACGATGTTTCGCAGTGGCTTGTAAACTTTTACGGGAAAACTGCTTTCCCCATGGCAAGTTTTATTGTGGTCCTTTTCGGAGTACCGTTCTCTTCAATCAAGCGACGGAGCGGAATTGGAGTCGAGTTCGGGATTGCCGTCGGCATCTGCTTCCTCTACATGATCTTCCTGAAGGTCAGCCAGGCGTTTGGCTACAACGGTGATCTTGACCCCCTCCTCACTGCGTGGTTGGCAAACATCATCTTTCTTGCTGCGGGGATAGTAAACCTCCTTCGTGTGCCGAAGTAGTACCCGCTCGAAATGCACTCCCTAAAAATCGAGGCTCACTGTTCCGATCGTCTCGGTAACTGCCCCCAGAGGGGATGGCCTGAGTCTCACCCTTGCTCTGGCACGAAGAGCCTTGTTTTGCAGCGCCGCAGCTAAGAATGCGTCGAGTGCACTGAGGACGTGGTTCACGATAACCGCGCTCACGGCTGTGCTGGCGATGGTGTAAAAATCGTTCGCCTTGCCACGGAGGACGGAATATTCCAAAAACCGCGGCGACACATTGCCAGCTATTACATCCGCCGGGGTTATGCTTGCACCATCATCCCAACCGGCCGCAAACTGCGGATATTTTCCTATCAACTCAAAATACTGTTGATCGGGTCTGCGCGGAAGACCGTGGGTGAAACCATTTCCTGTATTTAGTCCGATCTCTGCCTCACAAGTGTTGAGTGTAGCGAGGTCAACGTTATTGTTTACCACCAATCCTGTACACCCCGTGACAGTGGCATTCAACTGCGTCCTGTACGTTTCAATCCATTGCGCATATCGAACGATAGACCAGTGAGCATCGGCAAAATCCTGAAAAACGTCCGTTTGTCGGTCCCCTTTCTTGTCATAGGCGTATGCCAGAGCCCACCCCGCGATCTCCGCCGCAAGGAATAGTGCGCCCCTCCAATAGCTTTTAGAATAAAACTCTCCGGCTCCGGGCAGGGCAAGCGAAAGCATGCCGGCCATCCAGGGTGATTTGAGCCTGATGCGCCGCATCCTGACAAAAGAAATCATGGGTTCTGCCAGCGTGGAGCGAATCGAGCTTCCCATCTCCTCCTCAGCGGCGTCTTGAGAAAACGAAGCAAAGAGATCGACTTTGACGCTGCCTGTGAAATATCTATCCTGCGTGTCGGTTTTCAAAATTCGCAGGGATGTTGAGGGTTCTTGCCCGCGCGCCTGCAGCAACGCAAGAAAGGTCAGTGTTGTAATAATTGTCGTTCGGTTCATTTATGACTTCTCCAGTCGTGAGTTGGCAGCGAAGATGAATCGCCGTTAATCTAATTCAAATCCGAACAAAATGCCAAAATAGAAGCGCCATTCCTTGCCGTACGTTACGGTGGAATTGTTAAAGCTGATGAATCGTTCAAACCTGTCGAATCCGTACGACGCATTGAAGAAGATCATCGTCGGGTATGAATACCAAGAGAGCGATTCAAGGCGAAGTTCAAATCCTACGTCGCGCTTGAATCTATTGCCGCCGGGATACCCGGTCCAGGCGTCACCGACATCGCCGTAGATGGCCGCGTACAGTTTATCGAAGTACAGATGGAGCAGCCGCAGATCAATATTCTCCCACAACGGTATACGGTAGGTGAGATTGAAGAACGCCGCCTCGTTTCCACCGAGGGCGTAAAACGGGTAGCCTTTCATTCCGGTTAAGCCGCCGACATAGAAGTCAAAAAAATCATCAACAGGTGGGCCAAGAATTGAGCCTCCACGAAATCGAGCCGTCAGAGAATGCTTCCATCCCGGCAACTGAAGATGTTCGCGCCAGTCTAACTCAAGGCGATGAAAACGGAATCGCTGATACAGCGGAACAGCTATGCCGTTCTGGATCTCAAAAGCGTTGTCGGGGTTGAATTTGTTGAACTCGTAATCATACCGAAACCTAATCTTTCTTCCAAGAGGGTTTATCTCCTGCGTACGCGAAGGCACGATACCGTTGTACACCCACGATGCAGAAAGATCGTTGCCTATGAAGTACAGTTCGTCGACTCGTATGATTTGCGTTGCGTTTCCAAATCCGGGAGGGAACTCCAGTGTTGATGTGTAGCGGCTGTGTGCAAATCGAAGCTCAAGGTCAAGCCGTTCCGTCAGCACTTTCTGCCGCCAAACTGCGTCAAATTCCAGCAAACTGTATGTTATGCCCAGGTTGATCGTGTTCGCACCGAGCGTGGCGCTGGCATCTGTCTTGCGCGTTATGTTATAGAGCTCGAGTGAAATCGCCGGTTCCAATCCCAGCTCAAATAACCCGGGAATGCGGTCGCGATAATCAAGAACAAAAAACAGATCCCTCTCCAGCTTTGCGTTCAGGGACGCACCGGCAAAGATGCTGTACTTGTTTAGCACATCGCGGGAAGCCACGTACAGACCTGGCTTGACAATATCGATTCCTTTGTTCTTCGGATTGTAATTGTCAACCCGCAAGAAGGGAAAAAATGAAAGACTTGTGAAGATATTTCCGTAGGCACGGGAAGTGTCGACCGGCAGTTGCGTATCATCATAGGATCGAAGCTTGCCCCAGTCGAGCTGAGGAGTATCGGTCTCATGTGCGGCAAGCGAAGCGTGCATTACCTGCTGCGGCGAAACATGATTCTCCCGTATGTAATCGGTACCCCGGCGAACGGTGTCCGCGGGCGGAGGTCGATGATCGTTGAGCATTGCAATCTTGTAACCGGTCGATGTGTAGGATGCGAAAGCGAGTATTCCCCCTGCGCTCATGCTCGGCATGAAGGCTCCGCCAAGAACGTTGGTTAGCTGCCTCAATTTTCCTGTCCGCAGATCATATTCGTAGATGTTAAATATCCCTGTGCGGTCCGATGAAAATAGAAGCTTTGAGCCAACATGCGAAAACACTGCATCTCTCGAATCACCATTGCCACCGATGACCAGGCTGACTTCGCCGCCGATTGAAGGGACCATCGCAATAGCCCTTTCATCTCGTAGAGAGTAGGCGAAGACAAGGTCCGCCCCATCAGGTGACCATTTTGGATTATATACTTGCTCGCCGTGCGTGTATGAAGTAATCCGACGGAGGCTCGTCCCATCACTGTTCATTACAAAAATATTAAGCGTTCCATCGCTTCCGGAGGCATAGGCAAGTGTTTTTCCGTCAGGGGAAACTGCGGGCGCATTCGCTCGCAATCCGTACGTGATCCGAACCTCCTCCTCCTTTTCAAGATCATAGACATAGATATCATGGAAGCTGGACCAATGCTTGTTCCTTCGTGTTGTCTTCGCGTAATAGATTCTTTTCCCGTCAGGGGACCATGAGATGTTGGAACGAATGCCAGATTCCAGCTTTTTTTCCTTTTTTGTCTCGAGGTTATAGAGATACAGCGAGGAGAGGGAAAAATAGTCAGCGTCCTTGGTCGAAATGTACGCCAGAGACTTGCCGTCCGGTGAAATCGTTGGGTAGAAATTCCCGAAACCCACATCCGCTATCAGCTCACCTGAGAGGAGGTGTTCTCTCACTCCGGATGATTGGCGTTCGTATTTTGCCAGCATGGAGCCGGCCCATTCGTTGTAAACCTGTTTCCCCTCCTTTCCTACTGCTCGGTTGATTGCGCCATCAATGGTAGTCTCTGTCAACGAAGAAAGATTCCTGGAGATTTCCACAATCTTGTCTTCTCCGTACCGATCGGCAATGTACCGTACAAACGCAAAACCCGCGTTGTAGGCGGACTCATTTCCCAGACTTGTTTTTCCAAACACCGCCATTTCGTTCCACGTCAGCATTTTTCCATCCAGCGCGTACATCCGAAGAATCATGTCGCGGTGCGTATCCCAGCTGTCGTATCCAAGCTCAGGACGATTATACTGCGCCACACCCTCCGCAAACCAACTGGGCACAACGAACCCTGAGAGAGGATAGGAAACAATGACGTTCGGGTATCCGTAAAGCACATCGGGGCGGCGTTCGGCTTCGTACCCAAGCCACTGCAAATAGAGTGCCGGAACGCGTCTTCCAAATTTCATCGAACTCTGAATTTGAACAATATGGGTAAACTCATGGGTCACCACGTTCCGCAGCCAGTTGTGGGTACCGCGCAGTTCGAAGTCCAGAGACGAAGCCCAAATTTCCACAATGTTATCGTAGAAATATGCCGCACCGTTCGAATAGTCATCATAGTCCTTGATAGCGAAGCTGACTTTCGCATCGGGACGGCAATTGTACAGGGAGGTGACCGGCTCATAGACTTCTTCGGCAACTTTAGCAACGACGCGCGCAGTACGCTCAGCTCCATCATGGTAATGGACGTAGAAATGTTCAGTCTCGATGGTGTGCCAACCCAACTCGGGGTGCCAAAAATCTTCTTGCGCAAACAACGGCGCGACTGCAATGACCATCATGGACAGATTCCGAGAAAACATTCGCTGGAAAGTCATCACAGTATAATGTTGATGCGTGTAATCTGATTCAGGGCAAGCGTCACAAGTATGAACCCAGGGACGCTCGGAGATGAAATAACAAGTCTTATCGTGGCAATAATCTCAGATGTGCCTGTATAAAATCCTTGCGTGTCGTACAGGTCAACAATGTATCCTATGGGAAAGGAGCTTTTGGAAATCGTAAATTGACCGTCCAAATCCGTAACAGCCGTGACGTTGCCGTCGACCAACCACGCATATTGCCTTGCGAAAGATCCGTTGAGATAGACCCTTATTGTATACAACCCGCTCTTAACGTCTCTCGATGTGCTGTCTTTTTGATCCCAAATGTTGCGTTGCACGTAGCCGGGGGATGGAAAAACCGGAAAACTGCGCAGACGGTTGTTTTCTGAGTCGAATACTTCTACCAGGATCGCGCTGACCGTATCCAGGACGAGCACCCGGTCGGTATCTCGCGGAGAAAAACCATTCAGGTACTGGTAAAACATACGAAACTCGATGCCTGCTTGGGGGATGCCGCTGGAGTTCGTTACGACGCCGTTGAGCTGATAGCCATAAAACACTTCCCCCCGTGGGAGGGGTTCGATTTCCCGGCAGGAGGACAAAGCGAACGTGCTCAGCAACAACCAACCCCTGTACATGTGATTACTTAACAACGGCAATCTTGATAACAGCGATACCCCGCTTGTCACCTGCCTGCGCCTCTATGCGACCGAAATAAATTCCGCTCTCCACTTTGCTCGCACTCCACTCGACCTCATTATCAAATCCCCCCACACCCGGTCCGGCCAGTTCATCAACAAGTTCTCCTGCAAGATCGAAAATCTTTATCCGAACGGCGGCATTATCCCGGACAAAATACCTGATAAATGTTTTCCCGTCGTAGACCGGATTTGGCCAATTATACGCCCGGGTCGCAGGAAAAAATTCTGTTTGCGCCTGTATGACGATTTGCGCTGTCTCATCGGCTCCGGAGTGGAAGATATTTCCCCTGTAGGAACCCCAGGGCGTCACCAACCCACCGCGCACCGGTCGGATCTGCCATCCGTAAAGATATCCATTCCCGTCGGCTACAAATAGTGCTGGAATTTCGATGGAAAGCGCTGCTGTGGGCAGTTTGAAAACCGTCGGCGTTGATACGTTCACGCCGCCAGTTGCAAGCGGAAATCCGGAAACAACCTTTCCGGTATTATCGATTGCGAGTATCAATCCATTTGTCGTCGTCACAAGGATGTGCTTTTGAGAAAGGTCTGATGACAGCCGTGCAACGATCGGCGCGCCCGTCATTGGTGCCGCAAGCTTTAGCGGAAAATAATCGATGGCTGCACCGGCCTGGTTCATGGCAAACAGGACGTCGCCTGCACCAAACACGATGTCTCTTTGGCCATCACCATCAATATCTCCAATTGCCGGCGAAGATAGTCCGCCCGAAGTACTGCTGAAGGAGGATTGATAGACAATCCGCAAATCCCTATCAAAAATTATTACTGAAGAACCCCCAACGTCTGCGAGGACAAATCCACTATCGAGAGTTGCGACTTGCCAGCCGATCGATGAGAACGGAAGTGCAGCTGAGAACCCGTTTTCCTTACGTAGAATGTTGCCGGAAACGGCGATAGCGGAATCGGGCGTATTTAGGGAAGATCGGGAATACAAAGCGATCGAGGTCACCGACGAATTTCCGATGACAACTGAATCCCGTATCGTCCCGTCTGTACTCGTGCGATGGAGATTGCCCAGGTCATCCCCCACATAGAGCGCGATAACCTGCACCGGGCCGACAGTGGTTCTCTTTACCACAGGCGGTGTCGAGAGGCGGGACTTGAACTGCAAGGCATTGAAACCGATCGAATCGAACACGCTATCCTGGTTGCTGTCGACTGCCTTCCACACATATAGAGAACTATCCGCAGCTCCAACAACGATAGTGGTATCAGGCGATGATGGGACAAATGCAACCGGGAAACGACCACCTTTCGGGTAAAACAATCCGGACGAGTCCGATAGGATTGCCGATATTCCCAAATCCGATTTGAAAGCAAAGATACTGTCGCCCACGCTGATAAACAGCGCGCGCGAAAATTGTGGAGAATTATCCGTAGCCGACCTCCCAACAAATTTCGGATATCTCGGAATAGGTTTGGCGAGACTATCTCCCAGCTGGATTGTCAATCCCATTCTCGGCAGGCGCGAGCTGAAATCCTTCATCGTGAGGTGGCTGTTCGCACGCTGATTGCTGAGAGAATTGGGATAGGATGTCGGAGAAAATTCGTTTCGGTACACCGGTACAGGGTTACCGCTGAACCAGAAATCCAGCGGCGTGCCAACCTCGCTGCCGCTTCCAGGTTCGAGGAAACTGTACGATTGACCGATGTCCTGAGACCCATCTGCTTCTTCAAGATCAATTCCCCTGAGATCGGGATTGGCGTTAACCGTGTTGCTTACATAATTTGCATCGATGACATTTTCGTCGATATGCCATACGAGAATTCCGCCATCAAAAAATTCACCTGTGGTGCTCACACCACCCGGTAAACTCCAATCAAACTCATCCACATCGACGATCACGCCAGAGAGGCTGCTTTGATCGAACGCATCAAAACCGACGGTATCGCGGTAGAATGCTCTCCGGATCGTAGTGTTGTTATAGACCATCGATACGATTGCGCTGTCCCGCCGCGCATCACGGTTGCGGTTCTCAACAAGAAAATATTCTCTGGCACTTATGGGAACACGAAGGATTGTATCCTCGCCTACCTCACGAAGACCGACCGCTGGCAGTGAATCAATTTTTGCCCCTGCGGTGGGCTCGAGCAGGCGCGGCGAATCATAGCCGCGGCGCTGCTTCAAGAAGTACTTCTCCCAGGCTGAGGGCTCCGGCGGAAATACACCGTTCCAGCTAAAAATGGACCCGCCATCCATGAGACCGAACCGTCCAATGCCCGACCGACCTGTCTGTGTATCAAACAAATCCGGAAGTCCGAGGAAACTTCCGAGGCTCGCCGCAAGAAGTCCGTTTATTCCGAGCTGCAAAAAAAACTGGCCTGTGACGGTCGGAAGCGCACGGCTCTCCGTTTCAGGCAAAATCATCGAGTTCGTTACATAGAACGAACCATTCCGAACGGGAACACCCTGATAACTCTGGCCGAAAATTCGCCGAAGACCTGGCAGCCCTAGATAAACCGATGGTAGGTCGAACGGCGTTGGATCAAAGCCAAGCAGAGAGATTAAGTCAATATCGTGCCCGGCGCCGGCGTGAAAAATACAAAACGATTGATAACGGCTGAAGTCAAGCGCCGGGGCGGGCCGAACCGTATCAACCCGCTTCCAGACATCCTCAATCAACATTCCCAATTCCATATTTGTGCCGCTGCCGGGAGGTGGACTGTAGAAACGCATGGGATGCGATAGATTGATCACCGTATCAACGACTTCACCCAGGACGATCAGGTTGCCATTGGTAACTTTTCGCCAGTAATTCTGAAGGAAGAGGAGATGATTTTGGAAATACGATCTGTCGCGAGGAGGGGCGTCTATGAATTGACCTGCGGTTGTCGAAGTATCGAAAAGCCCGTTCCCCGTTGTAAGGGGATCGTTATCGGGGAGAAACTCCACCATGACTGCAAGGACACGCAGCGTCTCCGGCAGGACGCGTGTGCTCGCTGAAGCCGAAAACCTGATTTCTTTTTCATCGGAGAGCTGATGACTCAAACGTACTGTGCGTCGTTCCTGACTGTAACCACTCGTGATCGTATAGAAAAGTAAAGCGGCGCCAAACAGCAGCCGGCTTAGCTTCAGAAGGCGCAGGCACGTAATAGCTACTCTCCCCCACCCCAACTAATCAGAAGGGTAAAGCGAAGTGTTTCAGAAAGCGGATGGTTTTCTTCGACGGTCGATAGGTAGCTGAAATCAAAGCCGTACTTGTCGTAACGGATCCCAGCTCCGAACGTATGGAATATCCGTCCACCTGCCTCCGGGTTTTCATAAAAATATCCATAACGCAATGCGAGCAGCTTTGGCTTGCCATACCAGTATTCTAAACCCGTACCAATAGTGACCTTTTTCAAAGCGCGATCACCCCATGCGGTAAAAATCCCCTTGTAGAATGGATCCGAACTCCCATCAGCATACCGACGAACCAGCAAACGGCTAAAGTCGGTGTTGATTGTGATATTGTTGTATTCGCTCTGTACAAGCTTGTACGATATGCCAATACGCAAATTTGTGGGAAGGGGATCGGCCTGAGCACGATCGATGTAAGAGACCTTCGGGCCAACATTAGACAGATTTATTCCAATGCCTATTCGATCTTCCAACCCGCTAAACTGAGGTTTATACAATGCAGCTAAATCAAAACTGACTGTTGAGCCGACTCCTCGTCCCGCTTCTGCACCCGCCCCGAACGGAGCAAGCGAGCTATAGATGAAACGCAGATTCATACCAATGCCAAGGTTGGAATAGAGTCTTGTTGCATACCCGCCGGTCACGGCAAGCTCGAAGGCCTTGAAAGTGCCAAGGTCATTATTCGCTGCATCACGGCGGTTAAACTCGCCAAGGTTAAAGTACGTGACACTTGCAAAAACAGTGCCACCCCAGCTCTCGATATAGTTGCGATAGTTTATGTACTCATAGAACAAATCCGATTGGCCGAACTGCGGAAGCCAGTTCGAGTGGGTCAAGCTCATCTCCTGACCCCGCAAAAACGCCAGCCCGCCGGGGTTCCAGTGAACAGCCCCGACATCATCGGCTAAACCCACACCTGCCTCACCCATTCCGTCAGCACGAGCATTAGGTGCGATCAGCAGAAATGGAACCGCCGATTCGCCCTGTGCGTAAACTTGAAGTCTCATGCTTAACCAAACCCCGATAATACCTAGCGCAAGCGCGCTCACCTTCATGTGCCTTACACAGGAAAACATTACTGATCCCTCCTGTCTAGTCTAAGAACCCCATATGAATGTACTGCGTTTGTTTCTGAGAGTCAATCCCCACGTGATCTGGGTCATCTTTCACGCTTATCGGACTTTGCTTAATTTGCCGAGCGCCTCGCTCGAAAAACGGCCGTCTTGCGTTCGAACAATTATTTTATAAAGATAAACCCCGTTAGCAATCTCATCCCCGTCTCTATCGCGGCCGTCCCATGGTATGCGGACGAACAGGTCCGGAATTCCCGACTGCGTGAGCGACTCTATGAGCCGTCCCGCAACAGTGTAGATTTTCACTTCGGCATCCACAGGCTGAAGCTGATTATGCTGAAACGTGAAAAATGTTGAAGATGAAAACGGATTAGGATAATTAAACATGTTTGAGATTCTTAGTCCGATACTGATCGAAACATCGAAATTCGTTTGGGCCACCGAAGAATTATTGTAGGTGTCCCATGCGCGGAGACGGACTCGGTGGGAACCCGGACGCAGGCCCGAAAGGACGTAGTTGATCGTCCCTTCTTGATAGCTGTCCAACTTGCTCTGATAGGAATCAGACAGATCGATGCTGGCAGTTTGATCGTCAATCCAGGCTTCCAGGCGATGCCCTACGCCTGCGTTGGAAGAATTGATCCCGTGCTCGTCATACAGGTCGGAAATCAACCGGGGATTTTCACTCACCCGGTCTCCCGTGTGGAATGAGCGGTTGTCAATGTACAACGTAATGCGTGGCCCGATCGTATCCAGGGCTGCATTTGGATTGGTGCCGCCCACGATAATGTTTCTGGTTACACCGGCGCCGTCTTCCGTCGAGTTCCGGAAAAAGACCGAGATCCGCCCTCGTGCGCTGTCGTAGGAAATATCTTTTGGAACGATGAATGACGAGGAGAGTCGACCGCTGGCGATGCTACTCTGCCCGCGAAATATGACGCCTCCCGGCGCGGTATAAGCGAAGTTCGGAAATCCTTCCAGGGGTTTGTTGATCAGCTCACGCTTATCGGCGTCATACACCGTAATCAGGGCCTGGCCATCGAAATTCGAAGTCTGGCCTGAAGCAATATCCTTCACTGCGGCAGCAACTCTGACGGAATCGAGCCCCCTCACGGGAACTAAGGAGGTGGTGGGATTCCCATTGATGCTGTCAACGATGGCAAAGCGGTGTGGCAGCGCAAACCTGACGCTGGGATCCCCCAGCAGCAAGAATTTCTTATCGTTCTCAGCGAACCGAACGAGCTTCGTCCCAAACATGATGTCGCCCAGTCGACGAGGAATAGGAGTGCCCAGGCTATCGACAGGGAACATCTGAAGATAAAATGTCTCTGCGAGCGCGTAGTTCTCATAGGCGAAAACGGCGCGAGATGCGGCGACCGATGCGATGGCACCGCCGTCCGGCTTCAAGACAATTTGTTCCCCCCCGCTCTGGTCGAAGGGGTTATCGAACTGGGAGAAATTACACGTTGCAGCCACGAGCAGAAAATATTCTCCTCTGTTCGTCATGCTCGGTATTTCGTTTTCACGAACAAAGACGTACTCGTGCTGCCACACGCGAGGGTTGCCGTGCCCGATAAAATTGAGAACGAGTGTTCCCCGGTTGACCCGATCGACGATCGCGTCGTTGGCCATCGGTCTTCGAGGTCCGGCGGATGTGATAACCAGCGGAAACGCCGCCGTATAGATCTTCTGCTTCTCGAAGAGGGCAGGTGTGAATCTTTCCGCAAGAGTCTCTGTCTGGCTCGAGTATAACGTGCCTTCCTCCCGGCCATCGTCGGCCACGAACGTCACGCGCATCTTCCATGGATCAGATGCCACTCCGGTTTCATACTCAATAAGCTTGTCCACAACGCTCGATGCCTCGCTCTGATTCCGGACGGGCAGCCTCCCGACGGCGTACTGCACCTTTGGGGAGATTTCAAATGTCACAAGTGAATCCTCCGTGCCATAGGTCGCCAGAGCCGAACCGGAAAACGATTCATAAGTTTCCCAGGCTGGAATCCAGTTCGGTCCGGTCGTGCTGATTCGTTTGTAATCATAATCGCCGTCTCCAAAAAGCGTAACGTATGTTGGACGAGGCGAAGAATTGTAATAGAGATATCGAAGATAGTTTCTGATTCCAACGGGGCTGAGCTGGCCCCCCGAAAATTCATTGTACACCTGATCTACATCGACTACACGGGTCGAGAGGAGATCTGGCCCCAGCCGTTCTCGATGAGTCTTCAAACGCTGCGCGGCGCTCAGAAAATCGCGGTGAGAAATAACCACGAGGTCAACACTGGCCGTATCGCCATGCAAGTTCTGGTTCGCAAAGCTTTGCAAGGCCGAAGCCGACTTGAATCCATTCCCACCCACAACATAAAACTCACGCACGGCACCCTGGGCCAGCTGCGTTTGAAAGGTACATTGGTCTCCAACGATGGTAGTATTCAAGACCTGAACGACACTGTCAAACTTCGTCACGTCGAATACCCAAATGGGCTGACCTTGCGTGAATCCACCGATCGAGTATTCAGCGACAGCAGTCGTGTCCCGCGTGTGGAAATTGAAGACGTCCGCATCGGCGATGAGTTGCCGCACGTATGAAATCTCAATCCAATCGATGTATCCCGTTCCCGCCGCGCCTGAGGTAAAGCTGAGTCTGAGCTGGCTCACAGGCTCGCTGAAACCGTTTGTAAAAGGAGTGACAGTTGGATAGGCCATCGCAACGTACGGGTTAGGATAGTCTCCCGGTGTTGCCTGATGAAAAGTGGAGACCAGAAAAGTACCGTGTTCCGTAACGCCAAAGCTGGAACTTCCAGCCGCATTATGAGCACCCAGAGCGAACCTGTATGTCATCCTCTGCAAAGGATCAAAACCGGGCATCGGGAAAAGATACGTCATGGCATCGTTCGGGTTGAACGATTGTCCCAGCCACTGCCTGCCAGACTTCTGCACATTGACCCGTTCGTCTTCGCGGAATACCTTCCCGACGACGGACGAAGGAACGAACGGTGATGGGTCAGTGAGAGAATTCAGCGCAGCCATAGGTTTGTACTGCGCTCCGCCGTACGTTAGCCAGTAGTGAGCTACTTCCGAATAGAGATTGATCGTATGCGAAAAGGATTTCGTTGATGGATTGTACCTCCACCCGCGCGTCCCCTGGCCGTAGAAGAGGACATAATCGGCAGCGTCCAGGCCACCAGGAGTCCCGCCGTCGTAGACATAAAGAGCGAGCTCGAGAACATCGTCGGGATATGGAGCTGTCGCGCTGGCAGGAGGCTCTATGCCGCCGCTGCTAAAAATGCGAACAGTGCGAGGATCTGTTGAAGATGGAACCCCCGCCGCAAGCAGATCTGACCCCCGTAGCTTGCACATTCCACTTTCTGTAATTATGAAGCGGAACCAAGGACCGCTTGCGAATACGCTATTGCGAAACTGCGGAATGGACACAGGATGGGCCTCTGTGTTCCAATACCGTGCAACATCGTAATTTACAGGAAGATTCTTCATCAGAGGATCAACCGGACCGCCACGAACCCGATAACTTGCCGGACCGAAGTTTACGCGGACAAGGATGCGACTATATTTGCGCAGTGTACGTGAACCTGCGTTGTATCGCAGGGGCGAAAACCGGATCTCGCCCAGCGCAAAACCCCGGACAATACCCAGACTCACAAGCTCAGCAACGCTTGCGGGATCAAAGTCATTTCGTGAATAGTCGCTCGCTTTCATCTTGTAGCTGCGCTGAAGGTGCTCAAAGTCCCCCTCAGGGGTCGGTACCGGTGCGAGCCAAACATCCTCAACAGTTTCATGATCCGCTGCCAGGACTTCAACCGTGTGACCCGAGATTCCAGGAAATGCAAGCAAGACGGGCCTGACCTGAAGCCGGGGGGAACCGGGGAGCAAATCTTCTCTGTCGCGACCATATTCGAAGGTCCAGATCTCAAAGACCCTCCCATCCGCGTTTATCGTCGATGGCTGTTGATAGGTTGGCCTGTATTCGAGCACAACCCCGCGCTGATCGGAGGAAACCAATCGCACATCCGCTTCGGCAGCAGAGGCGACCACAGCACAGACGACCATCGTCAGGCACACCCAAAGAAAAAATTCGCGCGTCATCATAAGAGACTCTGAACAACTTGAGAAGCATCGTTCTGAAAAACAAAAAACCGAATGTCAATCTCCTTTAACATTCGGTTCAGAAAGCTTGCCGCCGCAGAACCGTACCGAAATCGCTAAAGGATCTGAGCTAGATTGTACAACACACTCTAGTGCGGGATTGTTTCAGTGAAGCACTATCGTCACTGACCGCCTAAACCTTTAACGAAGAACCGATACGTGTTCCCGGGTATTGTTCAACTTGTCGTGCAAAAATATATCAAAAGTTTCACTGAATGTCAAGCGTTTATTTGATTCTCATCCCTTAAATTCGTATGTTATTCACAGTTTTTTCGCCAAACAAACGATTTCTTTCATGTCCAGACCGCTCAATATTCTTTTTGTCTCAAGCGAAGTTGATCCTTTTGCCAAAACGGGCGGACTGGCTGACGTCGCCGGTGCGCTCCCCAAGACTCTTGCAGGGCTTGGACACGACGCACGCGTCATTCTTCCACGCTATGGTTCAGTGGACGAACGGAAATTCAAGCTTCACTATATCCAGCGCCTAAACAACATCCTTGTACCACTCGGACGCTCGACCATCTTGGCCAACGTCCAAAATTCGTCTCTGAATTCTTCGAGCCCGAAGGTTCAGGTGTATCTATTGCAGAACGAAAAATACTTTGGGCGCAAGGAATTATACGTTGATAGCCGTACCAAGGCCGACTTTCCCGATAACGATGAACGCTTCATTTTTTTCAGTCGCGGAACGCTCGAAATGCTGCGCAGGCTGGAGTGGCAACCCGACATCATTCACTGCAATGATTGGCAATCGGGAATGATCGCCGCCTATCTCAAAACCCTTTACAAAGACGACCCTATCCTTGGCAAGGTGAAATGCGTGTTTACGATTCACAATCTGGCCTACCAGGGGAAATTCCCGGAAGAGACATTTGAGAAAACGGGATTACCCCGGTCCCTGTTCACGCCTGACGGAATAGAGTTTTACGGACAGGTGAATTTCTTGAAAGGGGGTCTGGTCTTTGCCGACGTCATCACGACCGTCAGCGAAAAATATGCGGAGGAAATCTCGAGTTCTGCGGAATTCGGCTATGGCATGGAAGGAATTCTCCAGGCGCGACGCAAAGCGCTTTTCGGCATCTTGAACGGCATCGATTACAGCATCTGGAATCCGGAAATTGATCCGCTTATCCCTGCAAACTATTCGGCAAAAAACCTTGAGGCGAAGCTTAAGAACAAGAAAGCGTTGCAAGAAAAGTACGGGTTACGCCTGACGGAAGATGTTCCACTGGTGGGAGTCATCTCCCGGCTCGCTGACCAAAAGGGGTTCGATCTCCTGGGAGCGATTTCGCTAGAGTTGATGAAACTCGATATCCAGCTTGTCATCCTCGGCACAGGTGAGCCAAAATACCACAGGCTCTTCGAGAGGTTGCATGCGCAGTACCCGCAGAAGATCGGGGTGTACCTTGGCTTCAACAATGAACTTGCGCACCTCATCGAAGCGGGAAGCGATATGTTCTTGATGCCATCGAGGTACGAGCCGTGCGGGCTGAATCAGATGTACAGCTTGAAGTACGGAACGGTCCCCATCGTGCGGGCAACGGGCGGACTCGATGACACCATCCAGGATTTCAATCCGAAAACGAACAAGGGGACAGGATTCAAGTTCATTCCCTACGACCCTCAGGAATTCCTCAGCACCATCGAGCGCGCATTAAACGCCTACCGGGACAAGAAAACTTGGCACACGATTGTGACAAACGGAATGACCAAAGATTATTCGTGGACCGCCTCCGCAAATAAGTACGTAAGCCTGTACCGGAACCTGTTGAAACACTGATGACGACCGATATCGGTGTCTTTCTCGATCGCGACGGCACCATCAACGAGGAGGTGGATTTTCTTTCGTCTTCCAATGAATTGCATCTCATCGATGGGGCAGCCCGAGCCATCCATGAAGCCAATCGAATGGGGTTCAAGGTAATTGTCATCACGAACCAATCGGGGATAGCTCGCGGATTTCTCACGGAAGAGCAGCTACTAAAGATGCATGACAATCTTGCAGAGCTGCTGAACAAACTCGGTGCCCACATCGATGCGATTTATTATTGCCCGCACCACCCGGAACTTGGCGAACCGCCCTACAGGACTTTATGTGACTGCCGCAAACCGAATACCGGCATGCTTCAGCAAGGCGTGAAGCAGTTTCACATCAACCTCGCCAAATCCTTCGTCATCGGTGATAGGATGATCGATGTACAAACGGCCCATGCCGCCGGAGCTACCTCCGTACTCGTCCTCACCGGCTACGGCAACGCCGAGCTTGAACTTTGCAGAGCCAGTAATCTGCACATTGACTTTATTGCTCAGAACCTCGAAGAGGCGATGCACTTCGTGAAGCGCTGCGTCATGCGCATGGAGAAACACCCTCAGTGACCAGCTTCAATGCCCGGGGCGTGCTGTACAGCTTCCTAACTATCACAACCCTTTTTTTCTTTTCAAAGTGCAGCGAAGATCCCTCCTCGGTGGGCAATTTTCTGTTGCCGGTGGATATTCGTGTCGCATCATTGCCCTTGAGCACCGATTCAACTGCGACGTACCGCGCCCCTATCAGTGGGGCGAGCACTACGCTTTTGCTGGGAATCTCCCAGACAACAGTTGAGTCACGATTACTGCTCCAGTTTGAAATCCCACAGGGATTCCCCGATACCCTTGTGGCCAGCGCGAGCCTCAAGTTAAAACCCCGGTATTGGTTTCGGGATTCTCTCGGGACACTCGCTTTCACCGTTCACAAGATCTTGATCCCATGGGATGAATTCAAGATTACCTTCGCCGACACGACGGGACTCTTTGATCCTACCGTTCGGGGAAGTGATTCGAGGTCGATGTCGCCGCGGGAAACGCTCCTGGTTCCCATCGATACCTCACTGGTGCGAGAATGGCTTCGAAGCCCAAGTCTATCATACGGAGTATTTCTCAAACCTACGACTGCCAGCAGCGTCGTCTACGGTTTCACTTCTATCCTGGATCTCTTCACAGACGATCGTCCAGAACTGATCGTACGATACACCGTTCCTGACACAACGCGGCGCCTGGATTCGCTTATCCTACGGACAAGCCAAAACGCGTTTGTCGCAAACGCACCCCAAGCTCCTCCGTCGTCAGACATCGTGTTTATCCAGGCCGGCGTGGCGGACCGGGGGTTGATGCACTTCAGTGTCGATTCGATTCCAAGCAGCGCGAGTATTACCTCTGCATCTTTGGAATTCAGGAGAAATTCCGCCTTGTCGGTAAGAAACGAACTTTCTATCGATTCTATACTGGTTCAAATTCTGCTTGGGCCAGACAGTTTAGGAGGAACTTCGGCGCGCGCAGATCCTTCTCCATCAGAAAATGATTCGGTATTCACGTCGGATATCCGCAATATCGTTCAACAATGGGTGATCGGAAAACCGAATTATGGCGTAGCACTCCGCGCGTTTGGAGAATTCAGCACGTTGGATCGATTCGCGGTTCACGGGAGGACGAGCCCGGATACTGCGAGTCGCCCTGTACTGCGCATCACGTATAGCGTCCTGAAGTAGCAAAGATAAACATTGTAACGGCGAGAATGAGAATTTTACGCTGGATAATGATATTCTTGGCGCTCACGTTGGTCGAGTCCGGACCGCTTGCGGCAGGAACGGGCGGATCCACGTATTCACGCTTTGGGTTCGGCGAAATCCGTTTCTTACCGAGCGACCGCTCAATCGGCATGGGAGGAGCCACAATCGCACTCCTGGGCACAAACTCCATTAGCTCGATTAATCCTGCGGCATGGACCGGGCTGGGTCGAACACGCTTCGTATTGGGCGTCACGTATGAGGGATTCTCTTCAAAAGACGCTTCGGCATCATCATTCTTAAGTGGGGCAAATTTCAACGGAGTCGTTTTAGCCGTCCCGATTTCGACCGCCAACGGAGTTGTCCTCAGTCTCGGCCTATCCCCGTACAGCACTGTGAACTATGCCGTCGTATCCACAGTCGCGGACCCGGTCATCATGGACACGTATACACTGTCGCAGATAGGAGAGGGAGGCTTATCCACTGCCCACCTCGGTTTATCCCTTACGGCGGGAAAAGACTGGCATTTCGGAACGAAACTGAACTACCTTTTCGGCACGATCAAACATAAGACCAATCAGACTTTTTCTTCCTCCCAATTCACCAGCGTGGAGTTAACGCGGGAAACAAAACTGAACGGAATCGGCGGCACAGTTGGGCTCATTTACTCGGGCGCCGGCAGGTTCCTCCACTTCGATGAATCTCAGAATCTTTCTCTCGGTGTCGTGTTTTCAACCGGCGCGAGCCTGCCGACAAGTCAGGTAAACCTGTACCGGTACTCAGCTGGCGCATCAACTATCGGTCTGGACACCATAAACATTGGCGAGGGCAATTCTTTCGTGCCTCTTGCATTTGGGTTCGGCGTAAGTTTCATGTCAAGGGATCGGTATGTACTGGCAGGCGATCTTTATTATCAGAATTGGAACCGGGGAACCATTCTCGATGCACACCCAAGTGAACTCCGCAACAGCTATCGGATCGGCATTGGAGGCGAAATCCTGCCGCGCAAGGAAGCCTCGGCGGATTTTCTCCAAAAAGTTGCGTATCGGCTCGGCGTATTTTACCATGCAAGCAATATCCGCGTTGCAGGCAGCGGGATCAATGAAGTCGGGATTACGGGGGGAGTAGGACTACCAATGTTCGGCGATACCCGGTTTAGCATCGGGATCGAGTATAGCATCCGCGGAACGACTGCAAACAACTTGCAAAAAGATAACATTATTCGAGTCTCTCTCACGCTCAATGCGGGAGAGCTCTGGTTTGTACGACCCGCGCAAGAGTAGTCGCAGGGATTCTTAGGAAGACTGAAGATGATTGCCATAGGTAGCGACCACGCAGGTTACGTATACAAGGAAAAAATCAAGAAGCTGCTGGCTGAATTGGCACTTCCGTACAAAGATTTCGGAACGAATTCTCCTGAATCAACCGACTATCCCGACTATGCCCACGCAGTCTCTCTGGCGGTTTCTGCCGGCGAAGCCGAGCGGGGAATACTCGTCTGCGGCACGGGCATCGGTATGTCCATCGTTGCGAACAAACATCCGGGCGTCCGCGCTGCCGTCTGCGAATCAGCTAAAGCTGCCAGGCTATCGCGTCAGCATAACGATGCAAACGTTCTGGCTCTTGGTGCACGCATCACAACCTGGAAAACCGCACAAGGAATCGTGAGAGCGTTCTTCAAAACCCGGTTTGAAGGCGGACGCCACCAGCGGCGGGTTGAGAAAATTCACACGTTGACCAGCTTGTAACGAGACGCAGGACTTCGGAACTTCAATGACTTCTCTGCAACTGCGTGATCCCGAAATCTATGCCACCCTTCACAACGAAAAACACCGTCAAAACACGAAACTCGAACTCATCGCTTCGGAGAATTTTGTCAGTCCCGCCGTATTGGAAGCGATGGGGTCCGTGATGACAAACAAATACGCTGAGGGATATCCGGGCAAGCGGTATTACGGCGGCTGCGAGTTTGTGGACGTCGCGGAGGAACTGGCGCGCGAGCGGGTGAAAAAACTGTTTGCCGCCGCGTACGCCAACGTGCAACCACACTCCGGCTCACAGGCAAACATGGGGGTGTATTTCACCTTCGTCAAGCCGGGGGACAAAGTGATGGGAATGAATCTCTCCCACGGCGGTCATCTCACGCACGGCTCTCCGGTGAACTTCTCCGGCCAACTCTATAACTTTGTCGCCTACGGTGTAAAGAAAGAGACGGGCACCATCGATTACGATGAAGTCGAAGCCATTGCACGACGGGAACGGCCAAAGATGATTACCGTGGGTGCGAGCGCATATTCGCGCAACATCGATTACAAAGCGTTCCGGCAGATTACCGACAAGATCGGAGCATTTTTGTTTGCGGATATTGCCCACCCTGCCGGTTTGATCTCCAAGAAACTTCTCGACGACCCCCTTCCCTACTGCCACATCGTAACTTCGACGACACACAAGACGCTCCGCGGTCCACGCGGCGGTTTGATCTTGATGGGAAAAGATTTTGAAAATCCCTTCGGCATCAAGGCCCCGAAATCAGGCCGAACGAAAATGATGTCCGAACTCGTCGATTCCATGATTATTCCCGGAATTCAGGGTGGTCCGCTCATGCACATCATCGCGGCCAAGGCGGTGGGGTTTCTGGAGAACCTTCAGCCGGAATTTGAAACGTACGCCCGACAGGTCATCAAGAATGCACAAACACTCGCCGCCAAACTGATGAGTCTCGGCTACAACGTAATCTCCGGAGGTACCGACACGCACCTGATGCTCATCGACCTGAGAAACAAAAATCTGACCGGCAAGGATGCTCAGGAAGCTCTCGACCTGGCGGGGGTCACGGTTAATAAGAACGCTGTACCCTTCGATGACAAGAGCCCTCTCATCACCAGCGGAATTCGCATCGGAACACCGGCCATCACGACGCGCGGAATGAAGGAACAAGAAATGGAGACCATTGGCGAGTTCATCGATGAAGTTCTATGCAGCATGGGAAAAGAATCCGTTTATCGGTCAGTTTCCGAGAAAGTGAAAGAGCTGTGCAGCACGTTCCCGTTGTATAAAGCATAATACGACCTTGGATGAAAAAGTAGCCGACAGAGAAAAAAACGTTTCTTCCGGAAATGGCGAAGTGGAAGGACAACCCGACGAAGAACGGGAGATGTCCTTTCTCGACCACCTCGAAGAGCTTCGGTGGCGGCTGGTAAAAGCTCTCGCCGGGCTTCTGGTATCAGTGATGGCCTGCGGACTTTTCAGTAACTGGATTGTCACCGAAGTGCTCCTCCGCCCCAGCACGATGACTTCACCGCCGCTCAAGATCATTAATACTGTGCCCTACGGACAAATTACATTCTACATGGTAGTGTTGATCGTGGCAGGATTGATTGTGAGCTCGCCGTTGATCTTATATCAGCTCTGGAAATTTGTTCAACCCGGACTTCTTCCCAGAGAGCGAAAATACATTTCCGCCATCGTCGCGTGCACAACTCTTTGTTTCCTTGCGGGCGTGGCGTTCGCATACTTCGTCGTGCTGCCGTATATGCTGCAATTCTTTGCGACATTTGGTACACAGAACATCCAGAACATGATCTCGGTGACAGAGTACATGAGCTTCGTTCTGGAATTGATTCTGGTCTCCGGCTTAATTTTCGAATTGCCAATGATATCCTATTTTCTTGCGCGACTTGGCATACTCACTCCCGCATTCATGAGACATTATCGGAGGCACGCCATCATAGTTATTTTGATCGTTGCCGCAATCGTAACACCAACGACGGACCCATTCACCATGGGGGTGTTTTCCCTCCCCATGTTGATCCTCTATGAGATAAGCATCTGGATTGCAGGCATCGCCCTGCGCAGGCGGGCAGCAGGAGAAACGACAGCTCAATGATCGACAACGTGGACTTAAACCAGATCATACGCCCAATCCGACCGGAACTGAAGATCTTCAATCGGCACTTCCGTCGGGCAATGCGTTCGAAAGTACCGTTCGTCGACATCATTGCCCGCTACATCATCAGACAGAAGGGAAAAAAAATTCGCCCGCTGCTCGTACTCCTGAGCGCGGACCTTTGTGGCGGAATCAACGAGAATACATATCGAGGTGCGGCGCTCGTCGAGATCCTTCACACGGCAACGCTCATCCACGATGATGTCGTGGACGGAGCCGACACCCGCCGAGGCCTTGCTTCCATCAATGCAGTGTGGAAAAATAAAGTTGCGGTGCTGATGGGGGATTACCTGTATGCAAAGGGTCTCCTTATCTCACTCGAGCATAACGATTTCCCCTTCTTGCAAATCATTTCCAACGCCGTCAAACGGATGAGCGAGGGGGAGATTCTGCAGATTGCAAAAAGTCGCCAGCTCGATATTGACGAGAAAACATACTTCAGCATCATCGCCGACAAGACTGCCTCTTTGTTCTCAACATGCTGCGAAATCGGTGCGGCAAGTGCGGCGCGGGATGAGTCGGTTCACGCAAGGATGCGTATGTTCGGTGAGCATGCGGGCATGGCATTTCAGATTCGCGACGACGTTCTTGATTATGTAGGAAGAAAAAGTATGACGGGAAAGCCGAAAGGACTCGATCTATCTGAGAAAAAACTTACCCTTCCTCTCATTTACTCCTTGAGAAAAGCTCCAAAGGGCAACGCAAGGCAAATCATCCGTATCGTAAAAGATGGCGGCGGAAGGAAAGGCCTCAATGCAATCGTGGACTTCGCATTTGAATATGGAGGGATCGATTACTCAGAAAAAAAGGCTGCGCATTATGCCCACCTTGCGAAACAAACTATTTCCTCCTTTCCTGAATCACGCAGCAAATCGGCCCTACTCACCATCGTCGATTTTGTAGCTGAACGGAAGAAGTAACAATCTTCCGATTCTCAAATAAAACGCTCCTGGCAGAAAAACTTTCCGTTTGGTGCGCCCAGAAACCCGTTTTATTCTCGCTTTTGGCCTTCGTCCCCCACCGACCTCACCGTCAATACCGGACATTGGGCTTTCCTCACGACTTTTTCCGCAGTACTTCCGAACAAGATATGCTCGACTCCGGTGTGACCATGGCTGGCAATAATGATCATGTCGACCTTTTCTTCTTCCGCCGCCTGAACAATCTCCAGGAACGGCTTGCCCGTCCGCACAAAAGAACGTGCATGCACTCCCTGTACTCGCTTGCTGAGCCGCTCTAACTCTTGCTCGCTGTGTTTTCGAAGCTCTTCTTCGATATTCGGAACTCCTACCTGGCCAAAACCAAAATCGGCGGGATAGATCGTCGGTTCGACCACATGCAGCAGGACGAGCTCAGCACCAAAGTGTCTGGCAAACCGTTCAGCGTAGTCCAGGCAATCAATGGATGGTTCAGAGAAATCGATAGGCACGAGGATCCGTCTCAGTGAGAGGGATGCCCCACCGGATACGTTCGCGCGTTCGCTTTGTTCTGGAAGGCCCTTCATTGAGTCTCAATCGCTGTACACAAACTTGAGCCAGCCTCGCGTGTCATTGGCATTGCGAACGACGTCAAAAAACCTTTTCTGAATTTCCTTCGTAATGGGGCCCGGCTCACCGGCACCCACAAGCATGTGGTCGATTGAGCGCACGGGCGTGACCTCTGCAGCAGTCCCGGTGAAAAAGACTTCATCGGCAATGGAAAGCATTTCTCTGGGAATTGCTGCTTCCATGATTTCCTGTTTCATGTCCCTTAGAATTTGAATGACCGAAGAGCGGGTAACGCCGGGCAGCAGTGCAGCGGTCAACGGCGGAGTGTACACCGTCCTGTTCTTGACGAGAAACAAATTCTCACCGCTCCCTTCACTGACCGTTCCGTTCGCATCGAGAGCAATTCCTTCCGTGTATCCTGCCATGATCGCTTCCATTTTAATGAGTTGAGAGCTGAGGTAATTTCCACCCGCCTTTGCCATCGCCGGAATTGTGTTCGGTGCAGGACGCTGCCACGAGGAGACACAAACATCGATGCCTTTATCTATCGCGCCCTGGCCAAGGTATGAACCCCATTCATAGACCGCAATCGCAACGTCGACCGGACACCCAAGCGGATTCACGCCAATATCGCCGTATCCTCGATAGACAACGGGGCGAATGTAGCAGGCTTTCAGTTTATTTGCACGAATGGTTTCTAATATCGCAGTCTCGAACGCTGTCTTTGAATATGGAATCTCCGTTCGATAGATCCTCACAGAATCATACATGCGTTCGATATGCTTGTCGAGCCGGAAGATCGCCGATCCCTTTTTTGTATCGTAGCAGCGAATACCTTCAAACCAGCTCGACCCATAATGAATGACGTGGGAAAGAATGTGGATCTTTGCGTCGTCCCAATTCACAAGTTTTCCGTTCATCCAAATTTTGTCCACTTTTTTGATAGGCACGGGGCACCTCGTTATTCAGTTTAATGAGAGGTCTGTTTGGTACAGGCGGTACGTTTTCGTAAGGACGCCGTTCAGCAATTCCGCCGCACGGATCATCATCACGTTGTCCTCTAAAACCCAACCCGCCTCACCTATTCCATAGCCAAGAGCAATCGCCCGCCGGGCGGTTTCATACAACAACACCCCTGCTGCACCTGTCATCTGATGCTCGCGCACAACACCAAGAACAATAGTACGCTGGGCGTTAATCTTCTTTCTGAATTGATAAAGCCTTAACAAACCAGGGAGCAAATGGCCGTTCCTATTATGAATAAGGGCCTGATTCAAATCTGGAAGAGACAACGAAAACCCGATCGGCTCACCTTTCATTTCCGCTATTATGACCAATTCGGGGACAACAACGGGTCTGAGATCTTTTGCAAGCGCTTTGAACTCATCATCCGTCATCGGCACCGCTCCCCAATTGTACTGCCAGGCTCTGTTGTACAGGTCGCGGATCCGGGTTATCTCCGTATCAAAATCATTCATGTTGATGCTACGGAACGTCAGACCTTCTTTTCGTCTCACCATCTCGCTCACGCGGACGAGACGTTCACTGAACACCGTCTCCCCGCGCACCTCATATGAGTATAGATCCTTAATCTTTTGTAGGCCTGCCCGCTCGATGAGGTCGGCATAGTACGGAGGATTATAGGGCATCAAGACTGTCGGTGGTTTGTCGAAACCCTTCACCAACAAACCATATTCGTCGTTCACGGATGGACTTGCCGGTCCACGGATTGCCGCAACACCGCGTTGTCTCAACCAATGCTTCGCCTCGGAAAAGAGCGCGCCGGCTATGCCTTGATCATTCACGCATTCAAAAAAACCGAAGAAACCAATTTTTTCGCCATGTTCCTTGTTATGATTGTGGTTGATGATTGCGCCGATGCGACCGACAATTTCTCCACTTCGCCGTGCCAGAAAGAATTCCGCTTCAGCGTGTTTATAGAAGGGATTCTTCTTCCTATCCATCAATTTCTTCCGATCCATCAGGAGCGGCGGCACCCAGCAGGGGTTGCCTTTGTAGATCGACCACGGGAATTTGATGAACATCATCTCCTCCCTTTTCGAGGAGACAGGCGTAACGGAAACGTCAGGCATTACTTAGCGAAAAATAGACCACGAGCGCTGTGGTAGACACAACGGAAGAGTTTCATCCACCTCAATGATGAAATCGATGCGACTGCGAACGCGATAAGAACAATCTCAGTCGATGAGCCCGAGTTTCCTGCCCACGGTGGCAAACACTTCAAGAATTCGATCAAGATGCGCATTCTCATGTGCCGCCATATAACTCGTGCGCATCATCTGTAGCCCCGGGGGGACGCCCGGACTGATGAACGCATTGACAAAGACGCCGCCATCAAAAAGCTCACGCCAGAATCTGAATGCCAGGAGATCATCTCCCACGATTACCGGAACTACGGCACTCTGTCCATCGATAACCTTGAATCCCAATTGCTTGAAGCCGCTGCGCATTTTATTGGCATTGCGCAGCAGTCTGTCAATCCGCTCCGGCTCTTTTTCGAGAATATCGAGTGCCGCAAGCGCTGAAGCCACGGAAGCCGGGGTAGGGCTGGCGCTAAAGATCAATGCCGGTGAAAAATGCTTCAAATAGTTGATCACACGCTCCGATCCGATCACAAAGCCACCGAGCGAAGCGAACGTTTTGCTGAAGGTTCCCATCGTAAGGTCAATCTCGTTCTCCAGGCCGAAATGGCTCGCGGTGCCGCGGCCGCCTTTTCCGATAACACCCACCGCGTGTGCATCGTCCACGAGGATCCTTGCATTGTGTTCTTTTGCCGCGCGCACGAGATTCCGCAAATCCACGATCTCCCCTGTTGTGCTGAAGACGCCATCGGTGACGATGAGCTTGCCGGCTTCAGGAGGCAGTCGCGAAATGACCCGTTCCAAATCATTCATATCATTGTGCTTGTAGCGGACGAAATCAGCAAACATTCCTTTCGCCATCATGTAGCCCGCAACGATGCACGCATGATTGTCTTTGTCCGTCACGACATACTCGCCGCGCTGAACGAGTGTCGGAATGATACCCTGAGCTGTTTGATAGCCGGTGCTGAACAGGAGACATGCCTCTTTGCCAAAAAATTTCGCAAGGCGTCCTTCAAGCTCGTTGTGCAAGTCGAGCGTCCCGGTTAAGTAGCGCGACCCCGAACACCCCGTTCCGTACTTCTCCACTGCTTTGACGGCCGCTTCTTTGACTTTCGGATGCGCTGTCAGTCCAAGATAATTGTTCGAACCCGCCATGATGATTTTGCGACCTTCAATTCTCACGACCGGTCCTTCGTTTTCTTCGATGGCGCGGAAGTAAGGATAAAAGCCCTGAGCTTTGACGTCATCGGCGCGGGTAAAGGAAAAACACTTTTCAAACAAGTCTTCGGGTTTCTTCGGTCGTGCCGCAATATCTGTTTCCGGTAAGGACGATGGCGGCGGTGCCACGTGCGGGAGCTCCTTTCGATAGAAGCGATCTTTCATTGCGAGCGTCCATGCGTTCATGTTTCTACGCCAGGAAGCGAGCATCGGCAAATCGGTGAAGCGCTCAAGCATGATGACTTCGTCGGAGATTACCCTGCATGGAGCGGTTGATTCTGCAACTTTTTTTCAATATACTCCATTGCGCTATCAAAGTCAACGAATTTTCTCTTTCGTGCTGTTCCCAAAGTGCCAGCCGTTATTCTACCGTTTTTCTCATTCCCTGCGTGTCGTACATGCGCGTTCTGATAACCGGCGCCACAGGCTTTATCGGGAGCCACCTCGCAGAACAGTTGAGCAAGAAAGATTATCAACTGAGATGCTTTATACGGAAGACCAGCGACATCCGATGGCTGCAACATCTCCCGGTGGAGTATGTCTACGGAGATTTTTCCAATGATGATTCCCTGCGGCGAGCAGTGACGAATGTGGATGCTATCTACCACGTCGCAGGCGTGGTGGCATCGAAATCCAGGGAGGGATTCTATCGGGTCAATCAATTCGCAACCCGTGACCTTTTGAAAGCCGCTCGTCGATACAATCAGCACATATCTCGCTTCATACACGTCAGCAGCCTTACAGCAGTCGGTCCAAGCCTCGATGGTCGGCCCGTCAACGAAACTACCCCGTATCATCCGATTACAACATACGGCAGGAGCAAGATGGAAGCGGAAAAAGAGGTGTTGAAGTACGATGGTGTTTTTCCCTGGACTATTACCCGACCGCCTGCCGTGTACGGTCCACGCGACGTTGCGACATTCGATTTTTTTAGGTCAGCTGCCAGAGGGATCATACCTCTGGTTGGTTTTGGGAAGAAATATGTCAGTATCGTGCACGTCCGGGATTTAGTCAATGGGATCATGCTGGCAGGTGAACGACCTGAAGGCGCAAATCAAGTTTACTTCATCGGGGGCCGGAGGTATTATGATTGGGACGAGATCGGAGAAACGACAATGCAAGTCCTGGGCAGAAACGCCCTGAAAGTTCGGGCTCCCGAATTTCTCACGTACGCTGTCGCCGGAATCGTCGGCCTGTTTTCGCTTTTTCGCAGGAAACCCTCCGTCCTGAATTGGGAAAAGGCAAAAGATATGGTGCAAAAGGAATGGACGTGCGACACCTCCAAAGCGACGACAGAATTGGGTTATTCAGAGTCGATTTCGTTGGAAGCCGGAATCAGGGAGACTATTGATTGGTACAGAAGAGAAGGATGGATGAAATAAATTACGGAATGGCGATTGCGGAGTGCGGAATGAAAAATGTGAAGGGGGGTGATACATGATTTATGCGAGTTTGGATTGTTGAGTAGAAATTCGTATATTATCACCGCAAAATGATCGCGGGGTGGAGCAATTGGTAGCTCGTTGGGCTCATAACCCAAAGGCTGCGGGTTCAAGTCCCGCCCCCGCTACAATCGCGCAGGATGCCCCCAGACAGTCTCTGGGGGCGTCTTCTTTTGAGTGATTCCCCTGAGACGGGAAGAATGCCAACAGCGAGGACTCCAATGCAAGAATACGAATTCACTGTTGTTATTGAGAGGGACGAGGACGGACGCTATCTGGCGATCTGTCCGGCGCTTCAAGGATGTTACACAGAGGGCGAAACCGAGGAGGAAGCGCGAGAACTCATCAAGGATGCCATAAAGCTACACATCGAAAGTCGCAAAGCACATGGAGATCCCATTTATCGAGAGGTCGCGTCTGAGAAAATACGAATCGCGATATGAGGCGAAAGCTCCCGGCCCTCACGGCGAGAGAAATTATTGCAGCGCTGAAGAAACGAGGTTTTGTTCTTGACAAGACAATCAGGGAGTCATGCTGTTTTCATCCATCCTGACGGGCGGAGAACGACGGTTCCTGTGCACGGCAAGCGGGATATCGGGAAAGGTCTCCTGCGTCAAATCATGAAGGATGCTGAGCTAACCGCTGAGGATATTGCGGGATAGATTCGCGCGATGAGGCTCACTTGTTCGCCAGGGCAATAGCGGAGGCGACATGGGCTCATAACCCAAAGGCTGCGTCCGCCGCAGGCAGAGTCCCGTTTACCCCGAGGCTTTTTGTCGGGGCCCCTACATGTACTACAAAAGAATCCCGATTCGTGAAAGCCCGCCAAGTTGATGGAGGTAGGCTGGCGGGGATTTTCTGTTTGTGTCGGGGTTTTTCCTTCACCGACCTTCCGGGGCACTTTTCAGGAAACACCCATCGTTTGACTTCAACTCTCGGGTTCGGTAACTTGAAACTACGTGTTAGTCAAAGGTCTTTTGTTAAGGTCGGGCGGTCGATCTACGGGCTCTGGATGATTGGCCAAACCATCTCACATTACAAAATCGTTGAGAAACTGGGCGAGGGCGGCATGTCCCAAAACCTCCTACGAGCGCAGCGAGTAGATGAAGTTTTGAGGATCCCGCTGAAGTCCGCCGTTCGGCATGAAGTCCACAGGCTGGATAATCATCACAGACTGATAATGGATGCCGCGGAAGAGGTTTGCGGGATTCGTCAGCAGCGACTTGAGATAGTTCCCAACAATCCAGCGGACACCTTTGTCGATCGGCGATAGCATCATCATTGAACGGCCCATACCCGTGAGGCGAGGCTCTGCATAGGCAAGATACCGTCCGGTAAAAAGGTGATGGAACGTTTGCATGATCTCCATGAACTTCGGTCCCACGTAGCCGAGAATTTTCCCTTTCATTCCCACACGACCTGTCAACAACCACTTGTAGGAATCGGGCATCTCCGTTCCATTGAGAAACGCACAGGGAGTAAAGTCGGGGAATCGTTTACGAATCACCGCAACGACCTCAGGTGCTTTCAGATCGATTTTTTTCTGTTCGACGAAAGAATAGACCAGCGGATTCATATCGATCTTCTTCCCACCAACATACCAATCGAATGGCAGGTTAGGCACCGCTGCGCGGTACAGAATGAACACCATAACCTGCACAATGTCGATATGGTTCGCTGCCCAGTCAACGAGGTCGGGTACGTGCTGAAGCGTATCCTCATAAACGGTAGAGTTGAACGCACAGGAGATATTACCTACTCCGGCGACCATTTCCGCATATTGTAACCGAAGCTCGTTCAGTTCTACTTCGTTCTTGTTTTTCCATTGCGGTCGCCCCTGTTTGCTGTCGATGTGGAAGGTAAAGCCGTACACGCCTGCATTCTTCAGCTCCCTGAGGAGTTCCATCGTTAGCGGTGCACCGTTGGTGTTTATGATCGGTTTCATGCCCATCTCAGCTATCATCTTGACGATATCGACGATCTGAGGATGTACGAGCGGATCGCCGCCTGCTATGGAAATTCCATCGGCATTCCGTAAGCGACGAAATGCCAACAGTTCTTGTTTGACGACTTCCAAAGATTTGTGGCTGCTCGGGATATTTTCGCGATAGCAGCCATCGCACGCAAGGTTGCAGGCTGAAGTCGGCTCAAGCCATGAAATTGCGTTATCGGGAAGTGTCCACGGCAATCTGTACAGTTTCCGATGATCGATAATTGAATCTTGAGTCTCCATGGCGGTCTCCGTAGAAGTTAGAAAGTAGATAGAGGCTGAGTGGCAAAATTAAGATGGATAAGAGGCCCGAAGAGTATTACACACCTGTTTCCGGCGGGCATAGCGAGTCAGGATCATGTCTACTCATTGGCCACCGCGGGAATACGCAAAAAGCTCTTAACCAAACCATCGATTCTCACAATGCAACTTCTTGCGCCAAAAACAGAAAAACCCTGCCTATGCTTTCTGTGGTGCTGACATAGAACAGGGTAAAGAGTGATTGATTGCTCAAATGTAGATGATCAGTTTGAAAAAGTCAACAAGAATCTGGGAAGGAATCAGAAAGGCGCAAACCCGCGCAAATCGTCCACTTTTGCCGGTCGTCGTTGCCGAGGGGCGCAAGCTAATTCCTGTCGTCGCTACCTCCGGCTCCAGCTGCGAATGATCATTCCCCGGCTTGTCCGGGGTTTTTCATTTTGAGAAAAATAGGAGGACAGAATTCAATCCAATCTTCATGAGCTGCGACTGCACGGCATACAGGACCGAATACCCCACCGCCAGCCACAGCATCGTGACGGAATACAACTTCAACCTGTCCGGCACACCTTTGCCTGCACGGCAATCCCTGATGATTTTCCCGAACCGCCGGTTGCTCATCAGCCGGTTATGGAATTTCTCTGAACTTCTGGTGTAACAGGTTGACGCAAGAAGAAGAAACGGAACCGTCCGCAATAGAGGCACGAAGATACCGATGACTCCAACCGCTACCGCAAGTGTGTCGGCATCCTTGAACAAACCGCGTATGATGGGATCTGGGCGATGCACGAATGAGATGAAATCAAATTTCCGTTACGGATGAAGCCGAGGACACGAAGGGCAGGACGGTGGCTCGAACATGACGCACATGGGGGATACTGCTTCCCGGCCAAATAATCAACCGACACGGAAGCCCCGCAATTTCGAATCGTTGCCCGCTTGTTTTTCCGTCGTATTATTCCTATCATTAAAGGCATTCCGAACGATCCCGGAAATATCCACCGCGACAAATCAGGAGCACACTATGAAGCCCCTCCACACGATCGTTGTTGTCTGTTCTGTTCTCGCGTCACTCTGCTCGATTTCTTCAAATGCACAAGAGAAGATCGATTCCGCCGCTGTTGCCAAAATCAAAGATGAAGGCATGAACAGGTCGCAGGTTATGGAGATACTCAGTTATCTCACCGACGTGTACGGGCCGCGACTCACAGGCTCACCAGAATATAACCGTGCAGCAGAATGGGCACGCACGAAACTCGCCTCATGGGGATTGAAGAGTTCTCAACTCGAGGCATGGGGACCGTTCGGGCGTGGCTGGTCATTGAAACGATTCTCGGCGCACGTTCTCGAACCACAGGTATTTCCTCTTATCGCGTTCCCGAGAGCCTGGTCTCCGGGAACGGGCGGAACGATTATCGGTGACGCGACCTACCTCGACGCTAAAACTGACAGTGCGCTGCAGACGTTTCGTGGAAAGCTGAAAGGCAAATTTGTATTACTGAGCGACCCGCGGGAACTCAAGGCCCATTTCGAGCCCGAGGGACGCCGCCAGGCGGATTCGAGTCTGCTGAGACTTGCAAACGCCGACATGCCAGTTATTCGTCAACGGAGATTCGAACAAACTCCCGAACAGAAAGCACAGGCCCTCCTCAACTTCCACAAATGGCAGTTGTGTCAGGAGGAAGGCGCGGCCGCGATTCTGACAATAAGCTCCGGTGACGGCGGGAATATTTTTGTCGGCGGATCAACTGTGTCTACTCATCCTGATACCCCATTTACGCGGCGTATGAGTCCTTACAACCCAAAAGCTCCGAGAATTCTTCCGCAGGTCGTCGTAGGAGCTGAACATTACAATCGCCTTATCCGTCTCGTGCAAAAAGGTGAACATATAAAGATCGAAATGAATCTGGACGTGAACTTTCTCAAAGAGGACTCGAGCTACAACGTCATTGCAGAACTTCCCGGAAGCGATCTCAAGAACGAACTCGTCATGATCGGCGCACATTTTGATTCATGGCACGGCGGCACGGGGGCAACCGACAATGGAACCGGCTCTGCTGTCTGCATGGAAGCCATGAGAATTTTGAAAACACTGGGATTCCAACCCCGGCGGACGATTCGCATTGGACTCTGGGGCGGAGAGGAACAAGGTTTGCTCGGGTCGCAAGCGTACGTGAAAAAACACTTCGGCGAAAAAGAGGGTCCATTCTTCGAATCTGGAAGCAGCGTGAAGCAAAAACCGGAAGCAGAGAAGTTCTCAGTCTATTTCAACCATGATAACGGAACGGGAAGAGTACGCGGCGTGCACATGCAGGGCAACGAGGCTGTCCGTCCGATCTTCCGAGCGTGGTTTGCGCACTTCAGGGACTTCGGTGTGTCCACGCTTTCGCTCTCCAACACCGGCGGCACAGATCATCTCTCCTTCGATGCAGTGGGCCTGCCCGGGTTTCAGTTTATTCAGGATCCGATCGAGTACGAGTCACGCACGCACCATTCGACGATGGACGTATGGGACCGGGCACAGGCTGAGGATTTGAAGCAGGCTGCAGTCATTATGGCGGCATTTGCTTATCAGGCGTCAATGCGGGACGAGAAATTCCCCAGAAAACCGTTGCCCCAGCCCAGTCCGCCTCAAAGCAGTCAAAGGTAGAAAGCCTCAAGCTAAGTCTGCCAATCTAGATTCCTCTTTCACCGCCTCTGTAATCCCAGCAAATCGCTGGGATTTTTTTGCGATAAAAAGCCCTCCCCTTCCAGCCGGGGGGAATGACATTTTTGTCACATTTTACTTGACAAGACGACAAAAATGTCGTATCTTCCAACCAGCGGTAGTTCATCGCCATGTCACTCAAGGAGCATTCTATGAGAACTTCCACGTCCCAACGCAAAGTGTATGTGGCCATGGGGGCATGGGACCTGGAGCCATTTGACAAATACTTCTACCCGCCCAAACCGAAAAAAGGTTTTCGCAAACTGCAGTATTACAGCCAGTTCTTCGACAGCGTGGAAGTGAATGCAACATTCTACAATGCATCGTTCACACCGGCGCATGCGAAACGTTGGCTGGCCGACGTGGCGGAGAACCAAGAGTTCGTCTTCACCGTCAAGCTCTACCGCGGTTTCACCCATACGTTCAACGCAAGGGGTGAAGATGTCAAAGTTATCCACAACTTTCTTGGACCACTGGAAGAAGCGGGTAAGCTGGGCGGACTGCTGCTGCAATTTCCTTACTCGTTTACGAACATCAAAGAGCGCCGCATATACCTGGTACAACTCAGCAAAGTTCTCCAGCCCCACCGTTTGTTTATCGAGGTGCGCCACAAGTCGTGGAATCCCGATCCATCAGGGCTGATGTACAATTTCTTTCAAGAAAACAAACTGCATCTCGTCAATGTTGATCTTCCGCAGATCGGACGCCACATGCCATTGACGGCATTGGCATGTGACGGCTATGCTTACTTTCGGATGATGGGGCGCAACGGTGTCAACTGGCGTCATCCCGAGCGCGGTGATCGCTATTTGTACCACTACAGTGATGAGGAGCTCCGGCATCTTCTCTCTCTGATGGAATATGTGAAGGCAACCGCGCATACAACCTTCGTGGTATTTCACAACGACCCGGAGGCGAATTCATTGGTCAACGGTTTCCGGCTTCGGCATCTCCTCCTGCACGGGCAGCGCGTACTGATGCCGCAGAACATGATCAAGGTTTTTCCGCAACTGAAAGCAATGAGCGCGGAGGTGAACACGCTTCATCCCTTATTTGCATGCGCGTCAGACCAGTGAAGCGTATTCGCTGGCGGGCTTGATACATTCGGGACTATCGTTCCCGGAGTTGCTGACAAATTTAGAAACAGGATAGGCTTTCATCTTTTGGGCAGGATACGGTGCAAGCAGGGGCTTGAGCTTTTGGGTCTCTTTGAAATCGCAATCAAGCCACAGTGCAAAATGTTCTTCGGGCACGATGACCGGCATGCGGTCATGAATACGCTCTATCAGCTTATTTGGAACGGTGGTGATGATGGTGTAGGTAGGATGCTCATCCCCGTCAGCACTTCTCCAGACGGAAAACAGTCCGGCAAACATGAACGGTTGATCGTCTTTCATGCAGATGCAGACCGGGATTTTATCTATGACTTGCCGCTTCGTGCCGCGGACTTCTTTGACAGTGGGGATCTTCTTCCACTCATAAAAGGCATCGGCCGGGACGAGACACCGACTGCCTTTGAAATAAGAAGAAAAGAGCTTGCTTTGCTCGAGCGTTTCTGCCTTGGCATTGAACGTTGAGAAGTTCACTTTACCGTCTTTCGACCAATGTGGAATGAGCCACCATTGCATTTTCTGAGCTTGCAGTTTGCCGTCCCGGATTGCTACGACGGGCATTTTCTGCATTGGAGAAGCATTGTAGCAGGGAAGTTCGTCGAATGCGTCGCCAGCGCGCTTCATATCCTTTAGCATCACAAACGTTGCGAATACCTTCTTGCCGTCGATGAGAACGTAGCGACCACACATACTGGAATTCTTTCTGCCTGATAAGAATTGGGATAAAATAGGGAAATGAACAACAAAAATCTAATGTCTCTGCCATGCCCAATCTTGTTGCCAACACAGAGTCCGTCACAACCTACGATGCGGTGGCACATCGCTTCGCCAATCCACCGCCGGGGAAACTGTATTTGCTGTACGGCGATCCGGCTGTGTTCCGATGCTCTCTTATGTTTGCATCCTATGCCCTGCTCCGTGGAAACTCGATCGCGGTGATCGACGGATGTAACCGCTTCGATGCACATGGTATTGCTCGCTTTGCACGCGAGCACAACATCGAGCCACACGTGTTGCTGAACCGTATTCACATTTCCCGCGGGTTCACCTGTTATCAGATAGAGGCTGCCGTTAACGATCGCCTGATGCCCTTCCTCAAACACATCAACGCAAACACAGTACTCATCTTCGGCTTGCTGGATACATTCTACGACGAGCAAGCGCCGTTTCGCGAGGTGCGGCAAATCCTCCATCGCGTAATGGAAAAACTGCATGAAATGAAATCGTCGGGAATCTCCGTGCTGCTCGCATCGCAGGCATGGAATGTGCTGCCGAAGGAGCGCAACCAATTGCTTACGATGCTCAAAACAGGAATGGACAACGTCTACCGCGTAGAAATCAATGAGAACAATAAACCCAAGTTGTTCTTGGAAGTCCAGAGACATCAGATTCTTCGGTCTCCGCTGTTGGCGGAGCCCTCAGAATGACATTCCCAAGAAAGGAGGGTCCATCATGGGACGCACCGTACCGACATTCACCAATATCATCGATAACGAGTTAACAAGCTGGTCGAAGTACCGCCGCGGCTTGCGAAAAGAAGATCAGGACATCTTTGATGACCTGTTCCGCGCAGCGCGGCTTCACCTCGCGGAAAATTTTTATGCGATGCGAACGATACCGTTTGAAAGCATCGCCATCTCCATGCTGCTGGAACAGCACAAACTGATCAAACAGTTGCAGGCGCGATTGGCAGAGCTGGAAACCCTCTATCCCTCTCTCCCCTTCTCTCTTTTAAAGGGAGAAGTGGATGGGGGATGAGGGTATGTCAATCACAGGCTGGTTGTTCGATCTCTATCCGTCACCCAGAGGCATCACGCTGTGGCTGATCGACGGAGAGGGAAACAAACACTGCTGCCGGGATGATTTCCATCCCTCGTTCTTCCTTTCCCTCAATGCATCCGACATGCGGCGTGCGGAAACGCTTGCACGTTTATGCCCCACCCCTCTTACAACGCAGCGAACGGAGCGAAAGGAGCTGTATTCCGGCGATCCATGGAACGTTCTGCAAGTCTGCGTCCATGATACGATGCAGTGGCGCGAGGCGGTATGGTATTTCGAAAAATTCTTTCCTCATTTTGCGTTCTTCAATTCCGATATTCCTGCCGCCCAGCTCTACCTGTACCACACACAACTATTCCCTCTTGCTTTTGGAGAGTACCGCATCAACAGCGATGGGAAACTCGTTGAGTGGATACTCCATGACAACATCGAAGCACTGGAATACACCTCACCTCCTTTATCAATCATGGTGCTGAGGAACGCAAACGATTTTGTCCCGCCAAAATACCAGCAGGCGCTGCAGTTGGAGATCAGCTACGACGGCACAACGTACGCGCTTCAGCAAGAAACTCCTGTAGAACTCCTTGAAGCGCTCAACTGGCACCTGTACCGCTGCGATCCTGATATTATCATGACTGAATATGGGGATGCAACCTTGCTGCCGAAGCTTCAGATGCTTTCGCAGCGTTACAAAATACCATTGCTGCTAAGTCGCGACAAAAACGTAGAATATTTTACATCGCGGGAATCGAGTTTTTTTCAATACGGAAAAATCATCCATAAGGATGGTGCGTTCGAGCTTGCCGGTCGCTGGCATGTGGATGTCAACAATTCTTTCACTGTTGTCGAGTCTGACCTCGACGGTTTGTTTGAAATTGCCCGGCTGACGCAGGTGCAGCCGCAGCACCAGGCACGCGCATCGATCGGCACCGGACTATCGTCAATGCAGCTATCGTGGGCATACCGGAACAACGTGCTCATTCCGTCGAAGAAACGAGAACCGGAGGAATTCAAAACCGCTGCTACGCTCATGCTGGCTGACCGCGGAGGGCTCATCTTTCAGCCGCCGATGGGCTACCATGAAGATGTCGCAGAGCTCGACTTCGTTTCCATGTACCCGACGATTATGGTCGAGCACAACGTGTCGCCCGAAACAATCAATTGTCGCTGCTGCCGTGCAGACAAAACACCCCGGGTGCCGGAACTCGGTTACACGATTTGCACAAAACGTGAAGGCATTGTCCCTGCCATTCTCCGTCATGTTATCGCCAAACGCTCATACTACAAGAAGAAAAAGAAAGAACTCAAGCAACAAGGAAATCCGCAGTGGATACAGTACGACCGCCGCCAGAACGCCCTCAAATGGATGCTTGTCACGTGCTTCGGGTATCTTGGCTACAAGAACGCGCGCTTCGGGAAAATCGAGGCACATGAATCGGTCAACGCTTTCTCGCGGGATGCCATCCTCCAGGCGAAAGAAATAGCAGAGGGTCACGGGTTTCATCTCCTCCATGCGATCATTGACTGCCTGTGGATGAAACCGGCTGGCGGGAAACCGGACGCAACGGAACGCGACTACGAACACCTTTGCCGTGAAATAACCACACGCGTTGGCATCGATATTTCCCTCGAGGGGGTGTACAACTGGATTGTGTTCCCGGCATCGAAAATGGATCCCGTCATGCCAACCGCCAACCGGTACGCAGGCTGGTACCGTCACGGCGAAATGAAAATACGAGGTATTGAAACCCGGCGGCACGATACGCCGAAACTCGTTAAGCAGATGCAAGCAGCAATGCTGGAGAAAATGTCGCAAGCACCCAACGTGAAAACACTTAAAGTGGCGGTGCCGGAGCTGCTGGAAATCGTTCAACAATTCGTTTCGCTCGTACGAAGCGGAAAAGCAAATCCGATGGACCTTGTGATACGGCGTAACATCACGAAAGAACCGGACGAATACACCAACAACAGCATCAGCGCAGTCGTCTCACAGCTTCTGGAAGAATCCGGCATCCACCTTTCGGCAGGGGAGTCCATTGAATTCATCATCGTCGATCAATCGGGAAAGAACAAACCCGAAAAGGCAAAACCACTGGCGTTGTATGCGTTCGAGGATGGCTACGATATTGAGAAATATACGGAACTCCTCTTAAAGGCAGCAGAAACCTTGTTATCGCCGTTTGGATATGATACGGATGCATTCAAAGAACATTTCGGACTTCCATCGAAAAACAAAAAAAACAATATGCTTAGAGACCGTCATCGCACCGTCTATGAACAGGTTACACAATCTCCGATATCGATAAGCATGACACAATAAGAAATCCCGGCCTTAGAGAGTATCGGCCGGGGTTCGCATCGAACGCAAAAGAATCAACTTACTATTTCTTCTGTTTCTGCGTCCGGTAGTTGTCGTACTGGATCGCTTTCTTTGCCTTCCGCGCATCTGCCTCACCGCTCAGCATATCCTGGTACGAGTCAAGTTTTTCTTGCTGTTCGCGAATCGATGCGGCACCCGCCCCGGACGCATTGGATGCGGCAGGCGAGGCACTCAGCATTTGATTCGCTGTCGCCAATTCTTGTGCTGCTTCCTCCTGCTTTCCTTCGTCAAGCGCCTGCAGAGCGCGCTCAACCTGCCGCGTGGAGACGGCCACATCAGCCTTGGCTTGCGTATCCCAATCGCGGTTCTTCTCAATCTGCGAAACGTCATTGGTGTAACGGATAATCGCGGCAATTGAGGACGAACCGCGGACACGCATGTCTCCGACGTCATAGGATAAGACTCCCTTTACGACGGTCATTGAGCCTGCCCCCTCCGGAATCTCCAATTCAACGGTAAATTCGCGTCGGTCATTTGCGTACAGATCACCGACGGGAATAACATACTTGCTGCCTTCCAGTCTATCGTCACATCCAATGACATCGATGATCCGCACACCGCGCCCGAGCTTCAATTCAATAGAAGCATTCTGGGCAACAACGCAGGAAAGTGTGTTCAACTCCTTGCTCATGATAGAAGCAAGGTTGTGCGAACTTTCGATGAAGTAATAATTTCCACCGCCGCTTTCGGCCAACCCGACCATCAAATTCTCGTTGTAATCTAAACCGACGCCCATGGTCGTCAGTGAAATCGATTTCGATCGATACCGGCGAGCAATCCGGTTCAGTTCTCGCGGGTCTGTGATCCCCTGGTTTGCAAGACCGTCCGAGAGAAGAATAACTCTGCTTATGAATTCCCGGTCGAGATTTCGCTCGACCTGCCGCAACCCCTCCACCATCCCGCCACCGAGGTTTGTGCTGCCGCGGGGCTCGATCCTCTCGATGAGGCGCTTCAGTGCTGCCTTATTCCTCACATGCTGAGCTTTGCTCAACACATCAATGACATCGTCGTATATCACCACCGAAAGAATATCACTGCTGTTCATTTGATCGATAAGGGCGTAGAGCGCCTTCCGCGCGTACTCGATTTTCCCTTCGTCCGCCATGGATCCGCTTCGATCCAGGACCACCGAGATATTCATCGGTCTTCGATCGGGCAATCGGAAATCGCTGGTCGTCACGGTAAGCTGCAGATACACCCTACCGCCATTGCCGGAGACATAGGGATAATTCAACCTTCCGTCGAGCCTGATCTCCCCTTCAGACGTCGGACGCGACATTGCGCAAGCAGCCGTTTGAAGGCTCAAAATGCCCAGAATGAGAAGGACTGCACTATGGATTGTCTTCATGATATTACCCTTTCTGTTTTGAATTGATGAATGTTTCTCTCACCATGAATACCGAATCGTGTATGTTATGACTTTCTGTTCGTCCTTCGCGATCTTCACAGGAAACTTCAGGGTGGTTTGGTCAGTTTTTGTCCACTCCGTGCTGCTCCTGGTAATCTCCCATTGACTCCAGCGCCAGGGATGCTCATGCACCTGAACTTCGACCGGCTCTTTCTTGTGGTTTCGCACTTTGATTTCTATTGTTTCTTCCACGACCCTACCCGAAGCGTACGATTTGAAATCTTTCTGCACTCGTTCACCGACAATATCGAAGGCATTGCCCAGATACAGTCTCACTTCCTCGTCTTTCGGCGTGTGGTCGATCTCGTCTTCGCCAATGAACTGTTCCTTCCCATCGTCATCGCGCTTGTAAACGCGCACTTTCCCCCTGGGCAGTGGGATGCCAAGCCCGGCTTTTTCTTCGTTCTTGAATGTAACAAACACGCCGACTTTAGGATTTGATTGTTGTCCGAAACTTTCTTGCGAGCGATAGGAATAATTATTGTACCAGTTTCGCCATTGGTTCAACAGTCCATCATAGATGAAAACTTTCCGAGATGAGACATTCTTGCCGGATGTTAGTTCAATCTGCTTTGTCTCATTGTTGCCGACGTCTGTTCGCCGCTGCAAGGAATAGAGCTTGTATTCAAAGAGCTCCGTTTGTTTGAATTGCGGCTGAGCCGCTTCATCAGCCATTGCGCTCTTGGCCATACGCAGTTCTCTGTCAAACCCCTCACGCACGAGATTCACATCGCCAGCCACGAGTTTAAGACCCGCGTTCTTGAACGTCGTCCCGGAGTTGTTCGTCAACGTTACCCAACCGGTAAGGTCCAGCTTTGAGTCATCCTTGTTCAAGAGCGCAACGTAGTTACATTTCCAGGAGAGTTGACCGGCGAGGTAGCTGATTTCGGCCTTGTGCCCCCCCTCATGCGTATTTGTTACGAGCCACTCGAGCTGGGGCTTCAAGATCAATCCTTCGGGTAGGCTTGGAAGAACAAGCCGCCCGGAGGGATTCAACTCTATCTTCCCATTGATCTCGGCAACCAAACCACCGCTGTAAGTATACGTGGGAACCAAGGAGCCGTACTGTGGTTGCAGCACATAACCGGTGGAAAGGAGTTTTCCAAAGACCGAATGTTCTATCTTTCCCTCCTGGTCGTAGCGTACAAACTCGACCTCCTTTCCCAGATATTTCTCGAGGAGCTTTGCCTGATGGACAAGGTCGTACTGATAATTCTGTTCAAGGATCCGGACTGCCGACGAGTTGGTCAAACTCAGGAAATGAAGCGAGGTTCCATCTATCGTCGCTGGAATATCGGGGATAACAAGACGACTGAGACCTCTTGCCAGAGTAATCAGGCGCTCCTCACGGATGAGAGAAAGATTCTGGTTGTAGATGGTCAAATCGACCGTGGTACGCTCGCGTGCGCTTGAAACCTGTTGTGCCTGACCATGAAGCATCGTGCTGCCACCACATGCAATGATCAAACACGCGATTGCAAAAGAGATTGGTTTCGTCATGTTTTCCCCTGAGATAATTTGAATAATGAATTCGTTCTTTGTACCTTTTGATATTCACCTCTTACCACTTGATGTCATTAACAATCGAAAGGTAAATGGGTTCGTCCTTCTTGTTCCTGGATAGCGACCGGCGAATTCTCGATCTTATCCGAAAAGGGGACGAACAGGCGCTGGTGGTGCTGTATAACTCGAACCGGAAAGCTATTGTCTCGTTCGTCACGAGAAACAACGGCTCTTATGACGATGCTGAGGACATGTTGCAGGAAGCACTCATGGTGCTGTGGGAACGGGTCCGTTCGGGCAGGTTCGAATATGCCGCCAAACTCAATACATTCATCTACGGGGTTGTAAAAAACATGTGGTCAAGGCAACTCGCGCGAAAGCGAAAGGAGATGCCGACTTCGGTGGATCCCGACATGAATCCTGGCGGCGAGGTTTCAGTGCTTGATGAACTCATCGAGGGCGAACAGGCAGAACTGGTACGGGATGCCCTGGAAAAACTGGGGGAGCCTTGCAAAAGATTGTTAGTGTTGTTTTATTGGGAAGAATTATCGATGGGAGAGATAGCAAACCGGATGGGATTTGCTAACGCCGAGACTGTGAAATCTAAGAAATATCAATGCAAAAAGTCGCTGGAAAAGCTTTTGCGGGAATCCATGTAAGACAATGAACGACTCAACGAAGGCGCACTGGTCGGAAGACCCGGAACTACTTGAACGCTACATACTCAATCGGCTGGAGGCTGCCAGACGACAAGAGCTCGAAGCACATCTCGGCACGTGCTCGGTCTGCCAGAGGGTTGTCCTCGCTGAACAAAAGCTGGTAGCTGGCGTTCGTCGATTAGGCCGGGACGAACTCAAAGCCAGGTTGAAACGACGCCTTGCAAGCGCAGGATCACGGGAAATCCGAGTCCCGCGCACCAGACCGGCCTGGGTGTGGCAGATCGCAAGCGCGGCCGCTGTCGTTGTTTTGCTTCTTGGAATCGGAATCTTCAATCATTGGTTTACATTCTATGAAGAAAAGCAGATTGAGGAGCCACGTCAGGTCGGAAAGCTAGAAGACCGAATTTCTGAAGCAGAAAAAGAAGGAGAAGAAACGAGCAAGGATGATTCGAAGTTCGGCGCTCGGGAAGAAGCTAAGTCGACTGCTCCTATAGAAACTGTGCCTCCGGCCGCTGCAGAGGGTGCTTTGCGGAGCGCCGACGAAAGATCGAGAGCGGATGAGCTTGAACGGGACAAGTCCGCAGAGAAGAGACGTTTCGAGGGAGCTCCTGTTCCTGTGCCAGATGCCGCGGGTGCAGGAGCTGCTGAGCGTCCGGAACCGCTGAACCTCAGTCAAGTACAATCGCAGGAGCCTGTTGGTGAACAGACCGTTTGGGTCGAAGGAACCCTCTTAAAGTCACCAAAGATTTTTGCAAAACAGGCAGAGCAATCCGCGAAGTCAAAAGTCTCACTTGAAGCAGGCCGGAGTCGCAGACTTACTCTGAGACAGGATGGAAATACCCAGACTTTTACTCTGCAGCAGAAATTGAATGATGCTCTTCCCTCATCGCGCAAGCTAAAACAAACGCAGCTGCAAGGCCAAAAGGTACAAACACTTGTCGAGCGAACCGAAGAAGGTTTAGCCATGACGCTCTACCTCGACGCGCCAGTGGAAGAATCAGAACTCCGGGAAGCGACCATTCAACCGGTCAACGCAGATTCACTGATTGTCAATCTTAAAGATCAGCGGATCGGTTACCGAATACCCGGCGGATGGAGCGCTCAGGCGACGACAAAAACGAAGAGCAAATGACTCTGCAACAGTCCGCCGCCCCCAGCTCTCACTTCAGCTTTAGCTTTTGCAGTTTCGGCTTGATGACGTAGGTGCAGTAAGGTGCGTCGGGGTGATTGTTGTAGTAGTTCTGATGGTAATTCTCCGCGTTGTAGAAAGTGGTCAGTGGCTTGATCTCGGTAACGATAGGGTCGCGGAGGCCCTTCTGGGCCTCCACTCTCGACCTCTCTGCGGCTTCCTTCTGCCCCTCATCGCGATAGAAGATGACCGACCGATACTGCGTTCCGGCGTCCGCACCCTGACGGTTCAGCGTCGTGGGATCGTGAGCTTCCCAGAAGACTTCCAGCAGTCGGGCGTAGCTGATCTTTGCAGGATCGAATGTTATCTGGGCGACTTCCGCGTGACCCGTCTTGCCGGTGCAAACTTCTTCATACGTCGGATTTGCGCTGCTGCCGCCTGCATAGCCGGGCATCACCGAGACGACGCCCGGCAGTCGCTGAAACACTGCTTCCACACACCAAAAACAACCAGCACCGAAGGTCGCTTGTTCGAGTTTGGTCATATTCTCTCCCATCTGTAGTAAAACAAGGAACGGCAGCAGCACAAAAAAAATAATAGTTGTCATTGTCCCTCCAAATCCTTCTTGCAGCATAGAGTCATTTCGTGAAAATGTTTTTTAGGACAAACAGCACATTCGCCGGCCGTTCTGCAAGCCTTCTCATGTACCACGGAAACCAGAACGATCCGTAACTGATCAGGACCCTGACACGAAATCCATCCCTCGCCAGGAGACGCTGGTACTCGCGCTTTATCCCGTACAGCATTTGAATTTCATACGATTCCTTCGGTATTCCTTGCTCAGAAGCAGTCTGGAAAATCCGCTGCAGCAGTGCCTCGTCGTGGGTGGCAATGCCCACACGCATACGATTTGTACGCGCCGCATTCAGTATCCGCTTCGCAAGAGCCAGGAAATTCTCATCTACACTCTTCCTCGCGCGGTAGGCGACGTGCTTCGGCTCGGCATATGCTCCCTTGACGAGCCGAATTGACGGAGCGAGGCGGAGGAGTGCGTTAAGATCATCTGCCGTTCGGTACAGGTATGACTGCAAACATACGCCGGCATTAAAATGTTCCGCATCCATTCGTTTGAACAAGGCAAGGGTCCTGTCGACGTATGCGCTGCCCTCCATGTCGATCCACACAAAAGTCTGAAGTTTCTGTGCCCGCTGGAGAATTTTTGAGAGATGCGCTGCGCAGAGTTCCTCGCTCAGATCAAGCCCCAGCTGCGTCAGTTTCAAGGATATCTGGCAGTCCAGACCGCGCTTCTGGATTAGGTCCAACACATCAAGGTAATGCTGTGCAACGGCGTCTGCCTCGTGTTGATGGACGATATTTTCGCCGAGATGGGTCACGAGGGATGCGATCCCGTTCGTTTGCATTGCTTCTGCCGCGTTCAATGCGCTCCCAACATCTTCACCCGGCATGAAGCGGGTCACCGCTTTCCGAACTAAGCGAAGCCGCGGTAACACCTCGCGAAGTGCGGTGCTGCGAGATCCCCATAAGAGAACGCTTCGCATGATGCCCACGGAATTATCTCCTCAGGGCTGAGATTGATTGAGCCATGACAGTTACAGTCGCCCCGGGCACGAGGTCATCGCTCGGATCCTTCCAGGACGGACATTGCCCGGTCAAGATCCTCCACGTCAAGAATTACTGCAGCAGTCTTCTGCCCCTTTGCCACTGTTGCGTAGCAGTACTCGATGTTAACTCCCGCAGTCGCCAGACGCGAGGCAATGAACGCAAAAGCTCCTGGTTTATGACTGAGGTCGAGCCGCAGAACTTCTCTGACTTCGACCTGGTATCTCGCGCGGGTCAAGGTATTCATTGCTCGGTCGAGGTCCGATACGGAAAGCTTCGCAACATCTTGAAAGAGACCGATGGCCTCGATGTTGATCTTCTCTCTCGACAAGTGTCCCAAGAGATCACCAACGGCACCCGGCCTGTTCTCCAACACAACGAAGATTTCTTTGATTCTTTCCATGGATTTTGTCCTTTCATCAAATTGCAAACAACGCGAATCCCGTCACGGTATTTTTCGTCCACCCCCGGCACACTCCCTCAGACCGACAAATGCTCGGACACAACCACGCTAAAAGTAGAAAAAAACTAAACACTGGCAATGTCCTGGCAGAAAAGTGCAAAAGGATGAAGCGTGATCGAGGAGGCACAAAGAAGTGGATCGTTTCTGGTGAGGGCCGAGTAATTAGCTTCTGAGTGATATCAATCATCATACAGCCACCGTAGTGGAAAGCAGAAAGGAGATTACATGAGTGCCCAGCGGACGGTTTGGCACATTATTCGAAATCACGTGCCTGGGAAACAATGGCTTCCATCGCAAGACATCTAGGTAATTGTCAAAATGAATGGAAGGTTCGATGATGAAGACCGCGGCCCACAGTCTCCCGTATCGAAGAAACCGAAATGGAAGACCCTTATTTCAAACCTTTTGGCAGACCGGTTCATGAAGGGGAAGGTTAAGTCGCGTAAGAGATCAAAACATCCCGGCGATCATGCACGCCCACTTCATCAGTCCTTACGGGGGCAGTCCAGGGGAGCCTGAAAAGCGAAGCCTGCCCAACGGTCAGGCGGGCAGTCTGACCTTCTGGCCCAGCGAAAACCTACTGCACCTCTACCACCGCCGTCCTCCGCCCCGTCGCCCACCACCGCGACCCCCACCGCCCCAGCCATCACGACGCTCTGTTCGCGGACGGGCTTCATTGACATCGAGCGAACGTCCCTTCATTTCCTTCCGGTGCAACCCTTCAATGGCTTTTTTCGCCTCCTCGTCTACGGGCATTTCGACAAACCCGAAGCCCTTCGAGACGCCGTTGAAGCGGTCTTTGATAATCGTTACTTCGCCGAGCTGCCCAAATGCTCGAAATGCTTCCCGCAGATCATCTTCGGTAACGTCCCGGGATAAGTTTCCTACGTAGAGCTTCATGTTGGCCTCATATTGTGGTGAGAGTATAGTGGATTGAGCATGCGACGACGATCCATATGACCTGGCTATTGCTGTTGGGAGTCGTGAAAATGGCGCCCCCTCAGCGCGAGATTTGGTGACTTGCCGAAGATAATATTAATTACCTTCATTTCCAAATGAAGGAAAGAATTGGTAACCTCGTGGTTCACAACCAATCTTTGGGGGATAGTACACAAGAATTTGTCAACTCATCACTCCACGGCCCATCGTGAGATTCAGTGGGTGAAGAACACTACGAAGTTGCGAAGATTGAGGCCCAAAATTGCAATCTCAAGTTTCCAATCTGTCGCGCGCTTCAGGCAGCTACCGGCTTCCGGTAATATAATTCTCGAGCTGCTTTATCGTAAATTCCTGCTCGGAGATGATGGCTTTCACAACATCACCAATGGAAATGACGCCCACCAACTTGTTCTCCTCGAGGACAGGGAGGTGGCGGATGCGTTTGTGCGTCATCAACGACATGCATTCTTCGATGGATTGCTCGGGGCGGATAGTAACAACGTCCACGCTCATGATTTCCTTCACGGGTATTTCCTTGGAGGACTTGCCCTTCAGAATGACCTTGCGGGCGTAGTCACGTTCTGAAATAATCCCCCGTAACAGGTCTCCTTCGAGAACTACCAATGCGCCTGCATTCTTCTCTGCCATGAGTTTGATGGCGTCGTAGACTGTCGCATCGGGAGAAACGGACCAGACATCGCGTCCCTTCGACCCCAGGATCTGCCTGACGGTTGTCATCGGTTCACTCCTTTCTTGAGAGCTCTTTACTCATTCAATACACTCATCTGACAAGGCGGCGAGTTGACTGTAATCACGACTTCAAAGTGGCAAACAATTTGCTAAGACTTTCCCTCGCATCGCCGAAAAGCATCATGCATTTCTGGTTATAGTAGAGCTCGTTATCCACTCCGGAAAAACCCGGACGAAGGCTGCGCTTGAGAACGACGATCGATTTGGCCTGCTCGACGTCCAGGATCGGCATTCCGTAGAGTGGACTTTTCTTGTTGTACTTGGCTGCCGGGTTGGTCACATCGTTCGCCCCGACCACCAGGGCCATATCTGCCCCGCCGAAGTAGGGATTGATTTGCTCCATCTCGTACAGCTGGTCGTAGGGAACATTCGCCTCGGCCAGGAGGACGTTCATGTGTCCGGGCATGCGACCGGCTACGGGATGAATGGCGTACTTGACATCGATGCCACGTACCATCAGCAACTTCGCAAGCTCAGCAACACCATGCTGCGCCTGTGCGACCGCCATGCCGTAGCCCGGAACAATGATTACGGACCGAATGCCATCGATAAGAGCAGCCATCTCATCTGGTGCAATGGTGCGCACGCTTCCCTTCACGTCAATGGCAGCTCCTTCTTCCTCCTTCTCGATCTTGCCGAACGCACCGAAGAGAACATTGAGCGCCGAGCGGTTCATGGCACGACACATCAGGAGAGAAAGCAGAAAACCGGAAGTCCCGTCCAGTGATCCTGTGATGATCTGGATTTTGTTCATCAGCACAAAACCCATGGACGCGTCGGCGAGACCTCCGTAAGAATTCAGCAGTGCAATGACGACGGGCATGTCCGCTGCTCCAATGGGAATGACAAGCAGGAGTCCGAACACAAACGCCAGTCCCACCATCACCTGGAACACCATAGGTGCTGGCGGCATGACGACCAAGAAGATCATGCATGCCACAATAACCGCGAGCAGGCTCAGATTGAACACATTCTGTCCCTTGTACGTTATTGGATGTCCTGGCAATATTCCTTGAAGCTTCGCTGCGGCCATCAAGCTTCCGGTAAACGTAAGGCCCCCTACGACCACCTCGAAGGTGAGCGGTGTCATCACCGCAGCGCTGAGTTCTCCGTGGTGGCGGAAATATTCAGAAATTCCAACTAAGCAAGCTGCAAGCGCTCCGAGCGAGTGAGAAAGAGCTGTCCGTTGCGGGACAGCCGTCATCGGTATGCGGATCCCCATCGCGCCACCGACAACAGAACCGATGAGAGTGCCGATGACGATCCATTTGTAAGTGACAATCTCATGATGGAAGAGCGTTCCGACCACAGCCAGCAACATGCCGAAGGCGGCGGCGTGCATACCTTTGCGTGCATGACGGGGCGAGGTCAGCCCTTTTAATCCCAGAATGAACAGAGCTGCCGATACAACATAGAAGTACCTGAGTGCCTGCGTGGGTAAAACCTCCCGAACAAAATGCATCGCATCTGCCCGGAGCTGCTCAGAGAAGTAGATCCCTACCAGCAAGGCGACGACGAGCACGGGGATGGCCAACAAAAATTTCGGATCGAATCGGAGCCGCCGCTCGGAAGTTTGGTCCTTCGCCGTCTTAAACATCTTCAGCATCCTATCGGTAATCAGGAAACCGCCGACCACATTCGTCGAAGAACAAGTCACTGCGATAAACCCGAGGGCAGTACTCAACGGCCCGTAATCAGCCCCCGCAACCACGAGGGAACCGACAAGAGAGATGCCTGCAATCGCGTTCGTGGCGGACATCAGCGGAGTGTGCAGCAGCGGAGGCACACGTGTGATGATGTGGTAGCCGAGGAAACCGGCAAGCATGAAGATGTACAGCCCGATTTCAAGCTCAGTGGTCATGGCTCCTGTTACGAAATTCCCCCCTCGGAGAAATCCCCCTTCGAAGCGGGTAAGGGAGATGTTAGGGTGGGTACATGTGCCTCAATCCAGTCTTCAATCGCCATCACGACACCTTGAAGGTTTCGCTTCACGTCGGCATCGGTAAATCTGAGAAACCGAACATCCAGCGATTCTAATCGCTTCTGTCGTTGTTCGTCTCGATCCATTTTCTCATTGTGGGTACTACCGTCAATCTCAATTGCAAGCGAAAGCTCGTGGCAATAAAAATCAACAATATAATTGTCTACTGGCTTCTGTCGATGAAAATCAAATCCTCTGACTTGTTTTCCTTTCGGTGCACGCCAAAGGAGGACTTCCGAAAGGGTGCTGTTGTTTCGAAGGCTGCGAGCAATCTGCTTTAGCTTTGGGTTATATGGAATTATTTTCCTTCTCATGTTTTTGTTCCCCTGATTTAAAGGCTTTAAAAATCCCCCTCCCACGGAGGGGTGTCCCGACAAAGTCGGGACCGGGTGGGTTTACGACACACCCCTAAGTCCCCTCTCGAGAGGGGACTTTCGCACCCGGAAAACATGAAGACGTAGAGCCTGATTTCTAGCTCAGTGGTCATTGTGTCAGCTTGACATCGGTGTGAACCGGAATCGCTGAGACGGGAAGACCGAGCAGTTCGCGCACCTGCGGGCTGACTAACTCTCCGTCGCGAGTCAGGAGAGTTTCTCGGACGATGGGGTCTTCAAGGTTGATTTGCAGCTTGCCATCTTTCACAAGGTTCAGAAGAAAGGCAGTCACGTTCTTAGCATACATGAAACTTGCGTGGTACGGGACCGTCGAGGGTAGATTGACGGGACCCGAGATAGTAACTCCGTGAGCTTCCACTGTTTCCCCCGGTCGAGTGAGCCCGCAGTTACCTCCTGATTCAGCTGCGAGGTCTATGATAACAGATCCCGGACGCATTCCTGTAATCATTTCTTCGGTGATGAGGACGGGCGCTTTCTTGCCCGGAATCGCGGCGGTCGTGATCGCCACATCGCATTCGGCAACTGCGTGTGTCATCGTTTCTCTCTGACGTCGGTAGAACTCTTCGCCCAGAGCTTTGGCATACCCGCTCGATGCCTCAGCTTCTTTGGTCTCCAACTCTAGCTCAAGAAATCTGGCACCCAAGCTTTCAATTTGTTCCCTTACCGATGGCCGAACGTCGTAGGCCACGACGATCGCACCGAGGCGGCGTGCAGTGGCAATTGCCTGCAGCCCTGCCACGCCAGCCCCGATCACAAAGACTCGGGTCGGCGTGATGGTTCCCGCAGCAGTTATCATCATCGGAAACATTTTCTTCAACATGCCAGCGGCCAGCAGAACGGCTTTGTATCCTGCAATCGTCGCCATCGAGGTCAGGGCGTCCATAGGCTGGGCGCGGCTGATGCGCGGAAGGAGTTCCAGCGCAAACGATGTCACCCCTTTCGTTCCCAGTTCCCGCACTGCCTCAGGCGCTCCGAGGGGATTAAGCAATCCAAGCAGGGTTTGGCCTGAACGCCACAGGTCGAGGTCGCGTGGACCGCCAGCGCGATTGGTCATGAACCCGCGCAGGCGTAACACGACATCGGCCTGAGAAAAAAGTTCTGTCCGATCGCGCGCAAGGCGCGCTCCCTGTTCCCTGTATGCACTGTCGGGAAAACCTGCGTTTTCACCGGCGCCCTGTTCTACAAGAACATCGAGCCCGGTTTTGACTAACACAGGTAATACCGCAGGCACCAAAGAAACGCGTCGCTCTTCTGCATGCGACTCGCGAGGAACTCCGACTATCATGGAAGCCTTTTTGCCTGAAAGGGGAGTCAGATGGAGATCGACTCAGACGCTGGGTCAACCACTGTCTGCACCCGATTTGTGATACCGATGAACTCCCCCGTTTTTGAAAACATATAAATATACAGGACAGAAATGATTGAGTAAAGGTCTTTTTTGCGGAACGCACTCAAGGCCTCCGCACTTGCCCCGGGCAGGATTTGATTCTGAGGCGGACATATCGTAGAATAGGCTATCCAAGGAAATGGAGGTGTATATGGCAAAACCACAAAGAGTCACCTATTTTAAGGCAAATCTCGAGGACCGGCCGGGTGAACTCCTCAGGGTCATGCAGGAATTGAAGGCCAAAAACGTAAACCTGGCTGGTGTTTGGGGATTCACGACTGAGCCGGGCAAGGCGCAGGTGCATGCGGTAGCGAAGAACCCTGACAAGCTGAGAAATGCGTGGACTGCTTCGGGCTTGGTCGCCGAAGAGGCGTCGGGATTCTTCGTCAAAGGGGCTGATCGTACGGGCGCTCTTGTGAAAACCTTAGAGGCACTCGCGGGCGCAGGAGTAAACATCGTCGCTATCGATGCGATTGCCGTCGCTGGCCAGTTCGGTTCGTTCATCTGGGTGAATGCCGCCGATATCAACCGGGCCGCGGAAGCCCTCGGGGCAAAGTGACGAACTCGCTGGCGTAGGGGCCTGATTCCAAGAGAGACAAGGTCGCAAAGGCATTTACGGAAGTCGTCTCTCGAAGGTCGCGATGCGATGCTTTTTGCAGATCGACTTGTGACGTGGGGAAGCTGCCTGTCCGTGACGCAAGAATAATGGTCACACCAGCTCGCCGACGTCCGGAAGTGGTTTACGCTCCAGAACTCCCGCCTTCGCGTAGCCAGCTTCAGCGGGCGAAGGAAGGTCGGCGACGGAGCGACTAAGGCGAGCAGGCGTGAACGACCAGATGAGGAGAGCACCGGCGCAGGCAATCTCTTGATTCCCACAATCGGATAGTGTATATTCAAATCATTTTAACCTTCAACATATCAGGAGGGGTACCATGTCCGAGACCGTCAAGAGCACGATTACTTGCGACCTCGAAGGAATCATTGAGACCTACAACGAAGGAGCTGAAGCCCTGTTCGGCTACAAACCGACGGAGGTGATTGGGCGGAAGCGCGTCTCAATTTTTTCTCCCGGTTGGATTGTCCTGCAGAACGTGAACACGTGGCTGAAGCGCGCGCGGGAGGAGGGAGAGTACCGTACGAAAACACAGTTTGTTCGGAACGATGGGACCCGTTTCAACGCCGAGATCCGGATTACGCCCACATTCAAGGAAGGTAAGCAGATTGGCTATTGCGGCGTGACGGTTCCGATCGCAGAACAAGTGGTGCCGGCGAAGAAATGGTGGACTCCGATGGTTGAGGGCATGGTCATTACACGTGCGCCATTCCTCAGCGCTTCGATCATCCCCGCTTTTATCGGGGCGGCGTATGCTTCGACCGTTGTTGACGGTCCGACGTTCAGCTCGTTCAACTTCATCATAGCGACGCTCGGCGTCGTTCTGCTTCATCTGGCCTCCAACGTCTTCAACGATTATTTCGACTGGAGGAGCGGGACGGATCAGGCAAATTCAAATTATTTTCTGAAGTACACCGGAGGAAGTCGTGCGATCGAGCTTGGACTGATAACCGAGAAGGGCACGCGAAACCTCGGCCTGACCCTGCTGATCGTCTCCGCATTGATCGGAGTGTATTTGACGCTCGAAACGGGTACCGGCGTCCTCGTGTTCGGTCTTGCCGGTGCGTTTGCCGGATTTTTCTACACAGCTCCGCCCCTGCGACTTGTCTCACGAAGGGGACTCGGAGAGCTCGCGATCGGAGTGACATTCGGGCCACTCATCACAGGCGGGATTTTCTACGTAACTGCCGGGAGTTTTTCATGGACAAGCCTCCTCGTGGGCCTGCCCATCGGCCTGCTCACCGCGAACATCCTTCTCATTAATGAGGTTCCCGACCTGGAGCCCGATGCGTCAACGGGGAAGAACCATCTCGTCGTTACCTTCGGCAGAGAAAATGCCATCACGATTTACGCCCTGACGGTGATTGGAGCAATCGGGATCTCACTCACGCTCGCCTACAAGCTAGAAAATATGTGGCTCATTCTGCCGGTGGTTTTGCTCGGCATGTTCGCATCCTACATCATCCGGCATTTCCGGAAACACCTCTACACCCGGGAACTTGTCGCTGCCAACGTCAACACAATCTACCTTGCAATGACCTTTGGCGTCGCGTTCACGGTCTGCTTGATGGCTTAGCCAACCAATCGAAGAAAAAAGCCCCGACGGAAAACCGTCGGGGCCTTCGAAAACGTCCAGCCTACCGAAGAAACCTTAGTACTTCTTCTCTTCCTTCTTCATCTCGTCCTTCTTCATCTCCTCTTTCTTCATTTCCTCCTTCTTCATCTCTGGCATTGGTGCAGGGGCTCCCTCAGTCTTCGCCATGGCCATAACGTCCTTATCCGTCAGGTCCTTGTTATGCATGTTCTTCGCATGCATCTTCACCACGTCGACCAATTCCTTGTCTTCGTGACTGCGCACCATGAATCCGCACTCCGGGGAGCAGGAGACCGATTTGTACATGTGTTTCTCCTCTTTTTTCACCTCTTTCTTGGCGGCTTCCTGGGAAAACGCCCCCGAGGAGAACACAAAGGCAAGAGCAACTACGAGCGCTGCATTAAGCAATCTGCTTGTCATGATAGTACCTTTCTGTGATGTTGTTAAGAAATGTGATTTGATAAGACGCGATTGTTCGCAGAGATGTCGAGATTGGATGAAAACGCCTTTTCCGTGCCAAGAAGATACCTTTTCGTTCCATCAAAGTCAACTAACGCAAGATGCCTTTTGCAACAGCGCGTTCCTCGCACAAGTTCCACATTCAATAGTTTAATCTGCTCGTACGTCGAACGAGTCCTTGCTTGCTGCGCCTCCTACCATCAAGCCCCTTTCTTCATCGCAACGAAAAAAGACCTGGCGATCCGGGCTTAAGAGGCTCCCGGCACATTGTTCCATACGCCTCCAGGATGACGAAGCCGGCAGAGTCGAGCAGCCAACAATGCTCGCGATACGTGTAGACCCGGTGTGAACCGAATCGCTTTTCCCCCTTCCCGTCCCGTACTAAGGCGCAGTCCGTATCGAGTCCGCCAGGAACTCACAAAGTTCGCGTTGCCTGTGCCGAACTCAGGAACCCGAAGCCTGTTTAAGAGCAGCTGCTCGATCGCACCCGCTGGATCAGCGGGCAACGTAACCGCCAAATCATGTAAGTCACATATCGCTGGGGGGTTAGACACTCGTGCTCCAACTGACTTGACATTTTGATTGGATTTATTTATGATTCCGCAGCGGGCTGGTCTCATATTCGTATGTTGACATGGCAACCTCCATGGTGTTGTTGTGAATTACTCAGTTCATTACCTTCGCAAGATACGATGCGAGGTTGCCTTTTCATAATGTAAACGTTAGTAACTATGTTACAAAAAAGTTGAGTCTCACAGTCGAAGGTGGTATGTTGAATTGCAAATGAACCAAACAACAACCACTTACTCGAAAGGAGACTCAACATGGTAAAGTACACAAACGTAAAGAACAAAGGCAAACT
>Ga0247727_10001299_pt1 | contig 59915 bp, 51 predicted proteins | sample WisWelCaveWW1625_FD_202498 | JGI IMG/M metagenome (GOLD analysis project Ga0247727, IMG submission 202498) | Biofilm microbial communities from Wishing Well Cave, Virginia, United States - WW16-25 | ecosystem: Environmental > Aquatic > Deep subsurface > Groundwater > Cave microbial mat | place...
GGAGGAGGAGACGGAGCGATGGACCACTCGGCGAAGGTCGCAACGAAAGACGCGGCTTGCTGTCGGCGCCGCCAGTCCTGTACGCCACCGCGCCCCTCCTCGACTCTACTGAACTCGCGTAGCGAAATTCGCGAGACGGCGAGGGGAGGCGTGAATACGCGGAGCGGATTCACGCGCCCCGCCAAGATCCGCGCGTCCCGGAGGTTCCACACCGCAGGCGTACTGGACGTACGGCGAGGATGGGGAACCGAGGAAACGCGCGGAGATTGCGTCGTATCGCGGATTGCAGTAGCGAGGTTCATGAATTATCCCGGCTAGGGGCATATCAGGTTTGCTGAGCCGCGGGGAGGGTCGTGAGACACTCATTGCGACGTGATCCTCAGGGCCGCGATCTGCTCGGGGGTCGCGATGGTGGTCGCCGGCTGCGGGCAGGAGTGCGCCGGGGCGTCCTGTGCGGATCCCGATGCCGTTCGGGATGCGGGTGCCGACGACGCATCCACCGACGGGTCGGCGCCGGGTCCCTGCACCTTCTGCAACGAGGCGGAGCGCGCGGGCTTCACGGTCGACGGCCCGGCCTACGGCCGCGGCGCCGCCTGGGTCGACGTGGACGGCGACGGCTGGGAGGACCTGTGGCAGTGCGACACGGGCACCGGCTACCCGGACCACCCGCGACGCTCGATGCTGTACCGCAACCGCGGCGACGCGGTGTTCGAGGCCGAGGATCTCGATGTGCCTTGGACGCTGATGGTCGCGAACTGGAGCGGGACCTGGGCGGACTACGACTCGGATGGGGATCCGGATCTCTTCCTCGTGAGCGGCGGCTACAGCCAGCCCTCACGGATCGCACTTCTGCGCAACGACCTGCTGACGAACGGCGAGATGACGGACGTAAGCGAGGCGGCGGGGATCCGGACCGATCCGCAGAAGTGGTGGGGGGCCGCGTTTGCCGACTTCGATCGGGACGGGCATCTCGACCTCGCGGTGACCGCCATCGACGGTCCGGTCGTCGTGTACCACTCGCTCGGCGACGGGACCTTCGACGACGTCGAGACCGATCTCGGCATCGCCATCGGGCAGGGCGACGCCAAGAACCCCCTGTGGTTCGACTACGACGTCGACGGGGATCCGGACCTGTACGTCGCGGGCGTGACGGAGCATCACCTGTGGCGCAACGACGGCGCGGGCGGTTTCACCGACGTCACCGAGTCGGTCTTCACGCCCCTCGACGTCGGCATCCCCGTGTTCGCGGCCGCGGCGGCGGACTTCGACCAGGACGGCCGCGAGGACCTCTTCCTCGGGCGCTGGGACCTCGAAGACTACATCCTGCTCAATCGCGGCGCCGGCGACTTCGAGCGGGTCGGCGCGGACGTCGGCCTCGACATGCGGGACTTCCCCGTCACGGACGAGAACACGATGGGCCTCACCGTCGGGGACGTGACCGGAGACGGCTGGCCGGAGGTCTTCATCGGGACCGGCCGGCCCGAGGAGCGGGGCAATCCGATCCTGTACTGCCACGAAGGCGAGCCGCTGCGTTTCCGGCGCTGCAGCGACGACGTGGTCGCCGGGCAGGGCCTTTCGCGCAACCACGCCATCGCCCTGGCCGATCCCGACCACGACGGCGACACGGACTTCTTCTGGAGCCTCGGCGGCCACGTCGAGTACGACCTCGAGACCGGAGCGGACTCGCGTCAGCTCGCCGCGTTCTACGTGAATCGCGCACCGCACACGCCGGGCGCCGTCGTCCGTCTCGTAGGCACCGCTTCGAACCGCGACGCGATCGGCGCGCACCTCGTCGTGCGCGGGACCGAGACCCGCCACTACTTCGTCCACGGTGCGCAGGGCTTCCCCGCGCAGAGCTCAGAATGGTTGCCGGCCACGCTCGGCGAGGCGGCGACGGGGACGGTCACCGTGACCTGGCCGAACGGGGCCGTCTCGGAGCACGAGGTAGCAGACGGCGACCGCGTCGAGCTCGTCGAGCCGCCAGCCTCCTGAGGCCGATCCCTCGGTTGGCTCCCCGCGGGCGAAGTGCGTTTCCGGCAGGGAACAGCTGCCCGTGCCGGGGGCCTCGAAATCACTCACTGTCTGACTGGCACTACTTTCTACGCGCACGAAGACCTTGCGGCCCTTCACGCCCGGCTGGGCGTGGACTGACCCCGACTCAGGGAGTCGAGGCGGCCACCGAGATCGCGCCCGCAGCTAGATTTCGTCGGCTCCGATGTCCGGGGCCACCGCGTCGCGCGCCTGGCCGTCCATGTCGAGGGCGGGGGCGCCCGTGGGGGTGCCGGCGCCGTTGCAGGGGGACCCGGCTCCGACGTGCAGGTTCGCGGGGTACCCGACGAACATCGGGTCTGCCGAGATTGTCCCCGAGACGGTCATGTCGCCGAGGGCGTCGACGTCCGCGGCGAGGTCGAGGCCGACCGTATCGGCGTCGTAGTACAGGTCGGTGGGCGTGAAGTACGGGTCGAGGTCGTTGTTCTCGAAGATCCTGGGGTCTGCGGCCGGATCGGACTCGTAGAAGCCCGTGGCGGTGTTGCAGTCGCCTGCGCGCAGGATGTTGTTGCGCAGGACGCCCACGCCGGCCCCTGGTGCCGCGCCCGGCGCGACGTCGAGGTCGATCCCGTAACTCGAGCACGCCATGGCCCAGCCGCGCCCGTCGATCACGTTCGAGTGGACGTCGACCTCGTTGACGCCGGCCTGGGTGACGACCCACAGGCCCCGGTTGTTGGTGGCCGCCCCGGCATTGCAGCGGCCCGCCGAGATGCGGTTGTTCTGGATCCGGGCGAACGTGTCGTTCGAGTAGATGCCGGTCGCCGAGCTGACGCCGCACCCGCCGGTGATGTCGTTGTCGTCCACGAAGGTCCCGCTGCGGCTGAGCCACACGCCGTAGACGTTCACGCCTCCGTGCCCGTCGATGACGTTCTGCGCGATGCGCATGCACGCGTCGTCGTCGCAGCGCACGCCAACGGACGTCGGCGGGTTCCCCCACATCGAGCCCTGGATGAGCGCGTTGTTGAGGACGACGCACTGGCTGGCCACGCCTCCCGAAGCCCCGCAGTAGACGCCGTTCGGCGAGGACGCGCTGCCTTCGCCGCCGCCGGCGATCTCCCGGTTGGAGTCGATGACCGGATGACAGTCGCCGATGGCCCGGATCCCGTCCACGATCGACGCCGCGTTGTTGCCGGCCGACGAGATGTGCCAGTTGTCGACGATCCACGGCGCGGCGCCCCCGCAGTCGTCCATCCAGATGCCGTGGTCGTTGTCGTCAGCGCCCCAGCAGCCGATGTTGTTGCCGCGGATCACAGTTCCGGTCGCGTCTCCCTCGATCCGGATGGCCGCTCCGTCCCCGTCCGACGTCTCTTCGCAGAAGGCGCTCGATTCGATGACGGCGCCCGGGGAGTCCTCGAGCAAGAGGACGTATGACAGGTTCCCTCCCTGTGCCGCGTCCCACCAGTTGCGCGCGTTGAGGCCCCGCCGATCCACCGCCCAGGGGGCCGCGCACCCGTCGTCGCAGCGTCCAGTCCCGTCCAGGCCTTCGCAGTTGTTCCGCAACGTCGGGGTGGACCCGACCGATCGAATCCCGATGCTGGCGTTGCTGCCGTTGCCGCCCGTGATGTGGCCGCGTGTGATGAGCGCCTCGGCGCCGCCTTCGAGGTTCACGCCCCAGGAGTCCACGACGGCGCCGCCCGTGTTCGTATTGATGCGGATGTCGGAGAGGATCACGTTCGTCGCCCCGTCCGCGGTGACGCCCGCGGAGGTCGCCAGGTTCGCCCGTTCGATCCGCACGTTGTCGAGCACCGTGGTCGACCCGATCGAGTCGTCGAACTCGATCCCTTCGGGCGTGCCGGGGGCGATCATCGTCGTCCACTGGCAGCGGTTCGACGGCCCCACCTGTCGGTAGCTGCCGTAGACCCCCACGCCGTCTCGCATGTCGACCGAGCCCACGAACCTCGCGAAGTCTGAGCAGTCGGCGTCGTTGTCCGCGGCGATGCAGACGAACTCGTCGAGTCCGTCGCCGTCGGGCGTCGCCGCGTCGATCGCGGACTGCACGTCGTTGTACCAGCACCCGGCGGAGCCGTCGCGGACCCCGCCGCAGCCGGCTGGCAGCGCAGCGGCCGAGACCCAGACGCACCCGGCCACGCACTGCTCGTCGACGGCGCCGTTGCAATTGTCGTCGATGCCGTCGCAGTCGTCGTCGGAGACGCCGGCCGCGCCCGCCACGCAGCGGCCGACCGCTCCGCCCGCGCAGGCGGCGACCGTCCGTTCGCACGCGCCGATGCCGCAGGTGATGTCGCCGAGGTCCTCGTCGGTCGAGTCGTCACAATCGTCATCCTGGGCGTTGCACGCCTCGCCGCTCGGCACGACCTCGCCCACACAGGGGGTCCACACGCCGAGGGTGCAGCTCTGGGCGCCTTCCTGGCAGGTCCCGACGCCCGCCGTCCCGGCGGCACCGGAGTAGCAGTTCTGCGGGGCCACGGAATCGAGGACCGTGTCGTCCGCGTCGTCGCAGTCCGGGCCGGCGCACGCCGCGTCCGGACCGTAGCCGTCCCTGTCGGCGTCCGCGCAGCCGGCGCAGTTCACCTCACACAGGCCCGCGTTGCACTCCCAGGCCCCGCAGGGCGCCCCACCGTATGCGGCCACGCAGTCGTCGACCACGCAGCACTCGTCCACGCAGGGCCCGGTGTCGGTGTCGGTGCCCGTGTCGGTATCCGTGCCGGTGTCGGTGTCGGTGTCGGTGTCCGAATCGGCGTCCGTGTCGGCATCCGTGTCGGCGTCCGTGTCCGTGTCCGCATCCCCGCCGCCGTCCCGGTCGAACGCCGGATTCTTCGTCGTTCCACAGCCGCAACCGGACGCCAGCAATGTGAGTGCGACAGGCAGGCAAAGTCTCATGGCCCAATCCCTCCAATCAGGTCGAAGAACCAGCAACGATTGTAGCTCGAATCCGCCGCAGCTAGCAGCTAGCGCTAGCGCTCGTCCGCGCCGATGTCCGGGGTAACCGCGTCGCGTGCCTGTCCGTCCATGTCGAGCGCGGGGGCGCCCGTGGGCGTACCTGCGGCCTCGCACAGCGATCCAGCGCCGATGTGCAGGTTGGCCGGGTAGGCGACGAAGAGCGGGTCCGAGGAGATCGTCCCGGAGACCGTCATGTCTCCGAGCGCCTCGACGTCCGCCGCGAGGTCGAGGCCGATCGTGTCCGCGTCGAAGTACAGATCCACGGGCGCCGAGTACGGATCGAGGTCGTTGGACTCGAAGATGCGCGGATCGGCGTCCACGTCGGCCTCGGTGAAGCCCGTGGCCGTGTTGCAGTCGCCGGCGCGGATGATGTTGTTGCGGAAGATCCCCACGCCCGCGCCCGGATCCGCGAGGACGTTCAGCTCGACACCGCGGCCGACGCAGGCGCCGGCCGAGCCGCGGCCGTCGATCACGTTGGAGTGGACGTCGATCTCGTTGATGCCCGGGGCCGTGTAGACCAGCATGCCGCGGAAGGTCCCCGCGCCCGCCACGCCCCCCCCGCAGTTGCCCGCCGAGATCCGGTTGTTCTGGATGCGGGCGAAGGAGTCGTCCGAGTAGATCCCGGTCGACGTCACGGTGCCGCAGCCGCCCGTGATGTCGTTGTCGTCCACGAAGGTGCCGCCGCCGTCCAGCCACACGCCGTAGACGTCGACGCCGCCGTTGCCCGTGATCACGTTGCCGGCGATGCGCATGCACGCGTCGTCGTCGCACCGGACGCCCACGGCGATGGGCGGATGCCCGAACGCCGCCCCCTGGATCAGGAGGTTCGCGAGGACCACGCACTGGCTCGCGTCTCCGGCGCCGTTCGTGCCGCAGTAGACGCCGTTGACCGCGGCCGAGCCGCCCTCCGCCCCGCCCGAGATCGCCCGGTTCGAGTCGATCACCGGATGGCACAGGCCCACGGATCGGATTCCGTCGACCAGCGGGAGGCTCGGATTGCCTTCGCCGACGATGGAGTAGTTGTCGACGATCCACGGTGCCGTGTCGTCGCAGTCCTCCATCCAGATCCCGTGGCTGTTCGAGTCTCCGCCCCAGCCGCCCATGTAGTTCGCCCGGACGCGCACGCCGTCGACGTCGCCCGTCATGTACAGGCATGCGCCGTCCGTCGAGTTGTGACCGGTGATCGAGTTCTGCTCGACCACGGAGTTCGGCGAGTCCTCGAGGTAGATCCCGTAAACGGTCGTGGCGCCCGCGCCGATGTGGTAGCCGCGGATGCCCCGGTTCGAGGTCACGTCGTAGCCGGTGTCGATGTTGCAGCGTCCGAAGGCGTCGGTGCCCGGGCAGTTGTTGCGGACGGTCGCCGTCGATCCGATCGAGCGGATCCCGATCGCCTCGGCCGTCCCGCGCCCGCCGTGGACGATCGATCGGGTGATCGTCGCCTCGCTGGCGTTGATGAGGTTGATGCCCCACGAGGTGACCACTGCTCCGCCGGTGTTCGGATCCATCCGTACGTCCGAGATGATCACGTTCGTCGAATCGTCGACCGTGATTCCCGTGCTGCTCGCGACGTTGGGGCGGTTGATCCGGAACCCGTCCAGGACGGTCAGCTCCTCGATGCCCTGGAAGGAGACACCGATTCCCCTCGGCGGGGCGATCGTCGTCGTCCACGCGTTCGCGCACCGGATGCCCGAGCCTGCGTCGCGGTAGCTGCCGTAGACGTGGATGCCCTCCCGCATGTCGACGTTCTCCGAGAAGGTGAACCCGTCGGAACAGTCCGCGTCGTCGTCGGCGGCGACGCACACCTGGTCTCCGGCAGCTGCGTCGGAGTCGTTGATCGCCTCCTGGATGGTCCGGTAGGGCAGGGCCGAGGTCCCGTCGGCCGTCCCGTCGTTCCCGTTCGTTCCGTCGACCCACATGCAGTTCGCGATGCACCCCTCGTCGATCGCGCCGTTGCAGTTGTCGTCGATCCCGTCGCAGTCGTCGTCGGAGGGGCCCGCGGCGCCAGGGACGCAGACGCCCACGGCTCCCGCCACGCACGCGAGGACCGACCGGTAGCAGGCCCCGGTCCCGCACTCGAAGTTGCCGAGGTCCTCGTCGGTCGAGTCGTCGCAGTCGTCGTCCTGGGCGTTGCATGCCTCGCCGCTCGGCACGACCTCGCCGACGCACGGCGTCCAGATACCGATCACGCAGCTCTCGCTCCCGGCCTGGCAGGTTCCCACGCCGTCCGTTCCCGCCGGACCCGAGTAGCAGGCCTGGGGCGCGACGGACTCGAAGATGGTGTCGTCCGCGTCGTCGCAGTCGGGGCCCGCGCAGGCCGCGTCGGGGCCGTATCCGTCCCGGTCGGCGTCCGCGCAGCCGGCGCAGTTCACCTCGCACAGGCCGAGATTGCACTCCCAGGCGCCGCAGGGCGCGAGGCCGAAGGCCAGGTCGCAGTCCGCGGGAACGCAGCACTCGTCGAGGCAGGGGCCGGTGTCGGTGTCGGTGCCGGTGTCCGTATCCGTGCCGGTGTCCGTATCCGTGCCGGTGTCCGTATCCGTGCCGGTGTCCGTGTCCGTGCCGGTATCCGTGTCGGTATCGGTATCGGTGTCCGTGTCGACGTCGGTGTCCGTATCGGTATCCGAGTCGGTGTCCGCGTCGCCACCCCCGTCCCGGTCGAACGCAGGGTTCTTGGTGGTTCCGCAGCCGCAGCCGGACGCAAGGAAGGCGAGCGCACCCGCAAGACAAAGCCTCATGACCGTGAACCTCCTAGGACGTCGGAAAAGCCCTGAGAGGATTGTACCCGCGGTAGGCCGGCTCAGGAAGGGCCTACCGGCCGATCTCCGTCTCGAAGCGCGCCCGCAGCTGTGGGACCAGTGCGCGCAGCTCGTCGACCGCGGCGCCGAAGTCGGTGAGACCGGGACCGTTCGCGTCGTCTGCGACGATGTCGCTGATCTGAGCTTCCAGTGCGTCGATCGTCCCGAGCACCTTGGCCTCGGCGAACGGGCCGTCGAGGAAGCGCCCGCCTGCCTCCGCCCACCCTCCTTTGCCGGAGCCGCCGCCCATCCGGCCGATCCGGTCGATCAGCGGATCGCACGAGGGCGCGCGCACTCCGACTCCCGGCCAGATCTCCGTGGGTGAGCAGTCGTCGACTTGCTCCAGCCAGGCAGGCACGTCGTAGTAGGTCTCCCACGGCGACGGCGTGAGGCTGTGGTCCATGTCCCACGGGACGAGCCACATCCGGTCCTGGCTCTCTTGCTCGTACCAGTAGAAGTTGTGGTTGAAGCACTCGGCGCCGCCCGCCCCGACGCAGTACCAGGCGGTGATGCCGTCCCAGTGGGACAGCCCGCGGTCCACGGCGACGTAGTTCCACATCGACTCCAGGTCCGTCCACTCGCCCAGCACGTCCAGGAAAGTCTCGTCCCCGGCGGCTGCGAGCGCCGCGGCGAACGACGTCATCCCCGACACGTCGGCGACTTCCTCGTTCGTCTGGAGCGCGTCCACGTAGGGCTGCTCAGCGCCGTGCATCGGCCAGACCTCCTTGTAGAGGTTGCCGTCGCCGCCCTCCGGATCGAAGTGCCGGTCGGTGAAGCTGCCGTCGAACTGCTCGACGAGCACGAAGAGCCCGAGATCCTCGCCGTTCACGAAGAGGCGCGCGTACGCGGTCCGGGCCGTGCGCACGCCCGACTCACGGAAAAGATCGTAGGCGATGCGCTCGCGCATCTGCGACGGGTCCTTGTTCATCGAGTGGAACTGCAGCTTGCGCAGATCGTGGAACCGTCCGGCCGAGTCGTACTCGTTGAAGCTGACCTTGATCGACAGCTTCGCGCAGGTCCGCCTGCCCAGCCAGTCGAAGCACGACTGCAGCGCGCCGAACCCTCCCTTGTAGCGGACCCCGATGTTCTCGTACCGCTCGCGGCCCCCTTCGCCGTCGTACAGAAGCGCCCCCTGCACGTACTGCTCGAGGGTGGCATTGTCGTTGAGCCACTCCCAGTCCTCGGGCGCGATCTCGAGCTCGTAGGTGTGGATGACGTCGGGGTCGAAGATCTCGTCGTCCGGGTGGACGACGTCGCCCGTGTCGGTGTCCGCGTCGGAATCGGCGTCCGAGTCCGAGTCGGCGTCCCCGCCGTCGGGCACGGAGGTCGACTTTCCGCCGCATGAGGTCAGGAGAAGAAGGAAGAGGGCAGGCGCGCGCACGAGGGGAATCATGCCTCATGCAAGGCGTGCCAGCGAGACCCGGCCAGGAATCGTTGCGGTTTTCGGCGGAGAGTGAGACGAAAAGGTCTCAGCGTTTCGCAGACGAGTCCCCGCCTGGGAGCGAGCAAGGCGAGGGCGCCGAGACGGGGAGCGAGCCGGAGCCCTCGGAGGCGGGGCCGACGGAGGCGTACTTTTCGTACGCCGAGTAAGGCAACGCCGAGAAGGCCCGGCGCAGCCCCCGTGTCATGGGCACCCAGGGCGGCGCGGCGCGAGCGGAGCGAGAGAGCGCCGGGGCCCCTGGGTATGGCCGCAGCCTCAGAGAGTGCGCAGGTAGGCGACGAGGTCTCCGATCTCGCCCTCGTCGAGGTGCGAGGTGGTGCCGTGGCGGTCGTCGCCGCCGCAGGGACCGAACCGCTGTTCGAGCGAGTCCGCGCATCCGTCGTGCAGGAGCGGCGAGCGATCCCACACGCCGACGAGCGACGGGACCTGGACGGGTCCGCCGGTGCCGACGTCCATGGTCGCGTTGTTCGTCAGCTTCTCGCCCGAGTGGCAGGCCGTGCAGTTCACGCCGGCTGCGTTGAAGAGCTCCTGGCCGCGCGCCACGGCGCCGTTGTCTGCGGCTTGCGGCGCGATCGGCGCCGGGATCGAGTCGATGTACCGCGACAGCGAGGCGATCCGGTCCGGCGAAGGCGGGATCGCTCCCATCCGGCTGACGAAGACCTCGTCAACGAGGTGCGAGAAGCCTGTGAGCTCTCCGCCCCAGTGGAAAGGCTCCGTCCCGACGATGCCGCCCGAGATGTTCTGCGTGCGGCGAGGCCCGATCGCCTCGAAGTCCCACACGCGCCCGTCTTCCCGGCCCTCGGGGTGGCAGGACGCGCAGGCGAGCGGCGCGCCTTCGCTCTGGCGGTGGAAGGTCTGGTGCCCCGAGTGCCGCATGGGGACGTCCGACAGGGTGATCGTGCGCAAGGCGGTGCTGCCCGTCCCGAAGAAGTGAAGCGCGGCCGGCTCGCGGGTCTGGATCACGACCTCGTCACCTGCGAACCCGACGGCCATGGGCTCGGTCGCGCCGGCCGGAAGACTCAACCAGGTCGTCCCCTCGTAGAAGCTCGCACCGGGGTCCTGCGGACCGTTCGCGACGAACGCCGTGTTGCTGCCCGCAGCGACGGCGGCGAACCGCGCGCCGTCGGCGGAGACCGCGACGTCGACGGGGAGCACGAACAATCCGCCCGACTGCGGAACGAGAGTCGAGCCGGCGCCGTAGTCGCCGACGTAGGAGATGCCCGACTCGACGATGCCGAGTCCCATCCTCTCGTCGCCCCCGTAGCCGCCTTCCTGGATCGAGACGGTGCCGTCCTGCCCGCGCTGGTGCGCGACGAGCACGCCCCCGCCCGGGACCGCGACCGTCCGCCACGCGACGCCGGGCGAGAAGATCTGTCCGTCGCCGAACAGGGAGGGCCCTGTCGACGGCGAACCGCGCCCCGACTCCGTCCCGTCGGCGCCGAGCGTGATGACCTCGGAGCTGCGGAACCGGCTCACGCGAAGTCCGTTCTCCTCGACGACCACGTCTCGAAGGTCCTGATCGAGGTGGAGCGTGCGCGTCGCCGGTCCGGCCGCAGCCGGCATCGTGATGAGCTCGCCGCCGGTGCACGCGACGTGCAGTGCGTCGGCGCGCTCGTCGTAGGCGATCCCGCGAGGCTCGGCGCACACCGAGCGCCTCGTCACGTCCTGCGAGAAGCCCGGCTCGAACGTCGCGATCGCCCCGCCGCGACGGAGCGCGACGTGGACCAGTCCCCGCGCGTCCTGCGCGAGCCGTCCGGGCTCGTCGCCGGGTTGCAGCGCCGTCGCCGCCTGGACCCGACGGCCGTCGAGGTCGACCGACCAGACGACGTCATGGTCGGGGTCCGAGACGAACGCGGTCCTTCCGTCTCGCGAGATCAGCAGTGTCCCACCGCTGATCGCCGGGGGGGCCGCGCCGTCCTCGATGACCGGCGTCTCGTCGACGCGGAAGGGCGGTTCGGACACGAACCTCTCCGGGTCGACACAGCCGAGGGTGAGGAACAGGGCGAAGGGGACGGCGCGCATGTGTAGAGCCTCCTGGACGCTAGGTACAGCAAAGGGCATGCCGCCTGTCATGAAGGCGTAACCCCGCGAAAGGACTACGGTCCGATTTCGTGCCGGTGTGCCACGGCGGTCACACCCTGCCAACCAGCCGCTCCCGGATGGAGGCATCCGCCGCCAGGCCGACGACCGTCCAGGCCAGGCCGATCGCCCCCTCGACCAGCGCCCTCTCGGCGGCCGGCGAGACGCAGTGCGCCGTGAACTCCGGCTGATGGTTCACGGCCGGAAGCGAGTCGATGCCGATCATCGGGTGGATGGACGGCACCGCGAGGGAGACGTTGCCCATGTCCGTGGACCCGGCCGCGCGCAGAACGTCGTTGCCCGTGGCCATCGTCCGCCCCAGGTCCGCCATCGCCGCCGTCCAGAGCCCCGCGAGCGCCGCATCGTGCCGCATCTCGGCGTACGGGGTAGGGCGCCGCACGATCTCCAGCGTCGCGCCCGTGGCGATCGCTCCCGCCTCGAAGCACCGGCGGACCTTCGGCTCGACGTCTGCGAGCTCCTCCACGGTCGTCGCGCGCACCATGTACGTCGCGGCCGTGTGCGCGGGGATCACGTTGGGCGCGTCCCCACCCTTGGTGACGATGCCGTGGACGCGGTCGGTCGTCCGCAGGTGCTGACGCAGCAGGCCGATCGCCGTCTGCGCGACGACGAGCGCATCGGCCGCGTTGATGCCGAGCTCCGGGAAACCCGCGGCATGGGCCTCGCGCCCCGTGTAGCGGACCTCGAAGGTCTGCGCGGCCAGGATCGACGGCGCCACGGCGTCCCACGGCGCGGGATGCACCATCATCGCGGCGTGCACGCCCGCGAAGGCGCCCTGCTCGAGCATCGGGATCTTCCCGCCGACGGTCTCCTCGGCGGGCGTCCCGAGGACGGTGATCGTCAGGCCCAGGTCGTCCGCCACCTCCCTCAGGGCGACGGCGGCGCCGACGGACGACGCGGCGATGAGGTTGTGGCCGCAGGCGTGCCCGATCCCTGGCAGAGCGTCGTACTCCGCGCAGATCGCGACGTGCAGCGGGCCGCTGCCCGCGCGCGCGCAGACCGCCGTCGGCAGGCCGTAGACGCCGCGCTGCACGCGGAAGCCCGCCGCGTCGAGCGCCTCGGCGACCCAGGTCGATGCTTTCTCCTCTTCGAGACCGAGCTCGGGCTCGGCGTGGATCCTGCGGCTGAGCGCCACGAGGGCGGGAGCGGACGACTCGATGCTCCGGCGCACGGCCTCTTTCGCGGTCACGCCGCGCAGCCTACTACGCCGCCAGCGCAGCCGCCTTCATCGCGCGCTCTGCCGTGCGATCCGACTCGACGTTCGAGAGCAGAAGGCGCGCGATCGACGCGGCGCGCTTCACCTCGCCCGAGCGCATGCGCAGCCAGATCGCCGTACGCAGCGCCTCGGCGCCCTCGTCGATCCGCCCGGCCTCGAGCAGCGTCGCGCCCAGGAGCGTCCAGTGCTTGGCGGATTCCGGATAGAGGTCGCAGATGCGGCGGTAGACCAGCACCGCTCGACGTGCGCCTTCGCGCCGCTTCGTCGTCCGCGCCTTCCTCTCCAGATCCTCGATGCCCATGGGCTTGAACTGAGCAAGATCTGCGCCGCGCCGGATCTCGTCCAGTTTTCGGGTGTTCAGGAACTGCGCGCGACAGCTCCGTCAGCGCGCCGACGGGTGGTAGCGGAACTCCAGCGCTTTCGCTTCCGCTGGCACCGCAGCGATGGGGCTCGGGTCATCAGGCGTCCACCCGACCAAGGACGGCGGCACCACCTCCACGAACGCCGCGCCCGGAGCCTCGAACCTGACGTGGACGACGTTGCCCGATCGCATCGCGTGGACCGAGACGGTGCCGGCCTGCGTGGGTGCGCGCTCGATCGCGATCGGGCTTCCTTCCTCCAACCATGTCGGCGGGACGCCGCCGAGCAGGCGCACGCCTCCGCCGGGAAGGTCAAGAACGAGCGCGGCGCGGACGAGTTGCAGGACGACTCCGACGCCGCCGACGCAGGGCTCCGTCTGCGCGAGGCGGCGGCCGGGGACGTGCAGGTCGTGCCAGGGCTCCCCAGGAGCGAGATCGACGCGGTCGACCTCGCGAAAGGTGAAGACGTCCGGATCCATCGCGTGGGCGACCATGCCGAAGAGCCCGGTCCAGAAGATCTCGCGACGTCCCTCGCGCAGCGCGCGCAGCAGGTAGCCGACGGCGTAGTGGGCGTCGATGCCGAAGCCCGCGGCGCCCCAGTCGTCGAAGCGGGGCAGCGCGAACCAGAGGCGGCCGGTCTTCTCCATGTACGAGTCGACGAGATCGGCGCGGGGGTCCCCCGGCGGGAAGTAGTCCACGGGATCGAGGATGCCCGCCGCCATGAGCTGGTAGTACGAACCCGGATCGCCGCCGCCCGTGTGCAGGGGGAGGAAGTCCGGTTTCCGAACGGCTTCCCATGCGGAGTCGAGTGATCGTCGCCAGTCGGCGGCCTCGGAGGCGAAGGGCGCGCCGTCCGAAAGAATCTCCGCGAGCGCCTGCAAGCCGACCGCGTTCAGGGCGTCGGTGTGGAGGCTCTGCGTCGGGAAATCGAGGTCGCCGCCGAAACGGAACGGGGGGAGCAGGCCGGGGAAGGTGCGAATGCCGCGCGCGTCGGGTGCGCCCGTCGCGGAAGCCGTCTCGCGCCGGCGCAGGGTGGCCCAGTCGGCGCATTCGCGCAGCAGCGCGATCTGTTCCGCAGAGAACGCTTCGTCCGGGCGCCGGCCCGCCAGCCGGAGCAGGCGCGCTGCCTGCCAGGGAGTCAGGCCGTTGCGCAGGTCGTGCAGGTAGTGGTGCTTCGAGAGGTGTGCGGGGCGCAGGTACGACGCGCGGAAGGCACCGAGCGCGAGGTCCGTCATCCCCCACTGCGCGAGGGCGTGCATCAGCCACTCTTCTTCGAGGCCGTAGACGTCGCCGTCGTACACGGACGGCCACAGCGCGTAGGGGATGCTGCCGTCGGCACGGACGAAGAGAGACGCCTGGGTCAGCAGCGCGCGGACGAGGGTTTGCCATTCGGCGGGGAGCTGGTACGCGACGACGTCCCCGAGGATGTCCGGGAAGGGGGGACGGGGCGATCCGGGCGGCCGGATCTCGACGGGTGCCGGCAGGTCGCCCCGGCGCCACAGGTAGTCGAAGCGCCGGAGCTCGGGTGCACCGGGCGGAGTCTCGATGACGAGCCGGGCGGAGGCGGGATCCACGAACGCGGCGCGCCTCGTGTCGTCGAAGTCGAGCTCGAGGACTGGCGAGTCGATCCCGAAACGTCTCTGGACGAGCTTCGCCGGGCCGAACGACACGTGCGTGCAGTCGGCGTGGCTGCCCGTGTCGCGAAGGGGGATCGTGAAGGTCCCGTCCGGCGCGACGCCGACGCGCAGGTCCGTGCCGGGGACGCCGAGGGCGCAGGCTCGGCGGTGGACGTGCGCGTGGGTGCGCGCGGCCGCGATCGTCCAGTCGCCTCGCGCGCGAAAGGCGGCGCCGGCGTCGTCCGTAATGGGTCCGGCACGGCGCGGGGCGCGAGCCGGTTCGTTCGAGGTTTCGTCCGCGTCGATGAGCGAGACGTTCGTGATCCCCAGGATGCAAGGTGACTCCGGGAGATCGATCCGGATCCGATCCGTCGTCGCGGCGACCTTCTGCACGACGCGCGGGTGCAGCGACCCGTATCCGATGGGTACGAGGTCGAGTGCGACGGCGCCGACGGGCTGCGGCCGTCGTAGCCGGACCTCGATCGCGCGCATGTCGCTCGCGTCGAGGAAGGTGTGCGGATCGCCGTCGGCCCAGATGGGCATGCCCGGCACGACGAGCGTCCCGTCCGCGTCGACGAGGACGAGGTCGATCTCCGGCTCCACGGCCGGGATGACGGCGATGCAGCCGATGCACAGGACCCCTGGTCCCGCGGGTCCGCCTCCGCCCGGGGCCTGCTCGACGACGACCCCCGTGATCGCTGGGCCTCCGACGGCGATCTCGACCCGGGGGCCGTCCGCTCGAACGATCTGCTCGTGCAGGGCGGCCTCCGCGTCGCCCCGACGGACCAGGACTCGAAACACCGCCGGTTCGTGTCCGGAGCGAAAGCGGATCCGGATCGTCCGGACTTCTCGCGGCGCGTCCCAGCTGACCCCCGCGCGGTGCGTCACCGAGGCATCGTTCGCCGACCAGTAGTCCGCGTGGCTGCGTTCGCGGCTGGGCTCCCAGTCCGCCGAGTACAGCGCTCCCAGGTTCGAGCCGTGTCCGTGGCTCGATGCGAAGGGGGACACGCGCCTACCCGATTGGGGCGGCCGCAACCTCGACTTCGGGCTCGGGACGCCCGAAACCGATGGCGAAGAACACGACCCCGAGCCCCACCTGCAGCAGCCCGATCGTGAGGTAGGCCCGGCTCAGCGAGTCACCGACGTAGGGTTCGTCCGCAACGAGCGACGAAACGGCGACGAGAAGGAGGCCGGAACCGATGACACATCCTCCGGCCACCACGTATCCCGTGCCGATGCGGGCGCCGATCCGTCGCCAGCCGGTGGAGGGATCGAAAACGCCGGGGTCCCCGATCGTGTCCAGCCGGACGAAAGTCGGGCGCAGGTCCATCCGCTGCGCGGGCACGACCTGGACGGACTCGGAGCCGACCTGCACGGTTCGTGGAGCGCGGTAGTCGGCCTCGCGCACGTGGTAGCTGCGGCCGCAGGACGCGGTCACGACGACGAAGCCGAGTGCGAGGGCGCGCAACGACAGAAGCATACACGCCGGCGGAAGGTCCCGGATCCGGGACCGCGAGGGTTCGAAGAAACCGGCGCGGTCTCGTTTCGATCGCGGATCGAGATCGCTCGTGGATCCGTTCGAGCGCGGCATCGAAACGACGGATGCGAATCGCAGCGACAGGGGCAGCGCTGATCGCGATCGTGGCGTGCGGCGGAGGAGAGCCGCGAGACGGCACGACGGCCGAGCGCGACGCCGGCGTGGCGCTCGACACGATCCTGCTCGCTGCCCCGGACCCGATCGTGGACGCGCCGGTCACGATCGACTTCGAGGCGACGCGCGAAGCGACGTTCGAGTGCTCGCTCGACGCCGCGCCCTGGGCGCCCTGCGCGCCGCCCGTGGACCTGGGCGGATGGGGCCTCGGTCTGCACCTGTTCGAAGCGCGCTCGGTGGACGGTGAAGAGACGGATCCGACGCCCGTCCGGGCGACGTTCACGAGAGTGCAGCACGCCCGGACCCCGAACGTGGCCGTGGTCGAGGCGGCGGAGGGCTGGTTTGCGGCCGGCGACGGAGGGGTCGAACTCGCTGACGTCCTGTGGCCGGAGCAGCTGCGGCCCTTCTACGAGGCGTACCCGGACGACTACATGGCGGTATCGTGCTGGACGGATTTTCCGACGCGCTCGTCCGTCGGCGCCCCGTTCGCGCTTCCGCTGCAGCACGACGTCGGCGGGATCGGCGCGGAGTGGTACTTCCGGCTGCCGCCGGGAAGCGACCGATCGGCCGCCGCGGGGAGCGACGGAGCGCTCGAAGTCGCGATCTTCATGCAGGACGTCGGCTACTGGGCGGCCGCCGCGTGGCCCGACGCGTTCTGGGACGGCAAGGTCCTCGACGTCCTCGCGCAGGAGTTCGGACATCGCTGGCTCTCCTACGTGCGGCTCCCGGATGCGGACGCGCAGGGCGATCTCCTCGACGACTGGGGCGCGCACTGGGACTTCCACGTCGGGCTGGACGCGCCTTCCCCCATGGGCTGCTGGGCGCATCCCGTCGACGACCACGGCGACGGCACGTTCACCGCGCACGCGTGGGCGGGTCCGACGCGTTACGCGGCGATCGACCTGTACGCGATGGGACTACTCGCGCCGGAGGACGTTCCGGACTTCTTCTACGTGAAGGACGCGGCGCCGTCGATTCCGCGCGACTTCGGCCAGCGGGGGGCGTGGGATTTCTCCGGCGTGCGCACCGACGTCGCGATCGACGACGTCGTCCGGGCCCTCGGACCGCGCGACCCGCCGGTCGGCGAGGCGCCCATACGCTTCCGTCAGGCGTTCGTCCTCTTCGTGGAGCCCGGAAGCGCGCCCGACCCCGAGTCGCTCGCGTTCGTCGACGGCGTGCGCCGGGACTGGGAGGTCTTCTTCGGCGAGGCGACGCGCGGCCTCGGAACTGTCGATACGGCGCTCTTCGAAACCACACGAGCCGAACAGGAGGTGGAGCCATGATCGAGCGGATCGTCGTTTCCTGCAGCTGGATCGCAGTCGGCATCGGGGCCTGCATGGGTGGCGGAGAGCAACCGTCGGACGTCGAGGCAGACGCGGACGTCGATACGGACGTGGATGGGGACGCCGACGCCGACTCGGACGCCGATTCGGACTCGGATTCGGACGCCGACGCAGACTCGGATGCCGACTCCGATTCCGACTCCGACTCAGATGCCGACGCGTGCCTGTCGGAGTTCCCCGGACCCACGAACGCGAAGCTCGTCGGTTGCAACGGCGAGCCGCCGGGTCCCGCTTGCAACGACGACTACGGCGGCGTCTGCACGATGACCGAGGCGGGCGGGACTTGCGGCGAGCCGTACCTCTCGTGCGTCGGCGTCATCGGCGCCGAGGAGGGCGACTCCGGGATGTGCTTCCACGCCTGCCCCGACGACCTTCCCGGAGAGGGACCCTTCACCACGACGGGCGGGTGCCCAGCCGGTTCGCGGTGCTTCGACCTGTCGTACTACTCGGTCTGCTTCCCCGATTGCCGCGCGGACTCCGATTGCGCGTCCGGGAACTGCACCGAGGAAGGCGTCTGCGCGGCTCCCGAGGTAGGGACGGACCCCGCCGATCCATGCGCCTAGCCCCGATGGCGCTGCTGCTAGCTGCCTGCGGGAACCCGCCCCGGATCGGCTCGCTGCGCGCCGCCATCCTGGGAGGTGTCGAACCCGAGGGGGCGGACGCGACCGTCGCCGTGGGCTATGTCGCCGAGGCATCCGGGTTCGTCGGCAGCTGCTCGGGGACGCTCGTCGCCCCGTCGGTCGTGCTGACCGCGAAGCACTGCATCCCGCGTCCCTTCGAGTGCCGGGTCGGCGGCGGCTTCGCGGTCGGGCTCGGTCCGCTCGGCCTCGACCGACAGATCCTCGTGCGAGAGGCTGTCTGTGCGCCGAACGCGTGCGGCGACGACTGCCCTCCGGGCTGGAACTTCGTTGGCGAAGATCTCGCATTGGCGATCCTCGAAGAGCCCATCCTGGACATCGATGCGCTGCCCGTCGCGTGGGAGGGCGATGGGCTCGAAGTGGGCGACGTCGTCCGACTGATCGGCTACGGCCTGACCGAAACACTGGAATCGGGGCGACGCCTCGCGACGGACGACGAAGTCGCCACGCTGTGGGACGACGAGATCGTGATGCGCGGCAACGGCGTGTGCCCCGGCGACTCGGGCGGGAGCGTCGTCGACGATGCGGGCAGGGTCGTGGGCGTCATCGCCCGCACTTCGGACGATCGCTGCAACCTCCCGCCTCCCGATCGGCTCACCTTCGCGACGCGCGTCACGGCCTGGCTCGAACTCGTCCAGGGTGCGATCGGCGCGGCCGACCCCCAGGGCGACCCGCGGGATGCGGACGCGGGCGACGCCGACGGGGGTGACGACCCGGACGCGGGTTCCGAGGGCGCGGACTCCGGGCCCGCCGTCCGCAGGCCCGGGAAGGGATGCGCCGCGGCAGGCCCGGCTCCCGGGCTCGCGGCGGGGATGCTGCTCGCGCTCGCTCGTCTGGCCCGCGGAGGCTCAGTCCGCGTATCCTGGCGCGCCCATGGGCAGCCCCGTGAAGACGATCCTGGCGATGCTCGGTGACGATTCGCTCGAGAAGCGGATGGCGGCGGCCATCGTGCTCGGGGAGCTCGGCGAGCGGGACGCTCCCGTCGTCGATGGACTCGCGGGCCTGCTGGACAGTGGCGCGCCTCCGTTGCAGCGGCACGCGCTGGACGCCCTCGGGCGGGTCGGCGGGCGCAAGGCCCTGCCGAAGGTCTTCCCTCTCCTGTGCGCGCGCGACGAGGAGGTCCGCGCCGCCGCCCTGCGCGCCATCGCCAGCTTCGGCGACTCGGTCATCCCAGCCGTTCAGGCACGGCTCGAGATCGCCGAGCCCGCCGAGAGGCGGGCGCTCGAGGATGTGCTCGCGCGCCTGGGCGGAAAGGAAGCCCTCGCCGCAATCCTCGAAGCGCTCGACGCCGAGGATCCCGAGGCCGCGAAGGCGGCGACGCTCGCGATCCGCAGGCGCATCAGGGAAGCGGACCCGAAGGACCGCCGAGGCTATCTCCCGCAGGTCGAGCGATTCCTCGACCGCGACCGGACGCAGAAGTCGCCCGCGACGACCGTCGCCGCGCTGCGGATCCTGGGATACCTCGAGGACGAGCGTGCGATCTCGACGCTCCTCGAGTACGCGTCCGCCGACAAGCGTCCCGACCCCGTGCGCGAGGAAGCCGTCGTGGCGCTCCGCTTCGCGCCGACGAAGGGGGATAGGAGGACGGCCGAGCGCCTGCTCGATGTCGCCGAGGAGGACTCGCCGGGGCTCGCGAGCGCGGCGCTGCTCACCCTCGGAAGCATCGACCCGCCCGTCTCCGTCGCGGGGAGGCTCCGCAAGATCGCGCTGCGCGGCGAAGCCGATCGCGGGCGCATCGCGGTCGATCTCCTGGCGCGCATGAAGGGCGAGGAGGCGGCCGAGGCCCTGGGCGACGTCGTCCTGCAAGCGAAGGATGCCGCCCGATCCGACCAGGCCGCGGCCGCGCTCGCGCCCCGGGAGGACGCCGGTCCCACGCTCGCCAAGGCGCTCGTGAAGTCCACCGACCCCGTCCGCTGCGAAGCGCTCGGCAAGCTCCTGCGCCCGCACGTCCGCAAGCTCGACGGGCGCGCGGTCGGCGCGATCCGGTCCGAGGCGATGGCGAGGCTCGCCGCCGGCAAGGGCGCGCACGAGGCGCTCCTGCAAATCGCGCACGACGCGGACGGGAAGGCCGTCGCGGTTGCGCTGCGGTCGCTCGCGGAAAGAAGCGGAAAGGGCAAGCGACCTCTGGCGCTCGTGGCGTACCGTCTGCTCGCTCGAACCGAGCACGTGACGCCCGACGACCTGTACGCGCTCGCCTCACTGTCGCTCGGCGGGTCCGCGCGCGACCTGTCGCCGCGCGCACGATCCGAGAACGAAGCGCTGCGCGTCCTGGGGGATCTCGTCGGACGCGGCTGGGACGTGGCGAAGGCGATCCGGCACGACCGGACGCTCGGCCTCGAGGACCGCTACTACCTGGGCTTCCACTTCGTGGAAAAGGGGGAGCCGATCGGGGAGGAGCTGCTGGCCGAGGTGGCGGAGAAGGCGGGTCGCACCAAGCTCGGCAAGGCCGCGAAGTCGAAGCTCAAGCTGGCCGAGAAGCAGAACGCCTGATCGCTTCGACCTCCTCGATGATCTTCGCCCGTGTTTCCTCGCGCAACGCCTCGACGTCCGTTCCGCGAATCGCCGGGAGCACGTGGACGCGGATGCGGGTCGTCGTTCGCAAGACGAAGCCGTGCTTCGGGAGCGCGTCGCGGGTCCCGTCGAGGGCGATGGGCACGATCGGCAGGCCCGACTCGGCCGCCATGATGAAGGCGCCGGGTTTGAAGTCTTTGACGTCGCCGTCCGGCGAGCGTGTCCCTTCCGGGAACATCATGACGGACGCCCCGCGGCGCAGAAGGGCCCGGCACTGTTCCATCATCACGGCGATGCTCGTCCTGTCGCCGCGCAGGAGAGGCACGTAGCCGTTGAGGCGCATGTTCCAGCCGATGAACGGCACGGCGAGCACCGAGCGCTTGGAGACCCACTTGAACGAACGGAACAGCCCGAACAGGATCAGGATGTCCCCGAGCGACTGGTGGTTCGAGACGAGCACCGCGGTCCCGCCCGCGGCGTCGATGTTCTCGATTCCCTCGAACTTCACCTTCCAGAAGGGATTCAGCCAGACGTAGTGGTACGCCCAGAAGCACGTGAAGGCGTGGAGCACCTTGCGGTTGCGATCGAACGGGTACGTCAGGATGAAGATCGCGAGCGCGACGAAGAAGAGGGGGATGCACGACAGCCCCAGGTAGGACCAGAAGAGAAGGGAGTAGGCGGTGCGCATGCCGACGGCGACGAAGGATAGCGCTCCTGGCCCGGGTGGAGATCCAGCCTGGGCATGGTTTGATCGTGCGGATGCAACGGGAAAGCCCGAAGAATCAACCACGGAGGCACGGAGACACGGAGGACGTACTTGGTACTAGAGGACCCTCCGCACGATCCCGTGCTTCATGACGCTCGTGTTCAAGTTCAGCAACAGGCCGACGCGAATGCCGCCCAGCTGGAGGTAGGTGAGTTCTTCGACCAACACTCCGTGCCTCCGTGTCTCCGTGGTGGATTCTACGCCCCCGACGGATATGCACCTCCTGGCCCGGTGTACATTCCCCACATGCCGAAAGCGACCTCCCCGATCCCGGCGGGTTACCGGACCGTGACGCCGTACCTGATCCTCCCCGACTGCGCGCAAGCGCTCGACTTCTACCGGACCGTGCTGGGCGCGGAGGAGATGCTTCGGCTGCCAGGCCCGGGCGGGAAGGGCGTCGGCCACGCCGAGATCCGGATCGGGGACTCGATCGTCATGCTCGCGGACGGCTCGTCCGATCATCCGGTCACCCGCACGTTCCTCATAGTGTACGTCGCCGACTGCGACGCGGTGTTCTCGAAGGCCCTCGCCGGCGGCGCCACGGTCCTGCAGCCGCTCGCGGACAAGTTCTACGGCGATCGCTCCGGTTCGGTGCGCGACCCCTTCGGCCAGGACTGGGCGATCGCGACACACATCGAGGACGTGCCGCCGGAAGAGATGGCGGACCGCGCGAAGAAGGCCGCCGAGTAGGGCGCGCACCTCTATCCGGCCAGTTCGGACACGCCTTCCAGGATCCGATCGATCTCCGCTTCCCTGCAGTAGTAGTGCGTCCCGCAACGCACGCCGGGGCCCACGGCGCGGACGCGGATGCGGCGCCGCCACAGCGCGTCCTGGATCTGGTCGCCCGTCTTGCCCTCGAGGGAGAAGTTCGTCACGCATGCCGTCAGCTCGGGCGAGGCCGGCGAGTTCAGCGTCACCTTCCGGATCGCCGCGAGTCCATCTCGAAGCCGGGCCGTCAGCGCACGGTCCCGAGTCTCGATCCGATCGAACCCGATGCGCTCCTGGAACGCCACGGCCGCCCTCAGGCCTTCGAGCAGGGAGAGGTTCCCCGTCCCGTACTGGTGGAAGCGCCCGGCGCCCTTGGTCTTGTCGTTCCACCAGGCGGAAGCCAGCGTCGTCCACAGCCGATCCTGGACTTCGCGCCGGACGTAGAGCACGCCGGTGCCCTTCGGGGCGCAAAGCCACTTGTGCGGCGACGTGATGTAGAGGTCGCAGCCAATGGCGTGGACGTCGATGCGCAGCTGACCGAGCACCTGCGCGCCGTCGATGACCGAGAAGAGCCCGCGCTCGCGCGCAAGGGTAGAGAGCCGCGCGGCGGGGAGGAGGATCGCGAGCCCGCTCGTGAGCTGGCTCGCAACGAGCACCTTCGTCCGCGGGCCGATCGCGCGCTCGAAGCCGGCGACGATCTCGTCTGCGGACGCGACGGGCGGCGCGACGGGGACCTTCTTGACGACGATCCCGCGTCGCTCCGCGAGCAGGAGCCACGGGCACTCGCCGCCCGGGTGCTCCTGGTCGGTGATCAGCACCTCGTCGCCCGCAGCGAGGTCGAGGCCGTTCGCCGCGAAGTTCATCCCGAAGGTCGCGTTCTGGACGAGCGCGATCTCCTCCGGGTCGGCGCCGATCATCTGCGCGACCGGATCGACGTACGCGCGCAGCGGCCGGTAGCCCGTCAGCGGGGATCCTTCGCCTCCCTCGTCGCGGAAGTCCCAGATCGGGATGAACGCCTCGTTCTCGGCGAGGTGGCGGGCGACGGCGTCCACGACGGGGCGCGGTGTCGCGCCGAGCGTGCCCGTGTTGAAGTAGCCGACGTCGTCCGGGTACAGGAAGTCGGTGCGGATGCGATCCCATTCGTCCCCGGGCGGAGCTGAGCTCTGTCCGGCGTCCGTCGCACGGCGTGCTGGGGGCGGCGACGTCTCCGAGCAGGAGCCCAGCAAGGCTGCCGCGGTGACTCCGCCGACCCCTTCGAGGAACTTTCGTCGGTCCATGGCTTGGCCCATTACCACGGGTCGGCAGACCCCGGGGCAGGTGGGGTCGATCGACCCCGGCGGCCCCGTCGCGAAAGGGGATTCCGGCGGAATCGGCCTGGAACGGGGCTTGCGATGGAGGCCGCCATGTCCAACTTCGCGCGGCTCTTCCCCCTCTCGGTGATCCTCGTCGCGGCCGGTTGTGCTGCGAGCGCCGGTGGCTCCGGCGGGGACGACGACGACCTGCTCTTCACGGGCACCGTGCTGGGGGACCCGTCGACCCCCGGCGATGGACCTGGGCTCGCCGACAACCACGACGAGCTGTGCGAGGACCCCGAGCGCATGGTCGGCGCGTGGTGCGAGTTCACGGAGGATTGCTGCGAGGGGCAAGAGTGCGTCGCGGGGCTGTGCGGTCCGCCGCGGGACGGCGATCCCTGCGAGGACCACGCCGACTGTCCGGCCGGAGACCTCTGCATCGACGGCCTTTGCGACTGTGTCGGCGAGCACTGCGACGACCTCGACTGCCCGGACGAGGCTCCTCGTCTCGCGGGCTCGTGGGACTTCGAGAGCCGCCTGAACGTCTCCGAGGCGGTCGACGACTGGATCCTGTGGATCGGCGACGCCGCGGCGGAGGGCTGCGACTGGGTGGACGAGGTCGCCTGGCTCGTCGACCTGCCCGCCTGGGCGCCGGACCTGCTCTGCCTCGTGGCGGACATCACACGGTTCATGAACGACATGGAGGTGGCGCACGTCACGCGCTTCGCCGCGATCGACGACGTCACCTACACGGCGACCGACCGCTGGACGCGCGTGACGTTCGATCCCGACGGCGATGCCATCGAGGTGGATCCCGCGCGGCTGGAGTGCCCGATCGAGGTCGAGGACTTCGAGGCGCGCTGGAGCTGCGGCGAGACCTACCTCGACGCGCACGAGGTGCACCTGCCCGTCAACGGCCTCGTGAAGCTCGCTCTGGACGTGGTCGCCTGCACGGCGATGGAGCACGCGTGGGGCTGCTCGTGGGACGCCGCGATGGACGAGCTGTGCCGCGGCGTGGACGACCCGTTCCTCGCCGGCGCCTGCGAGGAGATCGTCGAGTCGCTCGTGATCCCCGATCCCTGCTTCGAGGTGAACGACCTGACGCTCTCGGGCGTCGCCGAGTCCCTCGGCCCCGACGATCTGGAAGGCGACTGGGCCGGCGACCTCGACGGCGAGGACTTCACCGGGACGTTCACGGCGAGCCGGTAGCGATCAGCGGCCGATCCGCTTCGCCATGAAGATGTCCGGGCGGCCTCGGCCGTTCGCGTCTGGGACCACTCCGACGATGCGGAAGCCGAGGTGCTCGTAGAACTCGTAGGGGTGTCCCTTCAGATTGCGGACGCCGCGGATGCGGGCGGGGAGGTCGTCGTAGAGATCAACGCCGGAAAGGCTCGTCTCGTCCCGCTCGTCGTCCGTGCCGAGGAAGAGCGTCAGGGCGCCGCGGGCTTCGACCAGCGATTCGAGGTCGCGCACGAGGGCGCGCCCGACGCCGCGACCGCGGTGGGGCGGCGCGACGAAGAGGGGGTGGAGCTCCCAGACTCGGCCGTCGTACATCGAGATTCCGCCGATCCAGCCGGCGACCTTCCCGGCCGCGTCGAGCGCGACGCGGCTCAGACGGTCGGGTGTGAGGGACTCGCTCACCTCTCGGCGCGCCGCGTTCAAGTCGCGGTATGCGTCCGTCCGATCGAAGAACGCCTCGTGCAATCCGTGCGCGGTCTCTTCGAGGAGATCGGCACCCTGCGAGTGCAGGTCGATGATGAGAAAGCCGGGAGGCATCCGCAGAGCCTACGTTCCCTCGCGCGACGCGACCACGACCGCATCGTCGAGGACGCCAACCGTCCTGGTGGAGTCGGGGTGCGACAGGTAGGGGGCGCGGGAGATCGCCGCGGGCCGCAGGCCGATCGGGCGCAGGACCGAGTCGACGAACGACGCGAGTCGCGCTTCCCAGCTCGTGCCCTCGATGGCGAGCCTCTCCTCGGGCGGCGGTGTCGCCGGGCCGACGTAGTAGTGCGCCAGGTAAGGCAGGGCGAGTGCCACCAGCAGCCTCCCGCCCGGCTCGAGGTACTCGGCTGCGCGACGCAGGAGGGTGGCCGGGAGCCGGCAGCGGTCGAGCACGTTGAGCAGGCTCACCACCCGGAAGCGGCGTCCGTCGTCCGCCGCAGGCGCCAGATCGACACGTCGGCATTCGAAGCCCCGCCGCCGCAGCCTCCACGCCATCGCGCGGGACATCTCCGTCGCGAAGACCTCGTCGAAGAGCGGCGCGATCTGCGCCGTCACGCCGCCGTCGCCCGCGCCGACGTCCAGCAGGGCGCCGCCAGGACGGCCGCCGAGCAGCTTCTCGGCCTGGGCGGTCGACACGAGGTGCATGGGGTACATGCCCAGAAGGGCGTTCGCGTCGAAATCGGAGAAGAACGCACGCAGGATCTTCTGCGCCGACGTTCGCAGCGCGGAATGCGGAGCCTCCGCGCCCCGTGCGAGGAACGCGCGGGCCGCGTCGTCGAGCTCGAGCCTGACGAATCGGTCGTGAAGCGTCGTCGGCAGGCGCGCCGCGTCGAAGCCGTACTCCAGCCGGCTCTCGTCCACGGCGGGACGATACCCGCTCCGAACCTACGGGTCGTCGAATGTCACGACCTGCGGACCCGTGTCGACGACGCCGTCCGTGAAGAAGCGTGCGGGGCGTGCACGCTCCGTCCGCCGCGCCGTCACGACGACCTCGTACCAGCGTCGCGGATGGAACTCCGGCTCGCGCAGCGTGACGCGCTTGCGAACGATCCGGGCGTCGCGATCGTGGATCATGGCGGTGGTGGAGCGCACGAACCTCCGGCCTCCGTCGGAGACGTCGTAGAAGAGCAAGGTCACCTCGAAGTCGTCGATCGGGTCTTCGAGAAAGGCGACGACGTCCACGGCCCAGTCCCCCTCGTGGGACCGAGCGACCTGCTCCGTCGCCGCTGTCCGGTACCACGCGTTCGCCTGCACGTCCGATCGGAACTCGGGCGGGCGCTCCGAGTACACGCGGATCGTCCCGGCAAAGACGTCCTCGGGCGGCCGGGCCAGCGCCGGCAAGGCCAGAAGGGCGCCCCCCACGAAGGCGAGCGATCCGAATCGACGAAGAAACAGCCCGAATCGAGCCTTCCCGGAGGGCGAGAGGCTCGTGCGCGTGGCGCGATCGTCCATGCACCTGCAGAACGGCGGGCGCGGCGCGGACTTTAGCCGTCGAGCAACAGCAGGTGCGTGACGGACTCCGTCTGCAACTGAAGCGGATGTCGGCCAGCCATCCAGAGAACACTGTATCCTCCACCAGTGCGATGGAGCCTCCTGCTGACCGTCCTGCTCACTGCCTGCGGCGTTGTGGAGAGGGACGACGCCGGCGGCGGCGACGCAGACGCTGACTCCGATTCCGACACGGACGCGGACACCGATTCGGGCGCCGGTGTCCCGACGTGCATCGAGCAGTATGGCGAGGCAGAAGGGTTCGTGCTCTGCAGCCAGGAGCCCTACTCCTGCCGCTTCGTCGCCACGCTCTCATCGGAACAGAGTTGCTTTTCGGTCTGCGCCGACCACGGCGGACGATGCGTGTCCGCGTACTGGGTGGGATCGGACGACCCCTGCACCGGTGGCGACGGCAAGCTCGAGGCCTCCTGCGAGGACACCTCTCAACCCAGCGCGCGGTGCGACTGCCTGCGTGGCTGTGAGGACGGACCGGCCTGCACCGGCGGGCTCGAGTGCACGTACTATGGTTGCCAGTAGATCGGCCAGAGCAAGGCGCCACCTTGGCGCGGACGAGGTCGACCTCAGCCCGCCGAGTACCGGATGGAGACGACCACCAGCTCCGCCTCGCCCTTGGGACGTCGGACTGTCACGTCGTCGCCCACCTTCTTTCCGAGGAGGGCCCGCGCGATCGGGGAGTCGATGCTGATCCAACGCTTGTCGAGGTCGATCTCGTCGGGACCGACGATCCGGTAGGTCTGGGCCTTGTCGTCCTCGTCCTCCACCGTGACCCACGCGCCGAAGAAGACCTTGCCCTCCTGCTCGGGCGAGGGGACGACGATCGTCAGCGTGTCGAGGCGTTTCTGCAGGAACTGGAGCCGCCGGTCGATCTCCCGGAGCCGTTTCTTGCCGTAGCGGTACTCCGCGTTGTCCGAACGGTCTCCCTGCGCCGCGGCCGCCTCGACCTCCTTCGTGATGCGGCGGCGCTCGACCTTCCACAGGAAATCGATCTCGTCCTGCATCTTGGATGCGCCCTCGGGTGTGATGTACGAGGCGCCCCTGCGGCGAGGCTTTTCGGCGTCGTCTTCGCCGTCGGACTCGGCGTCCTCGCGGACGAATGCCTTGGACATCGACCGCGAGAGTAGCCGGCCTAATTCCCGTTGTCGTACAGCGCGCCGATCTCCAAGACGCGGAAATCGCGCAGATCGATCTGGTCGCGGACCTCGTAGTCGCCGAGCAGTCCGGCCGACCAGGCCGCCTGCGCCGCCGGGGAGTTCTCGGCGTACAGGTTGATCGATCCGGAGAAGTCGCTCATGTACGCGCCGTATTCCTGCAGGGCGCGCGCGATCACGAGACCCGACGGCGTCAGGCCCAGGGCGTCGATGTCCACGGCCGGGTCGAGCTGGACGCGCCCGCCGCAGGGGATCCCGCGATCCGGCAACGCCTGGCCGGTCGTTCCCTGCGCGGTGGAGGCCGGCGGCGTGTACCAGCGTGACCGGATGTGCGGATACGCGATGACGAGCGCGTGGTCGATCCGGCCCGCCTCCATCTCCTCGACGAGGATGAGCCCGGCGATGAGCGGGAAGCCGCAGGCGCGCGCGCCGTGCGACAGCGTCCAGTCCTGGTTGCCGTCCTGCGGCGGCCGCACGCCGGTCCCCGCGAGGTCGATCGCGGCACCGACTCCGCAGTGCCACCCGGCTGCGTCGTTCCAGGCGTTCCACATCCCCCACTCCCAGCCTGCCGTCCGATCGACGATGCACAGATGCGCGTCGCTCATCGGATCGGGCGCCGCCCCGTCCGGGATAGGAACCGGCTCGCCGAACCGGAAACCGACGACGTCCCGCACCTGCACGTCGTAGAGGGGCGTTTCCGCGTCCGCCCAGAAGACCGGCACCGAGAAGCGCGGGATGTTGATGCCCAGGAAGTTCCACTCCGAGCTGGTCGCGAGGTCCTCGATCAGCGCGTCCGAGTCCGGCTCCAGCGCCGGGTCCGCGGGGATCGGCGTGTTCCACGGCGAGTCGTCCGAGAACGCCCGCCACGGCCGGTCGGAGTCTGAATCGGTGTCCGCGTCGACGTCGGTGTCGACGTCGGTGTCGGTGTCGGAGTCGACGTCGGTATCGGCATCGGTGTCCGCGTCGGCATCGCCCCCCGTGTCGTCGGACTCGGAGTCCTCGCCGCCACATCCCCACGCCAGCAGAAGAAGGATTCGCATCGCAAGCCAGAGTACCCCGAGCGTGCGGGGACGGCTCACCGCGGCGCGTAGCCCTCGCGGATCCAGGCGTTGACGCTGCGTGCCTCGTAGGCGGGGTCCCAGGCGCCCTTTGCCTGCTCGCGTGCATTCGCCATGAAGTCCTCGTGGGTCGGCAGGCCGCCCTGCAGGACGTTGTAGCCCGCGAGGTTGCGGGTGGAATCGACCAGCTCCACGGGGCCGGCGCTGGCGCCGGCTTCCGCGGTCAGTGCGATCCAGCCGTCGAAGTCGAGGTCGCCGCCCGCGCGGAACCAGCGCGCATCGCCCCCGCGATCGTAGCGGTTGCCCGAGAAGGTGAACTCGGCTGCGTCCCATCCGGAGCCCAGGCCCACGAGCATCGCGCGGTCGTCGGACGGGTTCTGGACGACGTTGTCCGTCACGACGATGTCGCCGATCTCCTCGCCCAGGACGCCGAACGTCTGGATCCCTCCGCGCCAGTCGTACACGACGTTGTCCTGGACCGTGACTCCGTGGACGGGGCAGGGATAGGCGGCGCCGCTGCCGCAGTCGACGCCGGCGAGATCGACGGCGCGTCCGTAATGCCCCTCGCTCGAGTCGCGAACGAACACGTTCCCGGCGATGACGAGCCCTCCCTCGGCGTTCACGTTCGCGACGAGGATTCCGTTCCCCCTCTGCCCGGGCGTCGCGCTCTCGGGCGCGAAGTCCTCACCGTCGAGAAAGACGTTGTCCGTCAGCTCCCCCGTGATGCCGCCGGCGACGGGCTCCGTCGCCGAGCCAGTCGTCAGCGCGTTGACGCACCGGGTGAAGAGGTTGTCCTGGGCGACGCCGCCCGGCCGAAGCTGCATCCCGTCGCCGTTCGCGAAGACATTGTTGCGCACGACCACGTTGCGGTTGCCCGACTGGATGTACGCGGCGTGGTTGAACCAGGTGACCGCGACGTCGGTCGCGGTCAGGCCCGCGGGGACGATCGCGTCGGGGTCGTCCGTGTAAGCGAGGAGGCCCCCGTTGTGATCGAGTACGTTGCCCTCGATGAGCAGCCCGTCGATCCCGTCCGCGTAGATTCCCTGCGAGTAGACCGCCGTGTTGCCCGTCCATGCCGAGTAGAAGACGTTGCCCCGGACCTTCACGTCCCGGAATAGGGCGCCGTCCCCGCCGGGGTGCATCGCGAAGTTCGACCCGAAGAACTCGAACTTGCAGCCCTCGACGAGGATGCGATCCGCCGCGCCGCCACCGGTCCAGCGGAAGCCCGACTGGAACTCGCGCTGTTCAGGGCCGGCGTAGTCGGCCGACGAGGGATCGCGCGTGTGCGCGAGGAAGTGAAGGTCGACGACCGCCAGATCGTGCATCGGATCGGGCCTGTGGACGTGGAAGCCGTGCTCCTGTCCCGCGCGCAGGATCGGACGACTGCCGTCGCCGTACGCGCCGACCACCATCGGCTCCGTCTCCGACCGGCCGGACTTCGTCCACGAGAAGCCCCAGCCCACGCTGAACGCCTCGTCCCAGGTGTCGCCGCGGCGCAGCAAGAGCCAATCCGGCATCTCGTCGCGCATCAGCGCCTCGCCGCGCGCCAGCGTCCGGCATGCCGTCGCCTCGGAGAGGCAGTCGTTCGCGTCGTCGCCGGCCGACGTCGACAGGTAGACGGTGACCGTGTCGGCCGAGGGGACGAGGTCCGTCCATTCGAAGTCGCCGTCCACGTCCGTGTCGGAGTCAGAGTCGGAGTCTGTGTCCGCGTCGGAGTCCGAGTCGGCGTCGGAATCGGAATCCGAGTCCGTATCCGAATCCGCGTCCGGTCCGCCGTCGGTGGCCGACCCCGAGTCGTCTCCGCAGGAGCAGCCCGGCGAAAGGAGTGCGAGCGCGCAGAAGACTCTCATGCGCACAGGGTACCCCAGGCCGACCTGGAATCGGCCCGCGTGACGGCGGCGGCGACCGACTCGCGAGGTGGTCCCCGCCAGTCGCGCGGAGGCAGTTACTCGCTGTCGAAGATGAGCGTCGGGGTCGGCGGGGGACCGGCCTTCATGTCGAAGCCGTGGACCTCGGCCGCCATCGCCATCATTTCGCGCGTTGCCTCGCTCTGGTCGGTCATGATCTTGCCCATCGCGGCGAGCGGGTCGGCGCCCTCGAGTGTGACGATCACGAGGTCCCCCATCGGCGTCTCCTGCAGGAATGTCCGCTCCCGAACTCCCGCCGCCTTGCGGGTCGCCCTCAGCTGCACGCCCATGGGGCCGCGGAACTTCTCGACCATCTCCAGCCACTTGTTCTTCTTGCCCGGCAGAATCGGCATCGCGAACGCAATCAGGGCCATCGGCCACCTCCTGGTGGGACGGCACGCGTAGCACACTGCCCTTGGAATGTCCCCGCCAATAAGTGTGTTACACTTGTGTTGTGCGGTTCGAGTGGGATCCGAGGAAGGCCGCGAGCAACAGGCGGAAGCACGAGGTCACGTTCGAGGAAGCGATCACCTGCTTCGCGGATCCGCTGGCTCTCGTTCTCGAGGATCGCGGTCATGCGGATCGCATCGTCCTCATCGGCGTCTCGGCCGCGAGCCGCGTGATCTTCACGGTCTACGCGGAGGTTGGCGAAGAAGGGGTCCGCATCATCAGCGCGCGACGCGCAACCAGGCACGAGCGGAGGCGGTATGAAGAAGGCACGGACTAGCAGAGCCACGGAACCGTCGCGCTCTTCCCTGCGCGAGTTGCCGAAAATCGACTTTGCCATGTATCGCATTCGACGAAACGGGTACGCGAAGCGAATCGCGCGCGAGGGCATCGGCGTCGCCCACGACGGGCCTTCGCGCTCGTCCCTCGATGCGATCCCCGAAGCACATTTTGCGGGTGCCAAGCTACGCCGCAATCCCTACGCGAGCCGCATCGCGGCGGGGGGCATCACCCTGCAGGTCGGAAAGGGACGGCCGGTTCGGGCCGCGCAGGTCGGTCCGACCGTGCCAAGATCCCTGCGACTCCCGCCTGCGGTCTGGCGCGAGTTGGAGCGACGAGCGCGCGCCGAGGGAGTCGCTGTTCACGCTCTCTTGCGCCGCGCCGTGCTCGAATTGCTGCTCTAGAGGACTCTCATCCGCCCTGGGCGCCCGAGATTCTCCCGGCCGCCGCGCCTTCGCCGCCGTGGCCGGGACGGTCGTCGGCTTCGTGGACGACGTCGATGCGGGCGCCGATCTGCAAGGCGACGACGTCCACGGCCGTCTTGGGGCGCAGCTTGCGGCCGGGCTGGCCGGATTCTGGGCCGCGAAGCTGCAGGTCGATCGCGACGCGCTCGCCCACGACGCGCACGACGTGGACGGTGGCGAGGCCGTCGGTCTCGACGAGCTCGTTGTGGGCGAGGACGCGGCGGCTCGTCAGCTCGACGGCGGCGTGGCCGTGTTCGGTTTCGTGCTCGGAGAAACGCAGCTCCTCGATGAGCCCCTCGATCGCCTTGCCGATGAGGCGGTGCGGGTGCGCGTGGATGGGCGTCGCGGATCCGGGCTCGCGGCAGAGGGCGACGAGTGCCCAGCCGCTCTTGCCCTCCCAGTAGGTGACCCAGCGGCATCCCTGGCCGTGGACGAGCGGGCTCTGTCGCGCGGGGATGAGCTCGCCGATGGCGGGGTGGAGCTGCGTGAGGACGCGGCGGCGGGCGACGTCGTCCACAGTTCCGCCCGTCTCCAGGTGCTCGAGCAGGAGGATCGACTCGGTCAAGGTGAGCGGCGCGCCCTCCTCGAAGCGCCGGCGCACGAGGTCCGCCTGGGCTTCGCGGGTCGAGCCGGTGCGGTAGCCGAGGAACGTCAGCGCGAGGGAGAGGCCGCCGACGATCGTCGCGATCGTCGGCTCGCCGCGCGACGCGAGGACGATCATGCCAAGCGTGAGCGATGCCATGAAGACAGACGTGAGGCCTCCGACGACGAGCGCGCGGGGAGCGACCGAGACGAGGCGGCGGATCTCGAGGTGAAGGCCGATGCCTGCGGCGACGGTGACCATCACCACCTCGACGGCGAGCTTGTCGGCGTCGACGAACGCCGCCCATGCCGGCGCGCCCTCCCAGGCGCGGTCGCCGACGGCGCGCAGACCCGCGAGGAAGAGGTAGCCCAGCAGGAAGCGCGGAAGCTCCGCTGCCACGCGCTTGCCGATGCCCCGGGGCGCGCCGCCGCCGCGCAGCAGGGCGAGGATGACGAGCGCGGGCGCGAGGAGGAGGACGCGCGCGGACTTGGAGGCGGCTGCGAGGACGCCGCCATCGCCGCCCATCTGGCTGCCGACCGCGATGGCGCTCGACATGTCGTTGACGGCGAGCCCGCTCCACAGGCCGGCGTGGACCTCGTCGAGGCCGACGAAGAGGGCGACGGGGCGGAAGACGAGGAGCGCGAAGACGGAGAAGAGGAAGATGGTCGCGATCGCCACGCCCTGCTCCTCGCGGCGGGCGCCGACGACGGGCGCGAGGGCGTTGACCGCGGACGATCCGCAGATCATCGTGCCGCCGGCGACGAGGTCGGAGAGCGGCCGGCGCAGGTTCATGCGCGCGCCGATCGCGTGCGCGAAGAAGAACGCGGACGGGACGCAGACGATCGCGATCCCGCCGATGAGCGCGAGCTCGGAGAGCCCGAAGAACTTCGTCTGGACCTTCAGGCCCATCAGGATGATGCCGAGGCGCAGGACCCACTTGCCGACGAAGCGCAGCCCCGCCGCCCAGCGGTCCGGCTCGCGCTCGTCGCCGGGGACCGCGAGGCCGATCGCGCGTCGCAACGGCGTGTTGACGACGAGCGCGCCGAGGAGCAACGCGACGAGCACGTCGGAGAGGTAGGGCGTCCGGGGCAAGATGGCGCCCAGCCCGAGCGCGACGCCGCCGATGAGGGCGGACAGGGCGACGCCGGCCAGGTCGGCGCGGGAGGGAAGCCACTGCGGGCGCGACATCGCGGTACGAGGCTCGCTCAGGGCATGCGCTGCGTCAGGGGCCCCAGGTAGTCGCGCTTGCCGAGCGGGACGCCGTTATGGCGCAGCAGGGCATAGGCATGGGTGAGGTGGAAGAAGAAATTGGGCACGGCGTGCTCGAAGAAGTAGTCCGCTCCGGTCATGACCTTTCCTTCCCAGCGGGGCGTGGTCACGACGCGCGAGGCGGCGCCCTCGAAGTCCTTCGCGGAGAAGCTGTCGAGGTAGGCGATGACGGAGCGGATGCGGGTGTGCAGTTCGTCGATCGTCTGTTCGTCGTCGGGGTGCTTGGGTGCCTCCTGGCCCGTGAGGCGGGCTGCCGCGAGCTTCGCCGTGTCGCAGGTGCTCTGGACTTGGCGGACGAAGTCGAACTGGTCCGGAGCGAGGCGGAAGGAGAGAAACCGCTTCGGGTCGAACGACTTGGTGGCCGCGAAGGACGTCGCCGCGTCGAGCCAGGCGTCGAGGTGAGAGAGCATCGTGCGCATCCTGCGGAGGGTCTCGAAGTACATGCGCGGAGGGTATCAGGTACGCTGGTGCCGTGGCTGCATCGAGTAGGATTATCCGCATGAGCTCGCGGCCTCGTCTATGGCTCCCCTTGCTCTCTGCCGCATGCGGAGGCGGCGGCGGGGAGGGCGGCGGCGGGGACGGCGGCGGGTCCGATTGCCCCGCTTTCGCGCGCATCGAGGAGGGCAGCTTCTCGCGGATCGACGTCTCGCTGGCCTGGCGGATCACGATCGAGGAAATGCCGGCGGCACTGACGTTCGATCAGGAGGCGGTCCAGGACAACCGGCTCGAGTACGAATGGTCCGCGCTCGTCGACGCACAGAGCGACGGCACGGACGACTATCGAATCTCCGTCCTGCATTTCAAGACGGGCCGCGGCGGCGAGACGACGGGGGAGATCCTGGAGAACACGCAGCAGAACGTCTGGCGGATCGTCGGCGCGACTGCGAGCGTGGAGGCGGATGCCGTGGTCAACGTCGACGGTCGCACGTTCGTGCTCGCGGTCCGCGAAGACGAGATGCCAGGCCTCGCCGCGAGCGTGGACGGCGCCCGGCACCATTACCACTCCTGGTACGACGACGGCGTCGATCCCTGCGAAGACGAGTTCCCGTAGCGCTGCACCCGCCCCGCCGGCGCGCGATCGACTACGCTCTGACGGGGTGAGCGACATCGACGATCGACTCCGAGAACGGTTCGGGCTCGCGGCGTTCCACCCATGGCAGAGGGACGCCGTCGAGGAGCTGCTCTCCGGGTCCGGGCACGTGCTGGTCGTGGCGCCGACCGGAGGGGGGAAGTCGCTCTGCTACCAGTTTCCGGCGACGGAGCTGGAAGGCACGACGATCGTCGTGTCGCCGCTCATCGCGCTGATGGAAGACCAGACGCGGGGGCTGGCGGCGCGGGGAATCCCGGCGACGTACGTCGCGAGCAACCTGTCGCCCGAGGAGCGGCGCACGCGGGAGGAGGGGCTTGCACGGGGAAAGTACCGGCTGGTGTACGTGGCGCCGGAGCGGCTCGCATACGCGCCTCTCGTGGAGCGTCTCGCGAAGCTGTCACCCCCGCTCGTCGCGATCGACGAGGCCCACTGCATCTCGCAGTGGGGGCACGACTTCCGGCCCGACTACCTGCGCCTCGGGGAGGTGGTGAAGAGGCTGGGGGCGCCGCGCGTTCTCGCCTGCACCGCGACCGCGACGCCGTCCGTGCGTGCGGAGATTGTCGAGCGGCTCAGGCTCCCTGAAGCGACGCGCGTCGTCCTGCGCGGCTTCGCTCGCCCGAACCTGAACCTGTCCGCCTGCGAGATCGACTCGAAGAAGGCGCGGTTCAAGCTGGCGAAGGAGACGCTCGCCGAAGCAATCGGCAAACCGAAGAAGAGGACACCAGGCGCCGCCATCCTGTACGCGCCCACCCGGCGTACGACCGAGGAGCTGGCCGCTTACCTGGACGACGCCGGCTACGACACGGCCGGCTATCACGCCGGGATGGACCCCGAGACCCGTGCGGACGTCAGCGGACGCTTCGCCGCCCGGACGCTCGACGTGGTCGTGGCGACGAACGCGTTCGGAATGGGGATCGACCGTCCGGATGTGCGCGCCGTGGTCCACGTCCAGGCCCCGGGGTCGATCGAGGCCTACTACCAGGAGGTCGGGCGCGCGGGACGCGACGGCAGGCCGGCGCTCGGCGTGCTCATCAGCGCGCCGGCCGACCTCGGCCTGCGGCGCCGCTTGATCGAGCGAAGCTCCGACGGAGGCGCCGCCGATCCGGCGCAGGTCGAACGGCAGTGGAAGCTCTTCCTCGACCTGCTCAAGTACGTGGAGGCCGGGAGCTGCCGCCACGACTTCATCCTTCACTACTTCGGAGACGAGGGGGAGACACTCGGCGGCTGCGGACACTGCGACGTCTGCGAGCGCCTCGACGGCGCCGAGGGGGGAGAAGCCCGGGCGGTGTCGGAGGCCGACGCCCTCGTGGTTCGCAAGGCGCTCTCGGGCATCGCGCGAAACGACGGTCGCGCCGGGCTCACGATGGTCGCCGAGATGCTGCACGGGTCGGAGAACGAACGCCTCATCACGCTCGGCCTGTCGCGTCTCTCGACCTACGGGATCCTGCCGGACCGACCGAAGGTGTGGATCCTGGCCCTGCTGCGCCGGCTCGTGGCCGCAGGCCTCGTCGACCTGACGCCTCACGAGTTTCCCGTTCCGTTCCTGACCGCAGCAGGCCGCGGCACCATGGCGGGACGTGAACCGGTTCGCGTGCTCCTGCCGGACGCCGACGCCGGGAAACCCCGGGCGAAGCGGGCGCCGCGCCGCGAACGCGAGCCGGAGGCTCTGCCGTCCAACATCGACGCCGATCTGTTCGAGCGCCTCCGCGCCGCGCGCATGGACCTCGCCCGGGCAGCAGGACTACCCGCCTACGTCATCGCGCACGACAAGACGCTGCGCGAGATAGCCGCCCGCCGCCCGACATCGCGCAAGGCCCTCGCCGGCATCCACGGCATGGGCCCCGCGAGGATCGAGGCGTACGGGGAGCGGTTGCTGCAGGTCGTACGGGGAGGCTGAGGTCGACGTTCGCCGTCGAGGGGCAAGCGGGGTGGTAAGCTCGCGACATGAGTCGGTGCGGGAGTCTCGCCCTCGGATTCGCGATCGCGGTCGGCGGGTGCACAGGCAAGGAGGTCGACGGCTCTGGCGGCCCGGTCCTCCCGCTCCCCCCGTCAGGATTGTACGGCGGCACCTCGATCGAGATCTCTGCCGGAGGGGGGGATTTGGTGGATCTGCTCGTCATCGTCGACAACTCGGACACGATGCGCGAGGAACAGGCGAACCTGACCGCGAACTTCGCGGACATGATCGGCGCGCTCGTCCAACCGCCGGACGAGAACGGCGACGGCGCCCCGGACTGGACCCCCGTGCCGAACCTGCACATCGGTGTGATCTCGGGCGACATGGGGACGAGCGGCTACCCGATCGCCACATGCGACGACGCGGAGCGCGGAGACGACGGCGTCCTGCAGAACACCCCGGCCGCGGGAATGGCGGGCTGCGACGCGAGCTACCCGAGCTTTCTGACGTTCGACGTCGACCTCGCGGACGATCCGGTGGCGGTGGCGGGCGACTTCTCCTGCATCGCGACCCTGGGAACGGGCGGTTGCGGCTTCCAGCAGCAGCTCTTCGCAACCGAGAAGGCCCTGACGGTCCACGCCGCGGCAGGCGCCGCGAATGACGGGTTCCTGAGGCCCGACGCGATCCTCGCGATCCTGCTCGTGACCGACGGCGAGGATTGCTCGATCTCGGACCCGGGGATCTTCGCCGATGACGACTCGCTCGGACCGCTCGGCCTGCGCTGCTTCGAGAACCAGGAGATGGTCCGTCCGGTCGACGACTTCGTGGCGAACATCCTGGGCGTCAAGCCCGGCCATCCGGAGCAGATCGTGGTGGCCGCGATCGTCGGGGTTCCGCCGGACCTCGTGGAGCTGTCCGACGCGCAACTCGCGTCCGACGACATCATGACCCGTGCGGACTTCGAGAACATCCTGAACGACCCGCGCATGGTCGAGACGGTCGACTACTCGCCGGAGGGTGGCGGCAACCGCCTCGTCCCGTCCTGCGACGTGCCCGGTCTCGGCGTCGCCTTCCCCCCACGTCGCATCGTCGAGTGGGTCCAGCGCCTCGACGACGTGGGCAACAACGGCATGGTTCAGTCGATCTGCCAGTCGGACTGGACCGACACCGTACGCGTGATCAGCCGCCTCATGGGCGAGAGGATGCGCGGCGTGTGTCTGGCGCGCCCCCTCGTCGGCGCCGGTGGCGTTCCGCTGGCCACGGGCGAGCACGCGGACTGCATCGTGCGCGAGACGCTCGTCGACAACGGCGCCTGCCCCAGAGGACGCTTCGAGGTCGGCACCGACTCCGAGACCGATGGGACGATCTGCCAGGTCTGCCAGCTGTTGGACGGCGAGGACCCGTTCCTGGTCGACTCGCTCGGCACGGACCTGCGGCCCTGCGCCGACTCGGCCGCCAACTGGTTCTACACGACCGAGGACGAGAGGTGCGGGGGCGCGGGCAAGGTCGAGTTCACGGAGGGCGACGAGCCCGAGCCTGGGTCGTCCATCCGGCTCGAGTGCGGGAACTTTCTGAGCGACGGCTCATGATCACCAGCCCTCGCAGGTCCCTTCCCGCACGCAGTAGTCTCCCCGAGCCTCCCCGGTGGTGAGCAGTGGGCAGCACTCGAAACCTCCCGGGCAGGCGTCGCAGGTGATGGAATTCCCATCCCCTCCTGCGGTGACTCCGCACTTGCACGTGCAGTGGATGCGATCCCGGATGCCGACCCAGCCGCAGTCCTCGGCGCAGGGCGCCGCGTCGTCCGGACCGATGACCTCGTCCGCGTCCAGCTCGGGGATCCCATCGCCATTGACCGCACTGTCGATGAGGTCCCCCCGGTAGTGGTTCACTACGCAGTACCCCGACTCACAGGCGGAGGAGCCCACGTGCACGTAGACCTCGGATCGCTGGAAGCCGCCTTCCGGAACGGGTAGCGGCTCGTGGCAGGCGTCGCCCACGTCCGTCGCATCCCCCAGGTCGTCAGTCGTGCATGCACCGCACAGAAGGACGATCGCGAATCCCCGCCCAGTCGCCACCATGCCCGAACGTAGCGATTCGGTATGCTCGAGGCAACGATGGACGTCGATCGCGATCGTGCGCGGGGTGCGCTCATGGGCCTCGCCGTCGGTGACGCGCTCGGGACGACGCTCGAGTTCTCGGTTCCACGGGCGTCGCCGTTCCCCGACAGGGCCACGGGTCCGCACAGGGAGATTCGAGGTGGGGGACCGTTCGATCTCGCGCCGGGCCAGGTGACCGACGACACGCAGATGGCTTGCTGCCTCGCGGCGAGCCTCGTTCGTCACCGCCGGTTCGACGCCGAGGACGTCGCTTCGCGGTACGTGGGCTGGCTCCCCCACGCATTCGACGTCGGCGGCCAGACGCGCGCCGCGCTCGGTGCGATCCAGCGAGGCGCGGACCCTCTCGTCGCGGGTCGCGATGTCTGGCTCGCGTCTGGCCAGCACGCGGCCGGCAACGGGTCGCTCATGCGGACCGCACCCATCGGCGTGTTCTTCGCCCGGGATCCCGAGGGTCGTCGGCTCGCGGCGGCCGCCGACTCCGCGATCACGCATTTCGATCCCCGATGCGTCGAGACGTGCGTGGCCTTCGACGCCGCGATCGCCACGGCCGTCACCTCGGAGGGGGGGGCGTCGCCGCGTGCGATCTGGGAAGCCGCGCGCGCGGTCGTCCAATTGGAGCCGCTGTGCGCCGACCTCGAAGCCGCGCGGCTCGACGATCCGGGCCTGTACTCCGACGACCTCCATCTGCACCGGCACCAGGGATTCGTGCGCGTCGCGCTGCGTCTGGCATTCTGGGAGCTGATGCACGCGCCGTCCTTCGAGGCCGCGCTCGTCGACGTCGTCAACCGAGGCGGCGACGCCGATACGAATGGCGCCATCACCGGCGCTCTCCTGGGCGCGGCGTTCGGCGAGTCCGCCATCCCGATCTCCTGGCGCACCCGCGTGCTGGAGGCCGCGCCCCTGCGGCCGGAGTACCACCCGAGGGTCCTGCTCGAGGTCGTCGGCTGAGAGTGCCGATCAATTTTATTTGTGTTGACACATATTGAATACTGACTTAGATGTCCCAATATGAAGCGGGCGGCGTCGCGGGGGAGAAGGCGATACCGGATGGGAGCGCGGGCCGCGTCGGCCGCGCAGACGCGGGTCCGCATTCTGGACGCGAGCCGTGATCTCTTCCTCGCCCACCCATACGGGGACGTCACGCTCCAGCGAATCGCCGACGCCGCGGGCGTCAGCCTCCCGACCGTCGCCCTCCATTTCGGCTCGAAGGAGGGCCTGCTCTCCGCGGCGGTCGAGCGGTTCCGGCCCCAGGAGGACGCGGCGCGCGAGGTCCTCCCGGGCGACGTCGACACCGCGGTGCGGGTCGTCTGCGCGCGATACGAGGAGCTGGGTCCAGCCACGATGCGCTTCCTCGCCCTGGAGGAGGGGACCCCGGCGGTGCGTCCTCTCCTCGACGCGGGTCGCGCCTCCCATCGCGACTGGGTCGAGCGGACGTTCGCGGGAGCCATCCGTCGTGCGGGTGCGCAGGCCGCGCGCCGGCGCCGCGCGATGCAGCTCCTGGCGGCGACCGACCTCTACACATGGCACGTCCTGCGGCGCGTGCTGGGGCCGGACGACACGGTCCGCGCGATGGCGGACACGGTCCACGCGATCGTGGGCGCGGACGGAGCGAGAAAGAAAAGGAGAGGATCATGAGCGACGGAGCGAAGCGGTTCCTCCTGGCCACCTGGGAAGGCGGCGGGAACCTCACCCCCGAGATGGGCATCGCGAAGAGGCTCCTCGCGCGCGGGCACTCAGTCCACGTCCTCGCCGATTCGGCCGCCGAGGCTGCCGCCCGCGGCACGGGATGCACCTTCTCCTCGTGGCAGCGCGCGCCGAACAAGAAGTCCCTCGCGCCCGAGGACGATCTCATGCGCGACTGGGAATTCAAGAATCCGCTGAAGCTCTTCCAGCACGCGCTCGATGTCTTCTTCGCCGGCCCCCAGGGCCGTTACGCTGCCGACGTCCTCGAGATCGTGGACCGGGAACGGCCGGACTGCATCCTGGCCGACTTCGCGATGCTCGGCGCGATCATGGCGGCGGAGGCGCGGAAACTTCCGTGCGCCGTCATCATCCCCAACATATACATGCGGTCCGCCCCCGGGATCCCGCCGCTCGGACCGGGGTGGATGCCAGCCCGCGGCCCGCTCGGAAAGATGCGCGACGGCATCATGCGCGCACTCTCCGAGCGGATCTGGAAGAAAGGGCTACCGCCCATCAACGCGGCCCGAGCCGATCTCGGCCTCGCGCCCCTGTCGTCGTTCTGGTCGCAGTACGACCGCGCGGACGCCGCCTTCGTGTTGACCAGTCGCGCGTTCGACTTCGAGGCGGAGCGGCTGCCCGAGAACGTTCGCTACCTCGGCCCCGTGCTCGACGATCCCGCGTGGGCCGCTCAGTGGACGCCGCCCTGGCCGGAGGGAAGCCCCGAGCCGGTGGTGCTGGTCGCATTGAGCTCGACGTACCAGAACCAACTCGCCGTGCTCTCGAACGTGGTGCAAGCGCTCTCGGGACTCCCGGTCCGCGCGCTCGTGACGCTCGGACCCGCGCTCGCACCCGACGCGATTCGATCGACCTCCCCGAACGTCGTCGTCGTGCGAACTGCGCCGCACGGCGCGGTGATTCCCCGGGCGAGCCTGGTCGTCACGCATTGCGGGCACGGGACGACGATCAAGGCCCTCGCCGCGGGCGTCCCGCTCCTCTGCATGCCGATGGGTCGGGATCAGAACGACACGGCCGCGCGGGTCGTCGCGCGGGGCGCCGGCTTGCGAATCAAGCCGACGTCGAGCCCCGAGACGATCCGCGCCGCGCTCGCTCGCCTGATCGCGGAGCCGGGCTTCCGCGAGGCCGCCGGTCGACTCGCGGGCGCGATGGCCTCCGAGGCGGCCCAGGTCGACCTCGTGGGCGAGATCGAGTCCGTCGCACGCAGCCGGGCGCCCGCGGTCTCCGGGGCAGGGAGCACCGTCGCAGGGCCTTCGCTCCACGCCGCCGGAGCTTGACTGATCCGATCGGGCACTCAGGGTGCGAGGACGACCGACCGCAGGCCCCCATCGTTTTCGACCGGGCGCTGGCGGAAAATCTAGCGCTGCACGGGATCGCCGGGAGCTTCATCGAGCACCGCCACGGGTCCAGCAGGCTCTCGACGTCCTCACCCGCAATCGCGCCGGAGCCGGAGAGCGTGGACGACGGGCGTATCCTCCGGGCGCGGGCCGTGGTGACCCACGGGCCCGAGCTCGAGGTGGACCTCGAGCCACGGCGCCCTCGCCGCGTCGCCGAGGACGGGCGCGAGGTCGATCGGCGGGGCGTCGCGCGGCGCGATCGCGATCGGCGAGAAGCGCACGCCCTCGAGCGCGCCCTCCGTATCGGCCGTGCGGACCTCGATCTCGATCCACGCAGCGCCCGGGAGGTCCGCCACCCATTCGACCGAACGCCACGTGGTCGCGAGACCGTCCGGGCAGCCTGCGACGACCGCCGTCCAGTCGCAGGTGATCAAGATTGCGTTGTGCAGATGCGCCTCCACGAAGTCGGAGTACGGATGTGCGGTGGGGCGCTCGCCTGCTGCGCGGTCGTCGAGGATCGTCCCGACGCGATCGCCGCTCCAACCCTCGAGGAGGTCAACCCCTCCGTCCGGCCGGACGGCCCACAGCAGGCTTTCCGAGTCCGCGTCGATCGCGACCGACGCGACGTCGAGCCACTCGACCTCCAGGTCGTCCTCCTGGATGACGCACGTCCCCGTCCCGGTGCCCTCCGGCGCGGTGCAGCCCGCGATCCCGACGTCGTCGAGACCTACCGTGAGCCCGACCCCGAACGTCCCCTCGGCGCTCGCCCACTCGTCCGTCCACGGCTCGTAGCGAGAGACGGGACCTGCGGTCCAAACCCTGCCCATGTGATCGACGGCGACGCCGAGGACCGGCTCCGGACCCGGACGCGTCAGGATCTCCGTGGCGCCGGGGTCCTCGACGTCGATGCGGACGAGGTCCGCGGATCCCGCGCACGTGGACCAGATCTCGCCGTCGGAGCTCGACGCGGCCGCGTCGGGCACGCATGGCGCCACGTCCACTTCCGTCCCGAGCGCCTCGCCCGTTTCGGCGTCGTGCGCGACCCACCGCCGCTCGCCCGCGAGGCCGACCCAGGCGCTCGACTCGATCGCCCCGTCGAGCCCGATCTCGATCACCAGGACGAGCGCGGCGGCCTCCGCCCCGACGCCCCCGACGGGAGAGTTCCAATCGACGCACTCGTCGTCTCCAAACGCCAGCACGTCGTCGAGCCCGGTGGACGTCCGGACGACGCCGTCCTCGTCGGCGTCGGCGCAGTCGTAGCCCCGGATCCGGGTCACGCTCGACTGCGCGCCCGGTGCCCGGTTCGCCACGTAGACGTCGCTCCAGTACCCGAGGGCGGTGCGACCGGGCGCGTCGGCGGCGTCGAGCGGTCCGCTCCGGAAGCGGGCAAGCGGCGTCCGCCGGATCGAGTCGAAGAGCGAGACGGTCCCGTCGTCCGCGTCGGCGAACCAAGCGGGGTGGAGGAACCGCGGCATGTCGATGACGAGGTCCCCTTCGGGCGTCGACGCGACGCAGGACCCCCGCTCGGGGTCGAACGGCGTCTCGCCCGGCTCGTGGCCGAACGCGACCTCCGTGCACGCCCGAGGACACTCGTCGCAGGCGCATCCGGCGTCGACGCCCACCTCCCCCGCGTCGGGCGTCGTCCCCGCATCTGGCTCGCCTCCCCCCGCGTCGGCCACTGCGTGGGCGCGGTACCCCCCGCACGCGCACAGGCCCAAGGCTGCGGCGAAGAGCGGCACCCCGGCGCTGGCCACCCGGAGGTCAGCCCGGCCAGGACTCCTCGGTACAGGACGAGACAGGATCACCGATCCTTCTCCAGCGTCATCGGGTCCAGCAGGCTCTCGACGCCGTCCTCGATGCGGTAGGCGCGCCAGCGAAGTGTGTCGCCGTCGACGTCGACGATCACGAAGGAGTTGACGCTCTCCGTGACGTGCGTCCAGGGCTGGCCGCTGCCGGCTTCGTACAACGAGGCGCCGCCGCCGGCGCTGATCGTGTAGATGGTGCCCTCGGCGGGGGTCGCGACGGGCGTGCCCTCGAACATCGGAAGGGTGCGCTCGTAGACGTGGTCGTGGCCTGCGATGTCGATGTCGAGGCCGCACGAGTCGAAGATCGGGACCCACGCGTCCTGGAGATCCGGGTTCGGGCCGTGGAAGGGCGCGGAGGAGTAGGGCGGACGGTGGTGCATCGCGAAGGTCCAGTTCGCGTCGGTGCCGCAGAGGATCTCCTCGAGGAAGTCGCGCTGCGCGCCCTCGATCGTCGGCGAGGACGTCGGCCAGTCGTTGAGCCCGACGAAGTGCAGGTTGCCGTAGCGGACGTCGTACCACTGCTCGTTCCCGGCGAGGGCGACCTCGGCGTAGTACACGAGCGCGTTGTCCTCGTGGTTGCCGTTGACGTGCAGGAACGGCGCGCCGGGGAAGAGGTCGGCTCCGTTGTCGAAGTGCATGTCCCACTCCTCGATGCGGTAGCCGTAGTCCACCGCGTCGCCGCTGTGCACGACGAAGGCAGGGTCGTACGCATCGATCGCCTGCGCGACCTCTGCCCAGGTCGTGTCGTAGTGGGTGCGCGAGTCGCCGACGACCGCGAAGCGGATCGGCGTCGCGGCGCCGGCCGCGGGCGCCGTCCGGAACGAGTGGACGTCGCTCCATCCGCCCTCGCCGCCGACACGGTAGTGGTACGTCGTCGCGGGGGTCAGGCCGCAGACCTGGACCTCGTGCAGCCGCCGCTCGATGAGGTTGTCGTCGTACGCCGTGCCCTGGTACGCGAGCAAGGTCCATCCGGTCTCGACACGATCGAGCGCATCCGCGTCCGTCCCGAGCTCGACGCTCGACGCCATGGTCTCCAGATCTGTCCGCCAGGAGAAGGCGATCGTCGTGGACGCGTCTCCGGAACCGGGAAACGACAGGTGGATCCCGGCGGGCTCGGGCGACGGGCCGTAGGTGAGGGCTCCGTCTTCGGGCGCGAAGATCCCGGGGAAGGTCACCTCGTGGTCGCAGCCTTCGGGGGTGAGGCGGACCACTTCCGGATACGGGTCCGTCGAAGTGTCGGTCGGAGCCGCGTCGCCGGCCGCGTGGGACCGATACCCGACGAGCCCCCCGCCGTCGCAGGCCGGCAGCCAGGAGAAGGAGGAAAGAACAAGCAATCTGGTCATGCCGCGCATCTCTCTCATATCCATCATAATCCGCCCCGGTGACCCCCGGTACCGTCTTCGCCGACCGCTTCGTGGTCGATCGCGCTGCGGGAAGCGGCGGGATGGGGACCGTGTACCGCGCGCACGACCGCTTCGAAGGCGGCGAGGTCGCGCTCAAGGTCCTGCACGGAGGCGCGCAGGAGTCGGAGAGGTTCCTGCGCGAGGCCCGCGTGCTCGCCGAGCTGCGGCACCCCGCGATCGTCCGGTACGTGGCGCACGGCACCACGCCGGCCGGGCAGGCCTGGCTCGCGATGGAGTGGCTCGAGGGCGAGGATCTCGCCGACCGGCTCGCGCGCGGGGGACTCACGCCGTCCGATTCCGTGGCGCTCGTCGCCCGTGCGGCATCGGCCCTCGCGCTCGCGCACGCGCGCGGCGTGATCCACCGCGACGTCAAGCCGAGCAACCTGTTCCTGCCGGGTGGACGCCTGCAGGACGCGAAGGTCCTCGACTTCGGGATCGCGCGGCTCGCGTGGGCGACGCGCGCGGCGACCCGAACCGGGGTCCTGCTCGGAACGCCGGGCTACATGGCGCCGGAGCAGGCGCGCGGCGAGAAGGACGTCGACGCCCGCGCCGACGTCTTCTCCCTCGGCTCCGTACTCTTCGAGTGCCTGACCGGGGAGCCGGCCTTCGTGGGGGACAACATCGTGGCGGTCCTCGCGAAGGTCCTGCTCGAAGACGTGCCGCACATCCGGGACGCGCGGCCCGATCTGCCGGCGGCGCTAGACGAGCTGGTCGCGCGGCTCATGTCGAAGGAGAGGGAAGCGCGCCCGCGCACAGCCGGCGAAGTGGTGGAGGCCCTGGCGTCCGTCGGCGAGTTGCGGGGGGAAGAGGCCCCGAGGGTGCAGCGGCGGTCGATCTCGCCCACCGGCGAACAGCGCCTGCTCTGCGTGATCCTCGTCGGGCCCCGCGACGATAGAACCCTGGCGGACGATGCGCCGACGGTCGTCACCGGCGAGGAGAGCCCGGCACTCGACGCGGCGCGCGAGACGGCGCTCGCGTTCGGCGCGCGGCTCGAGCCTCTCGCGGGGGGCGCGGCCGTGGTCGCCCTGACGGGAACGGGCGCGGCGACGGACCTCGCGGCGCGGTCGGCCCGCTGCGCGCTCGCGCTGCGTGCGGTCCTGCCGCAGGTGCCGATCGCGCTGGCGACCGGGCGCGGCGACGTCACGGCGAGGTTCCCCGCGGGCGAGGCGATCGATCGCGTCGCGCGTCTGGTGAAAGACTCCGATCGACAGACGACGTCCACGGTCTTCGTCGACGACGTCACCGCGGGTCTCGTGCGGGATCGGTTCCACGTCGAGGGACAGCCGGGCGGATTCTCCCTGCGCGGGGAGCACGGAGAGGCCGGCGGGGTCCGGACGCTGCTGGGCAAGAAGACGCAGTGCGTCGGACGCGAACGCGAGCTGGGCGTCCTGGCCGGACTCTTCGAGGAGTGCGCGACCGAGGCAATGGCGCGGGCCGTCGTGGTGACGGGCCCACCGGGGATTGGCAAGTCGCGGCTGTGGCACGAGTTCGCCGTGCGCGCGTCGGAGCGCGCCCTCGCCGCGCTCTGGGTCGCCCGCGGCGACCCGATGAGCGCGGGGTCGCCGCTCGGAATATTGGGGCGCGCGATCCGTGGGGCGGCGGGGATCCAGGACGGAGAGCCGCTCTCGCTGCGGCGGCGCAAGCTGGAGGCGCGGGTCGGCCGGCGCGTGGTCGGCAAGGACCGCGCGCGAGTCGCGGAGTTCCTGGCGGAGATGGTGGGCGCTCCCTTCGAGGAAGGCGCGTCCGTGCAGCTCGACGCCGCGCGAAGGGACGCGCAGCTGATGGCGGACCAGATGCGACGTGCTTTCGTCGACTGGGTCGGCGCGGAGTGCGGTGGGGGACCGGTGGTGCTCGTCCTCGAGGACCTGCACTGGGGAGACCAGCCGACGGTGCGGTTCGTCGACGCGGCATTGCGGACGTTGAAGGACCGTCCGCTGTTCGTCCTGGCAGTGGGGCGGCCCGAGATCCGGGATCTGTTCCCCGGGTTGTGGGCGGAGCGCGACGCGCAGGAGATCCGGGTCGGGGACCTGACACGCAGGGCGAGCGAGAAGCTCGTCCGTGAGGTGCTCGGCGAGGAAACCGACGCAGCCGTCGTCGCGCGCGTCGTGGACCGCGCGGCGGGGAACGCGTTCTACCTGGAGGAGCTGATCCGGGCCGAGGCCGAAGGAAAAGGGGAGGGGCCGCCGGCGACCGTGCTCGCGATGGTGCAGGCGCGGCTGGAGGCGCTGCCGGCGCAGCAGCGGCGTGTGCTGCGGGCGGCGAGCGTCGTGGGTCCGGTCTTCTGGCCGGGTGCGGTGGCGCACGTGCTCGGGCGAGATGCGCCCGGGGAGTTGCAGGCCGACCTGGAGGAGCTGAGGGACCGCGAGATGATTTCCTCGCGAGGAGAAGGACGCTTCGCCGGGGAGGACGAGCATTCGTTCCGACATTCGACCCTGCGCGACGCGGCGTACGCGATGCTGACGGACGAGGATCGGCCGATCGCGCATCGGCTCGCCGGCGAGTGGCTCGAAGTGGCGGGGGAGACCGAGGCGGGCGTCCTCGCGGAGCACTTCGAGCGCGCGGGGGAGTGGGCGCGGTCGGTCCCGCACTGGCTACGGGCCGCGCAGGACGCGCTCGAAGCGAACGACCTCGGCGAGGCGATCGGGCGAGCGCAGCGCGGGCTGCAGGGCGCCGTGCGCGCCGGGATGGAGAAAGACCTGACCTGGGGGCGGCTGCGCCTCGTGCAGAGCGAGGCGCACAGGTGGCGCGCCGAATACCCGGAGGCGGAGGCGGCGGGCCTCGACGCTTTCTCGGTGGTCGGCGAAGGGACGCCGGACTTCTACGCGACGACCGCCGCGCTGATGACGGCCACCGCGAAGCTGGGGCACCGCGAGACGCTGATCCGGATTGCGGAGGCGGTGCGGGCGTCGACGCCCGACGCGGCGATGCGGGGGGCGCGACTCGAGAACGTCGCGCGAGCCGCGGTACTGCTGAGCTTCCAGGGGATCCGCGACCTCGCAAAGGTCTTCTTCGTCGAGGTGGACCACCTCGCGAGCTCGCCGGATGCGCTCGCGCCCTCGGTGCGGGCACGGGTCCACGACGCCTACGCGCTTCGGGCGAACCTCGCCGGGGAGCCGTGGGCGAGCCTGGAGTCGATGGAGGCTGCGCGTGGGGAGTTCGAGCAGGCCGGCGACGTCCGCAGCGCGTGCGGCCAGCGGGTGAACCTCGGGGTGGCGCTCACGAACCTCGGGCTGCACGAGCGGGCGGAGCGCTCGATCCGCGAGGCGCTCGAAGCAGCGGAGCCGCTCGGCCTGCAGAGCGTCGTCGCCGCGGGGCTGTCCAACCTCGGGACCGTTCTGCATCGGCTTGGTCGCCTTGCCGAAGCACGGGAGCCGCTGCAGGCTGCGATCCGCGCGTACGAGGGGCAGGGCGAAGTGCGGATGGGCTCCGTCTCGTGGATCTACCTGTCGGAGGTGCTCCTGTCGGACGGGGATCTCGAGTCTTCCGCGTCGGCAGCGGAGTCCGCGCTGGCAGTCTGCGGGGGCCTCTTGCCGCTTCGCGCGCAGGCGCTCTCGTGCCTGGCGGCGTCGAGACTCGCCCAGGGCCGCGTGTCCGAGGCCGAGCAGGCGTCGAGCGACTCCTTCGCAATCCTCGAGAAGCTCGGATCGGTCGACGACGGCGACGCGCGCATCCGGCTCGTGCGTGTCGAGGTGCTCGCGGCGGCGGGACGGAAAGAGGAGGCGCAGGAGGCGCTCGCGGCCGCCCGGGATCGCCTCCTTGCGAACGCGCGACGGATCGAGGACGCCGCGCTGCGCCAGAGTTACCTCGAGCGGATCCCGGACAACGCGAGGACGCTGGAGCTCGCGAGCCAGTGGCTGGGAGCCCCATGAAGGAGTCCGCCGCTCCGCCGTCGTCCCCGTTCTTGCTCGACGCGCGGCGCGACCTCGGGCTGCTCGTCGCCGCGCCGCTGTGGATCGCACCGCTGCTTTACTTCGCCGCGTCGGGCGTCGGCGACCGGGCCGTCAACGAGTGGGTGATGTCACTCGGCGCGATCGGCCACCACCTTCCCGGGATGCTGCGCGCGTACGGGGATCGCGCACTATGGATGCGCTTCCGCACGCGCTTTGTCGTCGCCCCGCTGGTGCTGGTCGCGATGTCCGTCGGGTTCTCGGCGAGCGGCCTGCACGGGATCGTGCTGATCGCGTTCCTGTGGGGCGTCTGGCACGGGATGATGCAGACGTACGGATTCGCGCGGATCTACGGCGCGCGCGCCGGGGCGGGCGACCGCGAGACTGCGCGCCACGACCTGGCGCTGCTCGCCGCGTGGTTTGCGGCCGGAGTCGTCTTCTCGCCGCTGCGGATGGTGTTCTTGCTGGAGTTCGCCGGGCAGTGCGGCGTGCCGCTCCCGTCGGTGGCCGGTCTCGAGGCCTTCCGGTGGGCAGTCGGAGGCGCCGTGCTGATCGCGACGGCGGCGTGGCTCGTGCACTGGGCGAGGCGAGCGAGGTCGGGACGGCCGGCAGGAGAGGTGCGCCTGCTGCTGCTGGCGACGAGCATCGCGTTCTGGTGGTTCGCGAACGTGCGTGTGCGCCATCCGCTGCTCGGCATGCCGCTCTTCGAGTTCTTCCACGACGTCCAGTACCTGGCGATCGTCTGGGTGTTCAACCGTCGCCGGACGCAGGGAGCTGGAAGCGAGATGTCCGCGGCGATGAGGCGCCTCTTCGCGCCGAGCAAGGTGGCAGTCGGTGCTTACGTCGTGGCCGTCGCGGCGTACGGGGCGATCGGGCTGTGGAAGCCGGCCGGAGGACTGGGCGAGGGGCTCACGGGCCTGCTCGCTGCGTCGTCGTTGCTGCACTTCTACTACGACGGGTTCATCTGGAAGGTCCGGGAGCCTGCGACGGGGGAGGCGCTGGGGGTCGTGACGGACGCGGCGACGCCGAGAGCCGTCCCGGCGCTGGCGCACGCCGCACTGTGGGCGATCCTGGTGCTTCCGGCGGTGGCGCTCGCCGCCGGTGAGGTTGGAGAGAGCGGTTCGGCCGACGACCGCGTGATCGATGTGGCGGACCGCGTGCCGGACAGCGCACTGACCCAGTTCTCGGCAGCCGAGGTCCGGTGGAAGCGAGGCGACCGCGCGGCGGCGCTGGAAGGATATCGGCGGGCGCTCGAGTCCGATCCCGACTACATGCCTGCGAGGCGCAACCTCGCGATCTCGATCGGCGAGCTGGCCGACGAGGCGGACGCGGCCGCAGACCGCGCGCGCCTGCGTCCGCTCGCCGACGAGCTCGCGCGCTTGACGCCGCGGCTCGATCGCGAGACCGCGAGATTCGCCGAGCAGCGTCTCGAGCAGTACCGCAGGACGCTGCGGGCTTCGTGGCGGTGACGGAGGGGGGAGCGAAGGCCTACCGCATGGTCACGTCGACGTCGAACTGCGCGCCGATGTTGGAATCGATGTTGAACGACCATTCCCCTTCTTCCCCGGGGCCGACGTCGAACTCCACGTCCTGGCTCGAATAGCCGCTGTCGTTCGCAACGGAACTGGTGGTCTCGAAGCTCATGATCGTGCCCCAGAAAGCGACCACCTGCACCACGTAGACGTCCCCGACTGCGGCCACGATTTGCACGCGATAGGTGCCAGGCGTGTCGAGATCGACGTAGTAGACGCACTGGCCATTGGCCAGAAGGGTTTCATCCTGAAAGTCCACGGGTACACCGGGTACGATCATCTCGAACCCGCAATCCGTTTCCGACACCCCCCAGACGAAGGCGTCGCTGAGGTTGTTGCCCTCGTCCGCCTCGGAGACGTCGTCGTAATGATCCACCATTGCCCAGGCAATGCCGCCGATCAGGTCGGACACACCGTCAATCGTCTCGGAAAAACTCCTGGATTCCGACGGCGCCAGATCCACTTCGAGCCAGATTTCCTGGCCACCGCTTTGGCCGAGGAAGGGGGGCGTGCCCACGTCGGGGAAGATGGCCACCGCAATGCTTCCCCTGGCGGGTACCGACCCGGAATTGGTGACGACGAACTCGACCGTGGCCTGGGTAGCTCCATCGACCGGCCCGATCAAGCCGCTGAGCACGACGTTCAGGTCGCTCTTCTCTTCCTCGGCCGAGCAGCCGGATAGGCTCGGCGGTCCTGCCGCCGCCACCGCGGCCAGACCAACGAGCCAGCGCGTCATGCTTCTCAGAGGCCGCATGGGACGTGGATGGCGGTGCGGCAGCGCCCGGCGCGGCACTCGCAGCTCCCGAGGGCGCTACAGCGCTGGCCGCAGGACCCGCAGTTCGCCTCGTCGTTCTGCAGGTTTCTGCACACGCCGGCGCAGCACGCCGCGCCGGGCGCACAGGCGTTTCCGCAGATCCCGCAGTGCCGCGGATCCGACGAGGTGTCGACGCACGCGCCGCCGCAGTCCGAGGCGTCTTCTTCGCAGGCGCAGGTCCCTGCTTCGCACAACGCGGCCCCCCAGCAGACCTCGAAGCACGACCCACAGTGGAGGTCGTCGGTCTCGAGGTTGACGCACGAGGCCGCGCACTCGGCGTCCGGGGCGCAGTCGCCCAGGCAAAAGCCGTTGCGGCAGGCTCCGTCCGCCCCGCATTCGACGTCGCAGCCGCCGCAGGCATCGGGATCGGACGCCGTGTCGACACATACGCCGTCGCAGATCGTGCCCGAATCGTCCTCGCACTCGCACTCTCCGGCCACGCACACGAGGCCCGGGCCGCAGGCGGCGTCGCAGCCGCCGCAGTGCAGGGAGCTCGAGGACGTGTCCACGCAGGCTCCGCCGCAGATGTCGAGATCGCCGCAGTCGCCGGCGCACTCGCCTCCGAAGCAGACCTGGAGCACGGGACAAACGGTGTCACAGCGGCCGCAATGATCGGGATCGGAGCTCGGGTCGACGCAGGATCCTGCGCAGACCTCGAGCGTGCGGTCGTGACAGACGCAGGCGCCCGCGATGCACTCCTGACCCGCGCCGCACGCCGTGCCGCAAGCCCCGCAATGGAGCGGGTGGGTCGCGAGGTCGACACACGCGTCGTCGCAGTTTCGCAGGGCGCCACAGTCGTCGGCGCACGCGCCGTGCGAGCAGACGGGGTCGTCCTTGCAGGCAGAGTCGCAAGCACCACAGTGATCGGGGTCCGTGCCGAGCAGGACGCACTCGTCGCCGCAGCGCACGAATGGAGCGGCGCACCGAGATCCGGTGTCGGTGTCAGTGCCGGTGCCGGTGTCCGTGTCGGATCCAGTGCCCGTGTCGGTGGCGGTGTCCGAGTCGGAGTCGGCGTCCGTGTCGGTGTCGACGTCGGAATCGGCTCCCGCGTCGGGTCTGGCCGGGGGCTGCTCCTTCACGCTCCCGCAGGCCATCGACGCCAATCCGAGGAAGCCGAGCCAGGCGCTGCTTCCCATCGCGACCTCCCTACAGTCACTCGCCCCTGTCGTGCCGCGCCCATCTGCGCGCGAGCCATCTTACTCCGGTTTGCAGCGCGCCCGGAAGAACGTGCACCGGACGCTCGCCTACGAGAGCCTCACGGGAAGACGCCGAGCGGGAAGTCGAAGACCGCGTCCGCCGCGTGCGGGACCTCGACATTGGCGACCGCCGGCTCGGCGAGCCCGCCGTCGTACCAGCCCAGGAAGTCGCCCGTCGCAGGCCCGCCCGCGATCTCGCAGTCGTCGGGCGGACTGCTCACGGAGGCGTCCGTGTCGACGTAGCCCCACAGGAAGTACGAGCCGGCAGGCACGTCGCTCAACTCGAAGTCCAGCGAGCCGCCCGAGGCGAGCGGCCTGATCGCGATAGGGCTGCCATCGTCTCGCAGGGCGACGCCGTTGCTGCCCGTCGTGTCCGTGTCGAGCGCGATCATGGCGCACACGTCCGTCACGTCGGCCGGCAGGGCGATCGTGCCTTCGACCGACCCCTCGGACGATGACCCCCCGTCCGTCGGGCCGGAACCTCCGCCGCCACTGCCGCCGCCGCAGGCCGCCGAGACGCAGACGAGCAACAGACCGACTCTCCAGCGACGCGTTCGGTCGACGAGATCCATGTCGAGCCTCTTTTCTCCCCCCGCCTCAACGTAGCGCCGATCGCCTCGACGAAAGGGCTGCGGGAGCGCCCGATCGGGCGAAAACCGTTCACACTGTGAATGGGCCGACGGTCAGACCGAACGGCGCAGGGCGGTCTCGAGGTAGGGCGCGAAGATCGACCTCCAGTCCGCCTGCGCGCCGAGCTCCGCGAGGACGGAGTGAAGCCCGAAAAAGAGCCGCATCATGAAGAGGAAGTCGGGCGGGAGGCGCATCCGCGTCCGGTTCGGGTTGTCGAGGACCATGGCCCGCCAGTTCCGCTCCACGTAGTGCCTGTTGAAGCGGAAAGGCTTCTCCGACGTCCACGGTTCGCAGAGCTGCCGCATCATCTCGTGGTGGTAGTCGAAGTCAAAGCCGTGGCGATCGGGGGCGATCCCCATCTGGACGACGAGTCGGTCCGCGTCGTCGCGTCGCCCCTCTAGCAGAGCGCTGTCGTATCGCGCGACATTGTCCATGAAGCCGCGCGGGAAACGCTTGACGCAGCCGAAGTCCAAGAGCGCGACGCGGCCCGCGTCCGGGAAGAGGTAGTTCCCGGGGTGCGGATCCGCGTGGAGGATGCGGTGCTCGTAGGTGGTCGAGATGGCCGCCCGGAAGAGGATCTCGCCGGCCCGGTCCTTGTCCGACTGCGGCGCCTCGCGGACGAAGGTCGCGAACCGCCTCCCCTCGACGTAGTCGGTCGTCAGTACTCGGCTGCCGCAGAAACGACGGTGTACGCGAGGGACGAGCACGCCTTCGAAGCCCGCCCAGAGCCGCCGGAACTCCTCCTGGTTCTCGGCCTCCAGGGCGTAGTCGCACTCCTGCAGCACGTGCTCGCGAAGCTCCTCGAGCAGGTCGCCTGGATGCTCCGCGCGCAGTCCGAACCCGACGCCCGTCACCAGCTCGAGCGCGGTCGTGCTGGCGAGGTCGGACTCGATCGCTTCCCGGATGCCGGGATACTGGACCTTGACCGCGACCTGTGTCCCTCCGGGCAACGTGGCGCGGTGGACCTGGCCGATGCTCGCGGCTGCGAAGGGTCGAGGCTCCCAACGTTCGAAGATCCGCTCGGGCGTCTTGCCGAGGCACTCGCGGAAGACGCCGTCGATCGCGGCGGCGCCCATGGGAGGGGCGTCGTCCTGCAGGGACCGGAGCCGAGCCCGGACGACCGAGGGCGCTGCGAAGTCGAGGTAGCTCATCGTCTGGCCCAGCTTCATGGCGAGGCCCTTCATCTCCCCGAGCGTGTCGGCCACGTCCTGCGCGATGGCGAACTGCGTCGCGCGTTTGATCTCCGTCGCGCGGACGTCGCTCGCGACGAGGCTCTGCAGCGAGCTGCCGGCGAGGCGCGTCGCAGTCCGCGCGGTCACGGCCGAAAGACGCATGGCACGGTGCGCCCACGAGCCGTTGATCTTCCGGCCGCCTGGATCGGCGGGCGGGTCGATCATCCCCAGAGTCTCTTCGTAGATCTCCACGAGGCGCCGGATGGGGCCACGGATCGCGCGTTGCCCCGACTCCCACTGCGAGACCGCGCCCGGGGTCACGCGCAGCTCCTTGGCGAGCCTGCGCTGCGACCACCCCAGCAGCCGGCGCAGCTCGCGCAGGCGCTGCACCCAGTCGACGGTCTCGACCGGTGGTTCCGTCTCGCCGTGAGGCTCGTTGCGTTTGCTTCCAGTCACGTTGCCGCCCGCGCTTCGAAGACCCCCTCCACGTATCCGATGGGGATGAGCCCCGCAAGGACCTCCGCGCGCTCGACGACGACGCCCACATCCTCCAGCGCCTTTCGAAGCGAACGCGCCGTGAACCGGCGATGACCCGGGAACCCCGTGACCGAGAGCAGCCGAGACATCAGCCAGGAGACCCTCGTCTCGTCGTGGCAGAACGTCGGCACCACGATCTTGCCGCTCGGCTTCAGTACGCGCCGAAGCGAGGCGAGCGCCGCATCGAGGTCGGGCACGAGGTGCAGAACGTTCGCCGCGACGACCGCATCGAATGTGCCAGGGCCGAACCGCAGCGCGTAGATGTCGGCTTGCTCGCAAGTCACATTCCCAAGACCGGCATCACGCACACGCCGCTCGACCATCCGGACCATCTCCTGCGCATAGTCCGTGGCGATCACTTCGCCGGCCGATCGCGCGAGCACGGTCGTCACGAGCCCCGTGCCCGCAGCGACCTCGAGGACACGGCCTCGCCCCCGAACCGCCTCGCCTGTCAACTCGAGCATCCGCGGCAGCGCACCACCGAGCAGACGGAGCGACGCGTCGTATCGCCCCGCGTGCCGATCCCAGTAGTCTCGGTCCGTCATCGTGGCGCCCGCTCAGTTTCGCCCGTGGACGCCGTGGATGCGAGTACGCCGCTCGCATCGGGGGCGAACCGCTCCATCGCAAGTGGTTCAGTGTCCCCAGCGGGATTCGAAAGCGCCCGAAACGACGCGAAGGATCGCGAGGACGCGCGGTTCTCCGAGGAAAGCGGGGGTCCGGCCGAGCCCACGCGCCTCGACGCGAAACGGCGGTGTAGCAACTGTAGCAAGGTCGAGCGGCTTGCCCGCGTCGCCGCGAGCGCGATCCTGAACGGGGACCTCCACCGGGCGCTCGATGTTGCGCTGGAGATCGGGCGGACGGCGGGCAGAGTTGACGGGACGGCTCCATCGGTCGAGATCGCCGGGCGGACCGCTGGACGTCGGAACTCGGGTCAGGGTTCCCGATGAGGACGTTGCATGCCGGGGGCGAAACGACCTAGTTTGCGCTCCGTCATGGCGAAGAGGCACCGCGGCCCGTACGGAGTTCCGCCCGGCAACCAGCCGAAGGCGTCTCCGCCGAGGGTCGTTGCCTCGCTCCTCGGCGCGATGAAGGACGGGAAGGAGTACGAGAGCCTGCTCTCGGTAGCCGTCCAACCCGGCCTCGACCTGGTCGTCGAGCTTCGACGGGCGCTCAAGGAGATCGAGGATCTGCGGCAGCGGCCGTGTATCTGCTACATCGCCAACGTCATGCGTGATGCTCCGGAGATCGCTATCTCGCCAGCCGACCACCTGCCCTTCAACGAGCTGGTGGGTTGCATCGACGCTTCTGTCTCTGAGGTCGACCTCCTGCTCGTCACCCCCGGTGGACAGGCGCACCAGGTCACGCAGTTCGTGAGCGCTCTCCGCCCGCGCTTCGACGTCGTCGATTTTCTGCTCCCCTACTCCTGCATGAGCGCGGGCACCCTCTGGGTCTGCTCGGGCGACGCGATCTGGATGGACTCTCGCGCGCAGATCGGGCCAATCGATCCGCAGATCCCAACGCGCGACGGCCGCCTCGTGCCGGCTCAGTCGCTACTCGTGCTGCTGGACTTCATCCGCCGCCAAGGCGAGCAGGCCATGGCGAGTGGAGGGCCGATCCCGTTTCACCTCATGGTCCTCCTGAACAGCATGGACAAGAAGGAGGTCGCGCACGCGATCGGCGCGTCGAACTACTGCATCGGGCTCGCCTCCGATTACTTGGAGAAGCACAAGTTTCGCCGCTGGCAGGTCCACTCGTCCACGGGTGCCCAGGTCACCCCCGAAGAGAGGAGGGCTCGCGCAGAGGATGTGGCGGCGCAGCTCTGCTCGCACGAGCGCTGGAAGGCGCACGGTCACGCGATCACGCGAGGTGTCGCGTGGAGCGAGCTGCGCATCAAGATCGAGAACCTCGAATCCGTCGCGGGGCTCGATCGCGCCGTCCGGCGGTTCTGGGCCCTGGCGCACTGGGTGTTCGATAACACCGACGCTGTAAAGTTCTTCCTATCGCAGGACTTTTCGCTCGTCCGAAACGTGCCGCGGCAGGTGGTCAAGGGATAGGGTAGAACTGCCGAAGGAAGGGGAGACCAGACCATGCTCGAACGCGAGACGCTGGAGCTGCTTGGGTGGCCTTCCGATCTGATCGACGCGGTAGTCCGCGCCGCAAAGGAACAGGCGGCGCGGCAGAAGATGAACGCGGTCGCGAATGGGTCTTTCGATGTCTACGAGAGCACCTACGACACCGCGGAGATCCATGTCGCCGATGTGGCGCCGTCCGCCACATCAGGCTTCGTGTTGGATCGGCTGAGGTAGCCTCGCGAGCAAGAGGTAACCCCTGCAGCCGTGCGGGCGACGGTGCGTATCCTCCAGCCGAAGGTCGCAGCACTACATGGAGGGACCCGTGAAGCTCTAGCCGCGCACGTCGTGGACCTTGAGCACCTCGTCGGTGGCAGGGAGCCTAACCCGCGGCGAAGGGGCCGGGGAAGGGGCCCCCGGGCCGGCGGTGACCGTCACCAGCCGAGGTCCCAGAGGACGAGGAGCCCGTTCTCTCCGCGCTTGACGGGGTCGGGGGACCAGCGGACGTAGGCGACGGTCCATCCGCCGGCGAAGATACGGCGCGAGCGGACGATCGGGAACGGGCCCAACGCGCCCGAGCGAGATCCGGCGTCGGCTCCGACGTGCACGCCCACCGATCCGCCGAGCCTCGCGTTTCCGTAGCGCGTGTCGTTCGCGAGCGGGCTCAGGAAGTCGATGCCAACGGTCGGCGTCACGCTGAAGGCGTCCGTGACTCGAAGGGGCCATCCGGCGTGGAGTCCGGTGAACCAACCGACCTCCGCCCCGCGGTTGCGGGCGCCGAGGAGGCCGAAGCCGAGTCCCAGGTCCATCCGGAGCGGCCCGCTTCGCCAGACGAGAGCGGGTTGAAGTGCAGACATCGAGAAAAGCGTCGGATCGGAAAGCACGACCTGGAAGGCCTGGCGGAACGCGAAACCGATCTGGATCTCCCGCGACTCCCACCGATCTGGCTCGCCGGCCGGGTCGGCGATCACGATGGGGACAGGCGAGGGGCCGCCGAGCGTGACGGTTGCGAGTAGGCGGCGACCCGCGTCGTCCTCTTCGAAGCCGCCGAACGCGATCCAGAGCGAAGTCGCTTCCCCGGGCGCGAGGTCGGGCAGGGGAGTCCAGTCGCCGTCGCGAAGGAGCCTGGGCGCGCGTCCGGGGCCACCGGCCACCGCCGAGATCGTCTCGTCGTGGCGCGAGCCGGTCGTGCGCTGGAGGCCGAGCGACGCCTCATCGAGGGCGAAGCGGTAGGGGCGATCGCCGCGGTTGCGCACCGTCATCTCCACCGCGAGACGCGTGGCATTCGCGAGTCCGAACCCCGCGACCTCGGGCGAGAGGCGGACGCGGCCGACGCGGACCGCGATCTCGGAGCTCCGCGCGCGCACCGCGGGACGGACGCGCAAGGCCTGGAGTGGTGCGCCGCAGGCCGCGGCGGACGCAACGAGCAGGACGGCGAGGGCGAGCGGACTCATCATCGACTTCGACGGCCAACCAGGGGGGAACCTTCACGATCGACGGCAACACCTCGGGCGCTCGCCCCACGAGGATGGTCGTCGCGTTGCCCAGGCGCGGCCTCATCGAGCGGACCCCCGGGGCGCTGCGGTCGATCCGAGTGGCGTGAAGAGTAACGCCGCGAGCGCTGCGCCCAGGCGAGGTGCCATGCCTCCCCCGGCCTGCGGCGGTCCGGCCACGCGACCGCATCGGGGCCCCACGGTGGTCGGCGTCCGAGTCCGTGTCGGTATCCGTGTCGGCGTCACCGACATCTACTCGTCGAGGTCACGGCGGCGGCGGAGCGCGTCGAGGCAGAGTGCGACGTGGATGCTTCGATCCTCCAGCTGCGCGTCGAACTCGGCGCGCCTGAACCGGGCGCGCGGGTGGCGCCCCACCATCGCGTCGATCTCGTCTGCCTCCACGAGCAATCGGTGAAGCGTCCGTGGGTGGATCTTTTCGTGACGGGCCAGCGCGCTGAGGTTTTTCGTGAAGTCGTGACGGGGCGCGGCGAGGCGATCGCGGGCTTTGCGGACCAGCTCGACACATCGCGCTGCGGTCAGCTTGCGCGGCCGACCGATGCGGCTTCCGCAGACCGCCGAAACCCGGGCCATCGCTTCCCTGAACTCGTCCTGGAACTTCACGGCCCCACTTGGATACCCCTGGAGCACCCTGGTGGTCCAGAGGGCACGCGCGGTCCAGCGGGTTTTGTCACGCCTTTCTCCGTGCTGCGCGTGGATCCGCCGGGCCGGGCACCTAGGTTCTGTGGCAAGCAAGGGGCGCAGGAGGACACATGGCGCTGACCGACATCACGAAGGCTGCATCGGAGCTCGGCGTGAGCACCTCGACGATGAGGCGGCTGGCGCGGGAGGGCATTCCTGGCGTCTACCGCGTGCGCGGGGCGCTGCGCTTCGACCTGGAGGTGCTTCGGGCGCATCTCGCGCTGAAGGAAGAGCCGCAACGGCCGTCCGGGGACGGGCGGCGGTAGCGGGGCCGCGTCGTGCCGCGCGTTCAGCTACTCGCGCATCACGTCGATCAGCTCCGCGCCAGCGGGCTGACGGACGGCGTAGTCGAGGCCGCGGGCATCTACACGGTCGTCGACCCCGTGGACGCAGGCGCCCTGCTGGGTTGGTCGGGCCCGGGCCCGGCTCCGGCCCTGGCGTTCCCGTACTTCGACCGAGTCGGGAATGTGGTGACCACCGTGCTGCGCCCCGACGAGCCTCGCGTTCGCGCTGACGGGCGGGCGCCGAAGTACGAGTGGCCGGTAGGAACCGAACCGCACATCTACTTCCCGCCGAGGCCGCTCGTCGAACCCGCGGCGTGGACGGACGCGAGTCGTCCGTTGATCTTCACGGAGGGGATCAAGAAGGCGCTCGCCGCGGTCCAGGCCGGCCACGAGACGATCTCCGGCCAGGGGACGACGATCTGGCACGACACCGCGTTCCGGAAGGAAAGGGGAGCGTGGCGGCTGCACCAGGATCTGCGTGGCGTCCCCGTC
>Ga0247727_10001300_pt1 | contig 59898 bp, 54 predicted proteins | sample WisWelCaveWW1625_FD_202498 | JGI IMG/M metagenome (GOLD analysis project Ga0247727, IMG submission 202498) | Biofilm microbial communities from Wishing Well Cave, Virginia, United States - WW16-25 | ecosystem: Environmental > Aquatic > Deep subsurface > Groundwater > Cave microbial mat | place...
TGAGCGGCGGAGCATACCGGCGATCCGCAGGAATCAGAACGCCGGAGTGCCGAGGGCTAGGAGCCGAGCCCCGACACGCTGCGCCGGCGGCGCCGAGCCCAGCGGCACAGAGGAATCAGCAGGACGAGCTCGCCGCCGAGGCCGCAGGTGGGCGTCTCGCTCCGATCTGGATCCCCGAAACAGCGCGCGTCAGCATCAGACACGGCGATCCCACCATGAAACGCTGCACCACCATCCCAGTCGATCGCTCCGTTGCCATCGTTGTCGATACCGTCCTGGCAGCCTGCCAGCACGATCGAGGTGAGCGGCAGGGCGTTCCCGGTCGGGAGCGCGATCCGGCGCGCATCGTCCAGCGACCGCATCGTGCCGGGTGCGTAGCCGTTCGCCAGATCCGGCCGCGTCGCGTAGATCGGGAGCCCATCCGATCCGACTCCGATCACGTCTCCGGAGCGCAGCACCCGGACGAGGTGACCGGCCTTGGTGGCGAAGTAGACGGCCCAGCCGACATGATTCGCAAACTGGCTGGTGCCGTCGTAGAGAAAGACCTCGAAGATGACGTCCCCTTGGACGTTCATGTTCGGCCAACCGAGGTCGCGAAGGAACGCTCCGGCTTCGCCGGGGGCGGGGTCTCCCTCGCGCACGACGAGATGCACACCGCCCGCTCCGTCGGGAGAGCCCAGACCCCCTCGTCGATCTCCGGCGGCAGCACGCTCGCGGACGCGAGAGGAGCGCGGAACGCGACTTCGCCAGCCTCGCTCAGGCCCGGCCACACGACCAGGCCGGGGGACAGCGGCCCGCTGACCGGGAGGAGCCGAAGGCCGCCGGCGCCATCGGGACCGACCACGCCGGCGTCGCAAGCGAAGGCGACTTCGCCGCGATCGTTGAGGCGCGGCGGCTGCAGGATCAGTCCGCTCACGAGGGTTCCGGGCGGAGCGCCCGGAACCGGGTCGCCATCGCGAACGATCGGCACGAGAACGCCATCCGGCCTGCTCATGAAGAGCGCAAACCCCGTCGTTCCGATGCTGGTTCGGTAGGGCCCACGGAACGCCACCTGGCCCCGCGCGTTCTGCGAGGGAGTCGAGACGCCGGTCACCACTGCACCGGCAGGTCCGCCCGGCATCGGATCACCCTCGAAGATCACCAGCTGCTGCGAGACGCCCGATGCGTCGGCGCGAGCCGTCCAGATGCCGTGGCCGAGGAGCGTTCCGTTCGAATCCTTCGCCGAGTTGGCGAACGCAACACCCACCGGACCTCGAAGGTCCACGTGGGAGGAGAAGGTTCCGAGGGTTCCCGCCAGCCCGGCGGTGGGCTGCCCGCTCCGTGCGAGCAGGACGAGTGCCCCGCCCGGGTCGGTGCCCCAGATGCCCCAGTAATTTGTGTTGTCGATGCCGGGTCCGGGAGTCAGCCGCGCGCTGAAGCCGACGGCACCCGTGTCGTCGAGATGTGGCTCAGAGGCAAAGAGGTCGTAGCTACCACCCGCGACGCCCGGTGCCGCGTCACCCTTGCGCGCCACCAGACGAAGGTCGCCGGAGGCAGTCCTCAGATAGTGGCCATACCGAGAAGGAAGCGGATAGACCTGGCGCGTGCTCGCATAAAACACGACGTCGCCCGCGGCGTCGAGCGACGCGAACGAGAAGCCATTGAAGCGCTCGCCGGGGGAGCCATCCGGAGGCGGCTGGCCCTGTAGCGCGATCACCTCGTGCACGACGCTCGGTGTCGCGAGCGCGCTGGTGTCGACCAGGCTTCCCAGCAACCAGCAGGCGAGGAGTCGTGACCCACTCGGGCATGACATCAGGCGTTCTCCGAGCGCGTCTCCTCCCTGCCTCGGCGGACCCGACGCGATACTTGATCGGCGCATGGCTCGCGCTGCGCCGATCCCTGCGTCGGTCACAGCTGCGCGCTGCAGGGGCCCGCGCGCAGCTACCGGGCTTGCGTGCTGTAGTAGGATGGGCCGCTGCGGAGGCCGATCGTGCGCTCGTTGCTCGTCCTGCTCCTGTTGCTGTTGCTGCCCGGCGCGGCTCGTGCGCTCCCGCCTGCGCTCGAAGCGCTCGAGGCGCCGCGCCATGTGGCGCAGTGGGCGCGCTTCGAGGCGGCGGCGCAGGTGAGCCCGGAGCCCGCCAACCCCTTCGACCCCGGCGAGGCGGACCTGCGTGCGGTCTTCGTCGCGCCCGACGGACGGCGCTTCGAGGCGATCGGCTTCTGGTATCAGGACTTCACGCGCCAACAGGTCGATGGGCGCGAAGTGCTCACGTCGCAGGGCGCGCCGCACTGGCGCGTGCGCTTCACGCCCGACCAGCCCGGCGCCTGGCGCTGGCACTGGACGCTGCGCACGCCGGCAGGCGCAGCCGAGAGCGCGACGCAGCGCTTCTCGGTGGGAGCGTCGCGGCGACACGGCTTTCTACGCACGAGCCCGCACGACCCACGCCAGCTCGCCTTCGACGACGGCGCGCCCTTCTTCGCCGTCGGCGAGAACACCGGCTGGTACGATGCTCGCGGCAGCTTCGCCTACGACGACTGGTTCGCGAAGCTCGCCCGCCAGGGCGCGAGCTACGGCCGGCTCTGGATGGCCTCTTGGGCCTTCGGCATCGAGTGGCTCGACACCGGCCTCGGCCAGTACCGCGAGCGGCTCGGCCGCGCCTGGCAGCTCGACACGGTGCTCGCGAGTGCCGAGCGCGAGGGCATCTACGTGATGCTGTCGCTCTTGAACCACGGCGCCTTCTCGACGTTTGCCAACAGCGAATGGGACTCGAACCCCTACAACGTCGAGAACGGCGGCCCTCTCGCCTTCACCCACGAGTTCTTCAGCGACAGCTCCGCGCGTGCGCTGTTCCAGCGGCGGCTCCGCTACGTGGTGGCGCGCTTCGGCTGGTCTACGCACCTGCTGGCGTGGGAGCTGTGGAACGAAGTCGACCTGGTCTCGGTGCGCTATCTGAGCGCGGAGGTAGCCGGCTGGCACCGGGAGATGGCGGCTCACCTGCGCAGCCTCGATCCGCACGGCCACCTGATCACGTCGAGCCACGCCCTGCGCAACAACCATCCCTCGGTGTGGAACGAGAGCGGCCTCGACTTCACGCAGATCCACTTCTACGCCGATAGCTCTCCGCCGCAGCGCAACATCGCGCGCAACGTGACGGCCTGGACGGCCGAGCGCAGCGCAGCCACCGGGCGGCCCGTGCTGTTCGGCGAGCTGGGTGTGGACTCGCGCGGTCCGGCCGAGACGCGCGCGGCCGATCCCGAGGGCATCGGGGTTCACGACGGGCTCTGGGCCGGCGTCGTGTCCGGCGGAATCGGCACCGCGATGAGCTGGTGGTGGGACAACCTGCTCGACCTCGAGCCCGACCGGTACTACCCGATGTTCGGCGCCGTGGCGCGCTTCGTGCGCGGCGTCGCCTTCGACCGCGAGGGCTTCGCAACGCTCGACGCCGGCGTGAGCGGCGCCACGCGGCCCGTCGTCATCTACGGGCTGGCGGGCGAACGCACGCTGCTGGCCTGGCTGAAGGACGACGCCTTCCAGTGGCACGCACCGGAGTCGGCCGTGGTGAGCGGCGCGCAGCTCGAGCTGCGCGGCATCGCAGGCGCCTGGTGCGCGCGCTTCTACGACACCTGGCAAGGCAGCTGGGGACCGCGCACTCCCGTGCGCGCGACCGGCGGCCGCATCGTGCTGGACGTGCCGGACTTCAGCCGCGACGTCGCCCTCCAGCTTCGGCGCGGCTGCGGGCGGGCCTACGCGCCGCGCTGATCCCGCGCGCTCGGCGGGGTACAGACGCGCACCGCGCGGGGCCGAACGACGACCCGGAAGCTGGCGGCTGCGCCGATCTCCTCGCCATCCGCCTGGGCGGCGACGGGGCGGTCGAGCTCGACCCGAACCTCGCGCGCGCGGCGCAGCAGCGAGCTGGCGGCCGCGTTCACGCCGCGCTGCACCCGTAGATGGCGCCGCCACGCGCTCGGAATCTCGAGCAGGTACTGCGCCGCCGAAGCGGTCGCGTGCACGTCGAGCAGACCATCCGCGCAGTCGTTCGCTCCGTCGAGACGGAGCGGTCCGGCGTAGATGGGCGCATTGATGACAGCCAGGTTGTGGAGAGGCCGCAGCTCGCGCTCGCCGTCGAGCCAGAGGCGCGCCGGCGTGCCGCGAGCGCCGCGCATCAGGTTCACGAGGATGCTGAAGGCATAGAGGCCGTAGCCGCGCGCCAGGCGGCTGCGCCCGAGCCGACGCACGAGCCGGTTGCGCAGCGCCAACACGTCGGCGTCCATGCCGAGCGTGAAGGAGCCCAGAAACGGACGCCCGCCGGCGAGCCCGACGTCCACGGCGCGCCGCGGACCGCACACGAGCGCGGCGAGAGCAAGGTCGAGAGCGGCGCTCGGCGCGCCGCGCAGCGCTCGCAGGCCGAACGAGCGGGCTGCATTGTTGCCCGTACCCAACGGCAGGAAGCCGAGCGCCGGGCGCTCGGCGCCACGCGTCTCGAGCAGCGCGCGCAGCGCGAGGCCGACCGTTCCGTCGCCGCCGGCGGCGACCAGCACGTCCGGCGCCGCGCTCGCCAGGAGCTGCGCGAGCCGCGCGCCGTCGCTGGCATCGCCCTGTGTGGCGAGCTCGCCGACGACCTCGCTGCGTTCGCGCAACGCGGCGAGCGCGCCGGCACCGAGGCGCCGCGGCGCGCTCGAGCGCGGGTTCACGACTACGGCGACGCGGAGCGCCGACCGGGCCGTCACCGGCCCGCGAGCACCGCGGCGCTCTCGCGCGTCCAGTCGATGACGTCGCCCGGGAGCAGGCCGAACGCGATCACAGCGATGCCGCAGACGGCGAGCACGAGGGCCTCGGCGCTGTGCAGGCGCATGCGCGGCAGCTCGGCGCCTGGCTCGCGCATGTACATCACCACGGGCAGGCGCAGGTAGTAGTAGACGGAGACCAGGCTCGTCATCACGGCGATGATCGTCAGGCCGACGTAGCCCTCGCGCACGGCGGCCAGGAACACCAGCCACTTGCCGATGAAGCCGGCGGTGCCGGGGATGCCGGCCAGCGAGATCAGGAACAGCGTCAGCAGCGCGGCCAAAGCCGGGCGGGTGCGCGCGAGGCCCGCGAAGTCCTCGAGCCGGTCGGCGTCCTGGCCGCGATGGGCCAGCGCGATGATCACGGCGAAGGCGCCGAGGTTCATGAACAGATACGCGACCAGGTAGAACAGCATCGCGGACCAGCCGGCCTGCGTGCCGGCCACGAGGCCCATCAACAGGAAGCCGGCGTGCGCCACGCTCGAGTAGGCGAGCAGGCGCTTCACGTTCTCCTGGATCACGGCCATCACGTTGCCGACGATCATCGTGCCGGCGGCCAGCCACCAGAGCACCGCGCGCAGCGCCTCGCCGCCGCCGTCGAAGGCCTCGACGGCGATGCGCATCAGCCCCGCGAAGGCTGCCGCCTTCACGGTCACCGACATGAAGGCCGTTACCGAAGTGGGAGCGCCCTCGTAGACGTCGGGCGTCCACTGATGGAACGGCACCGACGAGATCTTGAAGGTGAAGCCGACCACGGTGAGCGCGAGGCCGAGCGCCGCCATGGGCTGACTCGGGTCGAACGCCTTCCGGATGGCGCCGAAGTCGGTGGCTCCCGTCGCGCCGTAGAGCAGCGCCATGCCGTAGAGCAGGATCGCGCTCGCGAAGGAGCCGACCACGAAGTACTTGAGCGCCGCCTCGTTGCTACGCAGCTTCCTGCGGTCGAAGCCCGCCAGGACATAGATCGGGATGCTGAGCAGCTCGATGCCCAGGAACACCGCGATCAGGTCCACCGCCGAGATCAGCAGGATCATGCCGCTGGTCGCGAGCAGCAGCAGCGCGTAGTACTCGCCGTGGTCGATCTTCAGCTCCCGCAGGTAGTAGTACGAGAGCAGGCAGGAGAGCGCCGAGCCGAGCGCCACCAGTGCGATCGCGAAGTTCGCGAAGCGGTCGAGGCGCACGAAGGGACGCACTGGGTTGAAGACGAGCGAGCTTCCCTCGGCGAACATGCCGGCGGACGAAGCCACGATCGCCCCGAGTGTCAGCAGCGAGAGCGTGCAGAGCACGGCGCTCGCGAGGGCCGGATTACCCTTCGACGCCTGGCCCGCAGGCGGCTTGAGCGCGAGCTCCGCGAGCAGCACGGCGAAGGCGCCGGCGGCGATCAGGATCAGCGGCAACGCGGCGCGCAGCTCGAGCGTGGGCGCGGGGATCATTGCGCGGCCCCGCTTTCGAGCGCCGAGGCCAGCTGCGCATGCGCCCGCTCTGCGGCCGGCCCGGTGAGCGTGCCGGCCTTCGCCTCCATCACGTGCAGCAGGTCGAGCACCGGCGGGTGCAGGCGGCGCAGGAAGGTCTCGGGATAGATGCCGATCCAGAACATCGGCACGATCATCGCGACGAGCACGGCCTTCTCGCGCAGGCCGAGATCGATCAGGCCGCGGTTCTCGGGGTTCTCGACCGGGCCGAAGAACACGCGCCGGTACATCCAGAGCAGGTAGACGGCTGCGAGCACCACGCCGGAGCTCGCCGCGACGGTGACGCCGGGGGCTTGCTCGAAGGCGCCGAGCAGGATCAGGAACTCGCCGACGAAGCCGTTCAAGAGCGGCAGGCCCACGCTCGACATCACGGTGATGCCGAACAGCGCTGCGAAAACCGGCATCGGCTTCGCGATGCCGCCGAAGGCTGCGATCTCGCGGGTGTGGCGGCGCTCGTAGAGCATGCCGACCAGGATGAACAGCGCGCCGGTCGAGATGCCGTGGTTCACCATCTGCAAGATCGAGCCCTCGAGGCCGATCGGGTTGAGCGCGAACATGCCGAGCATCACGAAGCCGAGGTGCGCCACCGAGGAGTAGGCGACGAGCTTCTTGACGTCCTTCTGCACCATCGCAACCAGCGCGCCGTACAGGATGCCGGCCAGCGCCAGCCCGAAGACCAGCGGTGTGAACTCGACGGCGGCCACCGGGAACAGCGGCAGCGCGAAGCGCACGAAGCCGTAGGTGCCCATCTTCAGCAGCACGCCGGCCAGGATCACCGAGCCCGCGGTGGGCGCCTCGACGTGCGCGTCCGGCAGCCAGGTGTGGAACGGGAACAGTGGCACCTTCACGCCGAAGGCCAGGAAGAACGCCGCGAACAGCCAGGTCTGCGTCTGCCACCAGATGCCGCTGGTCGGAACCTTCGTCTCGAGCAGGCCCTGCACCACGCTGCCGGGCCCGCTCACGAGGTCGAAGGTCCAGATGCCGAACTGCTGGTGGTGCAGCACGTAGAGCACGAGGATCGCCACCAGCATCAAGAGCGAGCCGAACATCGTGAACAGGAAGAACTTCACGGCGGCGTAGACGCGCCGTGCGCCACCCCAGACCCCGATGATGAAGTACATCGGGATCAGCATCAGCTCCCAGAACAGATAGAACTGGAACACGTTCAGCGCGGCGAAGGTGCCGAGCATGCCCGTCTCGAGCGCGAGCATGAAGAAGACCCAGCTGCGCGGCGAGCGCTCGGTGTCGTTCCAGGAGGCGAGCAGCACGACCGGCATCAAGAAGGTGGTGAGCAGGAGCAAGAGCAGACTGATGCCGTCGATGCCGACGAACCAGTGGATGCCGTACTGCGCCAGCCACGGCTTGTACTCGACGAACTGGTAGCCGCTCTTCGCCGGATCGAAGCCGTACCAGAGCCCGAGCGAGAGCAGGAAGGTGAGCAGCGCCGCGGCGAGCGCCGCGCCGCGCCACAGCTCGGCGGGCAGGCGCTTGCCGAGGAGGCGCGCCGCGCTCTCGGCGGCCGTCAGCACGAGCGCCACGGCGAGAGGCGCGAAGGTGACCCAGGAGAGCAGCGGCGACGCCGGCGTCATCCGGCCACCAGGTAGCTCGCGATGGCGAGCGTCCCGAGCACCATCAGGAACAGGTAGGCCTGGGTGAGGCCCGACTGGAAGTGACGCAGCACGTCGCTCGCGAAGGCGCGCACGAAGCGCGCCGAGCCGTTCGCCGCGCCGTCGATCAGTCCCACGTCGATGCCGCGATACAGCACGTTCTCCGAGAGCGAGACCAGCGGGCGCACGAGAGCCGCGTCGTAGGCCTCGTCCACGTAGTACTTGTTCGCAACCCAGCGGTGCAGGCCGCCGAGGCTCGCGCGGATGCGCGCCGGCAGGCCGGGGTTCCAGAGATACAGCCAGGCTGCGAGCAGGACGCCGGCGCCCGCCACCGCGACCGAAGAGACGGCCAACCAGCGCTCCGTCGCGAACGAGACCTCGTGGTGCGCGCCGTGCAGCACCGAGCCGAGGAAGTTGGCGAGGCTGTTGCTGTGCGCGGGATCGACGCCGGGCACCGGGTTCAGCGCCGCCGCGGGGCCGAGGAAGCCGCCGAAGATCGAGAGCACGCCGAGCACGGCCAGCGGCGCCAGGATCCACTGCACCGGCTCGTGGAGGTGCGAGCGCTGCTCGACCGGCACGCGCGACTCGCCCAGGAAGGTGCGGAAGTGGAGCCGGAACATGTAGAAGGCCGTGATGCCGGCGGTGGCGAGCGCGATCCCGTAGAGCGCCTGATGCCCGGGGATCTCGTGCGCGAGATACGCCGTGAGCAGGATCTCGTCCTTCGAGAAGAAGCCCGACATCCACGGGAAGCCCGCGATCGCGAGCACGCCGATCAGGAACCAGCGGTGCGTCCACGGGATCTGGGCGCGCAGGCCGCCCATCTTGTCGATGTCCTGCTCGTGGTGCATGGCCAGGATCACGGCGCCCGAGCCGAGGAAGAGCAGCGCCTTGAAGAAGGCGTGCGTGACGAGGTGGAAGATGGCGGCCTCGTAGCCGGCGCAGCCGGCCGCCAGGAACATGTAGCCGAGCTGGCTCACGGTCGAGTACGCCAGCACCTTCTTGATGTCGGTCTGCGCGATGGCGATGGTGGCCGCGAAGAGCGCCGTGAGCGCGCCCGTCCAGGCGATCACGGCCGAGGCGCCCGGCGCCAGCGCGTACAGGAACTCGAGCCGACACACCATGTAGACGCCGGCCGTCACCATGGTGGCGGCGTGGATCAGCGCCGAGACCGGCGTCGGGCCCGCCATCGCGTCCGGCAGCCAGATGTAGAGCGGAATCTGCGCGGACTTGCCGACGGCGCCGAGGAAGAAGCACAGCCCGATCAGCGTGGTGAGCTTCCAGGTCGGCGCACCGGGCAGGAAGCCGAGCCAGCCGGGCAGCGTCACGCTCTGCTCCGCGATGCGGGGCAGCGCTTCCGCCAGCTCGCGGAAGTTCACCGTCGCCGCGTCCATCTCGGCCAGCGACCAGAACAAGAGGAAGATGCCGAGCAGGAAGCCGAAGTCGCCAACCCGATTCACGATGAACGCCTTGCTGCCGCAGTACGCGTTCCAGCGATCGCTGAACCAGAAGCCGATCAACAGGTAGGAGCAGAGGCCGACGCCCTCCCAGCCGAGGAACATCAGCACCAGGTTGTCCCCGAGCACCAGCACGAGCATCGAGAACAGGAACAGGTTCAGGTAACAGAAGAAGCGCTCGAAGCCGCGGTCTTCGCGGTGATCGTCGTCCATGTAGCCGACCGAGTAGACGTGGATCAGCGTGCCGACGCCCGTGACGACGAGCGTCATCACCGCGGAGAGCGGATCGAACAGGAAGGCGGCATCGGCGCTGAAGCTGCCGGCGCCGATCCAGGTGAAGAGCAGATCGCCGAGCACGCGCTGCTCGGCCGGCAGCGCGACCAGCTTCAGCAGCGCCAGGAAGGCGATGAAGAAGGAGAGGGCGGGGGCGCCGACCGAGAGTGCGATGGTCGCCGCGCGCCCGAGCGGGCGGCGCAGCACCGCGAGCGACACGCCGTGCACCGCCGCGGCGAGCAGTGGCAGCAGCACGATCCAGCGCAGCAGCGGATAGGCCGTGGCTTCTACCACTTGAGCAGGCTCACGTCTTCGACGTTCACCGACTCGCGGTTGCGGAACAGCGAGATCACGATGCCGAGGCCCACGGCGACCTCGGCGGCCGCCACCACGATCACCATCAGCACGAAGATGTGGCCGGACAGGTCACCCCATTGCCGCGAGAAGGCCACCAGCGCCAGGTTCACCGCGTTCAGCATCAGCTCGATCGACATCAGCATCACGATCAGGTTGCGGCGCGTGAGCGCGCCGAGCGCGCCGAGCACGAACAGCAACGCGGAGAGGGCGACGGCCTTCTCGACCATCAGTCGATGCTCCGCTTGGCGAGGATCACGGCGCCCACCATCGCAGCCAGCAGCAGCAGCGAGGTCACCTCGAAGGCCAGCACCCAGTCCGTGAAGAGCGCGGTGCCCACCGCGCGGTAGCCGCCGAAGTCGGCCGGGATCTCGGCCGCCGGCCCGAGGCCGCGCGGCAGGAGCAGCAGCAGCGCCACGCACACCAGCACGCCGATCGCGACGCTCAGCCATTTGGTGCCGCGCAGGCGTTCGGGGCTGAACGTGTCCTGGCGCAGGTTGAGCAGCATCACCACGAACAGGAACACCACCACGATCGCGCCGGCATAGACCAGGATCTGGAGCACGCCGATCAGGTACGCGTCGAGCAGCACGTAGATGGCGCCCAGCGACACCATGGTGCCGACCAGCGAGAGCGCGGCCGCCACGGTGTTGCGCACGTTGAGCAGCATGCCGAGCGCGCCCGCCACGGCAAACGCGGCAAACAGATAGAAGAGCAGATCGATCATTCGCTCTCCTGCGCTCGCGATCGAGAGCGGAGCCCGGCGGCGACGAAGCCGTGTGCAGAGCGGCTGCAGCTGGCGGCGCGGGAGCGCCGCAGCTGAGCCGCCGGGCGGGTCTCGGTCGCCATCACTTGCCGCTCTCCATCACGAGGATCACGAGGCCCGTCACGAACACGTTCGCGATCGAGAGCGGCAGGATCATCTTCCAGCACAGGTCCATGACCTGGTCGTAGCGGAAGCGCGGCAGCGTCCAGCGCAGCTGCATCTGGAGCCAGATCATGAACACGACCTTGAGCAGGAACGAAAGCACGTGCAGCACGATGCACAGGCCCGTGGCGAAGCCGTGGCCGAACACGCCTGAAACGCCGCCGATGACGTCGGCGGTCGTGAGCCACGGGATCGACCAGCCGCCCAGGAACAGCGAGGTCACGATCGTGCCGATCACCGGCACCTCGAGGAACTCGGCTGTGTAGAACAGGCCGAAGCGCATCCCCGAGTACTCCATGTGGTAGCCGGCGATGAGCTCCGACTCGCCTTCGGGCGCGTCGAAGGGGGGACGCTTGTTCTCGGCCATGATGCAGGTCAGGAACAAGATGAAGCCGAGCGGCTGGAGCAGGATCCCCCAGGCCGGCAGCGTCATCCACGCCAGGAAGCCCGGCACCGCCAGGCCGAACAAGTGCTCGAGGAAGCCGAAGATGCGGAAGCTGTCGTCCTGGAAGGCCGCCATCTCGGTGAGCTTCAACGTGCCGAAGCACATGAAGAGCCCGACCACCGAGAGCCCCATCGTGACCTCGTACGAGATCATCTGCGCCGACGCGCGCATCGAGCCGAGCAGGCCCCAGTTGCTGTTGCTGGCCCAGCCGGCCATCACCGCGCCGTAGGTGGCCAGCGAGCCCACCGCGAACACGAACAGGATGCCCCAGTCGATGTCGGCGACGACCAGGCTGAACGTGGTGTCGCCCAGCGTGTAGGTGCCGCCGAACGGAATGACCGCGAGCGTGACGATCGCCGGCACCAGCGCGATCACCGGCGCGAGCTGGTGCAGCACGCGGCTCGCGCCGGTCGGCACCAGGTCTTCCTTCGCGAGCAGCTTCAGCACGTCGGCCACGGGATGCAGCAGGCCGATCAGCGTGAGGCCCAGGAAATCGGCGCGGTTCGCGCCGATCCGGTCCTGCATCACGGCGCTCTGCTTGCGCTCGACCCAGGTGATGAGCGGCAGGAACAGGCCCGCCACCACCAGCACGATGAAGAGCAGCTTCACGATGACGCCGAGCAGCATCATGCGCCGGCGCTCCGCAGCGGCAGGCCCTCGGCGCCGACCGAGTCCACGTCGATGCCGGCGAAGGCCGGCACGGCGGCACCGATGGCGCGCGAGACGCTTCTCGGGTCCCAGGGCCCTTCGAAGAGCGCCAGCCCGAGCGCCCGCGCGAGGCGCAGCAGCGTCTCGCCCTCGGCGAGCGCGAGGTGTGCGGGCTCGACCGCGGGCTCGACCCGCTGCACGCGGCCGGCGTGGTTGGTGAGCGTGCCGAGCTTCTCGGCGGCGACGCGCGCCGGCAGCACGATGTGCGCCACGCGCTCGAGCGCCGAGTGATGTGTGTCGAGCAGGATCAGAGTGTCGAGGCTCTCGAACAGCGCCTCGTTCGCGCCGAAGATCGGGTCGAGCACGTCGTGGCCGAGCGCGATCAGCACGCGCGCACCGCCGCCGCGGATCCGGTCGAGCACCGGGCCCGGCTCGCTGAAGCCGAGCGCGCGTGCGCCGGCGGCGTTGGCCGCCTTCTCTGCCTTGATCAGCAGCGCATCGGAACGCCCGCTGCGCACGGCCACGCCTGCGGCGCTGCTGGTGCCGAGCACCTCCAGCAGGCGGCGCAGCGTGAACAGATCCTCGTTGGTGGCATGCGGCGACGCGAGCGACACCACCACGGCCGGCCCGCTCGCGTCCACCGCCCGGCGGATGCGCGTTGCGGCCTCCTCCAGCGCCGCGTCGAAGGAGGCCGCCACCAGTCGCCCGTCGGCGCCGCGCAGCTGCGGCTCGCGCAGCCGGTCTTCGCCGCCGATCTGCTTGTAGGACAGGCGGCCTTCGTCGCACATCCAGGTCTCGTTCACGGCGTCGTTGCGGCGCGGCACGTAGCGATACACGCGGTTGTTCGCGACGCCGAGGTGCACGTTGCAACCGTTGGCGCAGCCGGTGCACACGCCAGGCGCGTCCTCCAGGAACCACACACGGATCTTGAAGCGGAAGTCCTTGGTGGTGAGCGCGCCGACCGGACAGATGTCCGCCACGTTCATCGAGTAGTCGTTCGCGAGCGGCTCGTCGGGCGCCGTCTCGATCACCGAGTGATCGCCGCGCCCCTGGACCATCAGCTCGCCGGTGCCTGGCACCTCGCGGCAGAACCGCACGCAGCGGCGGCACAGGATGCAGCGCTCCTGGTCGAACACGATGGTGGGGCCGAGCTCGACCTTCTTCTTGGCCGGGCGGCGCGGCTCGCGCGTGCGCGCGTGTGTGGCGCCGTATTCGTAGGCGTAGTCCTGCAGCTTGCACTCGCCGGCCTGGTCGCAGATCGGGCAGTCGAGCGGATGGTTGACGAGCAGCAGCTCCATCACGCCTTCGCGCGCATCTTTCACACGCTCGTTCTGCGTGCGGATCACCATGCCGTCCTTGACCGGCGTGTTGCAGGCGATCTGGAGCTTCGGGAAGCCCTCGATCTCCACCTGACACAGGCGGCAGGAGCCGTCGATCGAGAGCTTCGGGTGCCAGCAGTAGTGCGGCACATCCACGCCGTTCATCAAGAGGCCGAGGTCGTCGAGCGCCTGCAGGATGGTGCGGCCGTCCTTCACTTCGTAGCTCTGGTCGTCGATCGTGATGCGTGCCATCAGAGCGCGAAGCTCTCCGGAAAGGGGCAGCGCCCCGTCTTGACGTGGGCGTCGAAATCCTCGCGGAAGTGGCGCAGCAGCCCCTGGATCGGCCAGGCCGCAGCGTCGGAGAAGGCGCAGATCGTGGCGCCCTCCATCTTGCCGGCGACGTCGAGCAGCAGGTCCACGTCGTCGGGATTGCCGGCGCCACGTTCGATGCGATTCAGCACCTTGTGCATCCAGCCGGTGCCCTCGCGGCACTGCGTGCACTGGCCGCAGGACTCGTCGCGGAAGAAGTACGAGATCACGCAGGCCACGCGCACCATGCAGGTGCTGTCGTCCATCACCATGATGCCGCCGGTACCGAGCATGGTCTTGCGCTCGCGCAAGAACTCGTTCGCCATCGGCACGTCGAGCATGCCGGCGGGCAGGATCGGCATCGACATGCCGCCGGGAATCACGCCCTTCACCTTGCGGCCACCCGGCACGCCGCCGGCGTGCTCGAAGACGATGGTGTCGAGCTTGGTGCCGAGCGGCAGCTCGTACAGGCCCGGCCGGTTCACGTGTCCGGACACGCCGAAGATGGTGTTGCCGGGGCTCTTGTCGGTGCCGATCGCCTTGAACCAGGCGGCGCCGCGGCGCAGGATGTGCGGCACGTGGCAGAAGGTCTCGACGTTGTTCACGGTGGTCGGCATGCCGAAGGCGCCGTACTGCGCCGGGAAGGGCGGCTTCTTGCGAGGCTGGCCCTTCTTGCCCTCGAGCGATTCGAGCAGCCCCGTCTCTTCGCCGCAGATGTAGGAGCCCGCGCCGCGCATCAACACCAGGTCGTGTCGGAAGCCGGTGCCGAGGATGTCCTTGCCGAAGAAGCCGCGAGCCGTGGCCTCGTCGATCGCGCGCTGCACGCGGCGCGCCGACTCCGCGTACTCGCCGCGCACGTAGATGAAGGTCTTCTCCGCGCCCGTCGCGAAGGCGCCGATCAGGATGCCCTCGAGCAGCAGATGCGGGCCGCGCTCCATCAGGATGCGGTCCTTGAAGGAGCCGGGCTCCGACTCGTCGGCGTTGCAGACGAGATACTTGGGCTTGTCGCTCCCGGCCGGCATGAACGACCACTTCTGACCCGTCGGGAAGCCCGCGCCGCCGCGGCCTTGCAGGCCCGAGGCCTTCACCTCGTCCACCACCTGCGTGGGCGAAAGCTCGCGCAGCGCCTTCCTGGCGGCCTCGTAGCCGCCCCTCGCGACGTAGCCGTCGAGCGTGGCGTACGCCGCATCGGCGAAGTGCTCGGACAGGTAGCCGGTGAGGTAGGGCGCCTCGAGACCCATCGTCAGGCGAGCCCGTCCACGATGCGCTTCGCGGCAGCAGCGTCGAGGTTCTCGTGATAGGTCTCGTCCACGCGCAGCATCGGCGCGTAGGCGCAGGCGCCGAGGCACTCTTCGTGGCCGAGCGTGATGCGGCCGTCCTTGGTGGTCTCGCCCGGCTTCACGCCAAGGTGGGATTCGAGCGCGCCGAGCAGCTGCCGCGCGCCGCGCAGCGAGCAGGGCAGGTTGGTGCAGACGTAGACGTGATGCCGGCCCTGCGGCCGGTCGTAGAACATGTTGTAGAAGGAGACGACCTCCATCACCTCGATCGGCCGTATCTCGAACACCTCGGCCAGCGCGCGCGCCTGATCGCGCGAGATGAAGCCGCGCTCGGCCTGCACCAGGTGCAGCGCGGGCAGCAGCGCGCCGCGCTTCTCCGGGTACTTCGCGATCTCGCGCTCGATTGCGGCGCGCGTCTCGGCCGAGAACGTGGCGCCCGCTGCGGCCTCGCTCACCACTCGAGCGCCCCCTTCTTCCACTCGTACAAGAGGCCGATCACGAGCGGCACCGTGAACACGGTCATCGCCACGAAGCCGTAGAGCCCGAGGTCGCGGAACAGAGCACCCCACGGATAGAAGAACACGGCCTCGAGGTCGAACAGCACGAACAGCATCGCGACCAGGTAGAACTTCACCGAGAAGCGCTGCTTCGGTGAGACGATCTGGTGCTCGCCGCACTCGAAGGGCTCTTGCTTCTCGGGGAACTCGCGGCGCGGGCCGAGCAGCTTGTGCACGCCTCCGAGCAGACCCGCGACGAGCAGCGCGACGACGAGGATGAGGAGGATGCCGACGAACTCCGCGAGCACCGCTGTCCCCCGACCTCGAGCTAGGCGCCGTAGGCTCGATCCGGAGTTCCAGCAGTGGAACTCCGCGAACTATCACGCGAAAAAGCGCGCGCAGCGTAGCCGCGGCCCCCCACAGCGTCAACGGAATCGCGAGCATCGACTGCAGCTTCGCTTGTACACTGCGCGCCATGCCGACCCCCGTCGCGGTGCTCGGCGCGGGCAGCTTCGGCACCTGTCTCGCCGTGCTCGCTGCGCGCGAGCACGAGGTCACGATCTGGGCGCGCGAGCCCGCCGTCGCTGCCGCCATCGCGCGCGAGCGCCGCAACCCCCGCTACCTGTCCGAGGTGGAGCTACCCGCGAACCTGCGGGCGACCTCGGACCTCGGCGAAGCGCTCGAGGGGCGCGAGCTGGTCATCTGCGCCGTACCGAGCCACGGCGTGCGCACCGTGATGGCAGAGGCCGCCCAGCGCATCGACCCGGACGCGATCCTGGTCTCGACCGTCAAGGGCATCGAGGTCGAGTCGGGGATGCTGATGCATCAGGTGTTCGAGGATTTGCTCGACCCGAGCTTCCATGCGCGCCTGGTGGTGCTGTCGGGTCCCTCGTTCGCGCGCGAGGTTGCGGTGCGACAGCCGACCGCCGTCACGCTCGCCTGCCGCGAGGAGGCCTACGCCATCTCGGTGCAGACCGCGCTCTCCTGCCCCTGGTTCCGCTGCTACACGCACGACGATGTCGTAGGCACCGAGGTGGGCGGCGCGCTCAAGAACGTGGTCGCGATCGCGGTGGGCATGTGCGACGGGCTCGGGCGTGGACTCAACGCCCGGGCCGGCTTGATGACACGCGGGCTCCGCGAGATCACCCGGCTCGGCGTTGCCCTGGGGGCGAATCCTCTCACCTTTCAGGGCCTCTCCGGGATGGGCGACCTGATCCTCACCTGCACCGGCGACCTGTCGCGCAACCGGCGGGTCGGTCTCGAGCTCGGCCTCGGGCGAAAGCTCGCGGACATCGTGGGGGGCATGAAGCAGGTGGCAGAGGGCGTCCGCACCACCTACGCCGCCTGCGCCCTGGCCGATCGGCTCGGCGTGGAGATGCCGATCGCCCAGGCGGTGCGAGCGGTGCTCGAGGGGAAGGTCGCCCCCGAGGACGCCGGCCAGCGCTTGATGACGCGCCAGCTTCGCAGCGAGAGCGAGTAGAGATCCCCCGAGGGGCATCCCGTCGCTCTCTTCCAGAGATGGCGCCCCGAGGCTTGTCCCCACGACTCGGGCGCGCGAAAATGAAAATCATTTTCAGAAAAGCTCCATGAGTCGATTCGTCCCTCTCTCCGACCTGCCCGTGGGTGGTCGCGGCATCGTGGTCGCGCTCGATGCGAAGCCCGCGCTGGCGGCGCGACTCACTGCGCTCGGCTTCCTGCCGGCGACCGAGGTGCGCTGCCGGCGCCGAGCACCCTTCGGCGATCCGCGCGTCTACGAGCTGCGCGGGTCACAGCTCTGTCTGCGCCGCAGCGAGGCGCGCAGCGTGCTGGTGGAGCTGGCGTGAGCGCGGCAACGCTCGCGACGCGAGGACCGATCCGGCTCGGACTCGTCGGCAGCCCGAACTCCGGCAAGACCACGCTGTTCAACGCGCTCACGGGCCTGCGCGCCCGCGTCGGCAACTACCCGGGTGTGACGGTCGAGCGCCGCGAGGGCGATGCGCTCGTGGACGGCGCGCGCCTGCGCGTGATCGATCTGCCCGGCATCTACAGCCTGTCACCGCTCTCACCCGACGAGGCGGTGGTGACGCGCGTGCTCGGCGGCGAGATCGCCGAGGTGCCGCCGCCCGACGGCCTCGTGCTCACGGTGGACGCCTGCACGATCGAGCGCTCGCTGCTGCTGGTGGCCGAGGTGCTGCGGCTCGGCGTGCCCGTCTGCATCGCGCTCACCATGGTGGACGAGCTGCGCGCACGCGGCGGGCGGATCGATCTCGAGCGGCTCTCGGCAGCGCTCGGCGTCCCAGTGGTCGGCGTGGTGGGACACCGCGGCCTCGGCCTCGGCGAGCTCCGGAGGCTGCTGCCGCATCCGGAGCGCTGGAGCCAGCCGCCGCTCTTGCCTCCGAGCGAGCCGCGCGAGCGCGACGGCTGGCTGGCCTCGGTGCTCACGCGCGTGCTGGTGCAGCGCCCCGGTCCGAGCCGCTCGACCGAGCTGATCGACCGCATCGTGCTGCACCCCGTGCTCGGCACGCTGCTCTTCGCGCTCGTGATGGTGCTGTTCTTCCAGCTCATCTTCGCCTGGGCCACGCCGGCCATGAACGCCATCGACGGCGCCGTCGGGGCGGCCGGAGAAGCGCTGCGCGCCGCCCTGCCGCCGGGCCTCGCGAGCGACTTCCTCGTCGATGGCGTGGTCGCGGGCGTCGGCTCGGTGGTGGTGTTCCTGCCGCAGATCCTGCTGCTGTTCACGTTGCTGCACGCGCTCGAAGACATCGGCTACATGGCGCGCGCCGCCTTCGTGGTCGATCGGCTGATGGGGCGCATCGGGCTCGAGGGCCGCGCCTTCGTGGCGCTGCTCTCCTCGTATGCTTGCGCGGTGCCCGGCATCATGGCGACGCGCACGATCCCGTCGCCCCGCCAGCGCCTGGTCACGATCCTGGTCTCGCCGCTGATGACCTGCTCGGCGCGGCTCCCGGTCTATGCGCTCTTGATCGGCGCCTTCGTGCCGGCCACGACGCTGTGGGGATTGCTCGGGCTACAGGGCCTCGTGCTGCTCGGGCTGTACCTGCTCGGCGCAACGGCGGCGCTCGGCGCGGCCTCGGTGCTCTCGCGCAGCGTCGGGCGCGGCGACGCGCTCCCGTTCTACCTCGAGCTGCCGCCCTACCGCGTGCCGCCCCTGCGTTTGCTCGCGGCACAGGTGTGGGGCGCAGCGCGCGCCTTCCTGCGCCGCGCGGGCACCATCATCCTCGGCGTCTCGATCCTGCTCTGGGTGCTGCTCTCGTTCCCGCGCACGCCCGCGCCGCAGGGCATGCCGCCGGCCGAGGCCGCGCGCGTCGCGCTCGAGCAGAGCGCGGCCGGGCGCATCGGTCACGCGCTCGAGCCTGTGATCGCGCCGCTCGGCTTCGACTGGAAGATCGGCGTCGGCCTGATCGCGAGCCTCGCCGCGCGCGAGGTCATCGTGGCGACGCTCGCGCAGATCTACGCGGCCTCGGACGAGGACGCCGGCTCGCTGCGCGACGCGATCCGCGCAGACCGCGATCCACGCAGCGGTCGGCCCGTATTCACCCCGGCAACGGTCGCCTCGCTGCTGGTGTTCTTCGTGTTCGCGCTGCAGTGCACCTCGACGCTGGCGACGATCTGGCGCGAGACCAACTCGTGGCGCTGGCCGGCCTTCGCCTTCGGTTACCTTCTGGCGCTCGCTTACGCCGCAAGCTTCCTCACCCATCGAGTCGTCAGTGCGTTCACGAGTTGACCGACGCTCACTCCTGCTCTGCCTCGTGCTGATCGTGAGCGCCGGCTGCGGCACCCGCTACGCGCGCGTGCCGGTGCACGAGGACGACCTCACCAAGCTGTCGCTGCGCGCCGTTCTCCAGGACGGCGAGCCGCTCGAGCGCGGCTTCCACCACCCCGCCACGATCCCGGGCGTGCGGCTCGCCCACATGCTGGCGCAACTGGACGTGCGCACCGACGAGGGCGCCGACGAGGCCAGCGAGCGCAAGCCGGCCATCGCCACCGAGCTGGTCTACCCGCTCGGTGACCTGCTCTCCGCCGCCCTCGCCCAGGCCCGGCCCAGCCAGGAAGTGGTGGTGCAGGCGCTCCGGCGCGAGCGCACGCTCGGTCTGTTCTCGCAGCTCTACGCAACCAGCTTCGTCGCCTTCGTGGGCGCGGACGACCTGCTGCACCTCCAGCTGTCGCGGCTCGACTGGCCCGTGCCGAAAGGCAGCGAGGACGAGCTGCGCGAGCCGATGGCGGGCCGCGAGGTGATGGCCTTCCGCGTGCTGGCCTCGGAAGGTGTAGAGCCGACCGGCCATCAGTCGGTCGCGGTGGACTGGCGCGACGATCGCTTCCGAAATCCCACCACGCTGCGCGTCGGCCCCGGCGGCAAGGTGACGCGCAGGACCGTGCTGATGGAAGAGGCTCCCGCGACGGACGGCGCTCCCGGCGGCGTCGAGCTGCCGACCGACCCGGAGGCGCTGCGCGCGCTCGCCGACCTCGAAGAGGCGCGGCGCGCCGGCGAGATCAGCGAGGCGGAGTACCAGCGCAGGAAGCGAGCGCTGCTCGAGCCGGCAGCTCGCTAGCAATTGGCCTTCCGCTCTGGTCAGCCCTCCGTCCTCGCGTAACCTGTCGCGTTCCGCACGGGACCCAGTAACCGAGCCCCCCTTTTCGGAGCGCCCATGGCCCTGCTCGTGCTTCTGCTCGAGATCCTTTGCTACGCGCTCGCGGCAGTGCTGCTGAGTCGCTTCGGCCGCGAGCCCTGGAAGAGCCGTGGCACCAGCGCACTGAAGGCCTGGTTCACGCTGCGCGTGTTCTGGCTGCTGTTCGCGCACCCGGTCAAGCTGGAGGACGGCAGCCACGTGGTCGCGCTGCGGCTGATCGCCGACACGCTGTCCGAGATCGACGCCGGCACCTTCTGGACCTTCGTGGCCTGCGGCACCGGCATCAAGTTCGTCGGCATCCTGGCCTCGATGCAGCGCTGGCGCGTGCTGCTCATGGGCCAGGGCATCGAACTGCCCTTCCGCCACGTCTTCGGCTCGTTCCTGATCGGCCGCTTCATCGGCACCTTCCTGCCCAGCACCGCCGGCCTCGACGGCTACACGCTCTACGACGCGGCGCGCTTCAGTGGCAAGAGCGTCGAGGTCACCGCGGCCAAGTTCCTGGAGAAGATTCTCGGCATCACCGGGATCTTCCTCACCTACCTGGTCGCCCTGCCCGCCGGCATCGGCATGTTCCACGCCATCCTCGGCGAAGTGCGGGGTGACCAGATCGCGCTGCTGAGCATCGTGCCCTGCTTCGCGATCGTCGGCGGCCTGCTGGTCGTGCTCTGGTTCCCGGGCCTGGTGATGTGGGTGCTCGAGCACCTGCCGCTGCCGGGCAAGGCAAGGCTCTCGAGCCTCGTCCACCGCGTCTCGAGCGCCGCTGCCGCCTACAAGAGCAAGAAGCTGCTGGCGCTCGCTGCGCTCGGGCTCTCCTTCGTCGTCCACTTCACGACGGCCGTGCTCTACTACTTCACGGCGCGCGCCATCTCGGCGCCGGGCGCGGAGTTCTGGCCGATCGTGCTGGGCTCCTCGATCCAGATCCTCGCCACCGTGCTCTCGCCCGTAACGATCGCCGGCGAAGGCATCCGCGAGCTGGCGCAGCTCGTGTTGCTCCAGGAGCTGATCGGCGCGGGCCCGGCGATCGTCTCGGCGGCGCTCGGCTTCTGGGCGGCCGAGGCGCTCACGCTCGGCGGAGCCTGGTTCTGGTGGACGCGTCCCGCCTCCTACACGCCGAACTGGTGCCGCGTGGATGGCCGGCAGGTGGACTATGCGGAGGCCGCGCGCAGCGCGGCCAACTTCGCCGATCCCGGCGCCGAGAGGGACCGGGCCAGCGCCGCGCTCGTGCCGCCCTATGCGGCCCGAGCGCGCAGCGCGGCGGGCTACGGGCTCGGCGCCGGCCTGATCGCCGCGCTCGTGCTCGGGCTCGGCGAGGCGATCGCCGTCGCCGCCGCCGGCTTCGGGAGCGAGGCGCAGGTGCTCTGGTACGGGCCGCTCGCCTGGGCCGCCGTGCTCGCGCCGCTCTGCCTGTTGGGTGGGCTCGTGCTGGCTGCCTTCCCCATGGACGAGCGCGAGACGCGCGGCTGGACGCCCGCGCTGGCGTGGCTCTTCACGCTGGTTCCGATGGGCCTCGCCGTCACGGTCTTCCGCCTGTATCGCGACGCGTATCAGGAGCAGCTACCGCCGGCGCCGATACTCGCGGCGGTCGCCGGCGCGTTTCTCGGGCTCGCGCTGCTGCTCTTCTTCATCGCGCCGCGCGTGCTGCGCGGCAAGGCAGGTGCGCTCGCCACGCCGCGCATCGCGCTCTCACTCTTGATCGCGGCCGTGATCGGCGGTGCGATCGCCGGGCGCATGGCCCCGCTCACGCCGCCTTCCCGATCCTCTGCGCCGCCCGCGGCTGCCGCACTCGCCAACCGGCCGAACCTGATCCTCGTCATGGTGGACACCCTGCGCGCCGACCACCTCTCCTGCTACGGCGGTCCGCACGCCGTCCCGACGCCGAACCTGTGCCGCATCGCGAGCGACGGCGGCACGCGTTACAGCGGCTTCTCGCACGCCTCGTGGACCAAGCCCGCGACGGCGACGCTGCTCACCTCGCTGGTGCCCACCAGTCACCAGGCCATGTCGAAGACCGCCGCGCTCCCCGGCGAGATCGAGACGCTCGCCGAGGCGCTCCAGCGGCACGGCTACACCACCGGCGGCATCGTCTCGAACACGAACCTGACCGAGGCCTTCGGCTTCGCCCAGGGCTTCGACGAGTACCAGTACCTCGGCCCGGACTACCTGTTCGGCGCTGAGGAGTCCTCTTCGAAGCTGGTGCTCTACCAGATCCTGCGCCGCGTCTACTTCATGGCGGTGCCGGGCCTGCGCTTCGGCGATTTCTACCAGGACTCCGGCGTCGTGAACGGGCGTGCCTTCGACTTCCTGGAGCGGCACCGCCCCTCGCGCTTCTTCCTGTTCCTGCACTACATGGACCCGCACGACCCCTACTTCCGGCATCCCTACGACGGGCACGGCATCGCGCGTGCGGCGAACCAGCACCCGACGCCGGCGATGGCCGAGGAGATGCACGCGCTCTACCAGGGCGAGATCGCCTATCTCGAGGGCAACTTCGGGCGCCTGCTGGCGAAGCTCGAGGAGCTCGGCCTCTACGACGACAGCGTGATCGCGCTGGTCGCCGACCACGGCGAGGAGTTCCTCGACCACGGCGGCTTCTGGCACGGGCTCACGTTGTACGAGGAGCAGATCCACGTGCCGCTGCTCGTGAAGTGGCGCAAGGGCGACCGGCTCGCGCCACCCGAGGTGAAGGACATGCCGGCGCGGCTGATCGACGTGGCGCCGACCCTGCTCGCCCGCGGCGGCGCACGCCCGCCGGCGGCGATGCAGGGCCTCGACCTCGCGGGCGACCTCAGCGCGCGCAGCGAGACGCAGCGCATGGTCTTCGCCGAGGAGAATCACGAAGGCAATGTGCTGCGCGCCGTTCGCACGCCGCGCTGGAAGTGGCTGGAGGCCAACGCGGGCAATCCGCGCGGCCTGCCCGAGCGCGAGCTGTTCGAGGTCTCGGTGGACCCCGCCGAGCAGCAGAACGTGGCCGAGCGCGAGCCCGGCACGCTGGCCGAGCTGGAGCGCCACGCTGACGGCCAGCAGCTCGCCGCCGAGCAGGGCCGGGTGGGCGAGGCCGAGGCCGCCGCGATCAGCGCCGAGGAACGGGCCTCACTGTGCGCGCTCGGCTACCTGACGGGGCCGGAGTGCGACCCCCAGCCGCAGAATACGCCCTAGCGGTCGCGAGCTTGCCCTTCCGGTAGCCTACTCGGTCATGCGCGCGCCCATCCTGCGTTCCACTCTGCTCGCGATCGTGCTGGCCGGCTCCAGCGCGGCCGCGCCGGTCGAGATCCGCATCGACAGCCCCACGGCCGGCACCACGGTCGAGTCCGAGCTGTTCATGGCCGAGCTTTCGGGCGTCGCGTCCGCGGCCGGCGTCGACGCGCTGGGCTACGACGTGATGATCGTGATGGATGTGTCGAAGTCCACGCAGAGCGCCAGCGGCGCCGACGTGGACGACGACGGGCAGCTCGGCGAAGACCCGCATCTCGGCCTGTATGCGGCCGGCGAATACCCCGACGACCTCTTCTCGACCGACCCAGAGGACACGGTGCTGCACGCCGAGGTGAAGGCCGCGAACACGCTGCTCGACGGCCTCGACGCTCGGCGCGTGCGTGTCGGCCTGGTCACCTTCTCGGGTGAAGCGGACCCAGAGACGGGGCGCCAGAAGAGCCCGGACCAGCATGACGCCACCTTGCAGGTACCGCTGACGCTGGACTATGCGCAGCTGCGTGCCGCGCTCCGCCGCGTGCTCGCCACGGGACCGAACGGCGCAACCAACTTCGCAGCCGGGCTGCGTCTCGCGACGCAGGAGCTGGCAGGCCTGTCGGGCGCGGTGAGCACGCCGCGGCCCGGCGCACGCCTGGTGACGCTGTTCCTGACCGACGGCGTACCGAGCTTTCCCGCCGGCCTGGGCACGGTCGAGGACCCGGGCGACCTCGAGGCCGCGGTGGCGGCGGCGCGCGTGGCGCAGGCTGCCGGCATCCGCATCAACACCTATGCGGTGGGGCAGGACGCGCTGGCGAGGCCCAAGGCCGCCACCGAGGTCGCACGCGTCACGCTCGGCACCTACACGCCGGTGACCGAGCCGGGCGCGATCGCGGCGGCGCTCCAGGCCACCTCCTTCGCGAACGTCGAAGACGTGGGCATCGTGAATCTCACCACGCAGGAGAGTGCGCCCGACGTGCGACTCAACCCGGACGGCAGCTTCCAGGCCTTCGTGCCGGTGCGCGAGGGCCGGAACCGCGTGCTCGTGAACGCGCTCGCCTCGGACGGCTCCACCTCGAACCGCGAAATCGAGTTCGAGTTCCGCGTGGCCCAGAAGAGCGGGCGCGACCGAACGGCCGAGCTCTTGCAGATCCGCAAGCTGAACGACGAGCTGATCCGCCATCTCGAGGCCGAGCGCATCAAGCGCGCACGGCGCGAACAGCGCATCAAGCGCGAGCTCGAGATCCGCATCGAGCAGCCGGCCGAAGTCAGCGCGCCGAGCGGGCGCTAGAACGGAACGGAGGCGCGATGAAAGGCCCGAGGCTCCCCGGCGACTCGACCCGCTCCGTCCACGGCGGAGAGCGCGAGCAGCACGACGACGCGACGCTCACCACGCCGATCCATCAGACCTCGACCTTCTGGTTCAAGGACTCCGAGGAGGTCCGCGCCTACGCCGAGGGGCGTCTCGTGCGCGACGAGTACGGGCGCTACAGCAATCCCACCTGGCGCGCCGCGGAGCGCAAGCTCAGCGAGCTCGAGGGTGCCGAGGCCACGGTGCTGTTCGCGTCCGGCATGGCCGCCGCCACCACCACTTTTCTGGCGCTGCTCGGCCGCGGCGACCACATCGTGGTGACGAACGACTGCTACCGGCGCACGCGCCAGTTCATCCAGCAGACGCTCGCGAAGCTCGAGGTCAGCGCGACGGTGATCGAGCCCGCCGACCCGATCGCTCTCAAGGCGGCGCTGCGCGACAACACCCGGCTCTTCTTCACCGAATCTCCGACGAATCCCTACTTGCGCGTGATCGACGTGCCCGAGGCCGTCCGCGTGGCGCACGAGCGCGGCGCCCTGGTGATCATCGACTCGACCTTCGCGAGCCCGGTCAACCACCGTGCGCTCGCGGACGGCGCCGACCTCGTGATCCACAGCGCCACCAAGTACCTCGGTGGCCACAACGACCTGATCGCCGGCACCGTGTCGGGCTCGGCCGAGGCGGTGAAGCCGATCCGCGAGCTGGTCGGCGTGCTCGGCGCGATCCTCGACCCGCACGCCGCCTGGCTGCTGGTGCGCGGCATGAAGACGCTCGCGCTGCGCATGGAGCGCCACAACGCGAACGGCCTCGCGGTGGCGCGCTGGCTCGAGGAGCACCCGAAGGTGCGGCGCGTCTGGTACCCGGGCCTCGCGAGCCACCCCGACTACGCCGTCGCAACGCGCCAGATGAAGGGCTTCGCCGGCGTCGTCACCTTCGAGATCGAGGGCGACTTCGCCGCGGCCGTGCGCTTCACCGACGCGTGCAAGCTGCCGTACATCGCGCCCAGCCTCGGCGGCGTCGAGTCGCTGGTCGAGATGCCGGTCTTGATGTCGTACTGGGACCACCCGGCCGAGGAGCGCCAGCGCTACGGCATCACCGACACACTCGTGCGTCTCTCCTGCGGCATCGAGGACGCGGCGGACCTGATCGCGGATCTCGCGCAGGCGCTCGGAAGGGTGTGAGCAGCAGCAGGTTGGGGCGCCGGCGCGGGTCGCGCCGGCCGTGCGCGCTCGAGCGCGGGAGTGGCGCTTCAGCGGAAGCCAGCCGGGGGCTTCTTGTCAGGGAGCCTCTGAAGCTACCTTCGCGCCATGCGATCGGTCGACCTGAAGACGCTGAAGAACAAGCTCTCCGAGTACGTGCGCCTCGCGGCGTCGGGCGAGACGGTGCTGATCTCGGATCGAGATCGCGTCGTCGCCGAGCTCGGCCCGCCCCGGGACACCCGTAGCGCCATGCTCCCCGACTCGGTGCTGGCGGATGCCGTGCGCCGTGGGCTCGTCACGCCGGCCACGCTACCGCCCGGGCCGCCCCCCCGAAGCCCGCCCGTCGCCCCACTCCGCGAGATCGTCGCCGAGCTCGCTCGCGACCGGGCGGAGCGGTGATCTGTCTGCCTACAGCAGGTCCCCGTCCGCCGGAGACGCGTGCTCGAGCGCGAGCAGACGGCGCTTGAGCGGTAGCCCGCCGCCGTAGCCACCGAGCTTGCCGCCGCTGGCGATGACGCGGTGGCAGGGCACGACGATCGCGACCGGGTTCGAGCCGTTGGCCGTGCCGACGGCGCGCGAGGCGCCCGTGGGCGCGCCGATCGTGCGAGCGACGTCGCCGTAGCTGCGCGTTTCGCCAAACGGGATCGCGAGCAGCGCGTTCCAGACACGGAGCTGGAAGTCGGTGCCGCGCAGGTCGAGCGGCAGCTCGAACTCACTGCGCTTGCCGTCGAGGTACTCGCGGATCTGCTGGATTGCCGCCTTGTTGGGGGCGAAGCCGGTCCGCAGCTCGGCGCCCGCCGCCTGGCGCCGCAGCCAGTCGGCGAAGCCGCGGCCGCCGGCGCGCGGCAGCCGCAGGTAGGCCAGGCCGCGCTCGGTCGTGGCACACAACATGGAGCCGATCGGGGTCTCGAACTCTGCGGTGTGCACGATCTCCATGGCGCGCACGATAACATGCCGCCGGCCGAGGGCGACCGGCCGAGAGGAGACCGCGTGGCACGGCTGCTGGTGACGGGAGGAGCGGGCTACGTCGGCGCGCACGCGCTGCGGGCGCTGCTGCGGGCCGGGCACTCCGCCGTCGTGATCGACGACCTGCGGGCCGGCCGCGCCGACTTCGTGCAGGGCGCTGCGCTGATCCAGGCCGACGTGGGCGACGCCGCGGCGCTGGCGCAGGCCTTCGCGCACCATGGCCCCTTCGACGGCGTACTGCACTTCGCGGCCTCGATCGAAGTGGCGGACTCGGTGGCCCGGCCGCTCGCGTTCTACCGGAACAACGTCTCGGCGACGGTCACGCTGCTCGAGGCCTGCCGGGCCGCCGGCGTGCGCGGCTTCGTGTTCTCGTCCTCGGCGGCGGTCTACGGCAACCCGCTGCAGGTGCCGATCCCGGAGGACGCAGCGCTCGCTCCGCTCTCCCCGTACGGTGCGACCAAGATGATGGTGGAGCGCATGCTGGCCGACGCGGCCGCCGCGCAGGGCCTGCGCTTCGCTGCGCTCCGCTACTTCAACGCCTCCGGCGCCGACCCAGACGGCGGGCTCGGCGAGTGCCATGCGCCCGAGACGCACCTGATCCCGCTCGCGCTGCGCGCCGCGGCCGGTACGGGCCCGGCGCTGCGCCTGTTCGGCACCGACTGGCCCACGCGCGACGGCAGCTGCGAGCGCGACTTCGTGCACGTGTCGGACCTCGCCGAGGCGCACGTGCGCGCGCTCGAGGGGCTGCTCGACGGCGGCCTCTGCGGCGCGTTCAACCTCGGCACCGGGACGGGGCACACGGTGCGCGAGGTGCTGCGCGCGGTGGAGCGCAACGTCGGTCGCGCGGTGCCCGTCGAGGCGAGCGGCCGCCGGCCCGGCGACCCGGCCGTGCTGGTGGCCGACCCGAGCCGCTTCCAGCGCGCGTACGACTTCGTTCCGCGACTCTCCGAGCTCGACCCGATCGTGGCGACGGCCTGGGCCTGGGAGCGCGCTCGCGCCTAGTCCTCGTCCGCGCCGCCACCTTCGCCGAGCGCCAGCCGTTTCATCATCTTCTGCAGCGACTGGCGCGGGATTCCGAGCCGCTCGGCCGCGCGGGTCTTGCTGCCAGTCTGTGCGAGCGCGTCCTCGATCATGGCGCGCTTCAGCCCATCGACGGCGCGGTTCAGATCGGGCTCCGCCGGCAGCGCCAGCGCACTGCTCGGCCCCGTGCCCCGGCCGCCCCGCACGTGCTCGGAGAGCATCTCCACAGTCACCGACTCGGCGTCCGCTGGCGCGAGCGCCACCGCGCGCTGGATCTCGTTCTCGAGCTCGCGCACGTTGCCGCTCCACGGGTGCGCCATCAGCCGGTCCATCGCCGCATTGGTCAGGCCAGTGAGCTTCCGCGACATGCGCGCGTTCGCCTTGTCGAGGAAGTGATGGGTGAGCAGCGGGATGTCCTCGTGCCGCGCCCGCAGCGGCGGCAGCTCGATCTCGACCACGCGCAGGCGGTAGTAGAGATCCTCGCGAAAGCGCCCCTCTTGCACGCGCTTCCTCAGATCCTTGTTCGTCGCGGCGATGATGCGCACGTCCACGCGCCGCGTCTCCGACGAGCCGAGCGGTCGGATCTCGCCGTCCTGGAGCACGCGCAAGAGGCGAACCTGCATGCCGGGCTCGGTCTCGCCGATCTCGTCCAGGAAGATGGTGCCGCCGTCGGCCAGCTCGAACAGGCCCTTCTTGTCGGCGTGCGCGCCGGTGAAGGCGCCGCGCTTGTGCCCGAACAGCTCGCTCTCGAGCAGCGTGTCCGGCAGCGAGCCGCAGTTCTGTGCCACGAAGGCGCGCTCCTTGCGCGGCCCAGCGTAATGGATGGCGCGCGCCACGATGTCCTTGCCCGTGCCCGTTTCGCCTCCGAGCAGCACCGTCGCATCGGTCTGCGCGACCTTCTCCATCACCTCGAAGACGCGCTGCATGGCAGGGCTCGTGCCGAGGATCTGGTCGAAGCCGTACTGCCGCTGCACCTCGCGCCGCAGATACAGGTTCTCGGCGCGCAGCCTCTCGTTGGCCTCGGCCAGCGCGGCAGCGAGCTGCGCGTTCTCGGCGGTGAGCCGGTAGGTTTCGAGCGCGCGCTTCACGTCCACGCGCAGCGCGTCGATGTCCCAAGGCTTGGTCAAGTAGCGGTAGATGCGCCCTTCGTTGATCGCGCGCACCACGGAGTCGATGTCGGCGTAGCCCGTCAGCATGATGCGGATCGCCTGCGGGCGCACCGCGATCGCACGCTCGAGAAACTCGACGCCGCTCATCGGCGCCATCACCTGATCGACGATCACGAGCGCGATCTCCTCGCGCTCCAGGATCTCGAGGCCGTCCTTGCCGTTCGCGGCGGTAAAGACGGTGTAGTCGTCGCCGAGCGTGTACCCGAGGGACTCGAGCGTGGCGACCTCGTCCTCGACGATCAGGATCGCGTAGGGGCGCGCGCCGGCCTCGGGGCTGGCAGCTGCGATGACGCTCGGCGGATCGTTTCCCAAGACCGCGGCCAAGTTACCCGTCGCGGCGCAGCGCGGCAAAAGAGAAAAAGCCGCGATGGAAAGACGGAGGGGCAGCGCGGGCTGCGCTGCCCCTCCTGCTTGGCACTAGCGCCGGCGAGCGACTCGCCGCGTGGTGCGGCGAGCGGTGCGCCGCCGCGCCGTTGCTCGCTTCGGCGTTGCACGGCGGGCCGTGCGCCGCAAGCGCCGCGCCGCCCGGCGAGCCGGACCTTTGCTGCGGCCACCGCGTCGCGCCATCTTCGTGCGTGACACGTCGCCCTGCCTGTCGATGAAGTACAGCCAGCCGTCCTCGCGCTTCACGCCGGCCTTCTTCACTTCCTGCGGTCGACCGCGTGCCGGCTTGCCGCCGCCACGCGCCATGCGGGCGCGGCTCACGTTCCCCTTCTTGTCGAGGTAGTACAGCCAGCCCTTCTCTCGCTTGACTCCGGTCTTGTTGACCTTTGTGGCCATGGACCACTCCTTCTCCGTGGGATTCGGGTTTCGCCCGCCACGGGGAGGCGGGACTTCGGAGGAAGCCACCGTCGGGCAGGGGTGGGCCCGTCGGCGAACACGCGGATGATCGGACTCGCTTCCGAGGGTGTCAACAGGTAATCCGGGGTATTACCGACGGAGTTGCTAGCAAGGGCCGAGGCCCGGCCGGCCCTCCCCACGCCGCCCGCACCCCGGTGCGACCTACCTCGTCGTCGGTCGCGGCGTCGAAAGGCTTGCCTCGACCCGGTCCAGCACGCGCTCCTCGTAGCGGGCCCCGTCGAGGGCGTTCATCTCCTGGATGCCGGTCGGGCTGGTGACGTTCACCTCGGTGAGGCGGCCGCCGATCACGTCGATGCCGACGAAGTGGAGCCCGTCGCGCTCGAGCCAGGGGCGGAGCCGCTCGACGATGCGGCGGTCGTCGGCGTCGAGCGCCGCCTGCTGCGGCCGCCCACCCACGTGCAGGTTCGCGCGCGTCTCGCCCTCCGCAGGCACGCGCAGCACGGCGCCGAGCGGCTCCCCGTCGAGCAGCAGGATGCGCTTGTCGCCCCGGCGCACGGCGGGCAGGTAGCGCTGCGCCATCGCCAGCTTCGTGCCGAAGCGCGTCGTCTGCTCGAGGATCGAGAACAGATTCCGGTCGTCGCGGCGTACGTGGAAGATGCCTTCCCCGCCGCGGCCAGCGAGGGGCTTCACGATCATCTCGCCGCCCATCTGCTCGAGGAAGTCGAGGAAGCGCGCCGTCTCACGAGCCACCAACGTCTCTGGCATCAGATCGGCGAAGTGCAGCGCATAGAGCTTCTCGTTGGCGGCGAGAATGCCGGCGGGCCTGTTCCACACCCGCGCGCGCTTCAGCAGCGCGAGGATCTGCGTGGCCGTCACGTAGGCCTCGTCCACCGGCGGATCCTTGCGCTGGAAGACGATCTGCATCTCGGCGTCGAGGTCGGCGCTGTGGGGCTCACCCACCCCCACGTGGTTGCCGAGCTCGCTCCGGAGTGTGACGGGGAACACCTTTGCGAAGACGCGCCCGCCGCTCACGCCGAGGTCGCCCGGATCCACGCTGAAGACGCGATGGCCGCGGCGCTGCGCCTCGAGCATCAAAGCGAACGTCGTGTCGCCGCGAATGTCGATGGACCGGACCGGGTCCATCACGAAGGCCATGGCAAGGCCGGGAGAAGACACTCAGAACCCCTCGCGAAACGGCCGATCGTTAGCGCAGCGTGCGCGCCGTCGGCTACGGTGGGTCGGCTGTGCAGCCCGGGGGGCGCTTGGCTTCGAGAGCAAGGATCCTGCTCGGCGTGGCTGCGCTCGGGGCGGTTGCCTCCGGCGTGGCAGCCGCGCTGCTCTATCTCGCGGTCGTGCGGGACCTGCCGGACTTCGAGAGCCTGGACGACTACCGGCCCGCGCTGACCAGCGTGGTGCTCGACCGGCACGGTGCCCCGATCGGCGAGTTCTACGAGTTCCGCCGCCGTGTGATTCCGCTCGAGCAGGTGCCGCAGCGCGTGATCCAGGCCTTCTTGGCCGCCGAAGACGACGCCTTCTACGAGCACGCGGGCGTGGACTACGTGTCGATCGCGCGCGCCGCTTGGACCAACCTGGTGTCCGGTGGGCGCCTGCAAGGCGCGAGCACGATCACCCAGCAGACGGTGAAGCAGCTGCTGCTGACGCCGGAGCGCAGCTATCGCCGCAAGCTGCGCGAGCTGGTGCTGGCCCGCCGCCTGGAGCAGCGCTTCAGCAAGGACGAGATCCTGTTCCTGTACCTGAACGAGATCTACTTCGGCAGCGGAGCGTACGGGATCGCTGAAGCGGCGCGCACCTACTTCGCCAAGCCGCCCGACGCGCTGAGCGTGGCCGAGGCCGCCATGCTCGCCGCAATGCCGAAGGCGCCGGGGCGCTTCTCGCCCTACGTGAATCCCGAACGCGCGGAGGAGCGACGGCGCTGGGTCGTCGATCGCATGCTCGAGGAAGGCTTCATCGACGAAGCCGCGCATCGCGAAGCAGAGGCGCCGCCGCAGCTGGTGGCGACGGTGTCGGAGGACGCGCTGGCAGCCTCCTACTTCACGGAGAACGTGCGGCGCCGGCTGGTCGCGAAGCTCGGCAACGACGTCCTGCTGCACGGCGGCCTGGTGATCGAGACGACGCTCGACGCGAAGCTGCAGCGCGAGGCGGTGCTGGCGGTGCGGCGCGGCCTCGAGGCCTATGACCAGCGCCACGGCTATCGCGGCGCGCTGCGCCACGTCGCAGCCTCGGCGCTCGCCGACGAGATCGCCAAGCTCGGCCTCGAGAACGGCCTCGGCGCAGGCTCCGATCCCACGACGCCGCCGCTCGGCGCACCGCGCCTCGGCGTGGTGACGGGCGCCAGCGCCGTGGCCGGAGAGGCGCGCATCGCATTCGCGCCGGGCCTCGAAGCGCGCCTCGTCTACGCCGACGCGAAGTGGGCGCGACCGGAGCAGAGCCTCGCGCTCGGCGACGTTGCGCACTTCCGCATCGCACGCGCAGAGAACGGCGGCCTGATCGCGACGCTGCACCAGCGCCCCGAGGCGCAGGGCGCCCTGCTCGCGATCGACCTCGAGCGCGACGACGTGCTGGCGCTGGTCGGCGGCTACGACTTTGCCGAGAGCGAGCTCGATCGCGCCACCCAGTCGTTGCGCCAGCCGGGCTCGGCCTTCAAGCCGATCGTCTACACCGCCGCGCTCCACCACGGCATGACGCCGGCGAGCATCGTGATGGACAGCCCGGTGGTGTACGAGAACTTCCGGCCCGAGAACTACGGGCGGAAGTTCCTCGGTGCGCTCACGCTGACCGAGGCGCTCGCGCGCTCGGTCAACAACGCGGCCGTGCACCTGCTCGAAGACATCGGCATCGACTCCGCGATCGACATGGCACGCCGCCTGGGCATCCGCTCGCAGCTCGAGCCGGGTCTCGCGCTCGCGCTCGGCGCCAGCTCGCTGAGCCTGCTCGAGCTGACGCGCGCCTATGCCGTGCTCGGCGCGGGCGGCCGGCAGGTGGAGCCGCGCATGGTGGTGCGCGTGCGCGATCGCGAAGGCCAGGTGCTGCTCGAGAACCTTCCGCTCGACGAGGCGGCGGGCGCTAGCGAGCCGGTGGCGGCTCCGCCGGCTCCCGCAGCCGAGGCCGAGCTGGCCGACGTGGGCGCTGTCGCGCCGGCGCTACCCGAGGGCTACGCGCTCTCGCCGGCCGAGGCCTTCGTGGCGACCGCGCTGTTGCGCGCACCGGTCGATCATCCGGCCGGCACCGCGCATTCCGCGGCGGCGCTCGGTCGTCCGCTCGCCGGCAAGACCGGAACCACCAACGATCACACCGACGCCTGGTTCGTGGGCTACTCGCCCGAGATCGCGACCGGTGTCTGGGTGGGCTTCGATCAGAACCGCCTGCTCGGCAAGGGCGAGACGGGCGGGCGCGCCGCGCTCCCGATCTGGCTCGACTTCATGCGCCCCGCGCTCGCCGCCCGGCCCGCGCGCGACTTCACGGCCCCGCCCGGCGTGGTGTTCGCACGCATCGACGCGAAGACCGGCGGGCTGGCGGGACCGAACAGCGAGTCCACGCTGTTCCAGGCCTTTCTGGAAGGCACCGTGCCGGCAGAGGCCGCCGACGCGGTCGCGCACGGAGCCCAGGGCCGGCGCGAGCTCGAGCTGGGCTTCTGAGCAAGCGCAGCGCCGCACGTTTGACAGGCATCCCTCGCGCGCGTTAGCAACCTCGCCTTGATGGGAGAACGAGGTGCTCCGCTCGCGCCGGTGACGCCGCTGGCGGCGGGCGCCGCCGGGGCCTCGCGCGCAGGGGAGAGCGCGCCGCCGACCGATCTCGCCGCGTTGCTCGCTCGCACGCTCGCTGGGCTCGCGGAAGCCACGGGCGCCGAGCGTGTGGCGGCGTGGGCGCGGGAAGAGGGCGGCGCGCTGCACGTACTCGCCGCGCGCGTCGAAGGAGCGCTGCTGCGCGCGCCTGACGACGCGGCCTGGGCTGCGCTCGCGCAGCTGGCCGGCCCGAGCGATCTCGGCACGGCCGGGGCGGCATCTCTCACCGCGTTCGCCGCCGAGCACGGCTTCTCTGCGGCGGCGCCGCTGCGAACCGGCGAGGGCGAGCTGTTGGCCGTGCTGCTGATCGGCTCGGAGAAGGACCTCCCCGGCGCCGTGCGCCCGCGTGTGCTGGCGGCGCTCGCGAGTGCAGCGGCGCGTTGCCTCGGACCGGCGGCTGCGCTGCAGGCGGCAGCAAAGCTCGCGCGCCTCGACACGGAGGTGCAGCGCCTCGACCGACTCGCCGCGGTGGGCGGGCTCTTGGCCGAGATCGTGCACGAGATCCGCAATCCCCTGGTCTCGATCAAGACCTTCCTGCACCTGCTCGAGGAGGACGATTGCGAGTCGGGCGAGTTCCGCGGCATCGCCATCGACGAGCTGCGTCGCATCGAGCGCCTGCTCGAGGTGGTCATGCAGCACGCGCGGCCGCCCTCGGCGCGGAGCGACGAGGCGATCGGAGAGCTCGAGCCCGCGCTGCGTTCGGTGGAGCAGCTGGCGACGCTGCGCGCGACGGGGCGTGGGCTTCGCGTCGAGCTGAGCATCGAAGCCGACGTTCCGCCCGCAGCCATCGCCCCGGACGCGCTTCGGCAGGTGCTGCTGAATCTCACGCTCAACGCGATCGAGGCCAGCGAGCACGGCGGCGTGGTGCGGCTGATCGCAACCGCGTACGAGGGAGGCGTCTCGATCGCGGTCGAGGACGAGGGGCCGGGCATCCCCGAGTCGTTGCGCGTGCGTCTCTTCGAGCCCTTCTTCTCCACCAAGTCGCGTGCCGGCGGCCTCGGGCTGGCGATCACGCGCAAGCTGGTCGAGGAGGCCGGCGGCACGATCGAGATCGAGGACCTAGAGCCGCGTGGCTCGCGCTTCCGCGTGCGGCTGCCGCTCGCGACGTAGCCCGCCGCTACGCGCCCTCGAGCCACGCGGACGCAAGCCGCCCGATCTCCGCGAGGCCCTCGCCGAAGAAGTGGTCCGCGTGCGGGATCACGTGCAGCTCGACCTGCGGCGTGCGCTCGAAGGCGGCGAGCAGCTCGCGCGCAGGGGCGATCGTGTCGTACTCGCCCGCCAGCACCAGCGTGCGCCGGCGGTCGCCGGCGATCACGGCGGGTGCGATCAACGCAGGCGGCGGCGCCACCAGCACGAGGCGCAGGGCGCGCGCGCTCGTTGCAGCCGCACGCACCGCCGCCGCAGCGCCGAAGGAGTAGCCACCTGCGATCAGCGGGCCCGCCACGGTCTCGGAGAGATGATCGAGCGCCGAGCCATAGTCGGTATCGGCATCCGCTGCGCGGCCCGAGGGCTCGCCCGCGCTCGCGCCGACGCCGCGCCAGTTGAAGCGCAGCGAGGCGAGCCCCGCCTTCGTGCAGGCGTAGGCCAGCTCGGTCAGCACGGGCGACTCGAGGCTGCCGCCGTAGAGCGGATGCGGGGGTGCGAGCACCGCGCCGCCCGTCACGCCCGCGGCCGGCGGCAGGTAGATGGCCTCGAGCGTCTCGGCCGGCGCATCGCGCCGAGCCACGGTGACCATGCGTTCCTGGAGACGTCCTTTCATCTGCTCCCACGCTACCGTGCGCTCCCGTGCCGAGCGAGAGCTTCGAGGAGCGCAAGCGTCGCGCCGCGCGCATCGTGCGCCGGCTGGCGCGCGCCTACCCCGATGCGCACTGCGCGCTCCAGTTCGAGACACCCTTCCAGCTGCTGGTGGCGACGATCCTGTCGGCGCAGTGCACCGACGTGATGGTGAACCGCGTGACGCCCGAGCTGTTTCGGCGCTGGGGCACACCCGAGAAGCTCGCGGCCGCCGAGCCGGCCGAGGTGGAGGCGCTGGTGCGGCCCACCGGGTTCTTCCGGCAGAAGGCGAAGTCGATCCAGTCCACCGCACGGGACATCGTGAGCCGCTTCGGCGGCGAGGTGCCGCGCACCCTCGAAGCGCTCACCACGCTGCGCGGCGTGGCGCGCAAGACCGCCAACGTCGTGCTCGGCAACTGCTTCGACACACCCGGCCTCACCGTCGATACGCACATGACGCGCGTGAACCGGCGGCTCCGCCTCACGCGCGAGAGCGATCCGGTCAAGATCGAGCGCGAGCTGATGGAGCTGATCCCCACCAAAGAGTGGACGCTCTACTCGCATCGCGTGATCGCGCACGGTCGGGAGGTGTGCCACGCGCGCCGCCCGCAGTGCGAGGCGTGCGCGCTCTGCGAGGAGTGCCCCTTCCCGGGGTCGCCGGCGGCCCGCGCCCGGAAGCGTCGCGCGTGAGCCGCGTCGTCCACCGGGGCCGCTCGATCGTGGTGCAGGTCGAGCGCGCCGAGCTGCCGGGCGGCCGCAGCGTGGAGCTCGACATCGTGCGCCACCCCGGCGCGGCGGCCGTGGTGCCCTTCGAGAGCGACGACGTGGTGCTGCTGATCCGCCAATACCGGCACGCCGCGGGCGGCACGATCTGGGAGGTGCCGGCCGGCAAGCTCGACGGCGAAGCGCCGGCCGTGTGTGCGGCACGCGAGCTCGAGGAAGAGGTCGGACGGCGCGCCGGCCGCCTGGTGCCGCTCGCCTCGATCCTCACCACGCCCGGCTTCACGGACGAGGTGATCCACCTGTTCGCGGCCTTCGAGCTGTCGCCGGTGGCGCAGCGGCTCGAGCACGACGAGGTGATCGAGGTGGTGCCGATGCCGCTCGCGCGCGCGCTCGAGCTGGTGTGGTCGGGCGAGCTGCGCGACGCGAAGAGTGCTCTCGCCCTGCTCCACGCGGCGCGGCAGCTCGGCCGCCTGGCTTGACGACGAGGCCCCTCGCCGTCGCCTTCAGCTGGCACCAGCTCGGCTTCGAAGAGCTGCGCGAGCTGGTGCGCCATGCCGAGGCGTGCGGCTACGCCGCCGTCTACGTGGACGGCGACGTCTCGCTGATCCCGAGCCTCGGCGAGCGCGAGCTGCTCGACGGCTTCACCGTGACGACCGCGCTGCTCGCCGCCAGCGAGCGCATCGGCGTGACGTCGATCCGGCTCGTGCACCACTGGAACGCCGCCCGGCTGGCACAGGCGAGTGCGACGCTCGAGCGGCTCTTCCCCGGCCGCACGCGGCTGTTCGTTTCGATCGGCGGACAGAAGGCCGATCGCCGCTTCGGGCTCCCGTTGCCCGGCGCGGCGGATCGCATCGCCTGGCTCGACGAGATGCTCGCGGCGCTGCGCGGGCTCTGGCGCGGCGAGGAGGTGAGTGCGGCCGGCCGCTTCGTGGCGCTCGACCGCGCGCGCGTGACGGCTGCACGCGCGGCGCCGCCGCCGCTCATCGAGATCGGCGCGCGCAGTCCACGCCTGTTGCGCGTGGTGGCCGCTCACGCCGACGTCTGGAACGTCAACCTGCCGCCGCTCGGCGCCAGCGTGCTGCCTGCGCGCGCGGCGCTCGAGCACGCGTGCGCCGCGCTCGGTCGGCCCGCCGGCTCGGTCGCGCTCAGCTGCCAGATCTTCACCCGGCCGGGCGCGACCCCGGGCGACCCCGCTCTGCTGGCGAGCTATCGCCGCTTCAATCCCTGGTTCGGCGCCATCCCGGATGCGCAGCTCTCGGCCGCCATCGTCGCCGGGCCGCCGCGCGAATGCCGAGCGCGCCTCGACGCGCTCCGTAGCGAGCTGCAGCTCGCGCTGCCGATCGCCGACCTCACGGGCCTACCTCGTGACGCAGCGCGGCGAGCACTCGACGCACTTGCGCCAGCCTGACTCCCCGCGGGCGGCGTGGGCCTACTCCCCTGATTTCGTTGACGCTCACCGGCCCGCCGCGTAGGCTTCCCGAGCCTTTGCGGGATTGCGCCCGTCCCGCCACATCCCAGTGCCCGGCTTCGACACCTCGGCGTGTCGCGGAGGCCCCGGGAGCGGAGGCGAATCGCTTGCACGGACGGGGACCGCAGATCGGCTTCGGGCCGCCGGTGTTCCCCGACGTGGTGAAGGCGCTGATCGCGGCCAACTGTGCGGTCTACCTGGTGCAGGCGTTGGCGGACGCCCGCGGCCACCAACCCTTCACCGACATCTTCGCCCTGACGCCCGAGAATGTCTGGGAGCAGGGCGCCGTCTGGCAGATCGCCAGCTACATGTGGCTGCACTCCCGCGAGAGCGTGCTGCATCTGCTCTTCAACATGTTCGCGCTCTGGATGTTCGGCTCGCAGGTGGCGAGCGCCTGGGGCACGCGGCGCTTCCTGCGCTTCTATCTCGTGTGTGGCGTGGGTGCGGGAGCGCTGATCGCGGCCTGGCCCGCGCTGCTCGAGGGGCTCGGCATACCGTCGAGCTACCGCAGCCCGACGCTCGGCGCGTCCGGTGCCGTCTACGGCGTGCTGCTCGCCTTCTCGCTGCTGTGGCCCGACCGCACGATCATGCTGCTCTTCCCGCCCATTCCGTTGAAGGCGATCTGGTTCATCCCCTTCCTGTTCTTCATGGAAGTGGTGAGCGGGCCTTCGAATGTCAGCCACGTCGGCCATCTGGGCGGTGTGCTGGTCGGCTACGTGGCGCTGCGCAGGATGGGCCTCGGCGGGCGTGCGAGCCTCGGCCAGCTACGCTGGCGCATCAAGCGCTGGCGCATGCGACGCCAGCTGCGCGCGGTGCGCATGGACGAGCAGCGGGAGCGCGAGCGCGACCGCCGGAACATCCACTGATGGACGCCGCCACCTTCGAGCTGACGCCCGCGCTCGACGCGGAGATCGAGCGTGCCGCGGCGCTGCTGCTCGGTGCGCGCTCGGCGGTGGCGCTCACCGGCGCCGGCCTCTCGGTCGAAAGCGGCATCCCGCCCTTCCGCGGGCCCGGCGGCCTGTGGACCACGTACGGCGAGCCGCCGCTCGACGGCTACCAGCGCTTCCTGCGCGACCCCGCGAAGGCGTGGCGCGAGCGCCTGCACCCGACCGAGAGCTGGGCGCGCGGGCTCACCGAGACGCTCGGCCGCGCCGAGCCGAACGCCGGCCACCAGGCGCTCGCCGCACTGGAAGAGATCGGCGTGCTGCGCGCACTGATCACGCAGAACGTGGACGACCTGCATCGCCGCGCCGGCTCGAAGACGCTGCTCGAGATCCACGGCAACTTCACCCTGCTGCGCTGCCTCGGCTGCAACGCCCGCTTCGAGCCCGACGCCGTCCCCGTGGACGAGGCGAAGCTGCCGCCGCGCTGCCCGAGCTGTGGCGGCATCATCAAGGGCGATACGGTCCAGTTCGGCGAGCCGATCCCGCCCGACGTGCTGCGAGGCTGCTACGCCGCGGTGGAGCGCTGCGACTGCATGTTGGTGATCGGTACCACGGCCACGGTCTTTCCGGCGGCCGAGTTTCCCTACGAGGTGTTGCGCAAGAAGGGCGAGGTGATCGAGGTGAACCCGTACGAGAGCGAGCTGACCTCGGCCGCCACGCTCTCGCTCGCGGGGCCGGGCGGCACGGTGTTGCCGCGCCTGTTGCACCACGTGAAGCGGCGCAGCGCAGGAGATCGGCCGTGACGCGAGAGAACGAGAACGACTGCGGCAGCGCTGGCGGCGACGACAAGCGCGGCTTCGGCGGCTTCCTGCGCTCGCTGCTCGCGGGTCTGCCCTGGCACGAGCGCGCCGAGGCCGACGAGACCCTCACGCTGGCGTTGCCCCGCGGCGGCGCGATCCGCGTGGACAACGCGAACGGCTGCACGGTGGTGATCGGAGAGGAGCGCGAGGACGTCGAGATCCGCGTGCACAAGGCGGCGCGCGGCGGCAGCGAAGAAGAAGCCGCGCAGCTCGCGGGCGCGATCCGGGTGCTGGCGCGCGAGGACGCCGCGGGCGTGCTCGAGGTCGAGGTGAGCCTGCCCGGCCGCTGGACGCATCGCGGCCGCGCCGACCTCGAGATCCACACGCCGCCCACGCTACGCGTCCAGGTCACCGCCTCGAACGGACGCGTCTGCCTCTCGGGCATGCGCGCCGCGGTGCGGCTGCACTCGAGCAACGGGCCGGTGCGGGTGGACGACGTGGTGGGCGATGTCGAGATCCACACCTCGAATGCGCGCGTCCACACGCACTGCACCTGCGGCAAGCTGGTGGCGCGCTCCTCCAACGGCAAGATCGACCTCGAGGAGCACCGCGGCTCGGTCGACGCCGCCACCTCGAACGGCATGATCCACTGCGAGGTCGAAGACCTCGGCAAGGAAGGCGTCCTGCTCGTCACCAGCAACGGCCGTATCGCGTTGGAGCTGCCGGAACACGTGGACGGCGACGTGGACATCCGGGTGGACAACGGGCTGATCCGCGCGCTCCGCGACTTCCATCACTCCGCCCGCGAGAACGCCGGCCGCCTCAAGGGCACCCTCGGCCGCGGCGGCGTTCCGATCCGACTGCGCGCGTCGAACGGCACCATCTCGCTGCGCTAGTTAGGCCGCTCGCGCGCTACTGCTGCAGGTCGGGGAACATGCGGGCAGCGTGGAAGACCGTGGCGATTTCGACGAACTCGCCCCGAAGCCGGTAGACGAGGCGATAGGGACGCACGATGAGTTCGCGAAGGTCGGGCTGGTCGTACTCGGGAACAATACGGCCGAGCTCCGGGAACTGGATGAGACGGCTGGGAGCGGCGACCAGGCGCGAAACCATGAGCCCGGCGTACAGCTCCGAGTCGTAGGCGATGTGCTCTCGAATGGCCTCGAGGTCGGCGGCCGCACGCGGCGACCAGATGAGCTGCTTCACGCCCCGAAGCGCCGCTTGATTTCTTCGTGGGGGATGCCCTGACCGGCATCGAGTTGGGCCAGCCCCTCTTCGACCCGAGCCATGAACACGAGGCGCTCGATCGCGTCATCGACCGTGGCGTCGGGAGGGAGGCTTCGAAGGGCCTCAAGGATCCGTTCCTTGGTGGTGGCAGGCGCCGACATGCCGGGGAAGCTAGCTAACGGGAGCCACTAGGGACCGAGCTCGACTGCAATCGCGGCGAACCCTTGCGCCATCGAGCGCGACCGCCCGATCGGGAGCCCCACGTCCGGCAACCCACTTGCCTTGATTGGACGCCGCCCTCGCCCCATCCCCAACACCTCTCACCTCAGCGACGCTGCTCCCCCCGAGCCTGCAGACAACGGAGCTTCGAGCTCGTCGTCATGAAGAGGCCCGGCATGAGGGAACGGATGAGCTTCTAGGCCGCGGAGCGGAAGCTCCCCGCCACGGCGCCAACCCGCGCACGACGTGAGCCTCGGTACGTGTTGGGTGCAGCCACGCTGCGCCGCAATCGAAGCGAAGTCAGGCCGCGAGGAGAGACCATCAGCGAGGACAGGCGGCCTTCGGCCGCGTCAGGAGAGGACTACCTCTTGACAACCTCCGGACCCAATACGTGTTGGGCGGCCTCTACGCGCCCGGCGCAGGACTCGGCTGAAGGCGATGGACACGCGCTAACGATCGCACCGGCACGGAAGCGAGGATGTCGCGGACTCTGTTGTCAACAGTGGCGCTCTGTCTTGCGATGGCGGAGTACGACTGTTCTCGCGTGGTCCACCAGCCCTCGTGGGAGGACTTCTCTCGCTCGAGGCTCTGACGAAGCTCGGCAACGCGGCGATCGATCGTGACTATCGCGTTCTTGAACTCCTCACTCCGAAGATAACGGTGTAGCTCCTCGATCTTCGCTGACTTCCCATCTTCGGAGAGGCTGGCGCGACTGAGTTCGACGATTGTTGTCCGCAGGATTCCCGCCATCGGGGATGCCAAGTGTGGCGCAACCACGATGATGCCATCCACAATGCAGAAGCCAGAGCGTCGCGGCGGCAAGACCCGTGAGACAAGCAAGCCCCAGCGTGTCTCGTGCGACTCCAAGTCGCGCTTGAGCTGGCGAACATATGCGGCTTGCCAAGCTGCAGTTCGCTTGCACTCGTAAACGATCTTGCCGCAGGCTCGCCCGCCATCTATGACGGAGTGAATGATGTCTCCTCCGCGACTGCGACGAGCTATGTCATCGGTCGGGAATTGGCGCTTTAGCAGCGCTTCGAGCTCCTCCTCACCTTCTGGTCCGAAATGCGACCGATCCCGGGCCTCGGCCTTTCGCTGCAGCTCATCGATCTTTCGCTTCATCGCTTCAGCCTCTCTTTGGCGCCGCTGCTCGGCTCGTTCCCGACCCGTCTCCAGCTTTTCGATCTTGGTGGCGTATCGCGTTTCAAGCTTGTCGGTGGCATGGCGAAGGAGCTGGTTCCGTTCCTCGGCCGAGAGCTTTGTCTTCTGAGCGCGTATCTCTCGAAGCTCTTCCCTAAGCTGCCTGACTTGTGTTGCGCTCTTCGCCTGAGCCTCCCTTACAGCAGCAGCCGCCTCTGTCCTCAGGCGACGCCGGTCGCGCTCTAGCTCCTCCTGACCAAGCCGAACCTCGTCTGCGGCACGGTCCAACTCCTCCTGCCGAGCTTCATCGATATTGAGAACTCGCTCGTAGTCTTCGCGGGAAAGGGACGACTCGCATAGGGGGCATTGGAAAGTCGCGCGGCTCTTCTTCATGGATACCCCAAGGCGACTGCGCTTTGATCCGATGTGGCCTCGCCGATGAGGCAGTATCGCACTGCCGAGCCCCCGAGCTCAAGGCGTCGCCCTAGTGGACAGGTCAACGCGGGCCGGGCCGCCCAACTAGAGGCTATACGACTGCGCGACCCTCGATTCGCAGTCTCCTCGGGGCCCTCATCCGGCGCAACCGGACGCGGCAGAACCCCATCGAGCGCCTCCCGGCACCGGGGCCGGGGGGAGTCTGGTCTTCGCGCAGACAGCGGGCGCGGCGCGCAGCGAAGCCGAGCGAAGTCACAACAGCGGGGACCGGACCGCCCGGCCCGGGCACCCGGCAGCGCGCGGCGTCTCCTCAGCGCTCTCCCACGCGACGCTCGAGAGTGTCGGCGCCGTGCTGGAACACGACCGCGGAGGGACGGATCTCCTTCACCAACAGCGCGCCGGCCAGGTCGCCTTCGTGGAGCACACGCGGCTCGGCCTGGTCCGCGAGCTTCACCCACGCGACGCGGCGTTCGGGCTTCGGGTGCCAGCTCGTCCGTTCGACCCGGACGACGGGCGCTGCGACCGCGGGCGTTCTGGGCCTCGAGACCACCGGCGGGGGCTTCACGGCGGGCGGCGGCGGAGCGCTGGGCTTCGCCTCGGCCACCGGCTCGGCGACGGCCGGAGCGGGCGCGGGAGGCGCCGCGGCCTGAACAGGCTCGGGCGTGGGCACGACAGCGGCGGTCGGCGGAGGCGCCGCGGGCGCCGGCGCAGCGAGCGTCGTGCCGAGCGGCGGCAGACGCTCGGCCAGCTCGACCGGCACTTCGGGCTCCCCTGCGGCGGGAGGCGCTGCGGGACGCGGAGCCACCGCTGCAGGTTGAGTACGCGCAGCGAGCCGTTCGGCTGGCGACCGGGGCGGCGGAGCCGGCTCCCGTGGCAAAGCCGGCGCTGCTGCCGCCGGCTGCTCGGACGCGGGCCTTGCCCGCTCCTCGGACGTGGGCCTTGCGCGCTCCTCGGACGTGGGCCTTGCGCGCTCCTTTCGCTCGGGCGGCTGCGCCAGGGCGATCTCTTCGCTCGGCGGCCTCGGCAGCCGCCACCAGACCAGCAGCGCCAACAGCGCCACCGCACCGAGGCTGCCCCACAGCGCGAGGTTCGGGCCGCGGCCTCGGTCGCGGCGCCGCGGCGCCTTCGGACCCGAGCCTTCGACGATGTCGCCGCGCATCGCACGGCGCGGCGGCGCGGGCGTCGCGGGGCGCTCCTCCTCGACCCGTCGCAACGCCTTCAAGATCGTGCTCACGATGTGCCTCCGTCGCTCGCGCGCGGCTTCTCGGCGCTGCTGGCGAGCCGCGGCGGCGCCGCGTACCCGGGCAGACGTGCATAGAGCCGGATCAGCGTGAGCGGCCCCACCCAGCCGTCCACCGGCAGGGCCTCCTCGGTCTGGAATGCGCGCACCGCCGCCTGGGTCGCGGCATCGAACGCGCCGTCGGCCGCGCCGCCGAAGAAGCCCAGCTGCGCGAGCCCGTCCTGTAGCCAGCGCACCGAGGGGCCACTGGTGCCCGGCCCCAGCAGCGGCGGCAGCGTGGCGTGATCCCGCCACGGCACCAGCACGCGCCCGGTCCAGTGCTCGGCAAGCTCCGCGCGGGAGACGCGCAGCGGCGTCGGCTCGACACCCTCGAGCGTCAGGACATCGCCGTCGATCTCTGTCAGCAGCGAGCCGCGTGGCGCATCGTCGAGTGCGCTCAGCACCAGCAGCGCCGGGCGATCGATGGCGGCGACGAGCTCGAGGCTGGCGTCCTCGAGCACCAGCACCGCGAAGCCGGTGTTCTCGAGCAGCTCGGCGAACTGGGGCAGGGAGAGCACCTCGGCGCCGAGCGGATCGTTGCCCCAGCGCCGCAGCAGCGCGTCGAGGGAGCTGGCGACGGTTGCCGCGGGTGAGCTGCGCGCAAGCGCGCTGCCGAGATCGACGGCCGCGGGCGGAGGCAGAGGCGCCGCCAGGGGCTGGGCCTCTGGCGCCGCGGGCGGCGGTGCCGCAGCGACGGGCGGGGGCGTCGGCTCGGGTGCGGGCGCTTCGGAAATCGCGACCGCAGGCCTCTCGGTTGCCACCGCGAGCACAGCCAGCGGGTTCGTCGCGTTCCACCACATCACCCCCGCGCCGAGCGCCAGCGCAGCGCAGGCGCCGGCCACGGCGCCGAGCCCGAGCCGACGCGCGCGCCGCTTCGCGCCGATAGAGCGCGAGCCGCTCGCGGGCGCGCCCTCGAGCGCGTCCAGCTCGCGCTGCACCTCGGCCAGCATGCCGAGCCCGATCTCCTTGGCTCCCTCCGCATAGCCGGCGAGCAGCGCGCGGTCGCAGAGCCGGTTGATCAGGCGCGGCACGCCGCCCGAACGCCGGTGGATCTCGCGCAGCGCGATGTCGCTGAAGATCTCGCGCGCCGCGCCGGCCGCGACGCGCAGGCGATGCCGCACGTAGTCGCGCGTCTCGCCGGCCGAGAGCGGGCGCAGGCGCCAGCGCACGTTGATGCGCTGGCGCAGCTGGCGCAGCTCGGGCGAGTCCAGCATCGCGTCGAGCTCCGGCTGCGCGAGCAGGATGATCTGGATCAGCTTCGTGGTGTCGGTCTCGAGGTTCGAGAGCAGGCGCACCTGCTCGAGCGCATCACGCTCGAGGTTCTGCGCCTCGTCGATCAGCAGCAGCACGCGGCGCCCCTCCTGGCGCTTGGTGAGCAGGAATCGGTTCAGCTGATCCAGGAGCTCGCGGCGCGTCTTGCCCTGCGTCTCGAGGCCGAACTCGGCGTCGATGGCCTGCAGCAGCTCGAGCCCCGAGAGCTGCGGATTGAAGAGAAAGGCGACCTCGCTGCCGGGCTCGAGCCGTTGCAGCAGCGTGCGGCACAGCGTCGTCTTGCCAGTCCCCACCTCGCCGGTGATGGCGATGAAGCCCTCACCCTGCTCGATGCCGTAGAGCAGATGGGCGAGTGCCTCCCGGTGCGAATCCGAGAGGAACAGGAAGCGCGGATCTGGACTGAGCGAGAAGGGCTTTTCTCGGAGTCCGTAGAACTCGGTATACATCGCACCGCCGAGTTTCGAGCCAGAGCGGCGTGAACGTAGCCGACGAAAACGTGCGCACGATGGCAACGAGGGAGCTGGCGTTGGGCGAAGCGGTAGCGATCGGAGTGGATGCGGGAGCCAGCCTGGTGAAGCTCGCACTGCGCGAGGGCGACGCGCTCTCGCACGAGCTCGTACCGGCCACGGAGGTGGCGGCCGTCGTCGAGCGCGTGGCGAAGCTCGCCCCCACGCGGCTCGGCCTCACCGGCGCGGGCGCCGGCGAGCTGGCGCGCCAGCTCGGCAGCGAGGGCGTGCGCGTCACGGAGTTCTCCGCCTGGGGCGCCGGAGTGCGTCGCCTGCTGGCCGACCAGCGCCCCGAGGTGAGTGAGCCCTATCTGCTCGTGAGCCTCGGCACCGGCACCTCCGTACTGCTGGCGCAGGGCCTCGGCGTCTCGCGCGTCGGCGGCACCGCCCTCGGCGGCGGCACGCTGATGGGCCTCGGCGGCCTGCTACTGGCCGGCGCCTCCTTCGCGGAGATCATCGAGCTGGCCGCGCGCGGCGATCGCCGCCGCGTGGACCTGCTCGTGTCGGACATCTACCGGCCGGGCGAGATCGCGCTGGCCGGCGACGCGACCGCCGCCAGCTTCGGCAAGCCGCGCGTGCATGCGAGCTCAGCGGCGCCCGCGGATCTGGCGAGCGCCATCATGGGCCTCGTGGGCGAGAACGTGGCGCTGATCTGCACCGGGCTCGCCGCAGCGAACGGCGTGCGCCGCATCTGTTACGGCGGCTCCACGCTGCGCGGCAATCGGGCACTCCGCGACGTGCTCGCGCTGATCACGGCGGCGTTCGGGCGCGAGCCGCTGTTCCTGGAAGGCGGCGAGTTCGCCGGCGCGATCGGCGCGCTCGAGCTGGCCGGCGGGTTTTCCCTTTGACGCCGCGACTGACGACGAGGTAGGCCGCCGGCGGATGCAGGCGGCGCGTGCCTCTCCGGCGGCTCAGCCCCTCACGGGCTCGCTGCTGGGCTCGTCGTCGGTGCGCGGTGCCACCGTGCGCAGCACGCGCTGCGTGCGCGCGATGGCGGCGCGCTGCACGCGTAGCTCCTCGGTCTGGGCCGCGACCTGACGCTCGAGGCGCTCGCGCGCATCGACCAGCTCCTCGATGCGGCGCTCGAGGTGAGCGATGCGGCGCTCGGTCTCGTCTTCCGACTTGGGGCTGGCACGACGCAGGCCCAGCGGCAGCTCGTCGTCCTTGGGCATCGAACCGAGCGCGTCGGCCTCGACGTCGAACAGCGACTCGCCCGCCGCGGAGGGCGCGTCGACCGGCACCGCCCGCTGCGGCGGCTCGTAAGGTGCGCGCGCGTCGTCGTGGCGCTCCGGGAAGACGACCTTCTCGGCGCTGCGCAAGCGGCGGCGCAGGAACACGAACAGCGCGAGCAGGGCGGCAACGGCCGCGGCCAGCAGGTAGGGAGAGCCGAAGCGATTGCCGGGCGCGTCCTCGGGCGCGGGACGCAACGGCCGCTCCGGCGCCGCGCTCGTGGCGGGCTCCGCGATCGCATCCGCCGCTGCGGACGGCGTTTCGCCTGCGGCCAGCTCGTCCGCCTCCGCTGACGGCTCGGGCCCGACGACATCGGCCGACGCTTCGGGCTCTTCCCCTATGGGCGCCCCGGGCTCCGCCTCGCCGGTGAGCTCGACCTCGGCCGCGACCAGCTCCTCCGCGCTCGGCTCCGTCTCGGCCTCGGGCAGGCCCGGCTCCTCGACAGCAGGCTCCGGCGTGGGCTGCTCGGCGCCGGCCGTCACTGCCGGCTCGTCCTCTGTCAGCAGCTCGGGCGCGGGCAGCGGCTCCGGCGCGCCCTGCTTGGGATACAGATCGAGCACGATGCGATGCGGACCCGTCAGCACCATCGCCTTCACGTCGGCCGGCTGCTTCAACGAGATGTGCACGTCGGCGCCGATCGGAGTGGGCTCGACCTTCGCCCAGATCAAGTGCGGACTCTTCGCCGTGACGGCCTCCGCACTCGCAGCCGCATCGATGTGGACGACCACCTCGCGCTCGCCGGCATCGACGATGTAGGGTGCCTTGCCATCGGTCTCGAGCACGATGCGGGTGTGATCGCCATGAACGCCGATGCGCACATCGGTCAGGTTGGCCATGTCGGCAGCACCGGCGGCGCCGACCAGGCCGAGGACGGCCGCCGCCGACAGCAGCGCTGTCAGCGCCCGGAGCCCACAAGCAAGCGAGGCCTTGGTCAAGCTCGACTCCCCCGAAGACGCGCCCAGACTAACGCGGGCCATCCGAGGCGAGAAGATCTCCCACCAGGTGGCTCCGGAGCGCGCGAATCGCCCGTTCGATGCGCGGACCGTACCAGGACACCCACGTGCCGTCGATCAGGTGAAGGCGTCCGTTCTGCGCGGCGGGGAACGGCAGACGCCGCAGCTCGGCGACGTCCGTCGCGCCGAAGGCATACGGCTCGTCGGGCAAGAGCACGACCTCGGGAGCTGCCGCAACGACCTCATCGAGCGTGACGCGCGGGTAGCGCCGATCGCCGTGCGCGGCGAACACGTTGCGGCCGCCGCAGAGTGTGATCAGATCGTGGGCGTAGGTATCGCCTCCCACCGCCATCCACGGGTCGCGCCAGATCGGACAGAACACCGGGACGCCTTCCGCGGGCCGCGCGCGCTCCGCCTCGGCGACGGCCGCCAGCACGGGGGCGACCACGCGCGCCTGCGCCTCGTCCGTGGCGCCGAGCAGCGCGAGCTCCGCGAGCACTGCCGCGCCCTCGGCCACCGTCCGCGGATAGGTCACCCAAACGCGGAGGCCAGCCGCCTCCAGCTTTTCCACGTCGCGCCGCCGGTTCTCTTCGTGATTGGCGATCACGAGGTCCGGCGCGAGCGCCACGATCGCGGCCAGATCGGGCGTCTTCGTGCCTCCGACCTTCACGATGCCCGCGACCGCGTCAGCCGGATGCACGCACCAATCGGTCACACCCACCACGCGCTCGCCGAGCCCGAGCACGAACAGCCCCTCGGTCAGGCTCGGCACCAGCGACACGATGCGCTGCGGCGACGTTGCAGGGCGCCCACGCTGGTTCACTGTCTGGACTCCGTTGGTGCTAGTCGAAGTCCACGGTGAGCACCCCGGCGTCGAGGCGAGCACGTCGCACCAGGCGGCCAGCCACTGAGCCGGGCAGCGCCACGATGCGCGTCGCGTCGCGCACACGCACCAGCAGGTCCGCACCGCGCAGCGTCACCTCGAGCTCCTCCTTCGAGGCGCCGGGCAGATCGATCTCGAGCCGCGGCCGGCCCATGTGCTTGCGCAGGCGGATCGGCCTGGCACGGGTGAACAGCTCGGCCGGATCGCGTTCGCCGTAGAGGTCGCGCGCGAGCTGCTCGAGATCGTCCACGCCGCCCAGCTCGCGCGCATAGAGCGGCGCGTGAAAGCGCGGCACGGGGAAGGACGCCTCGATTGCGGCCAGCTCCTCGCGCTCGCGCTCTGCCCAGCGTGCGAACCAGCCCTCGGCTGCGGCACTCGGAAGCACGCGGTTCACCAGCACGGCGTCCGTGGCGACACCGTAGAGCGACAGGTAGGCAAAGGATCGCCGCGTCTCGTCCACCACGATGCGCGCAGGATTGACGACGAGCCTGGCGCTGGTGCGCGCGTCGTCGAGGAGGATGGCGCGCACGGCGTCCACGTCGGCGTAGAGGCGCTCGAAGGCGTCGAAGCTCTCTTCCCCGGGCACCAGGTTGTCCGCGCGCAGCCGCTGGAGCAGCGGCCGTACCAGACGTACGCCACGGCGCTTGGTCTCGTAGAAGTTCTCCATGAAGATGCGCAGCACGTCGGGGAAGCGCAGCATGCGCAGCGTCGCGCCGGTCGGCGCACAATCCACCACGCAGACGTCGTAGGCACCGGTGGCCTCGACATCGCGGATCGCACGCAAGGCCACCAGCTCTTCGAGGCCCGGGAAGCTGAGCAGCTCCTCGGCCACCAGCTCGTCGGCCTCGTCCCGCAACAGGCCGCGCAGGAAGCGCTGGATCTCGGACCAGCTGCGGTCCATCTCCTCGAGCACCGAGACTTCCTGCACCGTCACCCCCGACGCGATCGGCACCGGGCGCGGACCGAGCCGGCGACGCAGCGCGTCGCCGAGGCTGTGCGCCGGATCGGTGGAGAGCACGAAGGCGCGATGCCCGTGAGCGGCGGCTCCGAGCGCGGTGGCGAGCGAGAGGCTGGTCTTGCCGACGCCGCCTTTGCCGGTGAGCAGCAGCACACGCATCAGGAGGGCTCCGCGGCGAAGTCGAGCGTGAGCGTGCCGTCCGCCAGCCGCGCACGTGTGAGCGCGAGCGGTACGACATGGCGCGGCAGTGGCAGCGCACGGCGCTGGCCGCCCGTCGCGATCACCAGCTCACCCTCGAGCTTGGTCACGTCGAGGTCTTCGGCGCGCGCCTCGGGCAGCGGCAGGGTGGCGCGCACGCCGGCCTTGGTGCGGACGAAGCGCAGCCCGCGCTCTCGACACAGTACGGCGTCGGGTTCGAGCCCCGCGAAGAGCGCCTCTCCGTGACGCGCGAGCGCAGAGACGCCGATCACCTCGTCGGGCGCGAGCGGCGCCCGCAGCACCGGAAGCGGCGCGAAGCGCGCCTCCACCTCCGCCAGCCGCTCGGCCTGGAGCCGGCCCCAATCGCGGAAGTAGGCCTCGTCCGCGGCGCCCTCCGGCAGCAGGCGATTCATCACCACCGCGTCGCAGGCAAGCTCGAAGAGCGCAAGGTCGGTGCGCGCGCGCAGCGCCTCGTCGATCACCATGCGTTCGGGCGTCACCACCAACCGCACGCTCGCCTGCTTGTCCCCGAGCAGCGTGCGCAGACGAGCGAGGCGCCGGTAGATCAGCTGCTCGGCGTCGCGGAACACCTCGGAGCCGGGCAGGGGCACCGCCACCAGCGCCTGCGCCACCGGCGTCACCACGCTGGCGAGCACGCGCTGCACGCGCAGCATCAGCCGCAGCCCTGCGCGCGCCATCTCGGGAAGCGTGAGCAGCCGCAGCGCAGAGCCGGTCGGCGCGCAGTCCACCACCACGAAGTCGTAGTCGCCGCCCGTCGAGAAGGCTTCGACCGCGAGCAAGGTGGTCAGCTCTTCCGCGCCGGGCAAGAGGGCCAGCTCGTCGGCCACCACCTCGTCGATCCCCTGGTGGCGGAACAGCTGCGCGATGTAGTCGCGAATCGTGCCCCAGTGACGCTCGGTCTCCGCGCGCGCGTCGACCTCGACCGCGCTCAGGTTCGGGGCCAGCGCGCGCGGCGTCGGACCGAGCCGCTCGCCGAAGACGTCGCCGAGGCTGTGGGCTGCGTCCGCGGACGCGACCAACACCCTGCGGCCCCGCTCGGCGGCGAACGCCGCCGTGGCGGCGGCCGTGGTGGTCTTGCCGACGCCGCCCTTCCCCGTGTAGAGGACCAGCCGCACGTCGGGGACGGTAGATAGTGGGTTACTTCGAAGCCAGGCATGGGGCCGACGCGGCCCGTCAGCCCTCCCGGGCCGGGGGCTCCTCGAACTCGAACGACTTCCCGAGCGAGAAACGTACGACCACGCGGTCGAGGAATCCGCGGTGGCCCAACACGCCAGCGAGGCCCCGCAGGTTGCAGAAGTACGCGTCTCGTATCTCGAACTCGCGCTTCAGATCGCGCGCGAAGATCCTGATCGGGTGAACGTGGGCGTGAACGTCTCGGCCATCGATTCCACTCATCACGGCCTCACGCCCGCGGGCCGCTGCATCCAGGCCCAGGAGCTGGCTGACAAGAGTCGCGTCGAACACGCAGAACTCAGATCCAGTATCGACCAGAAGGTTCACCACGGGCGTAAACCGATCTTCGTGCCGAAGCACGGTCCACAGGTATGGCTTTCGAGCCGTACTCCCATCCGGGCCTCGAACTCGCGTGTACGGGAGAACGATGCTCAACCGACGTGGCGCTCAGGCTGTGACCGGGACGCGACTGGAGGGAATCCTTGCCAGCAGGATATTCGGGTCATCGGCAGGGACCCGGGCATCAGCGAGGGCCTCGTTCGGCGTCTCGCCACTACCCAGCTCAACATGATCCGAGGCCCGGAAGACCACCCACATCCCTTCGAGCGCCTCCGGCACGTTGGAGAGATCGAGAGTCGTTACCGAGTGCATGTCCCCGCCTAGTCTCCATCCTGTTCGGAAGTGGTTTAGAGGCGGAACCCGGGGGGCGAATCCCCTTCTACCACCAAGAAATACCCCGGTCAACGCGTTGCGTTATTGACACCTCACTACGCGTCGTTGAGATCTTTTGCCCAGCTCGCGCGTGCGTATCACGCGGCCTCGGCCACCTCGCTCCCGACCCATTCGAGCGGACGCGAGACTGCGAGCAGCGGGCGCTCCGTCCAGCGGTGACCGCAGCGCTCGCACAGGGCGAGGCGCAGCGCCCCGCCCTCGAGCACCTCGTCTACATCGACCTCGTGTGCGCCACAGACCCGGCAGGCGCAGCGCGTTCGCGTGTGCATCGCTCGTCCTCTCCTCTCCATCCCTTCTTGTGATGCCCGCCGATGGCTCGGCGGGACACCCGGCGGGGTGGGGGCCCCGCCGAGGTCACGGAGCAGGGGGGCTGCCCGCGACGACCCGATGCTCGCGGCCGGATGTGACAGCCGCGGTCACACGCACTTCGCTATTCCAGGACCCATGGAAGAGCCGCGCCCCTCCCTTGGGAACCGTCCGCCCGCCCCCCTGATCGCACTGGCCGAGAGCATCCGGGGCCTCACCGAGACCATGCTGCGTGTGCCGGCGCTCGACGCGGCGCTCGCGGGCGAGGTCGAACGCACCCGCACATCGGTGGACGCACTCGAACGGGCGCTCGCGCCGCACGCGCTCCATGACCCGGTGCCGCGCATGGGCCCGGGGCCGGCGACGCAGCGGCCCTACTACGTGAGCGGCGTGATCCTCGGCCCGCACCACCCGCTGCGGCCCGAGCTGCGCATCGCGCACCAGGACGGCGTGACGCACGGCACCGTGAGCTTCGGCGTCACCTTCGAGGGGCCGCCCGGCTGCGTACACGGCGGCTTCGTGGCGCACTTCTTCGATCAAATCCTGGGGCAGCACAACCTGTGGGTGAAGATCCCGGCCATGACCGGCACGCTCAGCGTGCGCTTCCGAAAGGGCACGCCGATCTTGCGCGAGCTGTCCTTCGACGTGCGCCACGAGCGCCGCGGCGAGCGCAAGGTGATCACGAGCGGTCGGCTCCACGCGGCAGGCGAAGTGTTCTCGGAGGCCGAGGGCACCTTCGTGGTGCCGAAGAGCGCGACGTGGTCGAGGCAGTAGGCCGTTGTGCTGTCAGCTCAGCTGCCGCGCGCCTCGCGGAAGCTCACCAGTCGCTCGGCGCGCTCGTCCCAGAGCGCGAGCTTGGCGCAGGCGAAGCTCTCTCGCAGCCCGACTCGGTTCACGCGCGCGAGCGCCGGGTGAGCACGCAGCACCTCGGGCAGCCGATAGCCGGGGATGCTCGGCAAGAGATGATGCACGTGGTGGATGCCGATGTGGCAGAGGAGCCAGGCCAGCGGCCGCGGCAGATCGTAGAAGGCGCTGCCGCGCAGCGCCGACTCCGCGAAGCGCCAGCGCTCGGGCTGCTCCCAGCGTACGCCGGCGAACTGGTGATGCACGTAGAAGATCCAGAGCGCGATGGTCGCGAGGCCCAGCCACCAGGGCGCCAGCCACAAGAGCGGCGCCGCACCGAGCGTGGCGAGCGCCAGCGCGAGCAGGCCCAGCAACACCGCGTCGGTCGCGAGGATGCTCCACACGAGCGGAGCGCGCGGCGCAGGCAGCGCCAGCGGCAAACGCTGGCGCAGGCCGAACTGATAGAGGGGTGCCAGGCCGAACAGCACGAGCGGGTGACGAAGCGCTCGATAGCGCGCGCGTGCGAAGCGTCCGCGCGACGCGTACTCGCTGACCGTGAGCGTGTCGATGTCGCCGACGCCGCGCCGGGCGAGGTCACCCGCGCTGGCGTGGTGCCGCAGGTGCGTCTCGCGCCAGTAGCCGTAGGGCGTCAGCACCAGCACACCGAGCGCGCGGCCGACCGCCTCGTTCGCGCGCGACGAGCGGAAGAACGAGCCGTGCGTGCAGTCGTGGAAGATCGCGAACAGGCGCGCCAGGAGGCCGCTGCCGAGCGGTGTCAGCGCGAGCGCCACCCAGGGCGCGGCTGCGCCCGCGCAGAACACCAAGGCGAGCAATCCGCCGAGCCCGAGCAGCGAGACCACGAGCGCTGCGGCACTTCGCAGCGGCTGCGGCCGCGCGTAGGCAGCGAGGATGCGCGGCCAGCGCTCGGCGGCGTCGGCACTCATGACGACGCGATCTCGAGCCCGTGATCGCGCCGCAGCCGCTGCCAGCCGAGGCGGAACCAGGGGGTGTAGACTTCCGGCTGCTGCGCGACGGCGTGATCCACCTCTTCGGCGCTCGCGAAGCGAAGCTCCGCGATCTCGTCGTCGTTCGGCTTCACCGGCGACGAGAGCCGGCCGACGTAGACCGCGCACAGCTCACGCTCCGAGCCGAGCGTGTCGAAGGCGGCGTGGTAGACGAAATGGAAGACACGGCGCAGAGCGACCTCGACGCCGAGCTCTTCGCGCACGCGGCGCTCGGCGGCGGCATCGATCGCCTCGCCCCAGCGCGGGTGGCTGCAGCAGGAGTTCGACCAGAACAGCGGCCAGAGCGGCTTGCTCTCGCTGCGGCGCTGGAGCAGCACGCGCCCGCAGCCGTCGAACAGGTAGACCGAGAAGGCGCGGTGCAAGATGCCGTCGCCGGCGTGGCAGTCGCGACGCGCCGCGGGGCCGAGCACCTCGTCGCGCTCGTTCACGGCGATCAGCAGCTCGTCGTCACGGCTCGAGGCGCCGGCGAGCACGCGCTGCGGCAGCTCGAGCAGTGCCATCGGTGCGAGGAAGAACGCGGCGATCCCGGCCGCCAGCGCCGCCGGCAGCTGCGCCAGCACAGCGCACAGCAGCGGAGACAGCAGCCCGACCATGTGGACGCGGAAGATCGCCTGCCAGCCGGGCCGCTCGGGCTGCAGCACGCGCCACATCCCGTAGACGACGGCGGCGCTCAGCAGCGCGGCCAGGGCCGTTGCGGGCCCGATGCCCGCGCGCGGCCCACCCGGCGAGGCGAGGCCGGCGAGCACGAGCAGCCCCACGACCAGCGGCCAGCAGTAGAGGCTGGCGCGCGCCGGCACCTCGATCTCGCCGTGCGGACCGGGCCGCATGCCGAGCCAGAGCGCCGTGGTGTTCGCGCCGTTCGCGTGATCGTTGGCGAGGTCGCGCATGCCGCCGTGCACGCCGTTGATCAGCAGCGTATGGACGAGGCCACTCGCACCCACCAGCACCGCGAGCGGGCTCACGCCGCCGGCGAGGCTCGCGCCGCACAAAGTGAGACAGAGCCAGCTCGCGCCCTGTGCCCCGTCGGTGAGCGGCGGAACCGGGCAGCGCTTGCCGAAGCCGTCGTAGACGGCCATCCACGCCGCAGCGCCCGCGAGCCAGGCAGAGGCCTCGAGGCCGCCGCCGAGCCACAGCACGAGACCGAACGCGAGCGGCAGCTGCAGCAACGCGAAGGCGAGCGCCTGCGCGCGAGAGATCGTTCCCATGACGAGCGGATCGGCGGCGCGCGCCGGCTGCGTGCGGTCGATCGGCAGATCCACCACGTCGTTGAGCACGCCGCCGTAGAAGTGGAATGCGGTGCCGAGCGCCGCGAGCCCCAGCCAGAAGCCGAGCGGCCGGGAGGGATCGACGCTGGCCGCGCCCAGCAGCGCCCACAAGCTCGTGTAGCCGACGAAGTGGATGCGCGTGAAGCGGTCGAGGGCGCGCAGCCAGCTCACCGCGCCTGCTCCTGCACCGCGGCCAGGTCGAAGCTGGCGCCGAGCTCGGCGAAGGTGGTGGTTGCGGCGCCGAGCAGCTCGGCGCGCTCGGGATCCGAGGGCGGCAGCCAGCCTGCGAGCTTCGCCCGCAGCTGCGCGCTCTCGAAGGGCAGCCGATAGCCCTCGGCGCTCCTGATCGCCGCACGCAGCGCACGCTCCGCGCGGCGCACGCGCCCGCGGCGCTTCTCGCGCTCGGCGCGCAGCCAGAGCTGCACGGGTCGAACCACCGGCCTTTGGAAGACGGTGCGCCGGAGCCTGCGCGCCAGGCCGGCGAGAGCGCGGGTGTGCTCGCTCGGGTCGCCGCGCCCCAGGTCGAGCTGTGCGAGGTGCGCCTCGATCAAGCCGGTGTAGCCCGCCTGCGGCCCGTAGGAGAGCCAGCCCCCGCCCGCGAGCATGCGCTGGCCGGTCTCGAGCACTTCGGCCGCCGGCGGAGCGCCGTGCCGGCGCAGCCAGGCGGAGGCGAGCACGCCCGCTGCCTGGAACGGGCCGATCACGTCCACGCTCTTCGAGGTGCGCGAGAGCTCGAGCGTCTCGCGAGCAGTCGCGATGGCGTCGTCGAGGCGGCCCAGCCGCAGCTCGGCCTCGGCGATGCTGGCGAGCGACCACAGCTGCCGCACCACCGTGCTCTCCTTGCGCGCGCGCGCCAGCACCGCGCGGTACAGCTCGATGCTGCGTTCGATGTCGCCTCTCAGCAACGAGAAGCGCGCAACCATCGAAGCGCCCTCCTCCCACAGATAGTGGTCGCCGACCTGCTCCAGGATCGCGAGGCCGCGCTCGATGCTCTCTATCACGTCGAAGTTGGCGACCGCCAGCTCGAACAGCTGGCCCCGGCAGAGCGCGCCACCCAATACGGAGAGGGCGCCGACTTCCTCGGCCATCTCCGCCGCATACGCCACGTAGCGACGCGCGATTCCGTAACGGTGTGCGATGGCCGCAATGTTCCCGGCCACGGCGTAGGCCTGCGCGAACTCGGCGCTCGGCCCGAGACGGTGTGCCACGTCCAGCGAGCGCAGCAGTACGTAGATCCCTTCGAGTATCTGCCCGCGCGGATAGGCCGATGCGCCGAGGCGAGCGAGCGCGTTCACCGTTTCGGTTGCGATGCGCACCTGCCGTTCGTCCAGCCCCGTGCGGCGCGGCGGCCGCGGGGGGCGAGCGATCATGCGGATGAAACGGGGCAAGATCCCACGCAGCAGCGAGCCGCGTCCCTCGGGCACCACCAACCCGAGTCGGCGCAGTGCGCTCTTCAGCATCGGCACACCACGCGCGTGGTCGCCCAGGTTGGAGAGCGCATCCCCGCATCTTCGCTCCCAGCACGCGCGTTGCAGCTCGTGATCGTCACTCGCTTCGCCACCACGCTTCTCGTCGAGCGCTAGCGCCCGTCCGAAGAAGTGTGCGGCCTCGGAGTTCTCCCAGCGCGCGAAAGCCAGCTCACCCGCGCGCGCCAGGTGCAGGCTCGCGGCGGGAAGCTCCTCGGCATGCTCGTAGTGGTGACCCAGCACGGGGCGGATGCGGTCGAGATCCCCTGCGAAGCGCCGCTCGAGCCAGCGCGCCGTGCCGAGGTGGAACTCGCAGCGCTGCGCAAACGGCAGCAGCTCGTAGGCTGCGTCGCGGATCAGCGCGTGCCGGAAGTCCCAGCCCGGCGTCCCGTCGCTGCGATCGCGCAGCAAGCCGAGCGCGACCATCGCGTCGAGCTGCTCCTGCAGCGCCTCGTGGTCCTGCGCCAGGGGGTGCACCGCGCGCACGCCATCGAGCTCGAAGTGACGGCCGAGCACCGCGGCCACCTTCAAGGTGAGCTGTTGCTGCGGCGTGAGCGCGTCGATGCGCGCGCTCACCACGCCGTTCACCGTCTGGGAGAGCGCGAGACCGTCGAGCCCTGCTTCGGACCCGACCCAACGACACTCCCCAGCCTGGATCGCGAGCCGCCCGCTGTCGCGCAGCGAATACGCCAGCTCCTCGCTGAACAGGGGATGGCCCTCGCTGTGGCGATGGATCAGCTCCGCGACCTCCGCGGGCACGCTGTCGACGTCGAGCTGGCGGCAGACCAGCGCGAGCGTCTCCTCGGGGCCGAGCACGTCGAGGCGCACCACCACGGTGGCGATGTCGTCGAGCAGACGCCGGCAGGGAGCCGGCCTTTCGCTCATCGGGCGCAGGCACACCACCAGCAGCACGCCGGACACCTCGCGCGCAGCCGTCTCGGCCAGCTCCCACGACGCAGAATCCATCCAGTGCCCGTCCTCGAGCACGAGCAGCAGCGGCCCGCGGGCGGCGGCCGCGCGCAAGAGGCCCCGCACCAGGCCGCGCAGCGCCTCGGCACGACCCTGCGGCGTCAGCCGGCGCACGGCTTCCGTCTCGGGGAGTGGCGCCGGCAAGAGCGGATCGAGCAGCGGCAACAGCTCGGCCGAATCGGCGCCGAGCTGCTCGGTCATGTGTGCGGCCAGCGCATCCTGGCCGCGCCCGGCGACGCCCCCGAGCAGGGCGGTCACGATCGGCTTCCAGACCAGCAGCGAGGTTTGCCGCTCGGTCGCGTCCGCCGCGCCGACCAGCGCCCGCACGCTCGTCGGCTGCGCGGCGTCGAGCAGCTGCCGGATCAAGCGGGTCTTGCCGATGCCGGGCTCGCCCTCGACGAAGACGACGCCGCCCTCGCCACGTGTCTCGAGGTCCGAAAGGCGCCGTTCCAGGATCTGGCGCTCGGGTCCGCGCCCGATCATCGAGTCCTGGCCTCGCAGCGCCGGGCCCTCGTCCGACCGCGCGGCGCGGGGCCGGTACACCGGCACCGGCTCGCTGCGCCCCTTCACCGTGGCGGGAGCGAGCGACTCGAACAGGATGCGGCGGCGCCCGGCCGCGCGCGTCGCGCCGTCGCAGAGGATCGGCTCGGCTCGCTGCATCAGCCGCGCCGCAAGGTTCACCGCGCTCCCGATCAGCGCGTACTCGGCGCGCCGCTCGCCGCCGCGCCAGCCCGTGAAGATGCGGTCGCTCGCGATGCCGATGCGCGCGTCGAGGCCCTGCCGCGAAAGGCGCTCGCGGATCTCGAGCGAGGCGAGCGTGGCGCGCACCGCGTCATCTTCGTGCGCATGCAACGCCACGCCGAAGCCGAGCACGACGACGGTGCCCTTGTCGTCCTCCACCACCTGATTGACGCTGCCGCCGAAGCGGTCGGTCGCCTCCTGGAGCGCGGCCAACGCCCGGTGCAAGCGCTCGAGCGCATCCGGGGCGTGAAGCTCGAGACCGCGCAGGTTCACGAACACCACGCTGACGCGCCGGAACTCGGCCAGAAACTCGCGCTGGCCCGCGGCGAGACGCTCCTGCACCGAGTGCGGCACGAAGGCGCCGAGCGCCTCGGCGCTCGGACTCGGCGCAGGGGGAAGCCGCGGAGGAGGCGTGGGCGTCGCCGCTTCGAGGCGCAGCCCGCCGGCGCGCGGCGTGCCGGAGACGGCGGCGCCCGCGAGCTTCCAGGCCTCGGGCGAGAGCAGGCTCTCGCCGGGCCGCGCGTGCGCAAGGGCGGCGCCGAGCTGTTCGAGCGGAGCGCCGCGCACGAGCAGCTCGTAGCGGCCGCCGACGCCACCCACCGCCGCGGCCCATGCCGTGCCGGCCGTGAGCGCCACGCGCAGTCGCAGCTCGGCGCTGCCCTCCACGCGCAGCCCGTCGAGCCGGCGCATCGCTTCGAGCGCGGCGCACGCCGCGCGCCGCACCGGCGCGTCCGGCTCGTCATCGGGCGCCGCCGTGAACAGCGCGAGCGCTGCGTCACCCGGGAACTTCAGCACCTCTCCGCCGGCGTCTTCGATCAGCTCGTCGAGTGGACCGAAGACTGCGTTCAGGATCTCCTGCACGCGCTCGGCGCCGCGCTTGCCCTCCTCGCGCAGCCGTTCGACGAGCGCGGTGAAGCCGGAGATGTCGGCGAAGAGCACGGCCGCCGGAAGCTGCTCGGCGCGCGCGCTCGTGGGCGGCGCTCCTCCGGGAAGGAAGCGCTGCACCACCAGCGGCGGAACGAAGGGGAGCAGCGCGCTTGCATCCGTCACGTCACGGTCTCCGGGGCGACGCCGGCCATGCGCTCGACGGCGCGGCAGTAGCCCTCCATCGAGTGATTCGCGAGCGCGCCGCTCGCGCCGTGGAAGCGCACCGCCTGGCGCCGGCCGACGTGCTTGTAGCCGAGCCAGACCGGCGGCCAGTGCGGCACGAGATCGCGGCGGTTCACGATGCGCCAAGCCTCGATCGGCGCGCGGCGGAAGCGATCCCAGAAGCGCCAGTCGCCAGCGCGGATCGATCCGAAGCTGTAGAGCGAGAGCGGTGCCCCTCGCCCCGACGAGAGATCGAGCGCCAGCAGCGCCGCCACGGCGCCGCCCAGGCTGTGACCGACCACGCGCAGCGGCTGAGCCCCCGCCTGGGCCACGATCTCGCGAACCCGCTTCTGGATCGACGCATAGAGCCGGACGGCGCCGGCGTCGCAGCGCGCCGAGCCCGCCGCAAAGGGCGGCAGGGCGTGCTCTACCTCGGCGTCCGAGATCAGGTCCGGGAGCGAGTCGGTGCCGCGCAGAGCCACCACCAGCTCCGCGCCGCGCCGGGCGACGAAGCCGAAGTCCTCCGGCACCCCGAGACCGGCGCCGGCGTCGAGCTCCCCGAGCAGCTGCCAGCCCGCCGGCAGCTTCGGCGAGCCGCCGTGCTCGAAGCCCCGATAGGCCGAAAGGACGACGCGCGCGAGGGTCGCCGCGATCCGGGGCTCGAAGGCAGGTCGCATGAAAAGCCGCCCTCCCCGCACCCCGCCGCATCATATCAGCGACCGCGCACCTGCGTGCACCCGATTCATGGTATGAAGGTGGACTCCAGCAACCAAAGATCGGAGTAGGCCATGGCATCAGCGGATCTCCCCGGACCCGGCGCCTGGCAGAGGGCGGAGCGCCACCTGCGCATGATCATCACCATGATCGTCGTGTTGGCCGGTGCGGCGGCCGTCTC
>Ga0247727_10001301_pt1 | contig 59875 bp, 54 predicted proteins | sample WisWelCaveWW1625_FD_202498 | JGI IMG/M metagenome (GOLD analysis project Ga0247727, IMG submission 202498) | Biofilm microbial communities from Wishing Well Cave, Virginia, United States - WW16-25 | ecosystem: Environmental > Aquatic > Deep subsurface > Groundwater > Cave microbial mat | place...
CGCCCATTCGGCCACGGCGGCGTCGTCGGTGAGATCGTCGCGGCCGGCGCTGGCTGCCGCCGCATGCGCGGCGGCGATGTCGACGAAGCGGAAGGCCTGGGGGGTCTGGGCGCGCCAAAGGCCGGCCCGGTCGACGGTGGCCTCGATCCGGCCGTCAGGGCCGGCGCGCTTGAGCGTGTCGGCCACCGGGACGGCGGCGATAGCGCCCGGGGTCCCGCTCAGGGCGTCGATCACCCGGTCGATCAGGCCGGGGGGCAGGTAGGGGCGCACGGCGTCGTGGATGACGACGCGGTCGGGGGCATAGGGCGCCAGCGCCTCCAGGCCCCGGGCGACGGAGGCCTGACGCGTCGCCCCGCCAGCAACCGCAGGCAGGAGCTTGTCCGGCCCGCAGCCGGCGACCGCCTCCGCGTAGGCCCCGCCATCTTCGGCGCCGATCACCACCTGCACGAAATCTATGCGCGCGTGGGCGGCGAAAATGTCGAGCGTGCGCGTCAGCACCGACAAACCGCCGAACCTTGCGTACTGCTTCGGCAGGGCTGCCCCGGCCCGCGTGCCGCGCCCGGCGGCAACGATCAGGGCGGCTGTCTTCACGCCGAGCCTCGCAGAGCCATCGAAGGACGCCGCTGGCTTAACGCGCGCGCACTTTTCCGGCAACCGGCGGAAATCCCTGGATTCATATTGTTTCGCGCTTGCGAAGACTGTTTCCGCGCGCTACTGTGCACAAGATGAGAGCATTGAACCAATCTGCCTACGAAATGGGCATAGACACCGGATCGGCCAAACCAATCGCGGGCGTGCGGCCGATCACGGTCGGCTCGCATACCCTGAAGACCAACGTCCTGCTGGCGCCGATGTCGGGCGTCACCGACCTGCCGTTCCGGCGTCTGGCCCACGATCTGGGCGCGGGCCTGGTCGTTTCCGAGATGGTGGCAAGCGAGCATCTGGTGCGAGAGAAGCATCAGGCGCGCCGGCGGGCCGTCGGCGAAAGCCTCTCCCCCTTTGTCATACAACTCGCCGGCTGCGAGGCGCGCTGGATGGCTGAAGGCGCGCGCGTCGCCGAGCAGCTCGGCGCCGACATCATCGACATCAATATGGGCTGCCCGGCGCGCGAAGTCACGGGCAAGCTATCGGGGTCCGCCCTGATGCGCGACCTCGACCACGCCGCGGGGCTGATCACGGCGGTGGTCACGGCAACCCGCGTCCCGGTGACGCTGAAGATGCGGCTCGGCTGGGACGATGCCACGCGCAACGCGCCGGAGCTCGCACGGCGGGCGCAAGCGGAGGGCGTGGCGCTGATCACGGTGCACGCCCGCACGCGTTGCCAGTTCTTCAAGGGCGGGCCCGATTGGAGCTTCGTGCGCCGTGTAACGGAAGCGGTGCGCATTCCCGTGATCGTCAACGGCGATATCGTCGATGCCGCCAGCGCGCACGCCGCGCTCCAGGCCTCGGGCGCGCACGGCGTGATGGTGGGGCGCGGCGCCTATGGCGCGCCGTGGCTGCCGGCACGCATCGCGGCAGGCCTGGCGACGGGAACGGGAATGGACATCGCGCCGCCGCTCGCCCGGCAAGGAGAGATCGCCGTTGCCCACGTGCGCTCCATGCTCGACTATCACGGGCTCAGGCACGGGCTGCGCATGGCGCGCAAGCACATCGGCTGGTACCTGGCCACGGCGCAGCCAACGGCCGCCAACGACGATATCAAGGGCTGGCGCCGTCGACTGTGCACGGAAGAGAACGCGGGCGTCGTGCTGCGGGGACTGGGCGATTTCTATGCCGAACGCATGGAGGTCGCCGCATGAACGCTGAGGCGGGACGCGCCGGCGCCGGCCAACGGCGCCACATCGAGTACGACCTTCTGCTGGCCGCCCTACCGCACCCGATCGTGGTGCTCGGCGACGACGACCGGGTGGTCTACGCCAACGCCGCCGCCGAATCCTTCTTCTCGCTCAGTCAGGGCATGCTCAAGCGCCAGACCCTGCCCGACATCATCGCCTTCGCGAGCCCGCTGGGCGCACTCGTCGGCCAGGTCCGGCGCTCGGGCGCCACCGTCAACGAATACGGCGTCGACGTCGGCCTGCCCCGGAGCGGCGTGCACCGCCTGGTCGACGTTTTCGCCGGCGTCATGCCCGACCAGCCGGGTCTGATCGTCCTGATGCTGCAGCAGCGCTCGATGGCGCAGATGATCGAGCGCCAGCTCACGCACCGCGCCGCCGCCCGCTCGGTATCGGGCATGGCAGCCGTCCTCGCCCACGAGATCAAGAACCCGCTGTCGGGCATCCGCGGCGCCGCCCAGCTGCTCGAGCCCGGCCTCAAGGACGAGGACCGGGTGCTGAGCCAGCTCATCTGCACCGAGACCGATCGCATCCGCAACCTGGTCGACCGCATGGAGGTGTTCGGCGACGAGCGGCCGCTCGGCACCGAGCCGGTCAACATTCATTCGGTGCTCGACCACGTCAAGCGCCTGGCCGAAAGCGGCTTCGCCGAGGGCATCAAGGTGCAGGTCGAGTACGATCCCTCGCTCCCCCCGGTGGCCGGCAACCGCGATAAGCTGATCCAGGCCTTCCTGAATCTGGTCAAGAACGCGGCTGAAGCCATCGAGGAGGGCCGCGAGCAGGGCCGCATCGTGCTGCGCACCGCCTTCCGGCCGGGCATGCGCCTGGCGGTGCCCGGAACCGGCACGCGCGTCAGCCTGCCCCTGATGATCGAGGTCGAGGACACCGGACCCGGCGTGCCCGATGCCCTCAAACCCCATCTCTTCGATCCGTTCGTTACCACCAAGCGCAAGGGTACCGGCCTCGGCCTGGCGCTGGTCGCCAAGTTCATCGGCGACCACGGCGGCGTCATCGAGTGTGAATCGGTCCCCAAGCGAACCGTGTTTCGCGTGCTGCTGCCCCTGCAAGAGAAGCAGCGGCGCGACAAGTAGACAGGCAAGGAAAGACCATGGCCGGCGGAACTATCCTGATCGCGGACGACGACAGCGCCATCCGCACCGTGCTCAACCAGGCCTTCGCGCGCGCCGGCTATGCCCCGCGCGCCACCGGCAACGCCGCCACGCTGTGGCGCTGGGTGGCGCAGGGCGAGGGCGACGTCGTCATCACCGACGTGGTCATGCCCGATGAGAACGCCTTCGATCTGATCCCGCGCATCAAGAAGCTCAGGCCCGATCTCCCCATCATCGTCATGAGCGCGCAGAACACCTTGATGACGGCGCTCACCGCCGCCGAGAAAGGCGCCTTCGAGTACCTGCCCAAGCCCTTCGATCTCAACCAGCTCGTCAGCATCGTCGGCCGCGCGCTGGCCGAGCCCGGCCGGCGCAAAGAGCGCCCGGCCGCCGAGGGCGAGGTCGAGGAGCTGCCGCTGATCGGCCGCTCGGCCGCCATGCAGGAGATCTACCGGGTGCTGGCCCGCCTCACCCGCACCGACCTGACCGTGATGATCACTGGCGAATCCGGCACCGGCAAGGAGCTGGTCGCGCGCGTGCTGCACGACTATGCCAAGCGCCGCAACGGCCCGTTCGTAGCCATCAACATGGCCGCCATCCCGCGCGAGCTGATCGAGAGCGAGCTGTTCGGCCACGAGAAGGGCGCCTTCACGGGCGCGCATGGCCGCACCGAAGGCCGCTTCCAGCAGGCCGAGGGCGGCACGCTCTTCCTCGACGAGATCGGCGACATGCCGATGGAGGCGCAGACCCGGCTGCTGCGCGTGCTGCAGGAGGGCGAGTACACCACGGTCGGCGGCCGCACGCCGATCAAGACCGACGTGCGCATCATCGCCGCCACCCACCGCGAGCTCAAAACGCAGATCCAGCAGGGTCTCTTCCGCGAAGACCTCTTCTATCGCCTCAACGTCGTGCCGCTGCGCATCCCCCCGCTCCGGGAGCGGCTCGAGGACATCGGCGACCTGGTGCGCCACTTCCTGCGCGTCGCTGCCAAGGCCGGCCTTGGCCAAAAAGCCATCGAGACCGGCGCCATCGAGCGTCTCAAGCACTATCATTGGCCGGGCAACGTGCGCGAGCTCGAGAACATGGTCCGGCGGCTGGCAGCGCTGCACCCCGAGGACACGCTGTCGGCCGACATCGTCGAGGCGGAGCTCGCGGAAGCCGTGCCGCCACCCAATGTCGAGAGCGGCAAGTCGCCCAAGGAGCTCTCCGAGATGGTGGAGCGCTACCTCGCCGGCCACTTCGCCGGCTACGGCCGCGACCTGCCGCCTCCGGGCCTCTACGACCGCATCCTGCAGCACGTCGAGCGCCCGCTGCTGATGGCGGCGCTGGCCGCCACCCGCGGCAACCAGATCCGCGCGGCTGCTCTCCTGGGCCTCAACCGCAACACGCTGCGCAAGAAGATCCGCGACCTCGACATACAAGTCTTCCGCACGCCGGCGGCGTGATCGGGTCTCGACGCTTGCGGGAGAGGGTAGATTGGGCTAGGCGAAGCCCGTAACCCAACTTGGTTCTCGCGCGCCAATGTTGGGTTGCGCGCTGGCGCGCTAACCCAACCTACGAAGACTGACGAAATCGCGCGGCGCCTCGCTGTTCGGTGTACCATGCTCGATCACTTGAAGGCCAACAACCGCGCCTGGTCGGACGGCAAGCTTGCCGCTGACGCCGGCTTCTTCAAGCGCCTCGAGCGCCAGCAGGCACCGGAGTATCTCTGGATCGGCTGCGCCGACAGCCGCGTGCCGGCCAACGAGATCGTCGGCCTCGATCCCGGCGAGCTGTTCGTCCACCGCAACGTCGCCAACCTCGCCCCACCCCAGGACGCCAACTATCTCTCCGTCCTGCAGTTCGCCGTCGACGTGATCAAGGTGAAGCACATCCTGGTGGTCGGCCACTACGGCTGCGGCGGAGTTAGTGCAGCAGTCGACGGCCAGCGCCGCGGCCTGGTCGACCATTGGCTGCACCCGATCCGCGAGGTCTACCAGGAGCACCGCCCGCAGCTCGAGGCGATCTCCGATCTGCGCGCCCGCCTCGATCGCCTGTGCGAGCTCAACGTCATGCGCCAGGTGCGCAACGTCGCCGCCGACGTGTTCGTGCAGGACGCCTGGACCCGCGGCCAGGACCTGTCGGTGCACGGCTGGGTGTATTCGCTCTCCAACGGCCTGGTGCGCGACCTCGACGTGACCGTCAGCCGCCCCGCCTGACCCCTCGCCCCGTTCGCGCAGAAGAGCGCGACGCGGAGAGGGGATGCACGCGCTTGCGCTTGCCGGCCCAGCGTCTATTGTGGCGCGCTCCTTCCGCACCCTCGCCCTCACCGGGTCGCCGACGGTCTGGCGGCGCATCGCCAGCCCTGCTCGAGCGGGCCGCGGCGGGATCGATGGCGTCGAAGGCGCGCGGGCTATTCGAAAGCGGGAACGTCTCTCCATGGCGGAAACTTTGGAAATCCAGTTCATGCCGCTGTCGGCGGCGCCGGCAGGCGCTGTCGTCCTGCTCGCCGGCCCTGAGCTGGCGCTGGGGGCCGCCGCGCGCAGCCTCGATGAGCGCTCCAAGGGCGCCCTGACGCGGGCCGCACGCGCGGCCGACTTCACCGGCAAGGCCAAGAGCGCAGTCGAGGTGCTGGCACCTCCGGGGCTCGACAGCAGCCGCGTGGTCCTCGCCGGCATGGGCGCGGCGTCCGAGGAGCTCGACCGCCTTCTGCTCGGCGGCTTCGCTTACGCCCAGGCCAGCGCCCGCAAGGGCGAGGCGGCGACCCTCATCGCCGACCCGGCCGACCCCGGCAAGGTCGCCCCGGAGCAGTTCGCCGCCGACCTGGCGCAAGGCGCGCTGCTGCGCAGCTACGCCTTCAAGAAGTACCGCACCCGCAGGGGCGCGGAGAACGGCGCCGACGAGGAGCCCCGCGACGGCCTCGGCCGCCTCCTCGTCCTGTGCGCCAAGCCCGACGCCGCCGCCAAGGCCTTCGCCGCCCGCAAGGCCGTCGCCGAGGGCGTCTTCCTCGCCCGCGACCTCGTCAACGAACCGGCCAACATGCTGGGGCCCGTCGAGTTCGCCGAGCGCATGCGCGAGCTTGCCCGCGCCGGCGTCGAGGTCGAGGTGTTCGACGAAGAGAAGCTCGCCGCGCTGAAGATGGGCGCGCTCCTGGCCGTCGGGCAGGGCAGCGAGCGCCCCTCGCGCATGGTCGTGATGAAATGGCACGGTACCAAGGCCAAGCAGCCCAAGAGCAATCTGTGCTTCGTCGGCAAGGGCGTGTGCTTCGACACCGGCGGCATCTCCATGAAGCCTGCCGCCGGCATGGAGGACATGAAGGGCGACATGGGCGGGGCGGCTTGCGTTGCCGGGCTGATGCTGGCGCTGGCCACGCGCAAGGCCGCGGTCGACGCCGTCGGTTTGATCGGCCTCACCGAGAACATGCCCTCCGGCAAGGCGCAGCGGCCGGGCGACATCGTCACCTCCATGTCCGGCCAGACCATCGAGGTGCTCAACACCGACGCCGAGGGCCGCCTCGTGCTGGCCGACGTGCTCTGGTACGCGCAGGAGCATTTCAAGCCCGCCATCATCGTCGATCTCGCCACCCTGACCGGGGCGATCATCGTGGCCCTCGGCAAGGAGTACGCCGGCCTCTTCTCCAACAACGAGAAGAAGCTCGCCGACCGGCTGATCGCGGCGGGCGAGGCCACCGGGGAGAAGGTCTGGCGCATGCCGCTGGCGCGCGCCTACGACAAGATGATCGACAGCCGCAATGCCGACATGAAGAATATCGGCGGGCGGCACGGCGGGGCCATCACCGCGGCCCACTTCATCCAGCGCTTCATCAAGGACAAGACGCCCTGGGCGCATATCGACATCGCGGGCACCGCCATGGATTCGGCCCGCAACGAGATCAACCAGAGCTGGGCCTCGGGCTGGGGCGTGCGGCTGCTGGACCGGCTGGTCGCCGACAACTACGAGAAGGGCGAGCGTTAACGATACAGGTAGCTTATCCCCGCGTGACGCTGCTGTGCTATGTTGGTGCTAACCTCCGCCGGCAGTCCGCTAATCGGTGCAGGGCTCCGAGCTCGGCGCATTGAAATAGCTCGTTAAGTCTCTTTAATTTACCATAATATACATTATGCGAACGAGCGGAGCAGGCTCACGCTTCCCGCCGGCCCACGACACTCAGGCCTGCAGCCCGAACCGGCGCCGATAGTCCGTTGGGCTCAGCCTCAGGTGCTTACGGAAGTGATGCCGCAGCGCCCCGGCCGACCCGAACCCCGACGCCGTGGCGATCTCCTCGACGGGGACGGCGGACGATTGCAGCAGGTCGCGCGCCCGCGCGATGCGCGCGCCGGCGAGCCAGGCGCCGGGCGTCATGCCGGTGTTGGCCTTGAAGCGGCGCAGGAAGGTCCTGCGGCTCATACCGGCCGAGCGCGCCAGCGCCGCGATGGTGGTGCCGCGCGCCGGCTCGGCGCGCATGCGGTCGAGCACCTGACCGAGGCGGCCGCCCTCCCGCGCGGCGGGGACGGGCGCCTCGATGAACTGGGCCTGGCCGCCGTCGCGGTGCGAGGGCACCACCAGCCGCCGGGCCACGCTGTTGGCGGCGGCCGCGCCCCAGTCGCGGCGGATCAGATGCAGGCTCAGGTCGATGCCGGCAGCACTGCCCGCGGCCGTGAGGATGTTGCCCTCGTCGACGTAGAGCACGTCGGGCACGACCGCGATGGCGGGAAAGGCCCGTGCCAGCGCCTCCGCATAGCGCCAATGGGTGGTGGCGCGCTTGCCGTCGAGGAGCCCGGTGGCGGCGAGCACGAACACGCCGGAGCAGAACGACAGCAGCCGGCTCCCGCGCTTGTGGGCGCGCCGCAGGACCGCGATCAGCGGCCCGGGCACGGGACAGTCGGCTCCGCGCCAGCCCGGAACGATGATGGTGCCGGCACGTTCCGCCAGAGCGAGGCCACCGTCGGCCGTCACGGCGATGCCGCCGACGGCGCTGAGGGGGCCCGCCTCGATGGCCGCGACCTGGAAGCGGTACCAGTCGGCGCCCATCTCCGGCCGGTCCAGACCGAAGATCTCGACCGCCACCCCGAACTCGAAGGTACACAGCCCGTCATAGGCGAGCGCTACCACGAGCCGGTTGGCGGGCCCTTTGCGCCGGCTGCGCGGCCGCATCGCAGGCTTTGGCATGATCTTGACGCCCCATGGCAATTGCGCCACTTGTCGCCTGCGGCCGAACCGGCGTCAAATGCCATCCACGTAAAGCCCGCCCACCCGACCATGGAGGAGAGCGACCCATGCCGACCCCCGTCACCGCCATCCCCCCGGCCCCACCGTCCGAGGCTGCCGCACACTTCGCCCGCAAGCTCACGCTCGAGACCGACTGCTGGGACGTGCACGAATCCATGAAGGGTGGCGCGCCCGACTTCGTGCTGCTCGACGTGCGTGGGCGGGCAGCCTACGCCAAGGCCCACGTGCCCGGCGCCATGAGCCTGCCGCACGCCGACATCACGCCCGAGCGCATGATGGCCTGGCCGCACGACACCCTCTTCGTCGTCTACTGCGCCGGCCCCCACTGCAACGGCGCCGACCGCGCCGCGCTCAGGCTCGCCAAGCTCGGCCGGCCCGTGAAGCTGATGCTGGGCGGGATGACCGGCTGGGCCGATGAGGGCTTCACCTTTGGGCGCGGCGAGAGCGCGGTCGTGGCCTAGACCGCCGCTAGTCGTCTGCCCCCCGGGCGCCTCGCAGCACCTTGAGCCGCGAGCGCCGGCGCTTCTCCTCGGCGCGGCGCGCCTTGGAGGCCCGTGGCGGACGGGTCGCCCGCCGCGGCTTCACCGGCACGGCGGCCTGGCGCACGAGCCCGATGAGCCGCTCGCGCGCGTCCTCGCGGTTGCGCGCCTGGCTGCGGAAGCGGTTGGCGGTGATGACGAGCACGCCCTCCGCCGTCAGCCGCCGGCCCGCGAGCCGCACCAGCCGCTCGCGCACCGGCTCCGGCAGCGAGCGCGAGGCGGCGACGTCGAACCGCAGCTGCACCGCCGTCGACACCTTGTTGACGTTCTGCCCGCCCGGACCCGAGGCGCGCACGAACGTCTCCTCGAGCTCGGCGGGATCGATCGCGATCGTGTGCGTGACCTGCAGCATGGGCGTCCCAGTCTACCCGTTTCGTGCTATCAGACCGGCCTCATCACGAACAGGTGGAAGCAGCCATGACCACCCCGGCCGCCAAGTCACTCGACGCTCTCATCGCCGTCATGGCGGCGCTGCGCACGCCCGGCAGCGGCTGCCCGTGGGACCTGGCGCAGACCTTCAAGACCATCGCCCCCTACACCATCGAAGAGGCCTACGAGGTCGCCGACGCCATCGAGACGGGCGACATGGCCGCCCTGAAGGACGAGCTCGGCGATCTCCTGCTGCAGGTCGTCTACCACGCGCGCATGGCCGAGGAGGAGGGCGCGTTTGCTTTCGCCGACGTGGCCGACGCCATCGCGGCCAAGATGGTCCGCCGCCACCCGCACGTGTTCGGCAGCGCGGCCGAGCGCGCCGCCGGTGCCGCGCCCGGCTTCTGGGAGCGCATCAAGGCGGGGGAGAAGCCAGACAAGGCATCGGGCGTGCTCGACGAAGTCCCCGCCGCCCTTCCCGGCCTCACCCGGGCCGTCAAGTTGCAGGACAAAGCCGCCAAGGTCGGCTTCGACGGGCCCTCGCTGGCGCCGGTGCTCGACAAGCTCGAGGAGGAGCTGGCCGAGCTCAAGCAGGCGCTCGCCGCCGGCGCGGCTGCGCGCGACAACGCCGAGATCGCCGAGGAGTTCGGCGACGTGCTTTTCGTCCTCGCCAACGTCGCCCGCCACCTGAAGATCGACCCCGAGGCGTCGCTGCGCGCGGTCAACCAGAAGTTCATCCGCCGCTTCCGCCGCATCGAGGAGCGCCTGGCGGTGCAGGGCCGCACGCCGGCCCAGTCCACCCTCGCCGAGATGGACCGGCTGTGGGACGCGGCCAAGGCCGAGGAGCGCGGCGCGTAGTTCCCCTCTCCCCATCATGCCTAAGGTGTGTCTTCGACACGACGAAGGTGATGGGGAGAGGGAGAAGCAGCTGATCCAACAAGCTTTGCGCAGCGTACCCGCCAGATTAGAGTTGTTGCGCATAGGCAAACGGGGGAGGTCACCATGCCAGAGATCGAGATCATCGGCGCAGCGCAGAGCAACTACGTCTGGGCGGTACGCATCGCCGCCACCGAGAAGGGCGTGTCCTACAAGTTCACGCCCTTGCGCCCGGACTCGCCCGAGGTCGGCGCCATCCATCCGTTCAACAAGATCCCGGTCATGCGCCACGGCGACTTCGAGCTGTTCGAGTCGAAGGCCATCTGCTCCTACATCGACCGCGCCTTTCCAGGCCCGGCGCTGATGCCGGCCGAAACCAAGGCCTACGCGCTGGCCGAGCAGTGGATCTCGAGCGTCAACACCACCATCGATATCACCTGCGTGCGCCAGTACATCGTCAGCTACGTCTTCCCCGGCACGCCCGACGGCGGCCCGAACCGAGCCAGGATCGATGCCGCGCTGCCGGCCATGGAAAAGCAGCTGGGCGTGCTCGACCAGGCGGTCGCCAAGACGGGCCATCTCGTCGGCGATGGTCTGACGCTCGCCGACATCAACCTGTTCCCGATCGCCTTCTACCTACAACGCTTCCCCGAGAGCAAAATGATGATGCAGGGCCACAAGCACCTTAGCGGCTTCGTCGAACGCATGGCCGCGCGCCCGAGCGTGCAGGCGACCATGCCGCCGCCCCCTCCGAAGAAGGCGTAGTTGGGTTAGCGCGGGCAGCGCGCCCGATGTGATGTCTAAACGTCGATCCGCGCGTAACCCAACATCCGCCCGGTGTGCATCGGCGCGCGCTGCATTCCCGGAAGCCGAGGCCTTGGGCCGAGGCTATCTGGGACCTTCCCCCTTACGATCGATCCGCCACGGCACACCCAAATCGCGGCAAGACCCCGGCTCTCTTGCGCCCCGATCGGGGCGCTCCGGCCGGGGACGCAGGCGGCGTGGGCGGCGTGCCGTTCCAACTCCGTGAGCCCCCGGACGCGCTGTGAGGAACGCACGGGACCCATGCACCGCGCGGTCGATTCACCCCTTCGCCACCAGGCCGGCACGCTTGAGCTGGCCATCGAGCTTGCCGCGGATGCCGGGATCGATGCGGAAGCGCGCCGTCACGGCGCCGTCCTCTGCGCTCTCCTGCTCGAGCACCTCGGCATTGTCGTGCAGCCAGCTCAAGAGCCGGCCCTCGCGCGCCGGGATCTCCAGCGTCAGCACCTCGTCCTTGGCGCCGAAGCGCACGTCGACCGCCTCCAGCAGCGCCGCCACGCCCTCGCCGGTCAGCGCCGAGATCAACACCGGCGGACGGTCGCTGCGTTGCGTGGCGCGCTCGATGTCGCCGCGCTGCGCCGGGCTCAGCCGATCGGCCTTGTTCCATACCTCGAGCAGGGCGGCGTCGGCGGCCCCCGCATCGATGCCGAGGTCCGCCAGCACGGCCTCCACGTCGCGCCGCTGCGCCTCGGTCTCGGCATGCGCGATGTCGCGCACGTGCAGGATGAGGTCGGCCTCCACCACCTCCTCGAGCGTGGCGCGGAAGGCCGCCACCAGCGTCGTCGGCAGGTCGGAGATGAAGCCCACAGTGTCGGACAGGATGATGCGCCGGCCGCTCGCCAGCTTCACCTCGCGCATGGTCGGATCGAGGGTGGCGAATACCTGGTCGCGCGCCACCACGCCCGAGCCCGTCAGCCGGTTGAACAGCGTCGATTTGCCGGCGTTGGTGTAGCCGACGATCGCCACCACCGGGAACGGCACGCGCTTCCTGCCGGCCCGGTGCAGCGCGCGCGTCCGTGTCACGCCCGCCAGATCCCTGCGGATGCCAACGATGCGCTCCTCGATCAGGCGCCGGTCGGTCTCGATCTGCGCCTCGCCGGGGCCGCCGAGGAAGCCAAAGCCCCCGCGCTGGCGTTCAAGGTGCGTCCAGCTGCGCACGAGCCGGCTGCGCTGGTAGCTCAGGTGCGCCAGCTCCACCTGCAGCCGGCCCTCGCGCGTCAGCGCGCGCTCGCCGAAGATCTCGAGGATCAGCCCGGTGCGGTCGAGCACCTTGCAGTCCCACGCCTTCTCGAGGTTGCGCTGCTGGATCGGGCTGACGGGGTGGTCGACGACGGCAAGGCCGGCCTCGCAGGCACCGATCAGCGCCTTGATCTCTTCGACCTTGCCCGAGCCGAACAGCGTCGAGGGACGCAGCGCCGCCAGCGGCACGATCTCGCTCGCCCGGACGTCGAGATCGATGGCGCGGGCGAGCCCCACCGCCTCCTCGAGACGGTCCGTGACGGTGCGCTCAACGGGCGGCGGCGCCGCCGGGGCGGTACCGTTTTTCGCGGCGCGCGCCCGGCGCCCCTCGCGCCGCACGGGCACCAGCACGATCGCGCGCGTTACCTGCCGCCGCCGCTCGATGGGGGCGCGGCGCCGGCGCGAAGCACGAGACTGCGGCGGTCGCTCGGAGATGAAGTGTCCCTACTGGCTCTCGGCGGGCTCGGCATCCATCAAATGCACCGGCTGTCCGGGCATGATGGTCGATATCGCGTGCTTGTAGACGAGCTGGGAATGTCCATCGCGTCTCAGCAGCACGCAGAAGTTATCGAACCAAGTGACAATCCCCTGCAGCTTCACGCCGTTGATCAGAAAGATGGTGAGCGGCGTCTTGTTCTTGCGCACGTAGTTCAGGAACGTGTCCTGAAGACTTTGGGCTCGTTCGGCCATTGTTATAGTCCATGGTTATTGTGTGGGCGACCGCAGCACAGGCCCCCACCCCGCAATACGATAAAATCAGATTATATAGCATTGACACAAGCAGATTCGCTGTTCGCGCACGGGCAACCCGCCGGGTGGCAAATCAGTGGTCGGCGATTTCGGCCAGCGAATGAAATTCCGCTCGCAGCCGCAGCGTCAGCAGCCCCGGCGCGCCGTTGCCGATCGGCTGGCCGTCGATGCTCACCACCGGCATCAGGATATTGGTGGCCGAAGTGACGAACGCTTCGCGGGCGGCCTTGGCTTCCATTACGGTGAACGGTCGCTCGACGAGTTCGACATTCTCGCGCCGCAACAGATCGATCAGCGTCGTGCGCGTCACGCCCCGCAGAATGGCGTTGTCGATCTGGCGCGTGACGAGCCGGCCCTCCTTGTCGACGATCCAGGCGTTCGAGGAGGCGCCCTCCGTGACAAAGCCCGCGTCGTCGAACAGCCAGGCCTCCTTGGCGCCCTCGGCCTTGGCGGCCTCCTTGGCGAGCGTCGCCGGCAGCAGCATCACCGACTTGATGTCGCAGCGCCCCCAGCGGATGTCCGGCACGGTCTTGACCGCGATGCCGGTCGTGGCTGCGATCTCGGCGCGGGCAGACGACGTGCGGCGGGCGAGGCACACCACGGTCGGCGGCACGTCGGCGCCGGGAAAGAGGAAGTCGCGCGGGCCCGCGCCGCGCGACACCTGCAGATAGACGAGGCCGTCGCGCACGCGGTTGACGCGGATGGTCTCGCGCAGCACCCGCAGCCACGCCGCCTGGCTCATCGGCTGCGGCATGCGCAGCTCATCGAGCGAACGCGCCAGCCGCTGCATGTGCCGGGTTGCATCGACGAGCCGGCCGCCCCTGACCTCGCACACCTCGTAGACCGCATCGGCGAACTGGAAGCCGCGGTCCTCCGCGTGCACCGCGGCCTCGGCATACGGCAGATAGCGGCCGTTGACGTAGACGACGCGCGTCATTGCCGCTGGCTCCCCCTGAGTCCTGCTCGACCACGCGTGCCCATCAGGGCTGGCGCGCCTCGCTGCCGCGCTCCTGCGAGCTCACCCCCAGCGCGCGCAGCTTGCGGTGCAGCGCCGAGCGCTCCATGCCGACGAACTCGGCCGTACGCGAGATGTTGCCGCCGAAGCGGTTGATCTGCGCCAGCAGATACTCGCGCTCGAAGATCTCGCGCGCCTCGCGCAGGGGCAGCGACATCAGGTGCTCGGCGCCGCCGTTGACGGGCAGCGGCACGTTGGAGCCGATCTCCTCGGGCAGCATGTTGGCGGTGATGATGGCGTCGGGCTCGCCGCCCGACAGGATCATCAGCCGCTCGATGTTGTTCCTCAGCTCGCGCACGTTGCCCGGCCAATCGTGCGCCTGCAGCACCGCCACCGCGTCCTCGCCGATGCGCCGCGGCGCCAGTCCCGAGGACTGCGCCACCTGTCCCACAAAGTATAGCACCAGCAGGGGAATATCGTCGCGCCGCTCGGCCAGGCCCGGTACCCGCAGGGGCACCACGTTGAGCCGGTGATAGAGATCCTCGCGGAAGCGGCCCTCCTGCATCTCGCGCTCCAGGTCGCGGCTGGTCGAGGAGATAATGCGCACGTCGACCGCCACCTTCGGGCCGCCGCCCACACGCTGGAACTTCTGCTCCACCAGCACGCGCAGCACCTTGCCCTGCGTCTCGAGCGGCATGTCGGCCACCTCGTCGATATAGAGCGTGCCGCCGTGCGACTCTTCCAGCGCGCCCACCTTGCGCGGGCCGGTGTGGTCCTCGGTGCCGAACAGCTCTTCCTCGACGCGGTCGGGCGCCATCGCCGCGGCGTTGAGCACGACGAAGGATCCATCCTTGCGCTGCGAGCCCGCATGCATGACGCGTGCAACGAGCTCCTTGCCCGAGCCGGCCGCGCCGCGGATCAGCACGCGGCTGTTGGTCGGCGCCACGCGCTCGATCGAGGAGCGCAGCTGGTTCATGGCCGTCGACTTGCCGATCATCTCGAAGCTGACGACGGAGCGCTCCTTGAGCTCGCGCACCTGGCGGTGCAGCTTGGAGGCCTCGAGCGCGCGCAGCGTGACCAGGATCAGCCGGTCGGCCTTGAACGGCTTCTCGATGTAGTCGTAGGCGCCGCGCTTGATGGCAGTCACCGCCGTCTCGATGTTGCCGTGGCCGGAGATGATCACCACCGGTAGGTCGGGGTGCGCCCTCTTGATGATGTTGAGCACTTCCAGGCCGTCGAGGCGGCTGCCCTGCAGCCAGATGTCGAGGATGACGAGCTGCGGCCGGCGCTCCTCCACCGCCTTGAGCGCCTCGTCGGAATCGCGGGCGAGCCGTGTGCGGTGCCCGTCATCCTGCAGGATGCCGGCAACCATCTCGCGGATGTCGGCCTCGTCGTCGACGATCAGGATGTCAGATGCCATCTGTCGCTCCTTGGCTCGTTGGCGGTCACGCGCCGCTGCCGGCGGCAGCGGGCGCGGCTGGTTGCGGGCTGGTGCGGGCGGCCCCGGTGCCGGCCGGCAGGGTGATGCGGATGAGGGCGCCGTGCGTGCGCCCCGGTGCCGGGGGCGCATCCTCCAGTGACAGCGTGCCGCAGTGCTGTTCGACGCTCTTTTGCACGATGGCGAGGCCGAGCCCAGTGCCCTTGTGGCCCTTGGTGGTGACGTAGGGCTCGAGCAGGCGCGTGCGGTTGTGCTTGGGCAGGCCCGGCCCGTTGTCGATCACCTCGATCTCGACGCGGTTGGCATTGCGGCGCGCCACCGTCTCGATGCGGGGCCGCCAGCCAGGCTCCTTGTCGGGGCTCTCGGCATAGGCCAGCAGCGCCTCCTCGGCATTCTTGACGAGGTTGATGATGGCCTGCGAGATCAGCCGCCGATCGCAGGAGACGATGATCGGCTCGTTGCCGAGCCGCTTGTCGTAGGCGATGCCCCGATCGCTCGCCATCTGCCGGTCGAGCACGGAGGCGCGCACCACGTCGCGGATGTCGTGGTCCTCCATCTGCGGCTTGGGCATGCGCGCGAACGCCGAGAACTCGTCGACCATACGCGTCACGTCGCCGACCTGGCGGATGATGGTGTCCGTGCACAGCTCGAACACCTCGCGGTCCTCGGTGATGAACTTGCCGTACTTGCGGCGGATGCGCTCGGCCGAAAGTTGTATCGGCGTGAGCGGGTTCTTGATCTCGTGCGCGATGCGGCGCGCCACGTCGGCCCAGGCCGAGGTGCGCTGCGCCGAGACGAGCTCGGTCACGTCGTCGAAGGTGATGACCGAGCCATAGTCCTCGCCGCCCTGCTCTTCGTGCGTGACGCGCACGGAGAAGCTGCGCTCCTCGCCCGCGATGTTGAGCGTGACCTGGTCCTGCGGGCGGCTGCCGTGCGCCTCGGCCTTGAGCATGGCGGCGAACTCGGGGATGGCCTCGGCAAGCTCGCGCCCGACCAGGCTCGCCCCGTCGCGGCCGAGCAGCTTCTCGGCCGAGCGGTTGGCGAGCGTGATGCGCCCATGGCGATCGAGCCCGAGCACGCCGGCCGACACGCCCGACAGCACCGCCTCCATGAAGCGGCGCCGCTCAGTGAGCTGGCTGTTGGCGGCGACCAGCTCGCTCCTTTGATGCTGCAGCTGCTGGGTCATGTGATTGAAATTCATCGACAGGCGGCGCAGGTCGCCCTCCCCGCGCCGCAGCGGCAGCTCGACCTGCAGGTTGCCGCGCGCCACCTGCTGGGCGGCGCTGATGAGCCGCCGGATGGGCGCCACCAGGCGGCCGGCAAACCACAACCCGACCCAGATAGCGGCCAGCAGCGCGGTGAGCGAAATCATGAAGTACATGAGAGCGTGCGCGAGCTTCAGCCCACCGCGCACCTGGCGCAGCTGCTGGTACTCGGCAACGCCCGCTTCCGTGCTGCGCAACTGGCGCACCACCGTCGGGTTGACGCCGCGCGCCACGTAGAGATAGGCGTCCGCGTAGTTGTGCAGCTTGGTGATGGCGGCCACCCGGAAGCTGTTGACCGGCATCAGCAGCGGCACCTGCCCGTTCTCGGCGGCATGCAACAGATGCCCGGGCGGCGGGATATAGGGGATCTTCTCGTCCTCGAGCGCGGCCACCTTGACCCCGCCCTTGGCGTCGACCACGTAGGCCACGGGCAGGTCGCGCAGGCCGGCCTGGGCGAACACCAGCTCGCGGAACTTGCGCTCGTCGCCGACCACGCTCGAGGCCGCATCGTCGAGGTCCTTGCCCATGTTGACGATGTCGGTGCGGATCACCTGGCCGTGCTCCTCGAGGTAGGCGTGCGCCACCTCGAGCGAGTTCATGACAATCGACGTGGTCTGCCGGTTGAACCAGTTGTCGAGCGAGCGCGAGAAGGTGGTGGTGGCGGCGAGCGCCAGCAGCAGCGCGGGCAGCGCCGTGAGGATGCTGAACAGCGCCACGACGCGCGCATGCAGGCGCGCGCCGGCCACTTTGCGCTTCCAGGCGCGCCACAGCCCGACCGCCTGCACGGCGATGGCCGCCACCATGGCAATCATCAGCAGCAGGTTGGTGAAGAGCACGCCGAGCACCACCTCGTTGCGCGGCACGATCGGCGTCAGCCCCGTCAGGATCAGGTAGGTGGCAAGCGCCGACACCAGCGAGAGGCTGACGACGATGAGCCCGCCCCAGAAGGCGCGGCTGCCGGTGCCGGGCAGGGCGGGCGCATTCTCCTCCAGCAGCGGGTCGAGCGGGCTTTGCGTATCGGCCGCCAGGCGCCGCACGCGCGCGGCAAGATCGTTGAGCCCGGCGCGCAGCCAGCCCCACGCATGTCGCAACGCCGCAAGAGCGCGGCTCGCCAGTGTCGCCAAGATATCCACTATGGTGTCGATGCGCACGGTGTGAGCTGGTTTCTGCAGCAAAGCGACCACACTGATCACGGGCACTGTGGCATTTTCGCGACAATGGCTTAGCCATTTGCGGCGGAAGCGTCAAGCCAAGTATGGCGCGGAAGTCTCAGTCGTCTGCGCCCACGCGTGCGGGCCAACTTTCCGCCACCATGCTGTGGAACGCCGTCCATCAGCTTAATCACGTGCTGCCAAGGCTGTAGGGCCCACTGCTGCGGCGCACAAAGCGAGCTCGCGTCGGGGGACGAGATGCGCATCCTGAGCCGCTATGTTTTCCGGCAGACCGCCGGCGCGCTTGTACTCATCCTCCTTTCCCTCACGGGCGTGGTCTGGATCGCCGTGGCGCTGCGCCAGCTCGAGCTCATGACCACGCAGGGCCAGGATGCGTTTCGCTTTCTGCTCATGACCACGCTGGCCATCCCGGCCATGATGGCGCTGATCGCGCCGGTCGCCCTGCTCATTGCCGCCATCCATGTTCTCAATCGCCTCAACAGCGACAGCGAGTTGATCGTCATGACAGCTGGCGGCATGCCGGCCTGGTCGCTGCTCAAGCCGTTGGGTCTGTTGGCACTTCTGGTCGCGCTCGGCATGGCGGTGGTCAACCACGCGGCCGGACCGTGGGCTCAGCGCACGCTCAAGGAGCTGGCCGTGCAGGTGCGCACCGACCTGATGGCCCAGGTGATCCAGCCCTGGCGCTTCACCTCGCCGGAAGCCAAGCTCACCGTGCACATCCGCGACCGGTCGCCCGACGGCGAGCTGCTGGGACTGATGATGCACGATGCCCGGGACCCCAAGCAGATCGTCACCTATCTGGCCGAGCGCGGCCTCATCATCAAGCAGACCGGCGTGGCCTATCTGCGCATGGACAAGGGGCACATCGTGCGCCGGGTGGAGAACGAAGCCGCGCCCCAGATCATCGCCTTCGACCGCTATGTCGTCGATCTGCAGCAGCTCGAGCAGCGCGCGGACCAATCGCAATTTCTGAAGCCACGCGAGCGCTTCACCTACGAGCTGCTGCGGCCCGATCCCGCCGACCCGATCTTCAAGTCCAACCCCGGCGGCTTCGTCTCCGAGCTGCACGACCGCTTCGCCACCCCCTTCTACGCCTTCAGCTTCGTCCTCATCGTCCTGGCGTTCATGGGCCAGGCGCAGACCACGCGCCAGAGCCGGATGCAGGCCCTGGTGGGGGCATTCTGCGTCGCCGTCCTGTGCCGCATCCTCGGCATCGCCGCCGCCAATTCCGTTGTCATCCGCCCGTCCGCCGCCTACTTGCTCTATCTTGTCCCCGCCGTTGCGGGTCTGCTCGCCGCTTTCGCCATCTACTGGCATCTCTATCCACGGCCGCCGGCGCGCTCCGCCCGTGCCTTGGCTGCCTTGCGCGAGCGCGCGGCCCAGGACCTCGCCGCGCTCTGGGGCCGCCTCGTGCCCATGCGCGCCGCGCGCCGGCTCGGAGGCTGACCCGCGTGTTCCTGCGCCCACGCACCCTGCGCCGCTACGTCGCCAAGCGCTTCCTGCTGGCGATCGGCGGCGCTTTCACCGTCTGCGCCGTCCTGATCTTCATGATCGACATGATCGAGCTATTGCGGCTCTCGCGGCGGGCGACGGACTTGTCGATGCGGTCGCTGCTGTGGATTGCCCTGCTGCGGCTGCCGGCCTTCTCCGAAATCCTGCTGTCGTTTGCGGTGCTGGTGGGCAGCATCGGCGCCTTGCTCAGCCTCAACCGCCGTTCCGAGATCACGGTCATGCGCGCGGGCGGCATGTCGGTGTGGCAGTTCCTGCGCCCCGGCCTGTTCGTGGCCCTACTGCTCGGGATTGCGGCCGTGACCCTCTTCAATCCGCTCGCCGCCACCGCCCGGTCGGAAGCCGAGCGCCTGGTGGCCGAAGCCTTCGGCAAGGAAGCGAGCCTGCTTGCCACCTCGGGCGAGGGATCGTGGCTGCGCCAGGACGGCGCCGACGGCCAGTCGGTGATGACCGCCCGCGCCACCGCGGACCAGGGTTTGTCGCTTGCCGGCGTAACCGTCTTTCAGTTCGACCAGCAGGGCCGCTTTGCCGAGCGCATCGACGCCGACAAAGCCACTCTGGGCGACGGCTACTGGGAGTTGCAAACCGCCCTTGTTTCCCGTCCCGGCCGCGAGCCCGAGTCATTCCAGACTTTTACGGTAAGCACTTACCTGACGAGGGAGCGCGTCGGCGAGGCCTTGGGGTCGGAGATCGCGGTCTCCCTCTGGCAGCTGCCAGATCTGATAGAAGTAGCTGAAAAAGCTGGTCTTTCTGCTGCTCGCTACAAGATGCAATACATGCTTTTGATGGCCCGTCCGGCGCTGCTCGTGGCCATGGTTATTTTGGCTGCCACTGTGTCCTTGCGGTCATTCCGCTCGGGTGGGATACAGACTATGGTTTTGACGGGAATGGTCGGGGGGATCGGGTTTTTCCTGCTGACGGAAGTCTCGCGCCAGGTCGGCGTCGCCGGCCTGATGTCGGCGACGACCGCAGTCTGGATGCCGATTGGTGTTGCGTTGCTCGTTTCCGTGTCGGTGTTGCTACACCAGGAGGACGGCTGAGTGATGCGTCGAGCGCCGATACCGCACAGATCGTGCGGCATTGCGCCGGTTGGTAGCCGTCGTCACGGATGGCTGTCGGCTGTGCGTGCGCTCGCTTTGCTGGTCTCGGCACTCCTGCTCGCCAGCCTGACGCTCTCCCCCTCATCCGCCCAGGACCCGAGCCTCCTCACCCAGCCGCCGGGCAAAGCCACGGCCTTCCCCAAGAAGGCGGGCGGTTTCCTCGGTCCGCGGCCGACCATCGACAACGCGGCGCCGCTCTACCTGCAGGCCGATCAGCTCCTCTACGACACGCGCAACAACCGCGTCGTGGCCCAGGGCAACGTCGAGATCTACTACAACAACTACATCCTCACCGCCGACCAGGTGGTCTACGACCAGAACGTCAACAAGCTGATCGCCCAGGGCAACGCCCAGCTCAAAGACCCCAACGGCAGCATCACGCGGGCCGATCGCTTCGAGGCGCTCGACGACTTCCGCGACGCCTTCATCCAGTCGCTCAGCGTCGTCGCCCAGGACGACACGCGCATCGCCGCCGACCGCGCCAGCCGCCGCGAAGGCAACGTCACCGAGTACGAGCGCGGCAAGTTCACGCCCTGCAAAAACGACCCCGGCATGCCGCCGCTGTGGTGCATCGGCGCTGCCCGCATCATCCATGACCAGCGCACCGCCACGCTCACCTACCAGGACGCGCAGTTCGAGCTGTTCGGCGTGCCGGTCATCTACCTGCCCTACTTCCAGCATCCCGACCCGTCGGTGAAGCGACGCTCCGGATTCCTGACGCCGACCTTCACCAACTCGACCACGTTGGGCTTCGGCTACGAGATGCCTTACTTCTTCGCGCTGGCGCCCAACTACGACTTCACGTTCAACCCGCGCTACTGGTCCAAACATGGCACGATGTGGCAGGGCGAATGGCGCCACCGCCTCAACAGCGGCCAGTACAATGTCAAGTTCGCGGCCATCGACGAGTCTGAGGCGGACGTGCGGCGCGCCAACACCACCCGCGATTGGGGCGGATCAATCGAGACGAAGGGCCAGTTCTCGCTTTCGTCCTGGTGGCGCTATGGCTGGGACATCACGGTCGAGAGCGACGACGCCTTCCGCCGCTTTTACAAGTACGATTCCGTTATCCAGACCGACCGCGTCAACACCGTCTACCTGCAGGGCATGAGCGACCGCAACTACTTCGGCGCCAAGCTTTACCACCTCGGCGGCCTGCTGCTGACCGATACCTCGTACTCGAACGCGTTGGTCCATCCCGTCGTCGACTACAACTACATCGCCGGCACCCCTGTCCTCGGCGGCGAGCTGAGCTTCACCGGCCACGCCCGCAACATGACGCGCAACAACGGCACCGACACCACGCACGCGGTCGCCGAGGCGAGCTGGCGGCGCAAGCTGATCGATCCCATCGGCCAGGTGTGGACGCCGTTCGGCAACGTCCGTGGCGACGTCTACAGCTACTCCGACGCCAAGGACCCCGACACCCTGCTGCCGATCTCCAACGACACCGTGGTGCGCGGCATCGCCGCGACCGGCGTCCTCTACACCTACCCCTTCGTCGCGCACACGGCCAACGCGTCGCACGTGCTTGCCCCGACCGCGCAGATCATCGTGCGCCAGAACAAGATCGATCAGCGCCGCCTGCCCGACGAGGATGCCAAGAGCTTGATCTACGACGACACGCTGCTGTTTGATATCGACAAGTTCTCGGGCTACGACCGCTTGGAGACCGGCACGCGCGCCAACGTGGGCATGCAGTACACGTTCCAGACCAACAACGGCCTCTACGCCCGCGCCGTGTTCGGCCAGAGCTACCACCTGGGCGGCGAGAACCCCTATGTCGACCCGGGCCTGGACCCCACCGGCAAGTTCAACTACTCGCCCTTGAGCGGCCTGGAGACCAACCGCTCCGACTATGTGGCGGGCCTCTACCTCGTGCCCTTCACCGGCGTCAGCCTGGTGGCGCAGGGCCGCTTCGACGAGCGCGATTGGACGCTGCGCCGCCAGGACACCATCCTGCAGGCCGGCTATGGCCCCGTCACCGGCACGGTCGCCTACTCCTACTCGCACTTCGATCCGCTGCTTTCCGCGCTTGATACCCAGCAGGACGTGATTACCAGCCTCGGGCTGCGGCTCACCAATCATTGGACGCTGTCTGGCACCCTCCGCTACGACATCGATGCCAAGATGCGCATCCAGGACGTGGTGAGCCTCGCCTACGCCGACGAGTGCTTCGTGCTGACGGCGTCCTACATCGAGACCTTCGTCGACAACCCGCTGCTCGAGCTCAAGCCCGACCGCACGCTGATGCTGCGCTTCGAGCTCAAGCACATCGGCCAGTTCAACTACAAGACCGACCAGCTCAACCACGTGTTCGGCGACCAGAAGGGAAGCCCGATCCAATGAGCGCTGGTTGACCGAGGCTCGGGCCCCGCGCGCTCCGGCCATCCAACCCTGCGAACGCGCGCCCCTTGCTGCCTTGCCAGCGCCATGGTTGTCTTGTGGATAACGAACATCGCCGGTGAGCGCCCGGCGGTAGGATTGGTTGTGCCGAATCGCGCCTCTCCAACCCGGCCTGCGCACCATGGATAAGCATGCTGTTTGCCGCCCGCCCGCCCTGGCAGCGGCGGCGGCCGTCCTGGCTCTCGCCCTCGCCGCCACCGTCGCCCTGGCGCCGGGCCCGCTCGCGGCCCAAGCCTCCAAAGACCGCCAGGCAGCGGCCGCCGCCAAGACCACCGCGCCAGGCAGCCAGGCCGCCCGCGGCGCGCAGGCCATCGTCGTCCTCGTCAACGACGAGCCCGTCACCGCCTACGAGGTCGACCAGCGCGCGGCGTTCCTGGCGCTGAACGCGGGCAGCAGCGCCGGCGGCGCCGACTTCAAGGCCAGGGCCGAGGCGCGCTGGGCACAGATCGTCAAGGACCCCAAGACCAACGAGCGCCTGCAGCAGTACTTGCGCGACAAGGGCGTCAAGAGCCAGCAGGAGGCGCAGTCGCCGCAAGGGCAGGCGCTGCAGGCGCAGTTCGCCAAGGGCCTGCAGAAGGACATGATCGAGCAGCTGCGCCGCGAGTCGCGCGCGAGCGCGCTGCCGCAGTTCCGCAAGGCCGCGCAGGAGGAGCTGATCGATGAGCGCCTCAAGCTGCAGGAGGCCAAGCGCGGCGGCATCGAGATCGGCGACGAGGATGCCACGCGCATGGTCAAGGGCATCGCCAAGAACAACGAGATGACCCCAGAGCAGTTCGCGCAGCACATGAAGGGCATGGGTGTCGACATCTCGACGCTGCGCGAGCGCATCAAGGCGCAATTCATCTGGCGCGAGGTGATCCGCCGCCGCTTCGGCCCGCAGATCTCGATCAACCAGCGCGATATCGAGCGCGCCATGTTAGCATCCGCCGGCGCGGCGGCCGAGGACATGGTCGAGTTGCACGTGCACAGGATCACGCTGCCGACAGCTGGCGGCAGCGACCAGAGCGCGGTGGTCCGGCGCCTCGCCCAGGCCGAGGCCTTGCAGCGCCAGTTCGGCGGCTGCAAGAGCATGGCCGGCCTCGCCAAGGGAACCGCCGATGCCCGCTTCGACGATCTGAAGTTCATCAAGCCGAGCAGCATTCCCGAGCCCACACGCTGGCTGCTGCTGTTTGCCAGGGACGGCGACATTCTTCCCCCCGCCACCACGCCTAGCGGGGTCGAGCTCTACGCCGTGTGCGCGCGCAAAACGGTCAGGGCCGACGAAAAGCTGCGCGAGAAGGCCGGCGACGAGTTGGCGCAGAAGGAATTCGAGATCGTGGCCAAGCGCCATCTGCGCGACCTGCGCCAGGACGCGCACATCGAATACCGCTGAGCGGCGTCATGACCACCGGCGAGCATCGTGCCCACGCACGCCCCGGCGCTGCCGGGCCGCCGCTGCCGCTGCCGCTGGCAGTGACGATGGGCGACCCGGCCGGCATCGGCCCCGACATCACGCTGCTGAGCTGGCTCGAGCGGGAGCGGCTGGCGCTGCCGCCGTTCGCGCTGTTTGGCGACATCGGCATCCTGCGCGCCCGGGCCCAGGCGCTGGGGCTCGTTGTGCCGCTGCAGCCGATCGCGCGCCTGAGCGAGGCAGCGGCCACCTTTGCCGCCGCGCTCCCGGTGCTCGCCCTGCCCGGCAACCCCGGCCCCGACGCCGCCGTCGTCGCCGCCATCGAGCAGGCGACCGCGGCGGCGGCCGGCGGCGAGGCCCTGGCGCTCGTCACCAATCCCGCCACCAAGCGCACGCTGCAGGCGCCCGACCTTCCCTATCCCGGCCACACCGAGATGCTGGCCGTGCTGGCCGCGCGCCACGCTGGCGGCAGCTTCCGGCCGGTGATGATGCTGGTCGCCGAAGAGCTCAAGGTCGTGCCGGCCACCGTCCACATCCCGCTCGCCGCCGTGCCCCGCGCCCTCACGCGCGAGCTCCTGGCCCACACCATCGCCACCACGGCGGCGGCGCTCGATCAGGATTTCGGCATCCCCGCTCCCCGCATCGCCGTATGCGGCCTCAACCCGCATGCCGGCGAGGGCGGGCTCATCGGCAGCGAGGAGAGCGCCATCATAGGGCCGGCGGTCGCCGCCATGGCCGCGCAGGGTCTCGCCGTCACCGGCCCCCACTCCGCCGACACGCTGTTTCACGCCGAGGCGCGCTGCGGCTACGATGCCGCCATCGCCATGTATCACGACCAGGCCCTGATCCCGCTCAAGACGCTGGCGTTCGACCGCGGCGTCAATGTCACGCTGGGGCTGCCGTTCGTGCGCACCTCTCCCGACCACGGCACCGCGTTCGCGCTCGCCGGCACCGGCAAGGCCCGTCCCGGGAGCTTCATCGCCGCCCTGCGGCTGGCTGCCGAGCTCGGCGCCCGCCGCGCCGCGTCCCGGCCCGCAGTGATACTGCCATGAGCCGCGGCGAGGCCGCGGGGGCGAGCCCCGATGGCCTGCCGCCGCTGGGCTTTGTGGTGCGCAGCCTCGGCCTGTCCGCCCGCAAGAGCCTCGGGCAGAACTTCATCCTCGATCTCAACCTGACGCGGCGCATCGCCCGCGCCGCCGGTCCGCTCGCCGGCAGGGCCGTGCTCGAGGTCGGCCCGGGCCCCGGCGGCCTCACCCGCGCGCTGTTTCTCGAGGGCGCCGAGCGCGTCATCGCCATCGAGCGCGACGAGCGCTGCCGGCCCGCGCTGGAGGCCATCGCCGAGCGTTATCCCGGCCGCCTAGACGTGCACTACGGCGATGCCCTGGCGGCCGATTGGCCCAGCCTTGCCGCCGGTCTCGTCCCCAAACCCGCGATCGCCGCCAACTTGCCCTACAACATCGCCACGCTGCTGCTGATCGGCTGGCTCGAGAGCGAGCCCTGGCCGCCCTGGTATGCCCGCATGGCGCTGATGTTCCAAAAGGAGGTGGCCGAGCGCATCGTCGCTTCCCCCGGCAGCAAGGCCTACGGACGACTTGCCGTCATCGCCCAGTGGCGCACGCGCCCCCGCCTGGCCTTCACGGTGAGCCCGGCGGTGTTCACGCCGCCGCCGTCGGTCGACTCGGCCATCGTCGAGTTCACGCCGATCGAGCGGCCGTCGCCTGAGTGCTCCGTCAAGACGCTCGGCGCCGTCACGGGGGCGGCCTTCGGGCAGCGCCGCAAGATGCTGCGCCAGAGCCTCAAGTCCCTGCTCCCCGATCCGGAGGCGCTGCTGGCCGCCGCCGGCATCGCCGCCACCCTGCGCGGGGAAGCGCTCGCCGTGCACGATTTTGCCCGGCTCGCCTATGTGCTCGAGCGTCTGCCGAAGTGACCCCCTCTCCCCACGCCTGAGGCGGGCATGGGGAGAGGGAACCCATCACAGTCCAGCCAGCACCTCGGCCACGAAGGCCGCAAGCCCGCTCTGGCGCTCGCGCTTGACGCGCTCGGCCGCCAGGATGGCGGCAAGGGCCGCGAAGCTCGCCTCCAGGTCGGCATTGACGATGACGTAGTCGTATTCGTTCCAGTGCCCGATCTCGGTCGCCGCCGCCGCCATGCGCCGCGCCATCACCTCGTCGGGGTCCTGGTTGCGAAGTTTGAGGCGCCGCTCGAGCGTCTTGCCGTCGGGCGGCAGGATGAACACGCACACCATGTCGCCCCCGGCCTTGGCCTTGAGCTGCTGGGCGCCCTGCCAGTCGACGTCGAACAGCATGTCCTGGCCGGCCTCGATCGCAGCCAACACCGGCGCGCTGGGCGTGGCGTAGAGGTTGGAGTGCACCTGCGCCCATTCGAGCAGCTCGCCCGCCGCCCGCAGGCGCTCGAACTCGGCGGCCGCGATAAAACTGTAGTCCTTGCCGTCGACCTCTCCCGGCCGCGGTGGGCGCGTGGTCACCGACACCGACAGGCGCAAGGATGGATCGGCGGCCAGCAGCCGCCGGGCCAGCGTGGTTTTGCCCGCGCCCGACGGCGAGGAGAGCACCAGCAACAGCCCGCGCCGTGCGATGCGGGCCCTGTCGTCGCGGCCCGTCTCACTCAATGTTCTGCACCTGCTCGCGCATCTGGTCGATCACCGCCTTGAGCTCGAGGCCGGCCCGCGTCGTGTCGGGGTCGGACGCCTTCGAGCACAGCGTATTGGCCTCCCGGTTGAATTCCTGGGCGAGAAAATCGAGCCGCCGGCCAGCCGGCTCGCGCGACTCCAGATGCTCGCGGGCGCCGGCGATGTGGGCCCGCAGCCGCTGCAGCTCCTCCTCCACGTCGGCACGCGTCGCCAGCAGCGCCGCCTCCTGGTAGAGCCGTGTCTCGTCGAGACCGGTGCCGGCCTCCATGAGGCGCCCGATCTGCTCTTTGAGCCGTTGCCGGATCGCCGCCGTCGTGCGCGCCGGCGAGGCCTCGATTATCCCCACCAGCCGCTCGATGGCGGAGACCTGCTGCAGCACGATCTCGCATAGGCGCCGGCCCTCGGCCTGGCGCGCGCGCACCACGCCGTCGAGCGCGGCGTCGAGGCTCGCCAGCATCGCCTCGCTGCGCGCCTGCGCCTCGGCCTCGCTTTCCTCCGGCTCGACCACCTCGAGCACGCCTCTGATGCCGAGCAGCCCTTCGGCGCGGGGCGGCGCCACTTCGGTCATCGACTTGAGACGGTCGAGCGCGGCCAGCACCTGCCGCAGCACCGCCTCGTTGAGGCGGACCTGCGTCGCCCCCTCGCTGCGCTTGACGCTGAGGTTGATCGAGAGGCTGCCGCGGGCGATGTGCTTGCCGGCGGCCTCGCGCACGCGCGGCTCCAGCCCCTCCATCCCGGGCGGCAGTCGCAGCCGCACGTCGAGGCCCCGGCCGTTCACCGAGCGCACCTCCCAGCGCCAGCTGGTCGCGGCGCTGGCGCCGTCCGCTCCGGCAAATCCCGTCATGCTCTTGATGGTCATTGGACGCCGCCGAAGCCTACCGCGGATGCCGAGCCTGGACACCGCCTGCACCTGCCGCAAGTGCCCGCGACTCAGGCCCGATGTCGCGCCGGACATTAGTCGCTCGGGCGGGGGTCAACAAGAAACGCCGGCGAAGCCCCGCCGCCGCCCGGACTCAGCGCTTGCTGCCCTTGGCCCACGGCAGCTCTTCGGCCGCCGCCGGCTGTTGCCGCGCCTTGGCCGGTGGGGCCGCTTTCTCCACCGGCTGGGCCTTGGCGGGCGGCACCGACCGGATCACGGCGCGGGTCTTCGGCCCGTTCACGACCGGCTCGGCGGCGGTGGTGGTGGTATCGGATTGCGCCGGCGCACCCGCCTTGGCCTTCAAATCTCTCTCGGTGGCGCGCCACCTCTGCACGTTGGCGTTGTGGTCCTTGAGGGTTTCGGCGAACACGTGGCCGCCGCTGCCATCAGCGACGAAGTAGAGCTCCTTGGTGTCGGCCGGGTTGAGCACCGCCTCGATCGCGGCCCGGCCCGGGTTGCAGATCGGCGTCGGCGGCAGGCCGTCGACCTGGTAGGTATTGTGCGAGGTCTTCTGCGCGATTTCGCTCTTGAGGATCGCCCGGCTCCAGACCGTCTTGCCGCCGTGCAGCCCGTAGAGAATGGTCGGGTCCGACTGCAGGCGCATGTTTTGCCTTAGCCGATTGATGAACACCGCCGCCACCCGCTCGCGCTCGTCGTTGCGGCCGGTCTCCTTCTCCACGATCGAGGCGAGGACCAGCGCCTCCTCCATGGTCTTGAGCGGCAGCTCTTGCTGGCGCTGCGCCCAGGCCTTCTCCATCAGCTTGCGCGACCCCGCCAGCATGTTGTCGAGGATGGTCTGGCGCGGCGCCCCGCGTTGCACGATGAACGTCTCCGGCAGCAGCGAGCCCTCCGCCGGCACGGTCGTGATCTCACCGGCCAGGCTCTGGTCGGCCTTCAGCCGCTCCACGATCTGGTAGCTGGTGAGGCCCTCGGGAATGGTGACCTTGTAGGTGACGGTCCGGCCTTCCGACAGCAGATCGACGAGGTTGCGCACGCTGGCGTTCTGCTTCACCTCGTAGTCGCCGGCGCGCAGGTTGGGCGGCTTGCTGCCATCGAGCCAGGACGCAAACCTGCTCCACAGGTAGCCGGCAATGAACAGGCGCCGGTCGCCGACCACGCCCTCGCGCTCCAGGCGGGTCGCGATCTCGTGCGCGCCCTCGCCCTTGGGGATGACGATCACCTTGGCGCGCTCGAGCGGGCCGGGCGCCTCGATCTTGCTCTCGAACATGAGGGCGATGCCTCCCACCAGCAGCATCGCCAGCAGGGCAAAGCTCAAAAGGCCGTTCACCAGGCGCAGGAAGGGCCGGACGCGGCGCGGCTCCTTCTCGAGCCTGCGGCGCGGGCGCGCCGGCGGCCGCGTCGGCTCCAGCCGCTCCGACGGGCTGCGCGCCAACGAGCCCGCCGTGCGGGTGAGGCCTGTATCGACACGGGTGGCCGCCGGTTGGCGGTTTCTCATAGTCCGCTCCCAGTGAGCGCGCCATTGCCCCCAACTCGACCTTGCGCGCGCCCTGTACCGGCAATGATTCGTGCCTTCGAACCTACCAGCAAATGTGGCGAAAGGACGAAGGCTTGGCAATGGCCGCGCGCAATCGGCGCCCTGGGACGCCCCCGGGACGCGCCTGGGGCCTCAGGCTGCCGGCCGGCGCAGGACGAGGGAAGCGTTGGTGCCGCCGAAACCGAACGAGTTGGAGAGCGCGACGTCGATGGCGCGCCTCTGCGCCTTGTGCGGCACGAGATTGATGGGGGTGTCGACGGAGGGGTTGTCGAGGTTCAAGGTCGGCGGCGCGATGTTGTCGCGGATGGCGAGCAGCGAGAAGATCGCCTCCACCGCACCGGCGGCGCCCAGGAGATGCCCGATCGCCGACTTGGTGGACGACATGGCGAGCTTGCCCGAGGCGTTGCCGAACAGGCGCTCCACGGCGGCCAGCTCGATCTCGTCGCCCATGGTCGAGGTGCCGTGGGCGTTGACGTAGTGGATATCGCTCGGCTGCAACCCTGCCCGCTTCAGCGCCATGCCCATGGCGCGGTAGGCACCGTCGCCGTCTTCTGCCGGGGCGGTGATGTGATAGGCGTCGCCGGAGAGCCCGTAGCCGACCACCTCGGCGTAGATCTTGGCGCCGCGGGCCTTGGCATGCTCGAGCTCCTCGAGCACGACGATGCCGGCGCCCTCGCCCATGACGAACCCGTCCTTGTCCTTGTCGTAGGGACGGGAAGCCTTCTGCGGCTGGTCGTTGAAGGTGGTGCACAGTGCCCGGCAGGCCGCAAACCCGGCAACGGCGATGCGGCAGAGCGGGCTTTCGGCGCCGCCGGCCACCATCACGTCGGCATCGTCGAGCGCGATCAGGCGTGCCGCGTCGCCGATCGCGTGGGCGCCGGTCGAGCAGGCCGTCACCACCGCGTGATTGGGCCCTTTGAGTCCGTGCTTGATGGAGACGTAGCCGGAGGCCAGATTGATGAGCCGCCCCGGGATGAAAAATGGACTGACGCGGCGCGGGCCTTTCTCCTGCAGCAGGAGGGCCGTCTCGGCGATGCCCTCGAGGCCGCCGATGCCCGAGCCGATCAGCACGCCGGTGCGCTCCTGCTTGTCCTTGCTGTCGGCGGTCCAGCCGGCGTCCTGCAGTGCCTGGGTGGCCGCGGCCATGCCGAAGATGATGAAATCATCGACCTTGCGCTGCTCCTTGGGCTCCATCCAATCGTCTGGATTGAACTTGCCCTCCGACAGGGCCCCGCGCGGCACGAAGCAGCCGATCTGGCAGGTGAGGTCGGCGACCTCGAACTCCTCGATGCGGCGCGCCCCGCTCTGGCCGGCGATGAGCCGCGACCAGCTCGCCTCGACGCCGCACCCAAGCGGCGTGACCAGGCCGAGCCCGGTGATGACGACGCGTCGCAGCATCCCTGTTCCTGAGCCGTTATGCCGCCCCTATACCGCCGGGGCGCCCTGCCATGCCGTGGCGGTCGATCCCCCAGCGACGACCATACGCGCCCACACCCGGCGCCGGCCGCGCCCGCATCAGGCGGCGCTGGCGTGCTTTTCGAGGAATTTCACGGCATCGCCCACCGTCTGGATCTGCTCGGCGGCGTCGTCGGGGATCTCGCAGCCGAACTCTTCCTCGAAGGCCATCACCAGCTCGACGGTGTCGAGGCTGTCGGCGCCCAGATCGTCGATGAAGCTGGCGTTGTCGGTCACCTTGTCGGCTTCCACACCAAGGTGCTCGACAACGATCTTCTTCACGCGCGCTGCAACGTCGCTCATCGGTTTATCCCTCGGCTTTTTCGCTGATCCATGCTGTTGCCGTATTCATCGAGACCACTGCGGCCCGAGGCCGAAGCCAGACGCGCGCCATCAGTTCGCCGACGCACCACGATCTTCGGCGCGCGTTTTCCTCGTTGAACGTCCAAATCAGGGGGCTCGTTAACACACTTCCCCCGGCTTGACCAGCGCGGCAAAGCCGTATTTCCCGGCCATTTCCGCGCCTCGTTAACCCTCTCAAATCATTATCAGGCCGCCGTTCACGTGCAACGTCTGGCCGGTCACGTAGGCGGCCTCCGGCGCGGCCAGATAGACGGCCGCCGCGGCGACATCCTCGGGCACGCCGAACTTCTGGGAGGGAATCGCCTCGCGGATGGTTGTGGTCTGTTTCTCGTTGAGCGCATCCGTCATGGGCGTGGAGATGAAACCGGGAGCGATGCAGTTGACCGTGATGCCGCGTGAGGCCACCTCGCGCGCCAGCGACTTCGACATGCCGATCATGCCGGCCTTGGACGCGGAGTAGTTGCCCTGCCCGGGATTGCCGATCACGGCGCTGATGGAGGAGATGTTGATGATGCGCCCATAGCCCGTCTTGGCGCGCATCATGGCGCGAGCGGCGGCACGCATCAGCATGAAAGTGGAGGTGAGGTTGACGGCGATCACATCGTCCCATTGCTCGTCCTTCATCACCATGAGCAGGTTGTCCTTGGTGAGCCCGGCATTGTTGACCAGAATATCGAGCCGGCCGCCGAGCTTGGCCATGGCCTCGTCGATGAGCTTGCCCACTTGCGCCTTGTTGGCGAGATCGCACGCACATATCTGGACCCGACTGCCGAGCTCGGCGGCAAGCCTTTCGAGCTTGTCCGTCTGCCGGCCGGAAATGGCGATAGTAGCGCCCTGCTTATGGAGTGCGCGGGCGATGCCGCCGCCGATGCCGCCGGTAGCGCCGGTGACGAGCGCGGTCTTGTCGGTTAGCTCGAACATGGGATCCCCCGTTACGTGAGCACGACCATGGCCGTTTCGATGTCCTGTGGCGTACCGATCGACACGGCGTTCAGCGACGGTACGATGCGCTTGGCGAGACCGGCGAGCACCTTGCCCGAGCCGATTTCGCAAACGTGCGTGACACCGTTAGCGGCCATTGCCATCACGCATTCACGCCAGCGCACCGTACCGGTAACCTGCTCGACGAGCCGCCGCTTGATGTCGGCTGGATCCGTGATCGGTGCCGCCAGCACATTGGCGATCAGCGGCACCGCCGGCGCTTTCATCTGCACTTGCGCCAGCGCTTGCGCCATGGCGTCGGCAGCGGGTTGCATGAGCGCGCAATGGAAGGGCGCGCTGACGTTGAGCGGCATGAAGCGGCGCACGCCGTGCGCTTTGGCCAGCAGTGCCGCACGGTCGATCGCCGACTTGGCGCCGGAGATGACGGCCTGGGTCGGCTCGTTGTCGTTGGCGAGCTGGCACACCTCGCCCTGCGCAGCCTCCGCCGCCAGCTTCTCGGCCGCTTCCTTGCCGACGCCCAGCAGCGCCGCCATGGCGCCCTGCCCGACCGGCACAGCCGCCTGCATCGCCAGCCCCCGCGTCTTGAGCAGGCGCGCGGCATCGGCCACGCTCAGGGCTCCAGCAGCCGCCAGGGCGGAATATTCCCCAAGCGAGTGCCCGGCCACGAATTTCACCTTGCCGGCGAGGCCGAACCCCTTCTCGGCCTCGAGCACCCGCATCACGGCCAGGGAGACGGCCATCAGCGCCGGCTGGGCGTTCTCCGTCAGCGTCAGGGTCTCGAGCGGCCCGCTGAACATGAGCCGCGACAAGCTCTGCCCGAGAGCGGCGTCGACCTCGTCGAACACGGCGCGGGCCGCGGCATGGGCCTTGGCGAGCTCCGCCCCCATGCCGACGGCCTGGCTGCCCTGTCCCGGAAAGACGAATGCAATGGCCATTGGCGTCTCCAAGCCTCGAAAGGGGCTCACCACACTCGCGTCGCCGCTGTCAAGATTAGGCATCACGCCAAGGCTTGTCGCCAAGACTTGTCGGGAGCCGAATTTCGGCTATAACTCGCCGTCATCACCCGCTCCGGTTGGAGGCTGAACGGGAGGCCGCCCAGAATTGGGGGCGGCAGGGCCTTGTGCCCGGCTCCCGGTGTCTCCGCTCTTTCGGGTCCTTTGGGCCTTTCCGCTGCAGCATTTGCTGTGCCGGGCCCAAAAGGGGCTTTGCGCCGGAGTGGACACGCGAGAAGGAAAGGCTGACCATGCCGCTCTATGAGCACATTTTCCTGGCGCGCCAGGACATCAGTCAGGCCCAGGTCGAGGCGCTGACCAAGGAATACAGCCAGATCATCGAGGAAGGCGGAGGCAAGGTCGGCAAGACCGAGTACTGGGGCCTGCGCAGCCTCGCCTTCAAGGTCAAGAAGAACCGCAAGGCGCACTACTCGCTCCTCAACATCGACGCCCCGCCGCCCGCCATCACCGAGATGGAGCGGCGCATGGGCCTCTCGCCCGACGTCGTGCGCTTCCTGACGGTACGCGTCGAGCAGCACGAGACCGAGCCCTCGATCCAGATGCGCAAGACCGACCGCGATGACCGGCGCGACGGCGACCGCGGTGGCTTCCGGGGCGGTGACCGCGGCGGCTTCCGGGGCGGCGGCGGCGATCGCGGCGGCTTCCGAGGCGGCGGTGGCGGTGGGGGCGGATTCCGCGGCGGCGGCGGCGATCGTGGCGGCTTCCGCGGCGGCGGCGGCGGTGGGGGCGGGTTCAGGCGCGAACGGGAGGACGGCGACCGGCCGCCGCGCCCACCCCGCGACACCCCCGACACCCCGCCGACGCCCTCCGAGGAGACCTAGGCCATGGCCGAGATCACCACCATCCCCGCGCGCCGGCCCTTCCATCGCCGCCGCAAGACCTGCCCCTTCTCCGGCGACAAGGCACCGAAGATCGACTACAAGGATGCCCGCCTGCTCAGCCGCTACATCTCCGAGCGCGGCAAGATCGTGCCGAGCCGGATCACGGCCGTCTCGGCCAAGAAGCAGCGCGAGCTCGCCAGGGCCATCAAGCGCTCGCGCTTCATCGGGCTTCTGCCGTACGTGATCAAGTAGCGAGGCTGCGGGCGCTGGCGCCCGGGCCTCATGTCGAATGGTTGGGACGCGCGGCCACGCTAGAGTGCCGCTTCGGTCTCTAACCGCTGCGGCGGGACAGCTCTGAGACATGCCGATCGGCTTCATTGTTGGCATAGGCGCGGGCCTGGCGTCCGCGCTGTTGTTCTATTCGGCCGCCCGCGGCTCGCCGCTGCTCAGCACGCTGCTGCTGCTGCTCACGCCGCTGCCCTCCCTGCTTGCGGGCCTCGGCTGGGGCTGGCTGCCGGCGCTCGCCGGGGCGGCAGCAGGCTCGGTGGCGATCGCAGTCGGCGCCAGCGCGCCGATCGCCATCGGCTATTTCCTGGCGCTCGGCGCGCCGGCCACGCTTGCCTCCTACCTCGCCTACCTGAGCCGCTCCGACCCCCAGGACCCCGCCCGGCGCGAGTGGTATCCGGCCGGCCGGCTGGTCGCCGCCATGTCGCTCTACGGAGGCGCGCTGCCCATTCTCGTGATGCCGCTGTTTGGCGGCACCTATCAGATCCTGCAGGCGCCGATGGGCGAGTTCCTGCGCCGCCTGTCGACCCGCGCCGCCCCCGAGCTGGGACTGCGCCCGCTCACCGCGGCGCAGATCGAGGGCCTTGCCGAGTTCGTCATCGCCATCCTGCCGGCGGCGCTCGCCGCCTACTGGCTCGTCATCTTCACGCTCAACCTCTACCTCGCCGGACGCATCGCACGGGCGTCGGGCCGGCTCGGGCGGGACTGGCCTGATCTGCCCGGCATGACCTTTCCGGCGGGCTTTGCGCTGCTCGTGGCGCTGGCGCTCGCCGCCTCCTTTGCGCCGGGCATCGCCGGCGTGATCGGCGCCAGCTTCAGCGGCGCGCTGCTGCTGGCCCATCTCCTCGCCGGCCTCGCCCTCATGCACCTCATCGCCCGCGGGCGCGCGTCTTGGCTCCTGTGGCTGGTCTATGCCTGCCTCATTCTGTTCGGGCCCTACGCCGCCTTCGCGCTGATACTCACCGGCCTCCTCGAGCCCATCCTCAAGCTCAAGCGGCGCTTTGGCCCACCCTCTCCTCCCAGCACCTGAAACCCACGCCAGCGAACGGAGCACCCCCATGCAGGTTATTCTCCTCGAGCGCATCGGCCGCCTCGGCCAGATGGGCGACGTCGTCAACGTCAAGGACGGCTACGCCCGCAACTTCCTGCTGCCGCAGATGAAGGCGCTGCGGGCCACGCCCGAGAACCGCGCCGCCTTCGAGAAGGACCGCGCCCAGCTCGAAGCGCGCGACCTCGAGCTCAAGAAGGAGGCCGAGGCGGTCGCAGCCAAGCTCAGCGGCAAGGTGTTCATCACCATCCGGCAGGCGGGCGACACCGGCCAGCTCTACGGCTCCGTCACCAGCCGCGACATCGCCGAGGTGGTGACGACCGGCGGTTTCACCATCGACCGCCGCCAAGCTGTGCTCGACCGGCCGATCAAGACCCTCGGCCTGCAGGCTATCCGCATCGCTCTGCACCCGGAGGTGATCGTCCAGGTCATGCTCAACGTCGCCCGCTCCGACGACGAGGCCGAGCGGCAGGCGCGCGGCGAGGACGTCACCGTGGTCAAGGAGGAAGGCGTCGAGCTCGAGACCTTCAATCCGGACGCCGTGTTCGAGGAGGAGGCGCTCGCCCGCCAGCGCGGCGAGGGGGTGGATGCCGACGAGCCGGCGCCGCCGCAGACGACCTGACGCACACGCGGCCAATCCCATTGTTCTGAGGCTGGCAGCGGCGTGGGCGCCCGCCCACACCGTTTACCGCCTGGGGTCGACCGGGCACGAGTTGCAGACCGAACTCGGCATCAGACGTTGGCTGTGGCAATAGACTATGACTTTCGTATAATAAGGGGCAAATAGGAGACGATCGAGGCGTCGCGCGAAGGAGCGGGTAGAGGCACACACGGGCGAGTGTTGCGTCATGTTCAAGTTGCTCGACATCTTTCTGCGCCGCATCGTCAGGCATGGCTCGCTGACCTTCACCGACGCGCGCGGCAAAGAGCATCGCTACGGCGATGGGGGCACCCCCTGCGTGGCCGTCCGGGTGGCCGACGGGGCGCTCGAGCGCCAGCTTGTCATCGATCCCCAGCTCGCCATGGCCGAGGCCTACATGGACGGCCGGCTCGTCATGGAACAGGGCCGCATCTACGACCTGCTCGAGCTCATCCTCTCCAATGCCCAGGATCGCGAGCTGCCGTGGTGGACGCACGGCCTGGACACGGCGCGCTATCTCGTGCGCCGCATCAGCCAGTACAATCCGAGCGGGCGCGCACGGCGCAATGTTGCCCACCACTACGACATCGACGGCGCCATCTACGACTTGTTCCTCGATCCTGACCGGCAATACTCCTGCGCCTACTTCACCGTCGGCGCCGATCTGGAGGAGGCGCAGCTCGCCAAGAAGCGCCACCTCGCCGCCAAACTCGCCCTCGAGCCCGGCCATCGCCTCCTCGACATCGGCTCGGGCTGGGGCGGCCTCGGCATCTACCTCGCCAAGATCGCCCACTGCGACGTCACCGGCGTGACGCTCAGCAAGGAGCAGTTCAAGGTCTCGCAGGAGCGAGCGGCCAGGGAGGGGCTGGCGCGCGCCGTCCGCTTCGAGTTCAAGGACTACCGCAAGCTTACCGGCAGCTTCGACCGTATCGTCTCCGTCGGCATGTTCGAGCACGTCGGCGTCAACCACTACGTCACCTACTTCAAGAAGGTGCGCGAGCTGCTCGCGCGCGACGGCGTGGCCCTGATCCACACCATCGGCCGCTCCGAGCCGCCGACCGTCACCAATCCCTTCATCGCCAAGTACATCTTCCCGGGCGGCTACATTCCGGCGCTGTCGGAGATGGTGGCCTCAATCGAGCGCTCGGGCCTCATCATCTCCGACGTCGAGGTGCTGAGGCTGCACTACGCCGAGACCCTGCGCGCCTGGCGCCAGCGCTTCCTTGCCAACTGGGACAAGGCGGCCGCCGTGCTCGACGAGCGCTTCTGCCGCATGTGGGAGTTCTATCTGGCCGGATCGGAGACCGCCTTCCGCTATCAGAACCTGGTAGTGTTCCAGATCCAGCTCACCCGGGGCATCAACACGCTGCCGATCACGCGCGACTACATGTTCGAGGCGGAGCGCCGCCACGCCGAGCACGAGGCGATCGAGGCGCGCCCGCGCATGGCCGGCGAATAGCCTGTCCGTCGCCACCGCGCTCCCGGAGGCCGACGCTCCAGCGGAGGCCATCCGGGACCTTCCCCCTCTCAAATTCGCGGCAAGACCCCGGCTCTGCGCGCCAAGGCGCTCCGGCCGGGGACGCAAGATTGCAGGGCGCCGCTCTCGCCTCTGGCGTTCCCCGACGACGCAAGCGTTGAGGATTGCTATTTGAGGCCTTGCGTGCGGAGCGAGTTGCATGGCGCCGATTCGGCCCTTGTTGATAACGAGGATAAGCCTCCCCTTCCATCCACGGCCGCGCCGCGAATCCGCCTAGCGCAGGGGCATGACCGAGCCCGCACGCCGCCCCGCCATCCCCCCCGCCGATGCCGCCGCCTCCGCCGAGGCGGTGCCCTTCCGCGCCGCACCCCACAATCTCGAGGCCGAGCAGGCGCTGCTCGGCGCCATCCTCGTCAACAACGAGGCGCACGACCGCGTCTCGGGCTTCCTCGAGCCGCACCACTTCTTCGATCCCCTGCATCAGCAGATTTTCGAGACGGCCTCCAAGCTCATCGCCTCGGGCAAGCAGGCGACGCCGATCACGCTCAAGACCTTCTTCGAGACGGCCGAGCCGATCGATGCCGGGCAAACCGTGCCGCAGTACCTGGGCTGGCTTGCCGCCAACGCGGCCACCATCATCAATGCGCGCGACTACGGCCGCACCGTCCACGACCTCGCCACGCGTCGCGGCCTGATCCTGATCGGCGAGGATATGGCGAACGCCGCCTACGACTCACCCGTCGACTTCCCGCCCAAGGAGCAGATCGAGGAGGCCGAGACGCGCCTCTTCGCGCTGGCGGAGACCGACAAGTACGGCCAGGGGTTCCTCGCCTTCAATTCCGCCCTCACGCACGCCATCGAGATGGCCAACAACGCCTATCAGCGCGACGGCGGGCTATCCGGTATCAGCTCGGGGCTCAGGGATCTCGACGCCAAGATGGGCGGCTTGCAACCGTCAGACCTCATCATCATTGCCGGGCGGCCGGCGATGGGCAAGTCGTCGCTTGCAACCAACATCGCCTTCAACATCGCCAAGGCGCGAGTGCGCTCCCTCGGCCAGCGGCCCGAGCTCAAACCCGAAGATCCATCCCATGACGGCGCCGTGGTCGGCCTCTTCTCGCTCGAGATGTCGGCCGAGCAGCTCGCCACCCGTATCCTGTCCGAGCAGGCCGGCATCCCCTCTGAGAAGATCCGTCGCGGCATGATCGACGAGGGCGACTTCAAGAAGCTGGTCGAGGTGAGCCAGGAGATGGCCAGCATGCCGCTCTATATCGATCAGACCGGCGGCATCACCGTCGGCCAACTCGCCGCCCGCGCCCGACGGCTCAAACGCCAGCACGGCCTCGGCCTCGTTGTTGTCGACTACCTGCAGCTGCTGGCCGGCTCCTCCCGGCGCGCCTCCGAAGGCCGCGTCCAGGAGGTGTCGGAGATCACGACCGGCCTCAAGACCCTGGCCAAGGAGCTCAACGTGCCGATCGTGGCGCTGTCCCAGCTCTCGCGCGCGGTCGAGAACCGCGAGGACAAGCGGCCGCAACTGGCCGACCTGCGCGAGTCGGGCTCCATCGAGCAGGACGCCGACGTTGTCATGTTTATCTACCGGGAGGAGTACTATGTTGAGCGCGGCAAGCCCCAGGAGGGCACGATCGAGTTTCAGGACTGGATGGCCAAAATGCAGCTCGTCAGCGGCAAGGCCGAGGTGATCATCGGCAAGCAGCGGCATGGCCCCACCGGCACGGTCCAGCTGCAGTTCGAGGCCAGCGTTACGCGCTTCTCCGACCTGGCGCGCGAGCAGTACATGCCGGAGCGGATCGGGTGAGCGGGGCGGCGACAGCCAACCTCGCCACGGTGCGGCCCCGGGCCCCCGTCCCCGCCTCCGCGCGCGCCGTCCTCACTGTCGACCTCGCCGCCCTGCGCGCCAACTGGGCCCGCCTCAACGAGGCGTCGGGCCGCGCCGAGTGCGCCGGCGTCATCAAGGCCGACGCTTACGGCCTGGGCCTTGCCCCGATCGCGCGGGCCCTCACCAACGAGGGCTGCAAGACCTTCTTCGTCGCCAGCGTCGACGAGGGCCGCGCCGCCCGGGCCGTGCAGCCCGGCGCCACCATCTACGTCCTCGACGGCTTGCTGCCGGGAGCGGAAGCCCACTACGCCGGCTTCGATCTGCGCCCCGTGCTCTCGAGCCTCGCCGAGGTGCGCGACTGGGCCGCCTACTGCCGCGCGCGCGAGCGCCGCCTCGCCGCCGCCATCCATATCGACACCGGGCTGAACCGGCTCGGCATGCCCGAGGCCGAGCTGCTGCAGTTGGCCGCGGCGCCGGAGCTGCTCGCCGCCTTCGAGACCGCCCTCGTCATGAGCCACCTGGCCTGCGCCGATCACTCCGACGACCCCATGAACGAGCGCCAGCGCCGGCGCTTCGAGGAGCTGCGGGCGAAGCTGCCGCCGGCGCGCGCCAGCCTCGCCAACTCCGGGGGCGTGTTCCTGGGCCACCCCTATCACTTCGACCTGGTGCGGCCCGGCATCGCTCTCTACGGCGGCCGCGCGCACGAGGACAAGCCCAACCCGATGCGCAGCGTCGTGCAGCTCGTCGCCCGCATCCTGCAGGTGCGCGACGTGGCCCCCGGCGAGACCATCGGCTACGGCGCCACCTACAAGGTCGAGCGGCCCTCGCGCATCGCCATCCTCGCCGTCGGCTACGCCGATGGCTTCCTGCGCGCCTTGAGCGTCAAGACCGGCGAGGCGGGCCCGGTCGGCTTCATCGGCGACTACGCCGTGCCGATCGTCGGCCGGGTATCCATGGATTTCATCACCGTCGACGTCACCGGCGTGCCGCCCGACCAGGCCCGGCGCGGCGCCTGGGTCGAGGTGATGGGTCCCCGCGTCACCGTCGACGACCTGACCGATCGTGCCGGCACCATCGGCTACGAGCTGCTCTCGCGGCTCGGCCAGCGCGTCTACCGCGTCTACGAGGGTGCGGGGAGCTGAGCGGCGGTGGCCAGGATGGCAAAGAGCCAGTTCGTCTGCCAGAACTGCGGCGCGGTCGCCCCGCGCTGGGCCGGCAAGTGCGCCGTCTGCGGCGAGTGGAACACCATGGTGGAGGAGGCCGACGCGGCGCCCCCGCCGGGCTCGGGTCTGGCCCGCGCCTCCAAGGGCCGCGCGGTGGTGCTCGAGACGCTGGCACAGGGCACTGAGCGCGTGGCGCGCATCGCCACGGGCCTCTCCGAGCTCGACCGTGTCACCGGCGGCGGCATCGTGCCGGGCTCGGCGCTGCTGATCGGAGGCGAGCCCGGCATCGGCAAATCGACGCTGCTGCTGCAGCTCACCGCGCAGCTCGCTCTCGCCGGCCGCCGCGCCCTCTACTTCACGGGCGAGGAGGCCGCCGCCCAGGTGCGGCTCAGGGCCGAGCGGCTCGGCCTCTCTAGCGCCCCCGTGGCGCTGGCCTGCGAGACCAGCCTCGCCAACATCCTGGCGACGCTCGCCGACGGCAAGCGGCCCGACCTCGTCGTCGTCGACTCGATCCAGACCCTGTGGGCCGATGCGCTGGAAGCCGCCCCGGGCAGCGTCAGCCAGGTGCGCGCCGCCACCCAGTCGCTGGTGCGCGCCGCCAAGACGCAGGGCTTCGCCCTCGTCCTTGTCGGCCACGTCACCAAGGACGGGCAGATCGCCGGCCCCAAGGTGGTCGAGCACATGGTCGACACCGTGCTCTATTTCGAGGGCGACCGCGGCCACCCCTACCGCATCCTGCGCGCTTCCAAGAACCGCTTCGGCGCCACCGACGAGATCGCCGTGTTCGAGATGGCCGCCGAGGGCCTGCGCGAGGTCGCCAACCCCTCCGAGCTGTTCCTGGGCGATCGGCTGGCCTCGACGCCGGGCTCGGGCGTCTTTGCCGGCGTCGAGGGCACCAGGCCGCTGCTGGTCGAGATCCAGGCGCTGGTGGTCGCATCCGGGCTCGGCACGCCCCGGCGTGCGGTCGTCGGCTGGGATTCCAACCGCCTCGCCATGCTGCTCGCCGTCATCGATGCCCGCTGCGGCGTCAGCTTTGCCCACCACGACGTCTACCTGAACGTCGCCGGCGGCCTCAAGATCACCGAGCCTGCCGCCGACCTCGCCGCGGCTGCCGCCCTGCTCTCGTCAATTTCCAATGTTGCTCTGTCGCCGGATCGGGTCTACTTCGGGGAAGTCAGCCTGTCAGGGGCTGTAAGGCCGGCCGCGCACATGCTTACCCGTCTCAAGGAGGCCCAGAAGCTGGGCTTCAAGGGAGCCCTGATCCCCGCCGCCGGCGACCTCGATACGGCGGGCCTCAGGATCGCCGTGTCGCGCGTGGCGCACGTCAAGGATCTCGCCGGGGCGCTCGGGCTATGAACGGATCGCTTCCGCCGCCGGCGTCCTCTAGACAGAGTGGCCCGGCCTGCACCGGCAAGGCGCGCCGGGCACAACACGCGCGACTGCTCATCTGCAACAAGGGACGGCTATCATGATCGCTGGGTTCTCCTACCTCGATGCCGCCTTGCTCGCGATCGTCATCGTCTCCGGGCTGGTCGCCATGTACCGGGGCTTCACGCGCGAGGTGCTGTCGATCCTGTCATGGGTCGTGGCGGCGGCGGCCTGCATCTACTTCGTCCTGAATTTTCGCAAGGAGGCTGCGCAGATCGCCGAGCAGCTGCATGCGCCCCTCCTGGTCGCCCAGGTGTCCATCGGCGGCGTCGTCTTCCTGATTGTATTGATCATTGTTCACTTGATCACCTCGCGCATCTCCGACACCGTGCTCGACAGCCGCGTCGGCGCCATCGACCGCATCCTCGGCTTCGCCTTCGGCGTGGTGCGGGGGTTTGTGTTGGTGGTCATACCTTACATGTTCTACGAGGCCTTCGTGCCCAACCCCGAGCAGCAGTACCCCTGGGTGCGGCAGGCGATCTCGTTGCCGTACATCAAGACCACCGGCGATTCGTTCCGCATCATGCTGGTGCGCATCGTCCCCCCGTCGTTGATGGGGCCGGCCGGCGAACAACAGCAAGGTTACATTCCGCCCGATCACAACAGCCCTGTGCTGTCACCGTATGGTCATCGGCGGGGAGTCGTCCTATATCGTGGGGGCCCCGAGGACAGGACTGCCTGAGCACGACGGCGGGGCCAGGTCGCAAACGCGGGTCGTGCTGGACCAAGAGGCCGCTCATGAACGATGCGCTCGATGCGGGTGAAGCGTGCGTCGGTGCCGGCAACCGCCCGTTCGAGGATGACCGCCTGCGCGAGGAATGCGGCGTCTTCGGCGTCTTCGGTCACGAGGCTGCGGGGGCGCTGACCGCGCTCGGCCTGCACGCCCTGCAGCATCGCGGCCAGGAGTCGGCCGGCATCGTCACCTACGACGGCGTCCACTTCCATTCCGAACGCCGGCTCGGCCTGGTCGGCGACAACTTCAACAAGGCCGAGTTGATCGGCCGCCTCGAGGGCCACATCGCCCTCGGCCACGTGCGCTACTCCACCACCGGCGACACCATCCTGCGCAACGTGCAGCCGCTGTTTGCCGATCTCGACACCGGCGGCTTTGCGCTTGCCCACAACGGCAACCTCACCAACGCGCGCACGCTGCGCCGCGAGCTCATCTCCTCCGGCGCCATCTGCCAGTCGACCTCCGACTCCGAGGTCATCCTGCATCTCATGGCCCGCTCGCAGCGCCGGCGCATCGTCGAGCGCTTCATCGAGGCGCTGCGCCAGATCCAGGGCGCCTACGCGCTGGGCTGCCTGACCAACGACATGCTGATCGGCGTGCGCGATCCAATCGGCATCCGCCCGCTCGTGCTCGGCCGTCTCGGGGCGGCGCACGTGATCGCCTCGGAGACCTGCGCGCTCGACATCGTCGGCGCCGAGTTCGTGCGCGAGGTCGAGAACGGCGAGATCGTCACCATCACCGCCGACGGCATCGAGAGCCACAGGCCGTTCCCGCGCCGGCCGGCCCGGCCCTGCATCTTCGAGTACATCTATTTTGCCCGGCCCGACTCCATCGTCGGCGGCCGCAACGTCTACCAGCTCAGGAAGCAGATGGGCGTGCAGCTCGCGCGTGAGGCGCCTGCCAAGGCCGACGTCATCATCCCGATCCCGGATTCGGGCGTCCCCGCCGCCATCGGCTACGCGCAGGAGAGCGGCGTTCCCTTCGAGCTCGGCATCATCCGCAACCATTACGTTGGGCGTACCTTCATCGAGCCCGAGCAGCGCATCCGCCAGCTCGGCGTCAAGCTCAAGCATTCCGCCAACGCTTCGGCCGTGCGCGGCAACTCGATCGTGCTGATCGACGACAGCGTGGTGCGCGGGACTACCTCCAAGAAGATCGTGCAGATGATGTTCGAGGCCGGCGCCCGCGAGGTGCACCTGCGCGTCTCGAGCCCGCCCATCACCCACCCCGACTTCTACGGCATCGACACACCGCGGGCGACGGAGCTGCTCGCCTCCAGCATGAGCGTTGAAGAGATGCGCGACTTCGTCGGCGCCACCAGCCTGGCGTTCCTTTCCGTCGGCGGCATCTACCGCGCGCTGGGCATCGAGAAGCGCGATGCGCGCTCGCCGCAGTTCACCGACCACTGCTTCACCGGTGACTATCCAACCGACCTCGTCGACCAGAACGGGTCCGCCAGCGCCGGCCAGCTCTCCTTCCTGGCCGAGGTGCGCTAGCAGCGTGCGCCTCTCGTCATCCCGTGCAGGCACAATGCCAGCGGCATGGTGCCGACGGTACGGGACCCAGTCCACCTGACGTCAATCTCTTGGGCGCGAGGCACGCTGCGACGCGCACGTCGAGGCCTCGCACCACCGCGAGCGTGCGCGGACCGGTGCATGGGTCCCGACCTGTTCCCGTTCGCGCTCGCGCGAACGGCGTCGGGATGACAAGGTGATGGAAGGACCATCCGCGCGGCATCCCGTCGGCGACCGGTGTCGCCGGCCATCGACGTGCGCGTCGTGAGTGGCTTGGCTGATCCTCTCCACAGATGTCGGCAAACAAAAAAACCGCTATTGCGCCACGCCGCAACCTTCCGCTCGCCGACTTTATGTTGCAGGTACGCGTCGCGCATGGCGCGGGGGCGCTGCTCTCGCGACCGCGCACCGGCAGCCCGCGACAGGAAGGATTACGCCATGGTCGATGCCCGCAGCCTCCTCGACATGCTCGTGCGCGGCAGCGCGCAAAGCCAGCCGGGCCAGCCCGATCAGGCCTCCAGCCGGGGACCGGCACAGCCCGCTCAGGGCAGCGTCGAGGACATGATCCGCAGCCTTCTGGGCGATAAGCAGGGCGCGCCCGGCGCCACGGCCGACAGCATGAGCGAGATGCTGTCCCGGCTGCAGCAGCAGGCGGGACCGGGCGCCGGCGCATTCCTCGACATGGCCCGGCGCGTTCTCGAGCAAGCCACGTCGGGCGTACGCGAGGGCGCCGCACGCGTCGACCAGGCCACCGGCGCGTCGGGTCACGTCCGCGACGCCGTCACCCGCACCACCGGCCGCTCGCCTGACGAGCTGCTGGCCCAGCTCAAGGAGCTGGTCGCCAACAACCAGCTCGGCACCGGCCTGGTGCTCGGCGGCCTCGGCGCCATCCTGCTCGGCACCGGTGCTGGCCGCGCGCTTGCCATCACCGCCCTGAAGCTCGGCGGCGCCGCGCTGATCGGCGGCATCGCCTATAATGCCTACCGGAACTATCGCAACGGACATGCCCCGGGCGCGGCTGCCCAGGCGCCGCAAGCGCTGCTGGCCGCACCTGCAGGCTCCGGCTTCGAGGCCGACGACGCGCTCGCCGCCGTCTGCATCCGGGCCATGTTCGCCGCCGCTGCCGCCGATGGGCGCATCGACGAGGCCGAGCGCGCGCGCATCCTTGGCCGGCTGGAGGAGGCCGGTGTCGACGCCGAGGTCGAAGCCTTCTTCCGCGCCGAGCTCACGCGGCCTGCCACCCCCGCGGAGCTGGCCCGCGGCGTGTCGACGCCGCCGCAGGCGTTGCAAGTCTATACCGCGGCGCGGCTCGCCATCGCCGTCGACACGCCGGCCGAGCGCGCCTTCCTGCAGGCCCTCGCCGACGCGCTTGGCATCGACACGGAGCTTGCCGCCCAGGTCGATGCCGAGGTGCAGCGCGCCTCGACCTGACGCTTTAGGCCCGGGCCGCGCATGACATTTTGGTAACCTTCCGCCAGCGCCTATTTGCGCCAACATTGTGCCGTACCAGCGCGCGTACCTCGCGGCTCGTTGAGCGCGCGACCTCAGCAGGAGATGCCCGCGATGACATCGGTCCGCTTTTCTCTTGTCCTCGCCACCGCCGCGCTCGCGCTTGCCGCGCCCGCCGGCGCCAATCAGATCAACACCGGCAGCCCCGGCGGACCCTACCATGAGAGCTTCTGCCCGGTATTGGGCAGCCAGCTCAAGCTCGCCCAGTTCGACTACCGCTGCACCCCTTCGGCCGGCACCCGCGAGAACATCGAGCGGGTGCTCGGCAATCCGCGCCAGCTCGGCTACGGCCAGCTCGACGCGTTCGTGCTCGAGACCCGCCAGCTCAAGGCCGAGAACGCCCTGGTGCTCGTGCGCCAGGACGACGTGCGCGAGTGCGTGTTTGCCGTCACCCGCAACAAGGACATCACCAACTACGGCGAGCTGGTCGCCAATGCCGCCCGGCTGCGCTTCATCGTGCCGCCGCCCGATTCCGGCAGCGCCGGCACCTTCAAGCTGCTGACCGCCATCGATCCAGACGGGCTCGGCAAGGCCAGAAGCATCAACGTCGCCGCCTCCACCGAGGACGCCATCCGCGAGGCACTGGCGGCCGACGACACGGTCAGCATCCTGGTGCAGTTCCCCGATCCCGACAGCGAGCGCTTTGCGCTGGTGCGCAAGCTCAACGGGCACGTGGTGCCCGTGCTCGACCGCACCATCCTGCGCCAGGAGGTGGGCGGCCGGAAGATCTACTTCGCCCAGGAGACGCAGGTCGAGGGCGCGCAGTGGATCAGGTCGGCGCGCAAGGTCGTGACCGCCTGCACCCCGCTCGTCGTCTTCACCGGCCTGCCCGAGCAGGTGCAGGGCGAGCAGGCCAGGAAGGACCACGCCGATCTCATTCGCACGGTGAGCGCCCTCAGGTCGGGCTCCCTGCTGCCGGAGGAGACGCTGTTCCAGAAACTCCTCAAGCGCACCAAGGAGATATCGGCCACCAGCACCGAGAAGGTGCTCGAGGTCACCGAGCAGGCGCGCGAGAAGGCCAAGCCCTATACCGACAAGGCGATGGAGACCGCCAGGGAGGCGGGCGACCAGGCCAAGCAGGCGGCCGAGCGGGCCGCCGAGGCGGCCAGGCCCTACTACGACAAGGGCAGGGAAGCGGCGCAGAAGGCCTACGAGGACGCGCTCAAGATCGCCAAGGACCTGATGGACAAGTCCAAGCAGGACGCGCCCCGCAAGAACTGACTGCGCGTGCGTGCCGGCCCGCCCGGAGCCGACACCATGGCACAGGATCGATGCCCGGTGTAATGCTGTCGGACCCAGAGGTCCCGACACCAACACCCAAGCCTTTGCCATGACCGCTTCGCCACGCTTGGCCGGCCGCCTCGCCCTCGTCACGGGGGCCACGCGCGGCATCGGCCGCGCCATTGCGCTGGCCTATGCCCGGGAAGGAGCGCACCTGATCCTGGTCGGCCGCACCGGGGGCGCGCTCGAGGAGATCGACGACGAGGTGCGCGCGCTCGGCGCCAGCGCCACGCTGCTCACCCTCAACCTCAAGGCCCACGACAAGATCGACGCGCTCGGCCCCACCCTCTACCAGCGCTGGGGCAAGCTCGACATCGTCGTCGGCAACGCCGGCGTGCTGGGCCCGCTCTCCCCGCTCAACCACGTGACGGCAGACGCCTGGAACGAGGTGCTCGAGATCAACCTCACCGCCAACTGGCGCCTGATCCGCACGCTCGATCCGCTGCTGCGCCTGTCCGATGCCGGCCGGGCGATCTTCGTCTCCTCCGGTGCCGCGGTCAGCCGCCCGGCCTATTGGGGGCCCTATTCCGTGTCCAAGGCCGCGCTCGAAGCCCTGGTGCAGACCTATGCGCACGAGGTCGCCAACACGCCCGTGCGCGTCAACGTCGTCAATCCGGGACCGACGCGCACGGGCATGCGCGCCAAGGCCTTTCCGGGCGAGAACCCGGCGTCCCTCAAGCCCCCCGAGCACGTGGCCGAGACCTTCATCAGGCTGGCCGAGCCCGCCTGCACCGACAACGGCCGCGTCTTCGACCTCAAGACCGGCGATGTGCGTTAGCGCTTACGCGGCGCGCGGCCGCACCTCGGCTGCGATCGCACGCCCGATCTCGGCCTCCGCCTTGGACAAGGCATAGGCCGACTGCGCGTTGAGCCAGAAGCGTGCCGTCGTGCCGAAGTAGCGCGCCAGCCGCAGGGCGGTGTCGGCGCTGATCTCGCGGCGGTCGCGCACAATGTCGTTAATGCGGTTCGCCGGCACCTTGAGCTCGCGCGCCAGCTCGGTCCCGCTCAGGCGCAGCGGCTTCATGAACTCTTCCCGGAGAATCTCGCCCGGCGACGTCTTGATGCGCATGGTCTCCTCGTCCTTCAGTGGTAGTCGACGATCTCCACCTGATCGGGGCCTTCCTCACCCCGCACAAAGCAGATCCGCCGTTGGTCGTTGATGCGAATGCTATACTGGCCCCGCCGGTTGCCCTTCAGCGCCTCGAGCCGGTTCCCGGGCGGAACCCGGAGGTCACCAAGGACAGCCGCATAGTCGAGCATATCGAGTTTTCGCAATGCTACCTGAGCGATCGGTCGCAGCTGCTTGGCCGTCTTCTCCCCTCGGAAAAGCGCTTCAGTGGCTTTGCACTTGAAGCCCTGGATCATTTCTCAATATCTAGTACGTACTGCGTACTGCGCCAAGCGGCCTTTCTCGACTCCTGCCGGATTCATTCAACGTGCACCACCATGCCGTCGTAGGCGGGCTCGACGTGGGGCGGCAGCTCGCGTTTCAGCGCGGCGTAGTCGAGATCGACGGTCATGTGCGTCAGGATCGCGCGCTTCACCTGCAGCCGTTCGATCCAGTCGAGCGCCTGCCTGACGCCGAAGTGGCTCACATGCGGCATCGGCCGCAGCGCATCGACGATCCACAGCTCGAGCCCGGCCATCAGCTCCAGCGACGCGTCCGGAATGCCGCTCACGTCCGGCGAGTAGACGATGTTGCCGAAGCGGAAGCCGAGCGCCGGGCCGTCCCCGTGATCGAGCGGGACTGGGATTGCGGTGATGACGCCGCCAGCGCCCACGATGTCGAGCGGCGTCGGCGGGCTGAGCGCGCGCGCCTCCAGGATCGGCGGGTAGATCGAGCCCGGCGGCTGCGTGAAGCAATAGGCAAAGCGCTGCAGCAACAGGCCGCGCGTCCTGTCCTCGGCGTAGACCGGCACGCGGCGCTTGCTGGCCATCGCCAGCCCGCGCAGGTCGTCGATGCCGTGCGCGTGATCGGCGTGCTCGTGGGTATAGAGCACGGCATCGATCGCCTCGACGCGGGCATCGAGCAGCTGCTCGCGCAGGTCCGCCGGCGTGTCGACGATAACGCCGGTGCGGCCGCCTTTGGCGAACTGCTCCAGCAGCAGCGCGCAGCGCCGCCGCCGGTTCTTCGGATTGGTCGGATCACAGGCCCCCCACACGTTGCCGACGCGCGGCACGCCGCCCGATGAGCCGCAGCCCAGGATGGTGAGCCGCCTGCTCACGCCGAGGCCGCCGCCCGCGGCAGCTTGGCGTAGAGGCGCAACGCATTCGCGGTCGTGGCCTCGGCCAACTCTGCAGCCGTGATGCCCTTGACGCGGGCCAGCTCGCGCGCCGTCTCCACCACATAGGCCGGCTCGTTGCGCTTGCCGCGATACTTGCCGGGCGCCAGATACGGGGCGTCCGTCTCGACCAGCAGCCGGTCGAGCGGGACGCTGGCGGCGACCTCGCGCAGCGCGTCGGACTTCTTGAAAGTGACGATGCCGGAGAAGGAGATGTAGACGCCGAGATCGAGCGCGCGCCGCGCCAGCCCGGGCCCACCCGTGAAGCAATGCAAGACGGCCGAGAACCTGGCTCGCGCCATCTCTTCTTCCAGGATGGCCGCCACATCGTCGTCGGCGTCGCGCGCATGGATGACGAGCGGCAGGCCAGTTGCCTGGGCGGCGGCAATGTGTCGGCGGAAGCCCTCAGCCTGTGCATCCCGCGGACTGTTGTCGTAGAAATAGTCGAGACCCGCCTCGCCGATTGCTACCACCTTGGGATGCTGGGCGACGCGCACGATCTCCTCGACTGGGATGTCGAGTTCGGTGTGGGCGTAGTGCGGGTGGGTGCCGACCGAGCAGAGTACGTTTTCATAGCGCTCGGCGATCTCAAGGGTCTGCCCGAGCCGGCGGATACCCGTCGAGATCGTCACCATCATGCCCACGCCGGCCGCCTGCGCCCGGGCCACGACGGCGTCGAGCTCATCGGCAAATTCGGGGACATCCAGATGGCAGTGGTGGTCGATCAGCATGGTCGAGGGCTCGACGTGTGGTCCCCCTCTCCCCATCGTCCTTCACGATGGGGAGAGGGTCGGGGTGAGGGGCAGACGCTGGCTCCGGCGCATGTGGCCGCCCCTCACCCTAACCCTCTCCCCGTGGAAACGGGGAGAGGGGATATCGTCACTCCGGCTCCACGTAGCGCGGGAACACGCCGACCGGCGGCGGGATGGCCGTACCGGTCGCAAGCCGCCCCGCCGCGCCCAGCGCCCTGAAGGTGCGTGCGTCCGGTCCCTGCCCGAGGCCGTCGAGCAGCCTCGCCGCCGAGCCCGGCATTCCGGGCGCCGCCAGGATCGCCACCTGCCGCACCACCTCCGCCGTGACGTAGAGGATGGTCTCCATACGCTTGAAATCGGTCTTGCGCTTGGCCCACGGCTCTTCGCCCGCGAAGTAGCGGTTGGCGTCGGCCACCACCGCCCACACGGCATCGAGATAGACCTTGATACCCTGCCGGTCCATGGCCTCGCGCGCCTTGCCGTAGAGCGCATCGGTTGCGGCCAGGATCGTCTGGTCGGCCTCCGTGAGCGCTCCGGGCTCTGGGATCTTGCCGTCGCAATTCTTGGCGATCATCGACAGCGAGCGCTGCGCCAGGTTGCCGAGATCGTTCGCCAGGTCCGCGTTGATGCGGTTGACGATCGCCTCGTGGCTGTAGCTGCCGTCGTGGCCGAAGGCCGCCTCGCGCAGGAAGAAGTAGCGCACCGGATCGGCGCCGTAGCCCTTCACCAAGGCGAAGGGATCGACCACGTTGCCGACCGACTTCGACATCTTCTCCCCGCGGTTGTAAAGGAAGCCGTGCGCAAACACCCGGTGCGGTGTCTCCACGCCGGCCGACATCAGGAACGCCGGCCAGTACACGGCGTGGAAGCGCAAGATGTCCTTGCCGATGATGTGCACGTCCGCCGGCCAGTAGCGCCAGCGCGGCGCGCCCTCGTCGGGGAAGCCCGCCGCCGTGATGTAGTTGGTCAGGGCGTCGGCCCACACGTAGATGACGTGCTCGGGCGCATTGCTCGTGGGATCCCGGCCCGGCACCTTGATGCCCCAGTCCACCGTCGTGCGCGAGAGCGACAGATCCTGCAGACCCGACTTGACGAAGCTCACCACCTCGTTGCGCCGCTCCGGCGGAAGAATAAAGTCGGGGTGCGCCTCGTAGTGGGCGAGCAGCCGGTCCTGGTAGGCCGACAGACGAAAGAAGTAGGTCTCCTCCTCGGTCCACTCCACGGGCGATCCCAGCGGCTCGCGGCGGATGCCGTCGGGCCCGAGCACCGTCTCCTTCGCGTCGAAAAAGGCCTCCTGGCGCACCGAGTACCAGCCGGTGTACTTGCCGAGGTAGATGTCGCCGGCCTTCTCCATGCGCCGCCAGATCTCCTGCGAGGCGCGGTGATGGCGCGGCTCGGTGGTGCGGATGAAGTCGTCCTGGGAGATGCCGAGCGCGACCATCATGTCGCGAAACACCTGCGAGTTGCGGTCGGCCAGCGCTTGCGGCGTCAGCCCCTCGGCGATGGCCGTCTGCTGCATCTTGAGGCCGTGCTCGTCCGTGCCGGTGAGGAAGAACACGTCCCGGCCGTCGAGGCGCTCGAAGCGCGCAATCGCATCGGTGGCCAGCGCCGTATAGGCGTGGCCGATGTGGGGGGTGCCGTTGGGATAGAAGATCGGCGTGGTGATGTAGAATTTCTGTTGCCCGCTCATGGTGGCAGGTTCCGTTCTCTGGCTGATCCGGGTCTTGGACTAATCGGCGTTCGCGCGCGAACGCGCGTCGATCAGCGCATTCGGTCGCCGGGCCGAGCGGGGGCTCCGGGCGGAACAGAGCAAATGATGGTTGCATCGCAGCTCATGGCGGGCGTCAGCTAGCACGAAAACCGGCGATGCGCCACTGCCATTGCGCGCCCGTGTTCCTGCCCGCTTGAGGATCTCGGGGCTGTGGTCGTTGGGGCGGCGGACGGGGCACCTGGCCGTATACTAAAATCATAGCATGCGTCTACGCAGGCAAGGGAGGGTTACTTGGACTGGGTGAGCAGCATGAAGGCGGTGAGCATGCGGCGGCTTGCTGATCAAGGCATGGTCGGTGGCGTGCTCGTGCGTCTCATGATGGTGCTGCAGGATTTGGCGCTCGCCGATACTGCAATGAGAGCTTTCGGGAGGCCCAAGAATGCGAAGAAGCAGGGTGACGTGAAGCGAGCGGCCGGGCGCTATTTTCTACGCCTGCAGATTTCGCATTCATGCGAAGCACTCAAGATCATTAGGGAAATCAGGCACAACACTGCCCTGACAGGCTTGGTGATGGGCTGCAACAGGGAGACCAGGAAGGCGTATGAGGCGCTCGAAGCGTTCCTTGGTACGCCGGACCATGAGCTTACGGAGAAAATTCGCAACAAGGTCGGTTTTCACTACGACCGGACCATGGTCAGAGACTCCTTGCGGCGTATCGAGCGGCGACGGCAGCGGCAAGTTGGCAAACGCAAAGGACGCCTGAAGGACATCCGGAAGCCCATAGATGTCGTGAGGTTCACTACAGCACGCGAAGCACGTAACTCGGCGTTTGTGCCTTGGGAGATTGTCGAGAATGACATCGTCTTGCATGACATATTCGACCTCGACGAAAGTGATACTCGCGCCGGTGACAAGGCGTTGGACGCTGCCGCAGACGCGATCGTAATGCGCCTGCATCAAATTCCGAAGACATTCAGCTTCTTTGCCATCAATTTCATCATGAAGTATGCGAAAGCAGTGTAGGCCTGCCGCGCTAGGCGGTGGCGCACGCTGAGCGTCCCTTACCTCCACAGCGCTAAAGTTGGTCGGCAGCCCCAGACGCCGCACTACGGCCGCGACACAGCCTCCAGCCGCGCGAGCATGCCCAGGATCAGCGCCTTGCGGTCGAGATTGAGCTCCTGCACCTCGGTCTTCTCGCGCAGGGCGGCCTCCCACAGACCGGCCCAGGCCGCCAGCCGCCCCTCCGGGATCAGCCGCTCGGCCAGGGCCAGCTCCGCCGCTTCGCCCAGGCCCGTGGCGCGTGCCCGCACCAGCCGCGCCAGGAGGTCGAGGAACAGGTCCCAGAAGGCCTCGAAGCGCTGCTCCTGCGCGCCGAACGCGAGGCCGTCGGAGAGAGTGTGCGCCGCCTGCCAGTCGACGGCCGGCAGCTTGGCGAAAATCGCCTCGATGCGATCGTAGAGCTCGAGCCCGCCGCCGCCCGCGAGTTGCAGGGCCCGCCGTACGCTCCCCTCGGCAAGCCGAGCCAGTCGCGGCCATGCGCCCGCCGGCGGCATCTCCACGCTCGCCGCGGCAAGCGCGGCCCCGGCCGCCCGTTCGAGGTCCACGGCCCCCAGCGGCGCCAGGTCTAGCCGGCGGCAGCGCGAGCGGATGGTGGGGAGCAGCTTGCTCGGCTCGGAGGCCACCAGCAGGAAGAGGGCCCGCACCGGCGGCTCCTCCAGCGACTTCAGGAGCGCATTGGCGGCGTTGATGTTGAGGTCGTCGGCAGCATCGACGATCACCACCCGCCAGGCGCCCTCGCCCGCCGTGTGCCCCAGGAACGAGCGCAGGCGGCGCACCTCGTCGATCAGGATGCTGGCTGCGAACCGCTTGGCGCGCGGATCGTAAGGCCGGCGCAGCACCAGCAGCCCGGGGTGCGACAGCGCCTTGACCTGCCGCGCGGCCATCGTGTCGGCGGCAATGTCGAGGCTCTGCCCGGCCCGATCGCGTTCCTCGGGCCGGGCGAGCACATAGCGCGCGAGCCGATAAGCGAGCGTCGACTTGCCGATGCCTTCGCGGCCCGTGAGCAGCCAGCCGTGGTGCATGCGTTCGGTGGCGAAGGTCTCGACCAGCGCCGCTTCCGCGGCCGCGTGGCCGTAGAGCCTGGCCGTCTCGCGCGGATGCGGGAAGCCCTCGAGGCGGTCGGCCTCGGGCAACTCCTCCGTCTCCTGGGCGGCGGGAGCGCGCGCCATCAGGGTTGGCCCGTCAGCAGGCGGCGCTCGACATGGGCCCAGATGTCGGCGGCGATGGTATCGAGGGCTGCGGCCCCGTCGATCAGAATGCAGCGGTCCGGCTCGGTGTCAGCAAGCGCGCGGTAGCCCGCGCGCAGCCGCTCGTGGAAATCGAGGTCGCGGCGCTCGTAGGGGTCAGCGATGGCCTGGCCTGCCACGGCAGCGCCGCGCCTGGCGCTGGCGCGCGCCAGTCCTGCGGCCGCCGGCAGATCGAGGATGAAAGTGACCTCAGGCCGGGTGGGGGCGACGACCAGGCCTTCCAGCGCATCGAGCACGGATGGCTCGAGCCCGCCGGCAGTGCCCTGATAGACACGCGTCGAATCGGAGAACCGGTCGCAGATCACCCAGCGTCCCGCCGCCAGGGCCGGCCGGATCGCGGTCTCCAGATGATCGGCGCGGGCGGCACAGAACAGCAGCGCCTCCGGCAGCGGCCCGTGCGCGGGGAGGTTGCCGGCCAGCAGGACGGCGCGGATCGCTTCGGCAAAAGGTGAGCCGCCCGGCTCGCGCGTCGCCACCACCTCGATGCCGCGCGCCGCTAGCCGTTGCATCAGCAGGCGCGCCTGCGTGGACTTGCCCGAGCCCTCGCCGCCCTCGAATGTGATGAACTTGCCGGGTGCCATGGCGGGCTCGACCCGTCGCTGCCGTCGCGCAGGGCCGCAGCTCCTCTCTAGTGGGTCACGGTATCCAGCGGGTAGCCAAATAGAGGAGCGAGTCAAGCCCGCGCCGCATCACGCCCGCAACCGCCACGTCCTCGGCGGCGTAGAGCGGCACCTCGCTGGAGGCCTCCGACTGGGTGGTGACGCGCAGGATGGCCACCTGGTCGCCCTTGCTGACGGGCGCCTTCAGCGGCCACTGGTAGATGATATGTGCGCGCAGCTTCTGGTTGGCCGGGGTGCGGGGCAGCCACATGTTGACCTCGCCGAGGCCGGCGAGCGGCACGAACATGCGCTCCCCGCCCCACACGCGAGCATGCCCCACCACCTCGCCCGCCTCGAACAGCTTGGCCTCCGAGAACGCCCTGAAACCCCACTCGAGCAGGCGCCGCGCATCGTCGCGGCGGTCCTCGGCGGTGGAGAGCCCGTTGACGACGGCGATCAGGCGCCGGCTATCTAGTTTGGCGGAGGCGACGATGCCGTAGCCCGCCTCCTTGGTGAAGCCGGTCTTGAGCCCGTCGACGCCGCTGACCAGGTTGAGCAGCGGGTTGCGATTGATGAACCTGTGCTTGCGATAGTTGAACTCGCGCAAGGCAAAGAGCTGGTACTGCTCGGGATAGGTCTTGATGATGTGCCGCGCCAGCAGGGCGAGCTCGCGCGCTGTCATCTGCTGTCCGGGGTCGTGCAGGCCGGTGGCGTTCTTGAACACGGACTTCTTGAGGCCGAGCTGGCGCGCTTCCTCGGTCATGCGCTTGGCGAACACACTCTCGTTGCCGCCGATGTTCTCGGCGATCGAGATGGCGGCGTCGTTGCCCGACTGGACCACGATGCCCTTGATGAGCTCATCGAGCCTGGCCTTGGTGCCCACCGGCACGAACATGGCCGACGTGCCCGACGGCGCCCCGCCCTTGCGCCAGGCGAACTCGCTCATGAAGAACTCGTCCTCGAGCTTGATCTCGCCGGCAGCCAGCGCCTTGTAGACGACGGCCAGCAGCATCAGCTTGCTCATGCTGGCCGGATACATCAGATCGTCGGCATTGCGCTGAAACATGACGGCGCCGGTCTCGGCGTCCATCAGCACCGCCTGCGGCGCCTTGAGGTTGATTTCGCCGCTCTGCGCCAGCGCGCGCTGCGCGGAGAGCGCAAGCAGGCAGAGAACGAGGGCGGCGACCACCGGCACGGCGATCAGCAATCGGGGCTTGGCAAGGGTGCGCATGGGGGGCTGATCCCGGTTCTGCTCGGTGGGACAAGTCACCACGTTAACTATCGGGGCTGCGCCCCGGCAAAGTCAACGGTACGGCGCGACGGGGTCAGACCCTAAAGCGGCGTCACTGGCCGCGGACGGTAGCGGGCCTGGGGTCTGACCCCATTGCACGCCTAGCGGCTGTCTGCCGGCGGATGCGACAAGGCCACCCGGAACCAGGGCTGGCTTGCCAGGAAGCGCTGCTCCTGGCGGTCGTCGCCCGAGAGGGGGGCGCGCCCGGCGTAGCGCACCCGCACGCGGCCGGTGCCGCGGTTCTCGAAGCCCAGATAGCGCGCCGCCGCCTGCGACACGTCGATGATGCGGTCCCTGGCATAGGGGCCGCGGTCGTTGACGCGCAGGAGCAGGGTGCGGCCGTTCTCGAGGTTGGAGACATGAACGTAGGAGGGCAGGGGCAGGGTTGGATGCGCCGCGCTCAGCGCCCACATGTCGAAGATCTCGCCGTTGGCGGTGCGCCGGCCATGGAAATCGGTCGAATAGTACGAGGCCACGCCCTGGCGGTCGTAGCCCGGCTCCTCGCGCGGCGCGTACCACTGGCCGTCGACCTGGTAGGGCTCGCCCACCTTGTAGACGCCGCCGCCCTTGGGGACGGGCCGGCCGGAGGCGACGACGCGGGGGCTCGCCGGCGTGCCGGCGTGTGGGCTGGCGACGCGCTCCGAGCGCGAGCAGGCGGCAGAGATCTGCACCGCGGCCAACAGGGAAAGGACAATGGCCGCCCACGGCCGTCCGCGACTACGCATGACAAGAGCCCGCTGCACAGGGACGCGCGGCCGGGGCGTGCACCGCCCCGGGCGAATGCCTCAAATTGCCAGGGGGCTATTAGGATCGCGTTAATCGCACCCTTGTCGGTCCGGAAGGGTGCGACTAGGGTGCCGCGCGGCTGGCGCCGCGGGATGGGTGGCCGAGTGGTTTATGGCACCGGTCTTGAAAACCGGCGTGGGTTCACGCCCACCGGGGGTTCGAATCCCTCCCCATCCGCCACTGCCGTTGACTCACTGAGCAACATGCCGCATCATATCGCCTCGCGGCGATCGTCATAACATATTGATAAAACGTATATTTATACCTTACTAGCTTCTCCATAGGCCTCTGCGCCATCTAGACACCATCGCGACAGACGCGTAATACCGTGGGGTCAAGTGGGGGGGAAAATAGCCCACGGATCTCGCGATGTCTCGCAACGCGCAAGGAATCCATCGCCTCTCGGTCGCTGCGGTCAATCGCATTCGCTGCCCGGGTTGGCACGCGGATGGTGGCGGGCTCTACCTCGAAGTTGATCGAAGTGGTCGCAAGCGCTGGGCAATGCGTTTGACGGTTGCCGGCAAGCGACGCGACTTCGGGCTCGGCCCGCTGCATAAGGTGTCCTTGTCAGAAGCGCGCGAACGCGCAGGCGAGTACCGCGCGAAAGCCTACCGCGGCATTGATCCAGTTGGCGAAAGACACGAGGCCCAGCACGCCGAGCCGGCGCGCCATTTGATGACGTTCGAGCAGGCGGTCAAACACGTTCATTCACAGCGTCGCTCCGCCTGGAGCAACGGCAAACACGTCGAGCAGTGGATCAACACGCTGCATGACTACGCGTTTCCGTTCATCGGCAAGATGCCCGTCGATCGCGTGACCACCGCCGACGTGCTCAAGGTGCTCTCGCCGATTTGGAACAGCAAGCCGGAGACGGCGCGTCGCGTGAGACAGCGCGTGGATGTCGTATTGGATTGGGCGCGCGCGGCGGGTTACCGCTCCGGCGACAATCCCGTCGAATTGATCGGCGACGCCCTTCCGCGGCACAAGAAAGCCAATCGCCATCACGCTGCGCTTCCCTACACAGAGGTATCGAAGTTCATCACTCGTCTGCGCACCGGCCAGGCGCATCCGATCACGAAACTCGCATTCGAATTCCTGATATTGACAGCCGCACGCACAACCGAGGTCCGCAAGGCCCGCTGGCAGGAGATCTCGTTTCCCGCTCGGACATGGACCATCCCAGGCAATGACGCCGCGAGCGGCCGCCGCATGAAGGCGGGTCGTGACCATGTCGTTCCCCTCTCCCTTCGATGTGTAGAGTTACTTGAGCTGGCGAATAGTATCTCAGGTGGGAACGACCTTATCTTCCCTGATAGCCGTACAGGCCGCGTCACCTCGGAGAACCGCTTCTTGGTTGCACGCGACGCGCTCGGCTACGCCAAGGATGTGTGCACGCCACACGGCTTTCGTTCCAGTTTCCGCGATTGGGCAGCCGAGGAGACGACCTTTCCAGCGGAAGTAGTCGAGATGGCGCTGGCGCACGCAATCACCAACAAGGTAGAGGGCGCATACCGACGCGGGAACCTACTCACCAAGCGCGCCGGCCTCATGGACGCGTGGGCGGTCTATGCATGCGCAGACCGCAACTGTGGATAGCGAGCATTCGGCGGTCGCCGCCCTGCTACACTGCGACCATGCAAGACACGGCGAGCCATGGCACGCCTAAGCTGGACAGTGACGAGCTCCGTCACACCCTCTCGGTGCATGACGTTGGTGCGCAGCTTGACACCGAGGGTGTTCCCCGCTCCCGCCGCCAGATCATCCGCTACTGCGAGACGGCCATGCTCGACGCCGTCAAGGTGCCTGGTCCCACTGGCGCACAGTGGTTCATCTCACCGGCCTCCGTCCCTAAAGCCATCGCTGACTTGAAGCAGTGGGATGCGCAGCGAGTGCGACAGGGCGCGCCACAGCCGGACACGTCCAGCTCTGTCGACCTCAATCCAGCGCCGAGAATGGACCCGGACATAGCGAGCCATGGCGCGCCAGAGCCAGCCATGGCGGAGAAGGAAACAAGCCACAAGGGAAGCGAGACAGAGCCCGCCATGGCGAGCTACGTCGCGCTGCTCGAGCGCGACAATGAATTCTTGCGCGAGCAGGTGACCAAGAAGGACGAGCAAATCACCGATCTCTCCAAACGTTTCGGCGAGACGCAGACGTTGCTCGGTGCCATGCAACGCATGCTGGCGCCGCTCCTCGGCCAAGCCGATCCATTCCACCGTCCGGAAAAGCGAGACGCCAACGAGCCTACTGCGGCCTAGCGTTATGCACTGTTGATAACCGCAGGGCAGGGAAGCCGAGGGCGTATACTGCCCCATGGATCACATCGGTCCCCAGCTCGCCAAGTTCGAACCTAGTTATCCCCACCTGCGGCCCTCGCGCTTTGGCGAGTGAGGAGTACTATGGATCGCATGAGCTGCTGGACCTCATTAGTTAGTGTGACGACGCGTTTGCCAGCGGCTGCGTGTCGTCCCATTAATTCGTGAGCATATGGCGCAGCGCAGAATGTTTAGTTCCCAGATTGTAAGTTCGGATGAGTTTCTTGAGATGCCGCTCACCTCGCAGGCACTCTATTTCCATCTTGGCATGTCCGCAGACGACGATGGATTTGTATCGCCGCGCAAAATCTTGCGAATGACTGGGGCAGGGGAAGACGACCTCAAGGTCCTCCTTGCTAAAAACTTCGTCATCCGGTTCGAGACCGGCGTCATCGTCATCACCCACTGGAAGCAGAACAACTACCTGCGCAACGACCGCTACACACCCACAATCTACAAGGCGGAGAGGGACCGCCTCTCATGTATCCAAAGCGTCTATGTGCTGGATACCAGTGGTATACCACTGGTATCCATTCGGGATACGCAGGTAGGTAGGGAGGAAGATAGAAAGAGAGAAATCCCTTTAGATAAGAATGCAGATAAACTCAGCCAAGCACGCATTGATGCACATTTCAACAAAGGTAGGGAACTGTTGCACAAGCGAATGACAAGCGGAACCCAATAAAAACGGGGCCCTTGACTTCCTTGGAATGTGTGTTGCAAAAAGTAAAGCATGGTACGCTTGGGAGAAAGGGCTAACCGCGATCAGCTCACCTTAGCAAAGCACCCAATCCTGCATAGAATCTCCTGAATAGCAGGGAATGGCTCTGTTGAGCCATTCCTTCCTTGTCGCACAAGATTAGTTTCGCGACATGCTCAGCTGACTGATCAAGATCGCGTCCTATCGTACACGCGTCACGATACACGGTATCGAACCCGCGTCCGATAGGAGACACCCCTGGATATGACCCTTCCTTCGGATGGAAGGTGCGAAGGAAGGGGCGCGGCGCCCAAAAGTGCTTGCGCGGGAACAAATTATGCCCCCCAGCTTGTCGGGCTAAGCAGCCCGACCCAATGCCGCCACCCTTCCTTATCGCGAGTACGCGATAGACAGATGAAGGGCTGGCGGCCTCGGCCCTCGGAAACCATAGTCAGGCGGAGTACCACCTTCCTTGGTTTCCGGGTCCTCGGCTGTCGGCATTGGGTCGGGCTGCCTCGCAAAACATAGTCGGCCGAGTACGGCCTCCTTGTTTTGCGGGCGCCGACAAGCTGGGGGGCTAG
>Ga0247727_10001302_pt1 | contig 59864 bp, 45 predicted proteins | sample WisWelCaveWW1625_FD_202498 | JGI IMG/M metagenome (GOLD analysis project Ga0247727, IMG submission 202498) | Biofilm microbial communities from Wishing Well Cave, Virginia, United States - WW16-25 | ecosystem: Environmental > Aquatic > Deep subsurface > Groundwater > Cave microbial mat | place...
CGATGCTGCGGGGTGCTTCCGCCGGAGGATCCGATGAGCGTCGTTCGCCTCTCCCGGCCGGCCGTGGCCGAGCTGCTCGCTGCGCTCGTGCGTATCCCGTCCGTCAACCCCGTGCTCGCGCCGGGCGAGGGCCACGACGAGCGGGCGATCGCCGCCTTCGCCCGTGACTGGCTCGCCGAGCGCGGAGCCGAGGCCTCGGTCGAGGAGGTGGCGCCCGGCCGCGCGAACTGCGTCGCCCGGACCGGGGCGGGCCGCGGCCCGACCCTCGCGTTCTGTGCTCACCTCGACACGGTCGGGACGGACGGAATGACGATTCCGCCGTTCGAGCCTCGCCAGCAAGGCGGGCGCCTCTACGGACGTGGCAGCTACGACATGAAGTGCGGCGTGGCCGCGGCAATGGCTGCCGCGGCCGAGCTCGCGCACGACGGGTTCGAAGGCAGCGTGCTCCTCGCGCTCGTGTGCGACGAGGAACATGCGAGCCTCGGCGCGCGACACTTCGTGCACCACCACCGCGCGGACGCGGCGGTGCTCACCGAGCCGAGCGAGCGCCGGCTCGTGCTCGCGCACAAGGGTTTCGTGTGGGCCGAGATCACGACCGTCGGACGGGCCGCCCACGGGAGTCGCTTCGATCTCGGCGACAACGCGATCGCGCGAATGGGACGGATCGTGGCGGCGCTCGACGACTTCGACCGGCGCGTCCTTCGCGCGCGGACGGCTCCGCTCCTCGGCCCGGCGAGCCTCCACTGCAGCGGGATCCAGGGCGGCTCGGGGCTCTCGACCTACGCCGCTTCGTGCCGCGTCCAGCTCGAGCGCCGAACGCTCCCCGGAGAAACGGCCGAGATCGTGATGGCCGAGCTACGCGACGTCGTGCGTAGCGCGGGCGAAGACGGGGCTGACGTCGCGCTGCTCCTCGAGCGGTCACCCCTGACGACGCCTGCGGACGCGCCGATCGCGACCGCCGTCAGGGCCGCGGCGACGAGCGTGCTGGGGCAGGCGCCGGAGGAGATCGGCGTCGGCTACTGGATGGATGCGGCGATCTTCGCCAGCGCCGGGATCCCGGCGGTGAATTTCGGTCCCGCGGGCGCAGGGGCTCACGAAGCCGTCGAGTGGGTCGACCTCGACTCGGTCGAGGAGTGCGCCCGCGTTCTGGTCGCCACCGCAAAGGCATTCTGCCTACGGTAGGTGACGCGCTACGGCGGCACGGTAGTCCTCGACCGATCGCGCCACCCACGTCGCGTCTCGCCGGAGCTCGCGGGCCAGGAGCGCGGCGACCCGTGGGGCGGCCGCGAGGCTCGCGCGCGCATCGAGCACCAGGGCGCGCGTACGGCGGGACAGAGCGTCCTCCACGGTGCGCGCCATCTCCGCGCGAGCGGCCCAGACGATCTGCGCTCCCGTCACGGTCACGCCCGGTGCCAGAGGCTCGGCGAGCGCCGGCTCGGCCGCGGCGAGCGCGCGCACGTGCTCCGCGTCCGTGCCGTATGCCGCGAGAGACGTGTCGTCGGCAGCTCGGTCGTGCGCGCCGTGGAGCCGCAGGTCCTCGGTCCGGCACGCTCGCTGCGCGAGACCACCCACCCGCTCGGCCCGATCGACCGCGTCCTGGGCCATCCGACGATACGTGGTCCACTTCCCGCCGGTGATCGTGACAAGGCCGGAGCGGGACACCTCGACCGAGTGATCGCGCGATAGCGCGGCGGTCGACAGCCGAGCGCCCGAGCGGACGAGCGGCCGCTGGCCGGCGAACACGCTCCGCACGTCGGTGCGGCTCGGACCTCCGGTCAAGTACCGTGCGGCGTGCTCGAGCAAGAAGTCGATCTCGGCCGCGAGCGGCACCGGCTCGGATTGCGGCTCGGTGACCGGCGTGTCGGTCGTCCCGACGACGACGTGGTCGTGCCACGGGACGGCGAACAGCACGCGGCGGTCGGTCGTCCGGGGCACGAGGACCGCGGTATCGCCGGGCAGGAACCTGCGCGGCAGCACGACGTGGGCACCCTGACTCGGGGAAACGAGAGTCCGGGCGGCAGCGTCGTCGAGCCGCCGGACCGCGTCGACGAATACGCCCGTTGCGTTGAGCACGACCTTGGCTTCGATCGCGTGCTCGCGACCCGTCTCGGTGTCGCGCGCGATCGCGCCGCGCACCTGGCCATTGTGGTGGACGAGCCGGACGACCTCGACATAGTTCACGACACGACCGCCGAGGGCGTCGGCCGTTGCCGCGAGATGCACGGCAAGTCGCGCGTCGTCGAACTGCGCGTCGAAGAACCGAACGCCGCCGCGCAGTCCGTCGGGCGCGAGCGTGGGAGCGAGACCGAGGACCGTCTCGCGCGAGATCCTGCTCGATCGACCGAGGGCGAGACGTCCGGCCAGCCGATCGTACAGACCCAGGCCCAAGCCGTACCACGCGGCGTCGAGCCGCCGATAGACCGGGATCACGAACTCGATCGCGTGCACGAGGTGCGGCGCGTTCCGCAGCAATCGGCCGCGCTCGCGGAGCGACTCGGTCACGAGCCCGATCCGGCCCTGGCGCAGGTAGCGCACACCGCCGTGAACGAGCTTCGTGCTGCGGCTCGATGTCCCCTGCGCGAAGTCGTGACGCTCGACGAGAAGCGTGCGATGCCCGCGTGCGGCCGCATCGACCGCCGCCCCGAGGCCGGTCGCCCCGCCGCCGACGACCAGGATGTCCCACGGTCTGCGGTCGGAGACGATCTCGTCGAGGACCCGCTCGCGGTTCGTCACACCTGGCGCAAGCCCTGCTCGAGGTCCTCGATCAGGTCCTCGACGTCCTCGAGCCCGACCGACAGGCGCACGAGCCCGTCCGTGATCCCGACGCGCCGGCGCTCGGCCTGCTCGACGTCGGCATGCGTCATGGTCACCGGGTGCGTGACGAGCGACTCGACCGAGCCGAGGTTCTCGGCGAGGCTCCACAGGCGCAGCGAATCCATCAGCTTCTTGCCGGCCGCGACGCCACCCCGGACCTCGAACCACACCATCGCACCGAAGCCGGAGGCCTGCCGCCGCGCCAGCGCGTGCTGCGGGAACGACTCGAGCCCCGGATAGCACACGCGCTCGACCTTGGCGTGTGTCGCGAGGAGCTGCGCGATCGCCAGCGCGTTCGCCGACTGGCGATCCATGCGGATCGACAGGGTCTTGCAGCCCTGGAGCGTGAGCCACGCGACCTGCGGCGACATGATCGTGCCCGCCGCTTTCTGCATGAACCGCAGCGCCTCGCCGTGCTCGCGCGTGCGCGCGACGACCGCTCCGCCGATCGTCGCGTTGTGGCCATCGAAGTACTTGGTCGTGCTGTGGATCGACAGGTCCGCGCCGAGCTCGAGCGGGCGCTGGTAGTACGGCGTCAGGAACGTGTTGTCCACGGCGTGCAAGATGCCGTGCGACCGGGCGACGTCCGAAATCGCGGCAAGATCCGTGAGCTTGAGCGTCGGATTCGCCGGGGTCTCGGTGAGAAAGAGCTTGGTCGTCTTGCGCACCGCGCGGCGGACCTCGTCGGGCTTGGACGTGTCGGCGAACGTGAACTCGACGCCGAACCGTGCGAGCACGCGCGTGAAGAATCGATGCGTCCCTCCGTAGACGACGTCGGACAAGATCGCGTGATCGCCGGCGTTGAGGAACGCGAGCGCGACCGCCTGGATCGCGGCCATCCCCGTGGCGTAGCACGTGCAGTCGACGCCGCCCTCGAGGGTCGCAATCTTGCGTTCGAGCGCATGGACGGTAGGGTTAGCGGACCGCGAGTACGAGTACCCCTTCGACAGGTACGCGTCGACCGACGGCTGGACGTAGGTGGTCGTCTGGTAGATCGGTGTGAGGATCGATCCGGTGACCGGGTCGGGCTCGACACCGGCATGAATCTGCTGCGTGGTGAAGCCCATCCGCCTCTCCCCGTGCCCATGGCGGGCGTTCCGGCGCGGTCGCGTCGAATCGAGATGATAGCCGGGCGACCGCTCAGACTCCAATTCGGCGACGACCGGGGCGGCGTCAGCGCGGGGCGAGGCAGCCCGACTCGAGCCAGTGGGCGTACAGACGTCGTACGCGGAACGAATCGAGCGGCGTGGTCTGCTCGACCTGCTCGGCCGAGACGCCGGCTGACGCCTTGACCCACACGGCGCGCGTCAGCCCGAGGTCGGTCTCCTCGGCCAGGGGCACGGGCTTGCGGTCCGTGGTCCGGTACTTCGCGTCGTCGGGAACGACCGCCCGCGCGAGATTGAATTCGTCGTGCCGCCGCAGCGCCTCGAGGATCGAGGGGATCACCTCGAGTGGATCGCCGTCGGCGGCGACGTCGGCGCGCCGCCGGAACACGAAGTTCCCGGGCACGGGCTTCTGAAACAACTGAAAGAACGCGGCGTCGCCGCGCAGCGCCCCACCCTGCTCGGACACGATCTGGCCGTCGACGAATCCGAGCGTGGCGAACGTCTCGCAGTCACGGTTCGTCAGCGTCAGCACCCCCGTCACGCGCGAATCGGCAAAGCTCTGCAGCAGGTTGGGCAGGCCGAACAGCTCGACGTCGCCGGTCAGACTCGTGCTCGACTCTTCCTTGGCCGCACGCGCCACCGTCCCGAGGGTCGCGAGAGCCTTCGCCGCCTCGGCCCCGATCGGCTGGCCGCCGAAGCGCGCGACGATCTCGTCGAGGATCTGGCGGACCTCGGCCGACGTCGTGTGCGACAGGGCGCGGATCAGATGTGTCGCGCCGCGCGGCTTCTTGCCGACGACGAGGCCGAGCACCCGACTCGGCAACTCCTGGCGCAGCGCGCGCACGAGGCGGTCGACAAGCTCCCGATCGTCGGACAGGTCGTGGGTCCCCAACTCCTCGAGGCGAGCCAGATTGTCGCCCAGCGACGGGTGTCGCTCGAACCCGTGATCGACGACCGCCCGCAGGGCGTCGGGCGTGCCGCGGCGTGCGAGCGCGGCGACGATCCAGTCGAGCGCGCCAAGCAGCTCCGCCGGGTTCTTTCCGTCGGCGGTGCCGTGGGCCAGCATCTGCTCGACCTCCTGCAGCCGCTCGATCAGAACGGCCTCGGCCCGCTCGTGCTTCACCCCGCTCAGAGCAGAGACGACCTCGCGGACCACGAGCACGGGCTGGCTCCACGCGGAGAGGCCGAGCAGCAGGGCGACCTCGCGATCGGAGGACGTCCCGTTCGGGGGAGAGAGGCGCCGCAGCAGATAGATGAGGTTCCGCATGTAGAAGCCGTGCGGATCGGCGGCCACGTTCTCCGCGAACTCGGCGAGCTTGTCGAGCGCAGCCTCTCGGGCCTCCGGGCCGTGTGCCTCGAGCAGGCTCAGGCACAGCCGTCGTTTGTCGCGACGGGGCTCGTTGTACAGGGCGACGAGCAGACCACGCGCAGAGTAGGTCGGGAAGAACCCGAGCACGCGGCGCAACAGCTCGTGTCTTTCGGGCTTGTCGGCGTGCTCGCGGAGCTGTTCGGTGCTGAGCGCTTCCTGGGCCCGGCGCCGAATCGCATCGAGGGCGTCCGGCCGCACGCGTTGCTCGTCGACGATCCGACCGGCGAGGTCGATCATCGCCGCGGCGCGTGCGAGCGATCCGCCGTTGAACTGCTCGACGGCGGCCTGCAGCATCTCGTCGAACCGTTTCGAGCCCTCCTCGGGGCTGCGCGCCATGGCGATGATCCTGTGCATCGCCTTGACCGACTGGCTCTCGGGCAGAGTGATGCTCGCGCCGCCGGGCGTGGCGGTCGACACCGACCAGCCGGGGATCGCCCCGCACAGCGCGCGGAACACCTTGTCCATGCTCGCGTCGACGCCGACCGATCGCAGCTCGCCGATCGAGCGCTCGAAGTCCTCGTCGGTTCGCGCCTGCACAGCCGCAGCGGCAAGCGCCGGGGCGAGTTCCGCTCCGCTGGCGGTGGCCGGGACGTGGGCCAGCTGATCGAGCAGCAGCGAGAATCGGCGCATCCCGCGCGCGATCTCCTCGGGGGCGGCGGCCACTTGCGCGGAAGCGGCCGTCGCGGCCGCTGCGGTCGCGATCGGCGCGGCCTGCGCCGTCGACGCGGAGCCACCCGCTTGGCGGTACAGGTTCTGGACCGGCGCGACCGTGGACGTGTTCGCGGACTCGCCGATCCGGGCCAGGTTCTCCATCAGGAACCGTCGGTCCGCTTCGGGACACAACTCGAGCAGGTGCGGCCCGATCTCGATGAGGAACGGCGCGAGGATCGCTCTGTCGATGAGCTCGTACTCCATCATCTGATGGAGCTTCTTGAACGCGTGGAACAGGTAGTCCGACACGGCCACGCTCGCGCCCTGGCCGCGGTACTGTCCGCCGATCCAGGTCTGGATCGAGGAGGCCATGTACGGGGATGGGATCCGGAGCAGAGTCTCGACCGACTCGACCGCCATCATCGGCGCGAGGTCGTCCGACAGGTAGCGATGGAACTCGAAAACCGCCTCGCGGACGGCTGCCGGAACCTCCGCCTGGGTCGTCCCTTGCTCCGTGCTCAAGCTCTGCCCGCCTCTGCTGCCGGACCGCCCTCGGAACGCTCGCCCGCTCGCCGATGAACGGGGTTGCCGAGCGACCAAAAATGTAGGTTCCGGCCGCGGGCCGGGCAAACCGCCGAGGATTGGGGGGTCACGTTCGGGCGAGGGTCGGAGTCGGGGCCGGGTAGTGCTCCTCGCGGCAAGGGCCGCACACGGCGTGCGTGAACTGCAGCTCCGCGTGTTCGGCCAGGTACGCCTCGATCTGGTGCCACGCGTCGCGGTCGTCCCGGACACGCTTGCAGTGCATGCAGATCGGTAGGAGCCCCTGCAACCGCCGGACGTGCGCGTCGGCGTGGCGCAGGTCGTCGAGCCGCGCGCCAAGTTCGGCGTTCAGCGTCTCGACCTCGTGAATCCGGCGCTGCTGCTCCTCGACTCGCTCACGCTGCGCGCGGTAGAACGCGACTAGAAGCCACGTCGGCGGGATCCCGAGGACCAGGCCGCGCGGCCCGAGCGACTCGAGCACGAGCAGCAGAACCGCGGCTGCGGTCAGGCCCGTGAAGTACGACGGAACGGTCCAAGACAGGGACGAAGCCCAGCTTGCCAGGAGCGTCCGGCGGGTCTCGACCGCGATCGCCGTGGCCACGAGGCCCGAGTTCGCGAGGAAGTATGTGGTCGCGGCCCCGGCTAGCGGTCCGATGATCGCCCGCAGGTCCTCCCCGGGACGACCGCCGAGAGCATGGAACGTCCACGCCGCGAGCGCCGCGGCCAGACACACGGCGGCCACGTTGTAGGCCAGACGCAAACCGGGCAGCTTGCCGCGGCGCGCCACGGCCGCGCCGACGACGCCGGCCACCGCGGTCAAGATCGCCGAGCTCGGGCCGAGCGCCGCGATCGCGCAAAAGATTGCCGGATGCGTCGCGGTCACCTCGCAGCGCAGGGACGAGATACGGACCGGGTGGGCGCCCGCGATGCCTGCCAGCGCAACGAGCAGGAGCAGCGCGTCCCCGGAAACCGAGCGATCGCCGGTGGTCGCCAACGCGACGACCGGCAGCGCAGTCGCCGTCACGCCGAGCACGAGCAGCTTGAGCATCGTCGGCATGGCCCGGTCCGATCTCCCGTGAGCACGCGCCGAGCAACCCCTTGTCACCCGGACGGAGCGGTGCGCCGGACGCATGGATTGCAACCCGGGTGCCAGACCCAAGAGCCTAGAAACGGCGCGAATCCCGTGGTGCGATCGAGGGCGAACTCAGTGCGTGTTGCGGATCGCGTCGCCGATGTTCAGGCACCAGCCGCGCGCGTTCCTAAGTGCCCGTCCGACAGGAACTTGGGAAGCGATCGGACGGGCGCGACACTCTGTCGCGAACGGCGACAAGAGCTGTCCCTTCGATCTCAGGCGAGGGGTTCGACCCGCTCCACGAACTCGACCCCGCGAGAGCGGAGCTCGCGGAGCACCGGCTCGTACACCGCCGGATGCGTCGGGATGTGGCTGCCCACGAGCGGCATCGCCCCTCGCGCCACGAGCGTCGCCGCGATCGCAGCGGGCATTCCCACCGTTCGAGCCATCGCGGTGCAGCCGCCGGGCTCGCCGAACGCGACGAGCGTCGCAGTGATGCGCTCGGCCGATCGCATCGTACCCGGATAGTCAACTTCGATCTCGTGCACGAGCAGCACCATGTCGCGGTCGCCCACACCGAGCGGCAGTTTGCGGACGAGCAGCTCGGTCAGCATGTCGGCCGCGGTCTCGCCGGAGCATCCCGTGCGCTCGTCGGCGAGCAGGCCGAGCCCACGCACACGGTCGAGCGCCGGTCCGTTCGCGTCGACGCCCAAGAGGTGGCCGAGGCGCGACTCGAGACTCGCCCCCGCGGGTCCGGGAACGAACATCGAGGTGACGTCCCGGTACGTGCGGGTTCCCAGATCGGGAATCCGAATCGAGTCGTTCGCCAGTCCGATCCGCACGATCTGGGCCCATGTCTCGCAGAACCCCGGCCAGCGGAGCGTCGCCCGGATCATCGTCGGCGTGTCGCGCAGGCCGAACGCTTCGCGGTACGAGAGGGAGTCGCGGTTCGGGTAAGCCTCGAGATCGCCGACCCCGTCGACCGGCACGCGCCACGTCGACTCGAATACCCGCGGGTACGGCACGATCCGGATCCGACCGCCCTCGACGTATTGGGCGCCGGCCGCACCCGCGAGCACGACGTTGCGCGGATTCCACGTGATCACGTAGCGCAGCGCGTTCGGAGCCGCGTCCGGGGCCGGGATCCCGGCGCCGTACGAGCGGAAGCCGCGGATGCGCCCCCCCGCTGCCCGCACGCGCCCGAGCAGGTCCATCGCCGAGATGTGGTCGATGCCCGGGTCGAGCCCGGTCTCCGACAGGAGCAGCACACCGCGCCGTCGGGCCTCGTCGTCGAGCTCTCGCACCGCGCGGTCGCGGTACGAGGTCGACACGAGCGACCGGCCGAGGCGCACACACTCCTGGGCCACGAGTGGCTGGAACGCCGGCACGAGCATGCTCACGACGACGTCCGCCTCTCCGATCAGGCTCGCGCGTGCCGGCTCATCCCGTATGTCGAGCCGCACCGCGCGACCGCACGGATGGCCGGCGACGCGCCGGCGCGCGAGGCCGAGGTCGAGGTCGGCCACGGTCACCCGCCCGCCACACTGCTCGGCTTCCGCCAGGAGATGCGAGACGAGATACGACGTGCTGTGCCCCGCACCGAGGATCAACACGTGCTTCACGGGCGCCTATCGTGGTCGACGTGCGTCCGGGACGCAAGCGCCAGGAGAAGGAAGGCCCGGCCCCGGGCTTGGGGGAGGGGGGGAGCCCGGGACCGGGCCGGGGGGGACGGGAGGAAAGGGTTCAGCGCAGCGAACGAGACTCCTCGGTTCCCTCGATCTTCCGGAGCGCGACACCTTCGATCTGACGCACTCGCTCGCGGGACAGGTTGAGCACGGTGCCGATCTCTTCAAGCGTGTGCGCCTCGTCGCGGTCGATCCCGAAACGCAGGCGGATCACTTCCGCCTCGCGGTCGTCGAGGACGCGCAACGCCTTGCGCATGTTCGTCCGGCGCTCGTGGTCCAGGGCGTTCCCCAACGGATCGACCGAAGCCTCGTCGGCCACGAACGGCAGCGCGCCCGCGGGATCGTCGTCGGCGCCGAGCGCCTCGAGCGGCTGAGGATCCTGGACGACGCCGAGCAATTCGTCGACCTTGCGGACCGATACACGCATCTGCCGCGCGATTTCACGGTTCGTGGGCGCCCGGCCCAGTGCTTCGGCGAGCTCGGTCGTAACGCGCCGCAGGCGCTTGATCTTCTCGCTGACGTGCACCGGCACGCGGATCATTCGCGACTTGTCGGCGATCGCACGCGAGATCGCCTGCTTGATCCACCAGTAGGCATACGTCGAGAACTTGTAGCCCCGGCTCCACTCGAATTTCTCGACGGCGCGCAGCAGGCCGATGTTGCCTTCCTGGATCAGGTCCATGAACGGGATGCCCTGGTTCGCGTACTTCTTGACGATGTGGGTGACGAGCCTCAAGTTCGCCACGGTCAGCCCATCGCGGGCACGCTCGAGACGCGCCTTGTCTCGGCGGACCGCCTCCACCATCGTTTCGAGCTGCCGGGTCCCGTGAGCAGCTTGGTACGCGACGAGCCGCTCGCACGCGGTCTCGAGCCGCTCGAGCGGCCACTGTGCCCCGGCGCGAGGGCCACGCGAGTCGCCCTCGAGCACGTACCGCCGAGCGTCGGCCGGTAGCGCGAGGATCCGCTTGGCGATCGAGATCCGTGCGTCTTCGATCGCACGGGCGAGACGCACTTCGCCGTCGCGGTCGAGCAATGGCGTGCGCCCCATCTCGCGGAGATAGAGCGGCAGGAGCTGGACGCTCGGGGCCGAGCCGTCGAGATCCATGTCCCGGGGTTCGGCGAGGGCCGTGGCGGCCACGTCGGAACGCAGGTGGCGCTGGTTTCTCACTGGAGCATTCACCCGACTACCCCTCGTTCGGCGCATCTCGACACCGGCGCGAAGAGAGGTGTAGCAAAACCTGGACCAAGCTTGGCCAACGGCAGGTCCGGCCAGAATTTGGTAATTTCAGCCTGTTCTGAGAGTCGGAGTGTCTCTTCCTGGAGCCGCGCTGTCCTTTCGGCAACTCGACCGCGCCGAAACGGCGCGGTCGAGGTCGGGAGGTCACGGGAGGTGTGCTACGGTGCCCGATCCCTTGGAGAGCCCGAAATGACCGGATGTCGACTCGCAGGACTCGTGATGATCGCCGCCCTGAGCCTCGCTCCCGGCGCCTTCGCGGCGGAGGACGGCTGGGGGGTTCGCTTCGGGTTCGGGGACGATCCGGATCAGGGGATCGTCGGGGGCCAGTACGACCTCGGCGAAGTGGCTCCGCGAGTCCACGTCGTTCCGCTCGTCGAGGTGGGCTTCGGCGACGACCACACGGTGCTTTCGTTCGCCGGCTTCGCGCTCTACCACTTCAAGGGGAACGAAAAGATCAATCCCTACGCCGGCGGCGGGATCGAGGCCGGGCTGATCGATCGCGACGACGACTTGCCGGGCAACGGCGACGACGAGGACTTCGAGATCCAGGTCGATTTCGTGGGCGGACTACGTTTTCCGATGAAGAGTGACCGGGAGTTTTTCATCGAGCTGATCATCGGGACCGGCGACCTGCACGACGCGCAGATCATGGGCGGGATACGGTTCTGACCTCCCGCGGGCGGCTCGTGCTCCTCGGCAGCGAGTGCCCTCGAGCTCATCGTGAGCCGGTTCGAGCGTCGGTCGCGAGGAGCGCTGCTGCGAGCGGCGCTGCCATGCGCCGGGCGAACGCGGGCTCCACCCGCATCTCCTCGAACGGCGTGAAGGGGCGGGCCAGAAGATCGCGCCGGATCTCGACGCACAGCACACGCCCCGGATGGCGTGTCGCATGTCCGTATCCGGTCGTCGAGGGGTGCAGGCGATAGCTGGCGTTTTCCGTGACCTCGACGCCCGCTCGTCCGAACGTCCGGCGCAGCGCATCGACGACGTCGCGCGGCGCAAGGTCGGTCCCGTCGGTCGCCGCGGCGATCACATCGACCTCGGGCCTCGGTTCCCAGGTCTCGTAGACGCCCGGGGCGTAGGCCCGCCGCAGCGCCTCGACGATCCCGGAGTCGATCGTGTCGATCCGGACGGTCCTCGGCGCGTAGGTGTGGAGCAGGACGGCGCGGCCGTGCTTCTCGCCGCACACGGCGAGATGCGCGCGCCGCGCGACGTCTTGATAGGCGGTGTGGAGCGCGGCGAGCGCGCTGCGATCGGCAGGGTCCTGGACGTAGTCCGGGATGCACGGCGTGATCCCGGCGGACATGTCGGCCGGAGCGTCGAGCACGCGGTTCGTGTCCGCGAAGGTCCGCGGGATCAGGCAGCGCAGGACGAGCGCGCTCCTGAGCCATGTTGACGCCCCGGCCGATCCGACGAGGTCGAGGACCAAGGCGTCGGGCTCGACCACCAGGCGTACGAGCTCCGTCGCGCATTCCGGCGCCCCGACATCCGTATTCACGAAGAAGAAGGACAGGAGATCGTCGGGCAACGTGCCGGCCAGGCGCTCACGGACCGCGTCGAAGTCCCGCTTCCGCGTCGCACCGTGCGGGACCTCGACGAGGAGCTCCGGAGCGGCGTTCCGGTCGCCGAGGATCTCGACGTCGCAGAGATCCTGAATCGATCGGATCGCGGTCCGCGTGCCCACGCGCCTCCCGACCCGGCGTTCTTCGTCCGGGAGGCGCCACTCTACCAGGTCGTGACCCGCCGAGGTCACGGCGTAGAATGGCGCGGCCATGAGGTCGTACGCGCGCGCGGTCGGACTGATCCTCGGCGCAACGAGCGTCCTGTTGTCGTGCGCGCGTGCGCCCGCGCCGAGCTACGACGTCGTGCTGCGCGGTGGAACGGTGTACGACGGCACCGGCGGATCGCCGCAGGTCGCCGACATCGGTCTGCGCGGAGATCGGATCGCCGTGATCGGCGACCTCGCCGGCGCGACGGCAGCGCTCGACCTCGACGCTCGCGGTCTTGCGGTCGCGCCGGGGTTCATCAACATGCTGAGCTGGGCCACCGACTCCTTGATCCTCGACGGCCGCTCGATGAGCGAGATTCGCCAGGGGGTCACGCTCGAGGTGTTCGGCGAAGGCGTGTCGTACGGCCCGGTGAACGAGCGCGTCCGGACGTTCCTGACGGAGCAGCTTCCGCCGGAGTTCGATTACGACGTGACGTGGACGACGCTCTCGGGGTACCTGGAGCATCTCGTCTCGCGCGGAGTGTCGACGAATGTCGCGTCGTTCGTCGGGGCCACGACCCTGCGTATCCACGCCGTGGGGTTCGACGACCGCCCCCCGACGACCGAGGAGCTTCAGACGATGCGTGACCTGGCCCGCCAGGCGATGGAGGAGGGGGCGCTCGGTGTCGGCTCGTCGTTGATCTACGCCCCGGCGTTCTACGCCGAGACCGAAGAGCTGATCGAGCTCGCCCGAATCGCCGCCGCGTACGACGGCATGTACATCTCGCACCTGCGGAGCGAGGGGGATCGGCTGCTCGAGGGGGTCTACGAGCTGATCCGGATCGCCCGGGAGTCCGGGGCGCGGGCGGAGATCTACCACCTGAAGGCCGCGGGCGAAGCGAACTGGCCCAAGCTCGACGCGGCGATCGCAGCCGTCGAGCGTGCGCGGGCCGACGGGCTCGCGATCACGGCCGACATGTACACCTACACCGCCGGCGCGACCGGCCTCGACGCCGCGATGCCGCCGTGGGTCCAGGAGGGAGGCTTCGAGACCTGGTCGGGACGCCTTGGCGATCCAGCGATCCGGTTGCGGGTCGCCGCCGAGATGGAAGCCGCGGGCGACGGGTGGGAGAACCTGATGCACGCCGCCGGCCCGGACGGGATGCTGCTCGTCTCGTTTCGCAACGCGGCCTTGCGCCACCTGCGCGGCCGGACGCTCGCGGACGTCGCGCGCGAGCGTGGACGATCGCCCGCCGAGACGGCGATGGACCTCGTCGTCGAGGACGGGAGCCGGGTCGGAACCGTCTACTTCTTGATGTCCGAGGAGAACGTGCGCCGGCAGATCCGCCTTCCGTGGGTCAGCTTCGGGTCGGACGAAGCGTCCCAGGCGCCCGAACCCCCGTTCCTCGAGTTCTCGCCGCATCCGCGCGCCTACGGCACGTTCGCGCGCCTTCTCGGTCGGTACGTGCGGGAGGAGCGCCTGATCCCGCTCGAGGAAGCGATCCGACGCGTGACGTCGTTGCCCGCGCAAAACCTCGGGCTACGCGACCGGGGCGTGCTCGCGGCGGGCCGGTTCGCCGATGTCGTCGTGTTCGACCCGGCTACGGTTCAGGACCACGCGACCTACAAGGAGCCGCACCGGTACGCCACGGGCGTGATCCATGTGTTCGTCAACGGGATCCCGGTGCTCCGCGACGGGGAACACACCGGCGCGACCCCGGGACGCGTCGTGCGCGGCCCGGGGTGGCGCGGAGAATCGTAGATCGGCGGTGTCGAGCCCGGCTGCCGTTCAAACGGCCCCGTTGCACAGCGCCGGGGACTCGGGTCGCTCGCGCGTCTGGTTGCCGCAGCAGTAGCGCGACGACGGCTTCCCGTTGAGCTTGCCCGGGCAGTCCGACGGACAGGAGCGACAGTCCTCGCCGACGTCGCAGACTCCGTTGCCGCAGAACGACGGTGGGCAGTCGATCCCGCAGTTGGCGAAACTCTCGTCGCCACCGCAGTATCCGTCGCCGCAGCAGTACTGGACCACGTTGTTGCTCCCGGGCGTGCAGAGGTTGCCGCGGGAGGTGCAGATCGGGTTCGAGCAGTTCGTATCGAGGCCGCAGCACGCGCCGGCGCTGGCGTTGCAGTCGTCGGAGCAGCTGAGGCAGTTCTCTCCGCCACCGATCTCGCAGACGCCGTTCCCGCACGTCGCGGCGAAGCTCGTTCCCGAGATGCAGTCGGACGTGCAGGTCCGGCAGTCCTCGCCCGGATCGCACACTCCGTCCGAGTTGCACAGGGGCGCGCAGCTGTCGGTGTCCTCATCGCACCGTTGACCCGCGCAAGGCGGCTCGCCGCGCCGGCAATTGCCGTCGACGCAGCTGTCCGAGCCGGTGCAGAACCGCCCGTCGTCGCAGTCCGCGTCGGTCTCGCACCCACCGAAAAGGTCGTCGCGGATCTCGTTGTACACGAGCTGGATCGGCACGGCGCGGTTCGGGCAGTTGGCGCAGTGGTGCAGCGCCACGACCTGGTGGGTCGCCGACGACAGGACCGGGGAGCCCGACGATCCGCCGTCGGTGTCGCAGAGGTACCCGACGTCGTTGTACCCCGTGCCGAAACACGGTGGCGCGGCGAGCGACGAGACTCGGCAAACGCCACCGTCCGTGGCCTCCGAGCTGAAGATCGCAAGCTCCTTGGCCCGCCCGCCCGGATGCTGCGGGATGTAGATCTGCTGCCCGACCGTGGCGCCCGCCGGGTCGATCTCGAGAGAGCCGAACTGGGCCGCGGGATCCCCCGTGTCGATTCGCACGAGCGCGTAATCCAGGGTCGTGCTGATCCGCACGAGCGTCGCGCCGGAGTACACCTGGCCGGGATGGCACAAAGTGCAGTTCGTGATGGAGCAGCTGGGCGCCTCGGCCGCGAACTCGAAGTCCGTGTCGAGCGCCGCAGCGGCGCTCGAAATGCAGTGTGCGTTGGTCAGCAGGTGGTTGTGGGGCGAAACGAGCCAGCCGGTGCACAGGCGGCTCCCGCCGATCAGCAACCGAGCAACCGCCCGAGACTTGCCGTACTCGGTTGGGTGTGACCCCTCGAAGCACCTTGCATTGAGCATGTCGTTGACGCCGCAGAGCGCCTCGGTGGCTCGCGGCAAAGCGAGCGGGTCGCCGACCGCGATCTCGTCGATCACGAAGCCCGGCCCTCCGGAGCGGTTCGTCGCATGCAGCTCGAGCCTCACGGTGTCACCCTTGACGTGCCGCGCCCAGAAGGTGCCCGCTCCCGCCTTCCCACGACCCTCGAGGCGAACCGCTTGCCCCCCGACGGCATCCGTCAGCACGAGCACGTCGCCCGGGGCAAGCTCGAACTCGGTGAAGTGGACTGCCATGTAGCTCGCACCCGGCCGGCGCAGAACCTCCGACCATACGAGCTGGGTCGGGCCACGACGCACGCCGAGGTAGTTCTTCGCGGATTCGATCTGAACCGCTTCGTGCCGACCGATCTCGACCTGGGACCACGCCGGCGCGAGCCCGAGACCGAGCGTGAGCATCGCGACGACGCACCGCGGTGCGTGGCGCAAGAGCCTGTTCATTTTTCCCCCTCCCGGGGAGCCGGTCGACGCTCTCGAGCCGGCGTCGGGCCGTGAACACTCCCCGTCCCCGGTCGCGAATGTACAGAAAAACGCCAGCGATTCGCGAAGGGGCGGGTCCAGGTGCGGACATTTCCCCGCAGGTGCCCTACCCGGTCTCACACGCCACGGGCCCGTCCTGCGGGCTGGCTGGCCCACCGGCTAGAATGCGGCGTTCGAACACGAGGAGTCGCGAGCTATGAGAACCCCGACCCGTCTGGGTGCCCTTTCCTTCCTGCTCTTGCTGGTCCTCCCGCCAGCGCCGGCTCGCGCGAGCCGTGGATCGGCCGAGAAGCCGGGGGAAAGCGCCACGGACAAGGACGAGCCCAAATGGAGCGTCGCGAGCCCGCCCGGGGAGTGGGTCACCGTTCCGATCGACACGACCGAAACCACCTGGTCGAACCTTCACCTGAGTCCCGATGGACGGACGATCGTGTTCGACATGCTGGGCGACCTCTACACCGTGCCGATCGGCGGCGGCGAAGCGAAAGCGTTGACCGACGGGATCGACTGGAGCTTCGACCCTCAGTTCTCGCCCGACGGTCGCCGGATCGCGTTCATCAGCGACCGCGATGGCGCCGACAACCTGTGGGTCATGAACGCCGATGGATCGAAGCCCCGCGCGCTGACCGACGAGAAGGAGCACCTCGTCCACAACCCCGTCTGGAGCCCGGACGGCGAGTACGTCGCGGTGAAGAAGGACTTCACCTCGACCCGCAGCATCGCGGCGGGCGAGATCTGGCTGATCCACGGCGGCGGCGGCGGCGGCGTGGCTCTGATCGAGCGTCCGAACGGCGCGAAGGACCAGAAGACCATCGCCGAGCCGGCGTTCTCGCCCGACGGCCGTTACGTGTACTACAGCCAGGACGTGACCCCCGGACGGACCTGGGCGTACGACAAGGACCCGACGGGGCGCATCTTCGCGGTCCAGCGCGTCGACCGACAAACGGGCGAGGTCGAGGCGATCATCGACGGCCCGGGTGGCGCGATCCGGCCCGTGCCGTCGCCCGACGGCAAGTGGCTCGCGTACGTCAAGCGCATCCCCGACTCGTCGAGTGGGCTGTACGTCAAGGACCTGTCCACGGGCGAGGAGCTACCGGTTCATGACGGGCTCGACCGCGACCTGCAGGAGACGAACGGCAGCGAGGGCAACTGGCCCGCGTTCGCCTGGACGCCCGACAGCCGGTCGATCGTGTTCTGGTCCGGGGGGCGGATCTGGCGCGTCGACCGCGGCACGAAGGCGGTCGAGGCGATCCCGATCCGCGTCCGCACCGAGCGGAAGGTCCGTACCGCCCTGCGCTTCCCGGTCGACGTCGCGCCGGACGAGATCGAGATCCGGATGCCGCGCTGGACCCAGGCCGCACCGGACGGGAAGACGGCCGTGTTCCAGGCGCTCGGCTACCTCTGGGTCCGCGAGCTACCGAACGGCCGCCCGCGCCGCTTGACCGACCAGACCGAGCACTTCGAATTCTTCCCCGCCTTTTCGCGGGACGGCCGTTGGATCGCCTACACGACATGGAGCGACGAGGGCCTCGGGGGCGTCCGCGTCGTCGGCATCGACGGCCGCGGGTCGCGCGCCCTCACGCGGCTGCCCGGGCACTACGTCGAGCCGGCGTTCTCCTCCGACGGCACGCTCGTGACCTATCGGAAAATCACCGGCGGTTACCTGCTCGCCGGGCGCGGTTCGCTCGAGCCGGGGATCCACGTCGTGCCCGTCCTGGGCGGCGAGTCGAAGCGCGTCTCGCGGACCGGCTTCGCCCCACATTTCGGCGCAGCGCGCGACCGCGTCCTGTTCTCCGATCGCGCGGACGGCGAGACCGAGCTGCTGCTGAAGAGCATCGAACTCGACGGGCGGGACGTCCGTACGCACGTCAAGGGGGCGAAGGCGACGGAGATCGCCGTGTCCCCCGACGGTCGCTGGCTCGCGTTCACCGAGGGGTACCGGGCCTACATCGCGCCGTTCGCCATGACGGGCAAGACGGTCGAGGTCGGGCCGGAGATGAAGTCGCTCCCGGTGCGACAGGTGTCGAAGCGTGCCGGTGAGTTCCTGCACTGGTCGACCGACTCACTCCGGCTCCGCTGGTCGCACGGCCCGACTCTGTTCACACGCGACCTGAAGGACGCGTTCGCCTTCCTCGACGGTTCGCCCGCGGAGCTGCCCGAGCCGGTCGCCGAAGGGATCGATCTGCGGTTCAAGGTCCCGACGGACAAGCCGCAGGGTCGGATCGCGCTCACCGGCGCGCGCATCGTGACGATGCGCGACGCCGAGCGGTCACGCGAGGTGCTCGAGGACGCTGTCGTGGTCGTCCGCGGCAATCGCATCGAGGCGGTCGGCCCGCGGGGCCGGATTCGCATCCCCGACGACGCGCGGGAAATCGACGCGACGGGGAAGACGATCGTCCCGGGCTTCGTCGACGTGCACGCCCACGGACCGATGAGCCAGGAGGGTCTCGTGCCCGAGCAGAACTGGACCCAGTACGCGAACCTGGCGTTCGGCGTGACGACGACCCACGACCCGTCCAACGACACGGCCAGCGTGTTCGCCGCGGCCGAGCTGCAGCGTGCCGGACGGATGGTCGCTCCGCGCATCTTCTCGACCGGCACGATCCTGTACGGCGCGCACCAGCCCGGCTTCACCGCCGAGATCGACGACCTCGAAGATGCCCGGTTCCACGTCGAGCGGCTGAAGGACGTCGGCGCGATCTCGGTCAAGAGCTACCAGCAGCCGCGCCGCGACCAGCGCCAGCAGGTGATCGCGGCCGGGCAGGAGCTCGGGATCATGGTCGTCCCCGAAGGCGGGGCGAAGTTCCAGCACAACATGACCGAGATCGTCGACGGTCACACCGGGATCGAGCACGCTCTTCCGCTCGCCCGGGCGTACGAAGACGTGAAGCAGCTCTGGTCGGCGAGCGGCACCGGATATACGCCGACGCTCGTCGTGGCCTACGGCGGCCTGTCGGGCGAGAACTACTGGTACGAGCACACGAACGTATGGGAGAACGAACGGCTGCTCCGCTTCACGCCGCGGTTCGTCGTCGAGCCGCGCTCGATCCGTCGCATCAAGGCCCCCGACCACCACTACAACCACATCCTCGTGGCCCGTCTGGCGAAGCAGTTCCGCGACCGGGGCGTGTCGGTGCAGGTCGGCGCCCACGGTCAGCTCGCCGGCCTCGCGGCGCACTGGGAGATGTGGATGCTGGAGCAGGGCGGATTCTCGCCGTGGGAGGCGCTTCGCGCAGCGACGATCGACGGCGCTCGCTACGTCGGGCTCAACCGCGACGTCGGGTCGATCGAGGCGGGCAAGCTCGCCGATCTCGTCGTGATCGACGGTAGCCCGCTCGACGACCTGCGGTCGTCCGAGCACGTGGCCTACACGATGATCAACGGGCGCCTGTACGACGCGGAAACGATGGATCAGATCGCCCCCGACCGCGTGCCGTGCAAGACGTTCTACTTCCACACGGAAGGCGGCGAAACCGTTCCCGCGGCGACGTGGACCTGGCTCGACGAGCTACGCCAGCGTTACCGGTGGGACCACTGACTGCTGGTCAGTACCGGGCGCGCATGCGCTCGATGGCGAAGCGCATCGCCACGCGCCAGTTCGCCTCCAGGCGCGGCGAAAACTCGGGATCCGCCTCGCGCACCGAGTCGATCAGGCACTCGAGCCACAGGTCATACATCGGTGACGGGATGTCGAGCTGGCGTCGACTGTGCTGTTCGGCGATGCTCTCGAGGTAGGCCATCGGGGCCGCCGCCTGTTCGAGGGCCATGACGATGGAGTAGAGCGAGGAAGCCATGGCCCGCTTCTGGCGCTCGAAGTCGGTGTCACGGAACTTGGCCGTGACCTCGGGTGAGGAGGCGAGAAAGCTCTCGTAGAACCGGGTCAGGAAGCGGTCGTTGGCCAGACACCGCGAGAGGCTGGCGAAGAACTCGACGTTGCGCTCGGAGTCCACCGGCTCGGCCATACCGGCCAAGCATAGCACCGCCACCGTCCGTGACGACTGCGTCTTCGGAGGATGGTAGTGCCTCAGTCTGAATCCCCGTGGTCGGCATCGAAGATTCCAGGTTGCTCGGCAACCCTCGGCTCTGCCTTCGGGGCGCGCTTGTAGGTGACGCTTGCCTGCCGGACGGGCGGGATATCCAGTCGCTTGCCCGCGAGTAGGTCGCCCACGGTCACGATCTGGAGTCGTGGATGCTGGCCCCATGGTGACTTGTAGAACCCGGCCGATGCCGCCTCCGTCCGCATGGCCCTGGTCGGTTCGTCCAGCGCGAGCAGGACTCCTATTTCGGCCTTCTCTCGTTCCACCACCCCGCGCAGGTCCCGAACGTATGGCGCGTGTAGTTTCCCAGCCTTGACCGAGAAAATGACCTGCTTCGTCTTGCCGGTGCCTTCGTGGAAGTAGATCCGTCCATCAATTCCTTGGTCCGCGCCTTTCTTGCCTTCCGCGGGCCGCGCGCCCACAAGGCCAAGTGCCCACCATTGGAACTGGTACGGGTCGGATGCGGCCAAGGCGGCGGCATCGGGCAGGGAGACCGGCTCCCCAATGATTTGGTAGGCATCCTCGATTGCATCGCCGTAGAGGTCACGTAGACGATGCCGAATTAGCGTGATGGCAAGATTGGTGATGTCAATGCCGGTCCAGTGGCGGTCCAATCGCTGCGCGACGGCCACGGCAGTACCGCATCCGCAGAACGGATCCAGTACGACCGCTCCTTCCTGGCTGCTCGCGCTGATGATGCGCTCTAACAGAGCCTCCGGCTTCTGCGTTGGGTAGCCTAGCCGCTCTTGCGCGCTTCCCATCAACGGGGGAATGTCGGTCCATACGTCCTGTGTTGGATTGCCCTTCATGGTGTCCAGATAGCCCTTGTAGGACGGAACGCCGTTCTTGGAGTACACAAGTAGTTGCGCATCGTGCATGCGCTGCATCCGCTCTCTTGTGTATTTCCAAACCTTCTTCACGCCGCGCCATTCGTATGTCAAATTCGGACGGTCCGGATTCGGATTGATACAGGAGATGAGGCGATACACGCGGCCGTCCGCTTCGCGAAACCTGTAGAACTGCTTGATGTATTCCTCTCTGTGAGGCTGGAATGACCCGTTCCATGTGGCCGTGTCGCTCCGACGATAGAACAGAATCGTGTCATGGGAGGCGCCGAACTTCTTCGAGACGTACCCGTGCGGCAACGAGCGCACCCAAATCAGCTCATTGGCGAAGCACGTGGGACCGAATACGGCGTCCATTAGCATCTTCAGATAATGGCTGGCCGTCGGGTCGCAGTGCAGATAGATCGAAGCCGTCGGCTTCATTACGCGCCGCAGCTCTACGAGACGAGGAGCCATCATCGCGAGGTAGGCGAGCATGTCGTTGTCTCCGAGGAACGCCCTGAACGCCTGCATTACCTGGGAGACCCGCCCTCCCGCCTCCACGATCTCTTGATAGGCCCGGGCTGAATCCTCGTTCCAGGTCCAGGTATCCTCGAAAGCCTTGATCTGCGAAGCCGCCTCCGTACCGTCGCGTTCCGCGAAGAGTACGTTGTAGTCTTGATTGCTCTTGAATGGGGGATCCAGATAGATGAGATCGACGGATTCATCCTCGACGTGCCTCCTGAGCACGTCCAGGTTGTCGCCGTAATACAGCAGGTTCATGGGACGGCCATTCTAAGGCCAGGGCCAAGGATCAAGCGGCTACGATTTCCGGGGTCGATACGGACCACGCTTCATCCCCCCGGCCTCGATCGCCGCCCGCTTCTTGGTCTCCAACAGACCGACCAGCTCGTCCACGGACCAGACGTGATCCGAGAGGCCAGCTTCCATTCCCGGGGTAACTCGCAAGCTCCGATGCACGCGGCAAAAGTTGTAGTACGCGAAGTGCAGCGCTACCGCGTGGCAGTGGTTCTCGAACCGCTTGGAGAAGCCGTTCGTCAGCCGGGTGAACCAGCGCATGGCCATGCGCATGGTCAGGTTCTGGCGCTCCACGTAGCTCGTGGAAACGTGCTCGGGCTCGGGAGCGCCCTGGATGGTTTCCACACGGGTACCGATGCACTGGGCCGGGCTGTAGCGCTTCTCCGCTTCTGGATCCGACCCGTAGATTTTGATGAGCATGGCGAAGTCTATCCCCGCGCCAAACGCATCTTCCACGGCCCCGATGTACGGCCGGAAGCCGTCGCTGGTTAGCTGGGTGCGACCGTTCAGGCGGTCGGCCAGGTCCTGCATGAACTCGAACGCGGTTCCAGCGTCACGTCCGCCCACGAGGTAGGACACGATGAGCTTGGAGTCAGCGCAGATCGCCGTCCAGGTCCAGATATCGCCCGCCAGCGCGGGGGCGGCCGTCGCGCCGGGCAGATTCTTTTCCTTGCAGTAGTTGAAGGCCCAGATTTCGTCGGTCTGAACACGCTTGCAACGCACGCCGCGCACGTGCTTGTAGTGGTACTCCGAGCACGCCGCACCGAGATCCTGGAGGAGCTTGGTGACCGTGTTGAGTGAAACGTCGGCCATCCTGGAGGTCGATCGAAGGGAGTTGCCTTCCACGATGGCATGGACGATTTGGGCTCGTTTTTCCCTGCTCAGCTTACAACATCTACTTCGCACCCGAAAAGCGCTGGCATCAAGCCTATGTCGACGGTCGCGGAAACCTGCTCGAGCTGAACGGCGAGATGCAGAACGGCGCGATGGTGTTGCGCGGCACGACCCCTGGCCCGGCGGCGGGTCGCGAGCACCAGCGCCCATCACCTGGGCGAGCCTCGAGGGGGGCTTCGACGGGAACTACGCTCCCAAGTCCAAGAAGCCGTAGCCATCCGTAGGTCGCTGCGCAGACACAGCACCGACTGAACGGTGTGCCGGCGCGGGCTCTCCGATCGCCGATGATCTACGCGAGCGCTGGCAGCCGGATGGCAGGGGCCGGCGCCGGCCGATGCGGTCCGGGCAAGCTCGGCAACGATTGCGCCGGGCTGCGCTGCACCACGACCGGAGCCCACGGCAGCGAGCCGCATGGCCGGCACCGAGCCTGACCCAGGGGTAGGTCATGTCTCCGCGAACCGAGGCCGCCCCGAATCTGGCGCGACCGGCGCGCGTCCTGCGTTGCTTCCCGCGATCCTTGCCCACGGGGGCAGGGATCGCGGGGGGCGTTTCCATGGTGGCGCGAAGTCTAGTCGTCGTCGCCGAAATCGTCGTCGACGTCGCAGTCGAACTCCGGAAGGAACTCGAAATGATCGTCGATCCAGCGCAGCGCGCCGTGGGGACGGAAGCGCAGCTGGACGATCGTCGTCTGGCCCTCGGCGACCTCGAACGGAGCGGTCGGCACGATCGCGGTCCAGCCGCCGCCGGGCGGCGTCACGTCGATCTTGGTGTCGTCGAGGAGTGTCAAGCTCAGCGCGCGGATCACCACGACGATCTGGTCGTACATCCCGACCGGCAGGGACCCCACGGGCAGCTCGACCGTTCGGCCCTCGACCAGACCGACGAGATCGACCGTGACCGGCAAGTCGATCGTCATGGCGACGAGCTGGCCGTCCAGGTTGCGCGCGACGATGCTCGAGAGCTCGATCTCGGCCGACTGGATGCGGGGCCCGTCGTGCTCGAGCGTCGCGGCCGACTCAAGATTCGGGGAAACAGTCGCCGCCGAAACCACGACCCGCACCTGTCCTTCGCGGAAACCTGCCGTGAGCGTCGCGTCGGTGCCCGAGCATCCCGCCGCCAGGAGCGCCGAGCCAAGAACGGCGAGGGCGCCGAGTCGTGCTGTTCTCTTGGTCGATTGCATCGTGTCCCCTCCTAGGAGTCGCCGTGCCGAGAGTAGCCGACCTCGCAAAGATCGGCCAGGGGCAAGGATCTCGCCGGATCAGGGTCGAGCGAGCCGGTCGTGGATCGCGCGCGCGAGCTTGCACAGCGTGAGCGGCGCGGATCCCTCGGCCTTGTTGTTGGCGATGACGAGGACGTCGCGCCCGCGGCATGCTTGCTCAACGCACAGCTCGGCCACCGCGCTCCGGCTCTCCGGGTCCTCGTCGACGAGTCGGAAGAACGGCTCGTAGCGCGAGCGTGCCTGTTCGTACCGCAGCCCGGCGTGAAGCATCCAGCGGACCACGAGCGGGCGATCGGCCGCGGCGCTCGCCACGAGCCGACGCTGCTCGCCGACCGGCGGCATCCGCGGGTGGACATTGACGCAGTGCACGGCGCCCGCGGCGGCGAGCGCTTGCTCGTACTCGGGGCACAGCAATTCGCGGTCGCGCAGCTCGACCGCGTAGGCCGGAACGCGTGGCAACGCGGCGAGGAACGCGCCGAGGCGGGCCGCAAAGCGGGCCGGCTCGCGCGTGTGCGACTCCCCGAGCGGCACGAATTGGAACACCAGCGCTCCTGCCTTCGGGCCCAGTCCATCGACGTACGGACTCACCGCCTCGGCCGCGGCCCACGCCGGATCCAGGAAGGACGGGTTGGGTCGTCTTTCGCCCGATTCGGTCTCGATCCACGGCGACGTGCACGCGCCGGGCGCCTTCACCAGGAATCGAAAGTGCTCGGGGACGACGGCCGCGTACTCGCCGAGTGCCTGCGCGGAGAGCGGAGCGTAGAACGTCCGATCCACACCGACGGCACGGAGCACGGGATGTCGCGCGTAGGCGGCGAGACCGTGGCGCGCAAGAACCGCCGGCGTGGTCGCGCGGTCGTAGACGATCCCCGCCCAGCCCGGAAACGACCACGATGACGTACCGAGTCGGATGTTCGGCGGAAGCGCGCGCCCGAGCGCCCCGAGATCGTCGTCGACCGGCGCGGGTCCGACCCGCGTCGGACGGTCGGCCGGTCTCGACTCGCCGAACAGGCTCGGCTGGCGCGGACCGCTGGATTTCGGCTCCACGATGCGCCGATTCTACGCCTCGGCCGCGACACCTGGGCGATCAGGCGAGGCCACGGGCGCTCACCGATTCACGGATCCGCCGCTGGCCCGATCGATTTGCCTTCGCGGTACAGCTCGAGCCTTCGCCGGATGCCCGCGGCGAGCCGCGTGTTCGTGGCGTTGGCGAGCACGAGCGCCGACTCCGCCGTTGCCACCGCTCGATCGAGCAACCCGGCCGCCGCGTACGCGATGGCGAGGGCGTCCAGGATCGCCGGATCCCGGTTGTCGCTCTGCCGCGCGGCGCGCTCTCCGAGCCGCACCGCTTCATCGACGTCACGGACGAGGGGATCGGTGTGCGTGGCCAGGATCGATGTCATCACCGTCAACGGCGCGAGCCAGTCGGGATCGCGGTTGACCCGGTCGGCCTCGCGCAGATGCCGGAGCGCCTCCGCGGTTCGCGCCGTCTTCAGCAGTGCCAAGCCCATGTTGTAGTGCGCTCGGGCGTTTTCGGGGTCGAGGCTCAGCGCCAATCCGAGTTGGGAAGCGGCCTCGTCGAAGCGCCCGAGCTGCCCCAGCGCCATGCCCAGGTCGACGTGGGCCGGGATCAGTGCCGGATCCAGCTCCAGGGCCCCTCGCAGATGCGGAATCGCCTCCTCGAGCCGCCGCGTTCGGACCAACGAGTCACCCAGACGCGCACGGATCCTGGCGCTCGCCGTACCGAGATTCACCGCGTCGCGCAGCAGCGGAATCGCTTCCTCGAACTGGCCCTTGGTTCGGAAGGCGCTGGCGGTTCGATCGAGCTCGACCGCGGAGGGACCGAGCAACGTCTCGAAATCCCGGTCCTCCAGGCTCGGGGTCAGGGGGACGGTCAACGGTCGGATCCAGCTCGCGGGCAGGAGCGAGCGCGGTTGCGCGGCCAGATCGACGGTGGGATCGATCATCCACTGGGGCTTGCGCCCATTGAGCGACGCCGCGATCTTCACTCGAACCTGGATCTGCTCGTGGCCCGCGCGGCGCAGGTCGCGCGCGACGTGGTGGGCGAACTGCAGAACCATGTCCGGTTGCCTGCGCATGATCTGAGCCTGGTGCGGCGTGAGGTAGTCGAAGGGATCGATCTCCCACGTCCTTTCGCGCTCGGGATCCGTCGCGAGAAACCTCGCGTGGGACTCCTTCCAGTAGGCCTTCATGAACCAGGCGAAGCGCAGCCCCTCCTCGCTCCAGCTGGCCCGGCCGGGATAGAGCAAGTGACGAAGGGGGAAGAGCAGCTGGAACAGAAGGTAGACGCAGAGTAGGACGGCGACGATTGCCTTCGACCCTCGGAACATCGCGCGGGCCGGGGCCACGGGGTGGCGCGCGGGCCGAACCGCTCGCCTCAGGCCGAACCAGGACAGAGCGTGTCTCGGCCAGTCGGGCCGGAAGAACAGGGTCGTCGCCGCGATCATGAACCAGGGGAAGATCCCGATGTCGAAGAGCCTCGAATTGGTCACGTGAAACGCGGTGGCGAGCGCGAAGGCGAGCAGGCACGTTCTTCTCCAGAGCAGCCCGGGCACGATGAGCAGGTCGAACAGCAGACCGCCATAGCTGGCCAGGTAGACCACCCACTCCTCGGTGAACAGCGATCCGATGACGGGGAAGTCGGTCTCGTGCGCGAGCCAGCCGCGCATCGGCTCGCCGCGGAGCCAGTCACCGTTGAGCTTGGTCAACCCGCCGTAGAAGTACGGGATCGCAAGCTGCGCACGCATCAGCCAGAGCGTCCACGCGGGCGTCGTCTGGGAGCGGATTCCCGGCCGCAGCCAGGCGTCGATCGAGAACGCCCTGTGGGCCGGGACGAACACCAGCAAGAAGCTGATGAGGCAGATCAGATAGAAGTGATTCAGATACGTCGTTTGGTCGAGGAGGAACACGTACGAGAAGCCGAGACAGAACAGCGGCGCCGCCACGCGGTAGGCCAGCCCGAGCAGGATGCAGAGCGCCAGGACCCCGAGCGCATGGAAGTGATGGTGCATGCCGTCGCCGGGCCACGGGCGCACCCAATCCAGGCCGTAGTACGTGAAGTGGAACGCGGGTCGAATCCACTGGGCATCGATCCAGTCGTAGGCCACGTATCGTGCGACTTCCCAGATCAGGATCCCGCCGAACGCGATCCTCAGGAAGACGATCGAGGCGATGTCGACGGGCTCGAACAGACGTGTCGTCGAGACGCTCGCCCGACTCGGAACTGCCTGACTGCGCCCTTTCGCCACCCGATCCATCCTACTCCGCCGCCAGGCTGTGGGGGGCGGCGCTTCGCGCTGTAACTTCGAGCGGCGTTTCCGTTACCCTAGGGGCATGAGCGACCCGACCGACGCCGGGGAGCCGCCTGCGGACTCGACTCGAACCACCGTTGGGCCGACACGCTCGGCGAGTCGCCAGATCGGCCCGTACAAGCTGCTCGAGCGGATCGGCGAAGGTGGCATGGGCGAGGCTCGCCGAGCAGACCGCTCCGGTCCGCCGCCGCGTCGCGCTCAAGCTGATCAAGCCCGGCATGGACACCCGTCAGGTCGTCGCGCGCTTCGAATCCGAGCGCCAGGCGCTGGCGCTGATGAACCACGCGAACATCGCTCGCGTCTACGATGCGGGGGCGACCGACCTCGGACATCCGTACTTCGTGATGGAGCACGTGGCCGGTGAGCCGATCACGACGCACTGCGACACGAATCGCCTCGGCGTGGCCGCGCGGCTGGACCTCGTGCTGCAGGTCTGCGACGGCGTTCAGCATGCGCACCGGAAGGGGATCCTGCACCGCGACCTCAAGCCGTCGAACATCCTCGTCACGCTCGATGGCGGCCGGCGCACCTGCAAGATCATCGACTTCGGTGTGGCCAAGGCGACCGACCAGCGGCTGACCGAGCGGACCCTGTTCACGCACGCCGGCACGATGATCGGCACGCCGGACTACATGAGCCCCGAGCAGGCCGATCTGACCGGCCTCGACGTCGACACGCGCACCGACGTGTACTCGCTCGGCGTGCTGCTGTACGAGCTGCTCGTCGGCGTCTTGCCGTTCGATTCCCAGGCGGTGCGCGGAGCGAGCCTGGACGAGGTGCGCCGCCGCATCCGCGAGGACGAGCCCGCCCGGCCGAGCGTGCGCATGACCACGCTCGGCCAGGCGGCCGCGTCAACCGCCGAGAAGCGCGGCGCACCGTCGCGCGAGCTACGTCGACAGATCAAGGGCGATCTCGACTGGATCGTGATGAAGGCGCTCGAAAAGGACCGCACACGGCGCTATGGCTCGGCCGACGACCTGGCCGCCGACCTGAGGCGGTTTCTCGCCGACGAGCCGGTGCTCGCGAGCCCCCCGGCCACCGCGTACCGTGTGCGCAAGTTCGCGCGCCGCCATCGCGTGGGCGTGGCCATCGGCGCGAGCGTGCTCGGCGCGCTCGTCGTCGGCCTGTCCCTCGCGCTGTGGGGGCTCGTGCGCGCGCGGGCCGCCGAAGGGCAAGCGCGCGCGGACGCCGCAGAGGCCGAGGCCGTGTCGGAGTTCCTCGTCAAGCTGTTCGAGACGTCGGATCCCCGCCTCTCTCGCGGGCGTCCGATCACCGCCCGGGAGATCCTCGACCAGGGTTCGAGACGGATCGCGACGACGCTCGGCGATCAGCCACAGCTCCAGGCCCGCCTGATGTCCACGATGGGACAGGTCTACATGAACCTCGGAAGCTTCGCGGATGCCGTTGCACTGATCGACCAGGCGGTCGAGATCCAGCGTCGCGCCCTCGGCGACGACCACCCGGAGACCTTGAGCACGCTCATCAAAAAGGCGGTGCTCCTCGCTCGGCGCGAGCCGCTCGAGGCGGAGCGACTCGCCCGCGACGTGCTCGAGCGCAGCCGGCGCACGGTCGGACCTACGGCCCCCTCGACGATGCTTGCCTGTCGGCTCGTCGGCACGTCCCTGCACGCCGCGGGACGGCTCGCCGAGGCCGAGCCGTTTCTCCGCGAAGCGCTCCAGGGATTCCGCCGGCTCGACCCGGACGACGCACGCACACTCTCGTCGATGAACGCTCTGGCCAGCCTGCTCCTCGACCTCGGCAGGTCAGAGGAGGCCGAGCCGCTCTATCGGGATGCCGTGGACGGAAATCGCCGCGTGCGAGGAGCGGACCACCCGAGCACCCTCGTCGCGTTCAACGACCTCGGCACCCTGCTGTTTCTCGCGAACAAGTTCGTGGAGGCCGAAGCGGTCTTCGCCGAAACGCTGGCGGTCCAGCGGCGCGTCCTCGGCGACGACCACCCGGACACGCTGACCGCCCTGAACAACCTCGGCGTCACGCTGGCGCGGCAGGGCCGGCTCGCCGAGGCCGAACCGCTGTACCTGGAAGCCCTGGCGCGCCGGCGGCGCCTCCTGGGCGACGACGATCCGGAGACGCTGTTCTCCATCCACAACATGGGCGGCTTGCTCCACGACCAGGGCAAGCTCGAAGAGGCCGAGCGGTACCGGCGCGAGGCGCTCGATCGGCGGCGACGCGTTCTCGGCAGCGACCATCCGGAGACGCTCGAGGCGATGCACAACCTGGCCCGGCTTCGGATGGAACGGGCCGACCTGGCCGAGGCCGAGCTTCTGTTGCGCGAGGCCGTCGCGGGACGTCGGCGCGTTCTCTCGGACGATCACTCGGACACGCTCACCTCGATCGGCGAGCTCGGTTTGGTGCTGCACCGTCTGGGTCAGGACCGTGAAGCCGAGACGCTGCTTCGCGAGTCGGTCGCGGGCTTTCGCTCGCTCGGCCAGCCTGGATCGCGCCTTGGGATCGATCTTGAGCGGCTCGGGATCCTCCTTGCCGCTCGCCGGGAATTCGAGGAAGCGGAGCCGCTACTCCTCGAGAGTCACGAGCTACTGTCCAAGGACGAGAACACGAGCGCTGAGCGTGTCCGGCGAGTCGCGGAATCGCTCGCGCGGATGTATGACGCCTGGGGCCGGACCGACCAAGCGGCGAAATGGCGCCAGTCGGCGGCCGGTACCGGGCCCTGACCTCAGCCGCGCGACGAAGCGACGAATCCGGCGAAGCCACAGACGAACTCGCGGAGCTTGTCGAGGATCGTCTCGTCGGTGATCCGGCCGTCGTCCGCGAACACCTCCGCCGCGCCGCTGATCATCAACGACTTGCCGACGTACAGGCGCATGCCGAGCACGCGCAGAACCGGGAGCCACGCCGACTGCGCGAGGATCGTGCCCATGCGGCCGGGGGTCGCGCCCATCACGGCGACCGGCTTTCCGCCGAACGCGCTGGGCGGCCGTGATGCCCAGTCGACGGCGTTCTTGAAAACGCCCGGGATCGAATGGTTGTATTCGGGCGACGCCAGGATCAGGCCGTCCGCGGCCAGGATGCGCTGCTTGAACGCGGCCACGACGGCGGGCGGTCCCACGGCGGTCTCGAGGTCCCCGTCGTACAGCGGAAGCTCGCGAATCGAGGCCACGTTGATCGTGCATTCGTCGGGCACGAGCCCGGCGGCGGCACGCAGCAACGCGGCGTTGTACGACTCTTTCCGCAGGCTCCCCGGGATTCCCAGGATGTGGATCACGTTCGCGTAGATCTCCAGCGACGGGCTTCCGCAGGATAGCAGGCACCCGGGCTTCCCGAGAGCGCGCCAGCGTGGCATCCTTGGGTCTGCGTGACGAGCGCACCCCCGCCGCCGGCCGATCGCGACGCGACCCGTGCGTTCTACGATCGAATCAGCCGCGCGTATCACCTGCTCGCGGATGCCGCCGAGCACGAGGCGCGCGAGACGGGACTCCGCCTGCTCGGAGTGCGGGCCGGGGAGCGCGTGCTCGAGATCGGCTTCGGCACCGGCCACGCGCTCGTGCGCCTGGCCCGAGCGGTCGGCAAGCGCGGCTCGGTCGCCGGGATCGATTTCTCTCAGGGCATGACCGACGTCGCGCGCGAGCAGCTTGCCGAGGCGGGACTGGCCGAGCGCGTCGACTTGCGGTGCGTCGTCGTTCCGCCGCTCCCGTTCGCCGACGGCTCCTTCGACGCCGTGTTCCTGAGCTTCACGCTCGAGCTGTTTCCGGACGATGCGATCCCGGGAGTTCTGGCCGACGTGCGCCGCGTGCTGCGCGGCGAGGGTCGCGTCGGCGTGGTGGCCCTGTCCGCTCCTCCCTCGGGGACACGGGACCGCCTGCTCGAACGCGCGTACCGGTGGATGCACCGGACCTTCCCGCACATCGTCGACTGCCGTCCGATCGACGTCGAGGGCGCCCTTCGCGCCGCCGGATTTCGCATCACGCGGCGGACCGGGCTCGAGATCTGGACGCTTCGCGTAGCGGCGGCGGTCGCCATCGCACCCCCCGTTGTCTCGGTCGCGGCCGCGAAGTAGAGTGGCCGCCCGGTTCGTGGAGGTGACGATGTCGCGGCGCGCTCTCCTGCTTCCCCTCCTCGCTCTCGGTTGCTCGCTCTCGGCCGGAACGACCGTCGCCCGTGACGCGGCGCCGCCGATCGGGTACTACCGCATGCCCACGATCCACGGCGACACGATCGCGTTCGTGGCGGAAGGCGATCTGTGGCGCGTTCCGGCTTCGGGGGGCCGGGCCACGCGTTTGACGAGCCATGCGGGAGACGAGAGCCACCCGGCGATCTCGCCCGATGGGGCCACCGTCGCGTTCACCGCGCAGTACGAGGGGCCGCTCGAGGTCTACGGGATGCCGCTCGGCGGCGGACTCCCAACGCGTTTGACGTGGGATGCCGATCCGGCAACCGTGATCGGCTGGACCCCGCGGGGCGAGATCCTGTACGCGACCGATGCGCGCTCGACACTCCCGGCGGTTCGTCTCTACATCGTCGACCCCAGGACGGGACACAGCGCCGAGGTGCCGCTGGCGCAGGCGGCCGACGGCACGTACGACGACACGGGGACGCTGTACTTCACTCGGCTCCCGTTTCAGGGGAGTCACACCAAGCGGTACCGCGGCGGTACCGCGCAGCAGCTCTGGGCGTACCGTGCCGTGGCAACCGAGGCGATGCCGCTCACGGCAGACTACGCGGGAACGAGCAAGGAGCCGATGTGGTGGCGCGGCCGCGTGTACTTCGCGTCCGACCGTGACGGCTGGATGAACGTCTGGTCGATGGCTCCCGAGGGATCGGACCTGCGCCAGCACACGCGGCACGTCGGCTGGGACGTCGCGGCGCCCGCGCTATTCGAGGGTCGGATCGTGTACCAGCTCGGCGCCGACCTGCACGTGCTCGACATCGCATCGGGGGCGGATCGCGCCGTGCCGATCACGCTCGATTCCGACCTGGATCAGATGCGGGAGCACTGGATCGACGAGCCGATGACGTACTTGACGTCGGCCCACGTGTCGCCCAACGGCGATCGAGTCGTCCTGACGGCCCGCGGGCGCGTGTTCGTCGCGCCGGCTCGCCAGGGCCGGTTCGTCGAAGTCGGGCGGGCCGAAGGCGTGCGCTATCGCGAGGCGCGCTTTCTCGCCGACGGGAAATCGCTCGTGACGCTGTCGGACGAGTCGGGCGAGGTCGAGCTGTGGCGCTTCCCGGCGAACGGCGTCGGCTCCGCCGAGCAACTGACCCGCGGCGGGGACGTGTTGCGCTGGGAGGCGGTGCCGTCGCCCGACGGCCGGTACCTGGCGCACCGCGACAAGAACCAGCGGCTGTGGCTCTACGATACCGAGAAGAAACGAGACGAGCGGATCGACGAATCGCAGATCGCGGACTTCCGGGATCTCGCCTGGTCCCCCGACGGTCGTTGGCTCGCGTACGTCGTCACGGCAAGCAACCTGTGTGACCGGATCCGATTGTACGAGGTCGCCGGCGGCCGGCGTGTCGACGCGACGAGCGACCGCTACGACAGCTCGAGCCCGGCCTGGAGCCGCGACGGTCAGTGGCTCTACCTGCTGTCGGACCGGAACCTCGAGTCCGTGGTCCGCTCGCCGTGGGGCTCGCTCCAACCCGAGCCGTTCTTCGATCGCCGGACGAAGATCTACGCTCTGGCGCTGCGCGACGGAGCGCGCTCGCCGTTCGCTCCCGTCGACGAGCTGCACCCCGAGGACGATCCGAAGCCGAAGGAGACGGACAAGAAGAACACGAAGAGCAGCGATGCGCCCCCCGAAGTGCGGATCGATCTCGCCGGTCTCGCCGAGCGGCTAACCGAGGTCCCCGTGCCGCCCGGAAACTACTCGGGGCTGCTGGTCGGTGCGGAGGCCTTGTTCTGGCTCTCGTCGGATGCCGCAGTCGAGCGCAAGACGCAGCTCGTCGGCGCCGCGATCGCTCGCGAGAACGTCGAGGTCAAGCCGCTCGTGGCCGAGGTGCGTCTGGCCGAGATGACGCAGGACGGGAAGAAGCTCCTCGTGCGCAAGGGCGATACGCTGTACGTGATCGACGCGGCGGTCGCGGCGCAGCCTCCCGACCTGGACAAGGACCGCAAGGCGGTCGATCTGTCCGCATGGGTGCTGTCCGTCGTGCCACGCGAAGAGTGGCGGCAGATGTTCGACGAGGCGTGGCGGCTCGAGCGCGACTACTTCTACGATCCGGGAATGCACGGCGTCGACTGGCCGGCGGTGCGCGCCAAGTACCGGCCCCTCGTCGACCGGGTGCGCAGTCGGACCGAGCTCGGCGACCTCGTGGCCCAGATGGTCTCCGAGCTGTCGGCGCTGCACATCTTCGTTGGCGGCGGCGATCGACGGACGGGCGACGACGACGTCCGCGCGGCATCGCTCGGTGCGACGCTCACCCGCGACGAGACGGCCCTAGGGTATCGAGTCGCGCACGTGTACCGGTCGGACCCCGACGAACCCCATCGGGCCTCGCCCCTGGCGCGCCCCGAGGCTCGGGTGAAGGCCGGCGATGTGATCGAGACGATCGACGGGGTGCGACTGCTCGATGCGCCGGACCCGGCCGCGCTGCTGCGGAGCAAGACGAGCCGCCAGGTGCTGCTACGCGTGCGCCCGTCGGACGGCGGCGAGCCGCGGGACGTCGTCGTCGTGCCGATGTCCGCCGACGCCACGGAGGACCTGCGCTACCACGAGTGGGAGTACACGCGGCGACTCGAGGTCGAGCGCGCGAGCGAGGACCGGATCGGCTACGTCCACTTGCGCGCGATGGGGGGGCGGGACATCGGCGCCTGGGCGCGCGGCTACTACCCGGTGTTCGACCGACCGGGACTGATCATCGACGTGCGGAATAACCGGGGCGGCAACATCGACAGCTGGATCCTCGGCCGGCTGCTGCGCAAGGCGTGGTTCCACTGGTCGCAGCGCGTCGGGCGTGCACCGGTCTGGAACATGCAGTACGCGTTCCGCGGCCACATCGCCGTGTTGTGCAACGAGTTCACCGCGTCGGACGGCGAGGCCTTCAGCGCCGGGATTCAGCGCCTCGGCCTGGGGCGGGTGTTCGGCACCCGCACCTGGGGCGGCGAGATCTGGCTCTCGGCGTCGAACTTCCTCGTCGACAGCGGAATCGCCACCGCGGCGGAGTTCGGCGTGTACGGGCCGGACGGAGAATGGATCATCGAGGGCCATGGCGTCGAGCCGGACGTGATCGTCGATAACCTCCCGCGGGCGACGTACGACGGGAAGGACGCGCAGCTTGCGGCCGCGATCGAGTGGCTCGAGCAACGGATCCGCGAGGAGCCGCGCGAGGCGCCGCCGCTCCCGCCGTATCCCGACAAGTCGTTCCCCTAGCGCGGGCCCGGCACGGCGAACTCCTCGATCCACGCGCGTACCTCGCCGTACCAGTGGATCGAGTTGTTGGGCTTCAGGACCCAGTGGTTCTCGTTCGGGTAGTACACGAGACGGCTCCGCACGCCGCGATTCTGCAGGGTCTGGAACAGCTCGATCCCGTGGTTCAGCGGCACGCGGTAGTCGAGTTCGCCGTGGACGACCAGCGTCGGCGTGGCGAAGTGTTTCGCCCCGTAGTGCGGCGAGGACTTCGCGAACACGGCGGGATTCTCCCAGAACTCGCCATGGCGCCGCTGGAACGCGCCGTAGTCGGCGCCGTACTGCGTGTACCAGTTGTACACCGCGGCGTGAGCGACGAGCGCCTGGAACGGATGCTCGCGCCCGAGGAGAACCGACGCCAGGTATCCACCGAAGCTGCCGCCGCCGGCGGTCAGACGCGCCGCATCGATCCACGGCTGCGCGGCGAGCCACTTCGCAGCGAGGATCGTGTCCTCGTACGGCAGCTCGGACTGCTCCGGGTTGATCGAGTCGGTGAACGTCTGGCCGAAGCCGCTCGACCCGTGGAAGTTGTGCCAGGCCGTGACGTAGCCCCAGCCCGAGAACACCTGTGCGTTCCAGCGCCAGTGGAAGCTGTCGGTGATGCCGTTGTGCGGTCCGCCGTGCAGCAGCAGGTACACCGGCCAGCGCTTCGATCGATCGAAGCCCGGCGGGTAGTTGACCCACATCTGCACGGGCTCGCCCTTCGCGCCCTGGTACGTCACGCTCTCGTAGGTCCCGAGGTCGACCGAGGCGAGAAGCTCGTCGTTGAACGTCGAGAGCTTCGTCGCCCGGCCCGACGCGAGATCGACGCGCACGAGCGACGGCGGCTCGAGGAAGCTCTGTCGCAGGGCAACGAGCGTGCGGCCGTCGCGCGCCAGGGCGAGTCCGGAGAAGCTGTGATCTTTGGTCACAGGAGCGGCCTTGCCGCTCGGGACGTCGATGCGCCAGACGCGCTGATTGCCGGCGTCGTCGATCGCTCCGTAGAGCGCCCTTCCGTCCGGCGTCCAGACGAGACCCGCGACCGACCGATCCCAGGCCTCGGTCGCGACGCGGTTCTGCCTCGTTACGCGTTCGTGGAGCACGAGGCGCACGCGATCGGCATAGAACCCCCTGATCGTCTGCCGGCCGAACGCGAGCCAGCGTCCGTCGGGAGAGTAGAGCGGAACGCTCTCGTCGGCCGTGGTCTCCGCGCTCACGTTGCGCGCCGGGCCGCCACCCGCGGCGACGACGAAGACGTCGAAGTCGGGATCGACGCCCGTCGAGTCGACGTCCGCGGTGAACGCCACCTCGGCGCCGTCCGGTGAGATGTCGAACGAGTCGCGCCCCGGCTCCTGGCGGGACAGGCACCGACCGGTTCCGAGCGTGACGGGCTGCGGCTCCGTGGCATCGATCGACACGGAGTACAGATGCGGCTCGCGGTCCTCGACCCAGTGATCCCACCAACGGACGATCGGCTTGTTCCAGGTCTTCGCGGTGAGCTTCGCGTCCTCGCGCTCCTTGAGCCGCAGGCCCTGCTTCTCCCACGAATCGACGTCGGGCCAGACCCAGCTGACGAACGCGATCCGCTTCGAATCGGGGAACCACTTCGCGGACGCCGCGCCGGTCGGGACGCTCGTGACGCCCCGCCCCTCGCCGCCCTCTACGGGGATGACGTAGATCTGGGACTCGTCGTCGTCGCCGCGTTTCGATTCGAAGAGAATCCACTTGCCGTCCGGGCTCCACGCTGGAGCCGCGTCCCGCGCATCGTGGGTCGTGAGTCGGCGCGCCGCACCCCCTGCGGTCGGGATGAGCCACAGGTCGGTCTTGCCCTTGTCCTCCTTGACGTCGTAGTCCGTGACCGGCACGACCGCCCACGCCCCGTCGGGCGAGATCGCGGGGTCGCCCAGGCGCTGGATGCGCCACAGCGCGTCGATCGTGAGCGGACCGCGCGCCGCGGCCTCGGTCGCCCGGGTCTCGGGCGCGATCGCGAGTCCAGCGGTCGCCTCGAGTACGAGCGCGAGAAGGATCGATCGTCGCCTCACGGACTGGGGCACGGTGGGATGCATGGAGCCTCCTGGCGTGGGCCGGCGAGCTTCGGGGCGACCCCCGCGCGAAGCGAGAGGAGTAGCACTCCACGGTGCCGTGTACCAGGCGTTGACGCCCCGGGAGCCGCACGGATAGGCTTCCGGCATGGTGACCCGATGGTCGAGTCTCGTCCTCGCGCTGGCCGGCGTCTCCGCGTGGTCCTGTGTCTCGTCGCCATCCGCGGAGACCGGCGTGGCATGGCGGGCGCTGGCTCGCGGAATGGACCTGGCGACGATCGACGGGAAGACGGCCGGTGTCGCGGCAGGCGCGAAGATCACTGTCTTGCGGATCGACCCGGCGCATTGGAGCCTCGAGATCGTGGGGATCGGTCAGACGAATGAATCCACGGGCCGAACCGCCAAGGACTGGGCGCACGCCCGCGGCCTCGTAGCGACCATCAACGCCGGGATGTTCGACGTCGACGGTGTGACGCATATCGGCTACCTGCGGACCGGCGATCACGCGCAGGACCGTCGCGCGAACCGCTACCAGTCCCTGGCCGCGTTCGACCCACGCGGAGGGGCTGAGCTCCCACGTTTCCGGATCTTCGACCTCGACGAGCCCGGCGTGAGCCTCGAGGCGGTCCTCGCGGATTTCGGCTCGGTCGTGCAGAATCTCCGATTGGTCAAGCGTCCGGGGGAGAACCGCTGGGGTCCACAGACCAAGCGTTGGAGCGAAGCTGCTCTCGGCGAGGACGTCGCCGGTCGGGCGCTCTTCCTGTTCTCGCGCGCACCGTTCACGATGCACGAATGGAACCAGGCGCTGTTGACGTCGGGCATCGGTCTCGTCGCGGCGCAGCACCTCGAGGGCGGCCCGAAGGCGCAGCTCTACGTGCGGGTCGGTGGGGTCGAGCTCGACCTGTTCGGCGACTTCGAGTCGTCGGTGCCACCCGCCGAGGGGAACCCGTCCGCGTGGCCGGTACCCAATGTCCTCGGCGTCCGACCGCGCGGATCACCCGTCGAGTGAGATCGTCGGGGGAAGCGCGATGGACCTGAGCTGGTACGAAACGTTTTTCCAGGGCATCGTCGTGGAGATGTGGCGCCGGGCGCTTCCGTCCGAGGCCACCCTGGCCGACGTGGATCTCGTGCGGGAGCCGCGTTGCAACCGGGAGCCGCCGTGCTCGACGTGCCCTGCGGTCACGGTCGGCACTCGATCGCGCTGGCCACCCGGGGCTTCCGTGTGACGGGCGTCGACCTGTCACGCGAGGAGATCGACGAGGCCCACAGGCGCGCCGGCGCGGCGTCCGCCGCCGTCGAGTGGCGACACGGCGACATGCGGGCCTTGCCGTGGAGCGCCGCGTTCGACGGCGCCTTCTGCTTCGGCAACAGCTTCGCCTACCTGCCGCCCGACGGCACGCGCGCGTTCGTCAACGCTGTCGCACGAGCCCTGCGGCCGGGCGCCCGCTTCGCGCTCGACACCGGGATCGTCGCCGAGTGCATCCTGCCCCGGCTTGCCGAGCGCGAGTGGGCGCGGTTCGGCGACATCCTGTTCCTCGAGGAGAACCGGTACGACGCCGTCGAGAGCTGCATCGAGACGACGTACACGTTCGTGCGCGGCGCCGAGGCGCACACGCGGACCGGCGTGCAATGGGTCTACACGGCGCGGGAGCTGCGAGAGCTGCTCGCAGCAGCGGGCCTCCGCGTGCTCGGGTTCCACGGCTCGACCGAAGGAGCGCCGTTCGAGGTCGGCTCGCCCCACGTGCTCGTCGTCGCGGAAAAGACGGTGTGAAGGACGATCCCGGCGGTCCCCGCTACTTCCCGCTCGGCAGCCTGCCGCTCCGGCTCGACGTCTCCGGCGCATCGTATTGGGCCGTCGCCCTCGATCGGGCGATGCTCTCGTACTTCGAGGTCGGGCCCCACACGCGGTTCGAGCGCCACTCGCACGAGAGCGAGCAGATCACCCTCGTCCTCGAGGGCGCTCTGGTGTTCGAGTTCGACGACCTGTGCGTGACCGTCGCGCCCGGAGAGGTCGTCGCCATTCCCGCCAACGCGCCGCACGCGGTCACGGGCGGTCCCGCGGGGGCGAAAGCTGTCGACGCCTGGAGCCCGGTCCGTCCGGAGTACCGCGCGGAGCGATGACCCAGCCCAGAGGGTCCACCGCCCGAAACGCCTGTCCGCTCAGTCGAAGCAGATCGGAATCGGGTCGAGCGCCCCCTGGTAGCAGCACGGGTTGCAAGAGATGCGGGGCTTCCCCTGATAGCTGCACGTGCACCACGAGCGACCCTTGCACGCCTTGCAGCCCCCGGGGGCCACGGGCGTGGCCGCGAGCGCGTCTTCGACGCATGCGCTCTCGCCCGGAGCGACGAGTGCGGATCCGCCATCCTCCTGCTCCGGGGCGACGGCGGCAGCCGTGTCGTCCGTCAGCGGAATGGGCGTCGGCGCCACAGCCGGGAACGCGGCGAGCGCCAAGGCGGTCAGAACGACCATCGAGCTTCCAAGAATCTTTCGCATGTCCTTCCCCCTCAGGGCCTGGCGAGTCCGGGCGCCCGCCGGAATGGAGGCGGCCGGTTCGAGGAGAATACACGACTCAGACCGGATTCGGGATCCGCTGCCGACCTTTCCGGAAGTCCGCGGGCACGCTAGCCTGCGTGGATGCGCGCTGCATCCGCCGCACATCCCGAGGTCGTGACCACGGCTCCCGCGAGGTCGCTCGTCGTCCTGGCGTTCCTCGCGATCTACCTACTGTGGGGCTCGACCTACCTGGCGATCCGCGTCGCGGTCGAGACGCTTCCGCCGCTCGGGATGGCCGCGGCGCGATTCCTCGTCGCCGGGATCCTGCTCGGGGCGTGGACGCTCCGCAGAGGCTTCGAGCGTCCGACCCTCGTGCACTGGCGATCCGCAGCGATCGTCGGTGGGCTGCTCCTCTTCGGCGGGAACGGCTGCGTCGTGCTCGCCGAGACCCGTGTCGAGTCGTCGGTCGCAGCGCTCGTCGTCGCGACGACGCCATTGTGGATGATCACGCTGAACGCATTCACGCCTGGAGGCACACGCCCGCGGCCGGTCGAGATCGGCGGGCTCGTACTCGGCTTCGCCGGCGTGTGGGTCCTCGTCGATCCGGGCGTCGGCCGCGCGGTCGATCCGCTCGGCACGCTCCTGCTCATCGTGGCCACGCTGTGCTGGGCGTCCGGCTCCCTGTACTCGCGCCACGCGCCGCTGCCGAAGTCGCCGCTCGTCGCGACGGCGATGGAGATGCTCGCCGGCGGGGGGATCCTGCTCGTGGCGTCGCTCGTCCGGGGCGAGTGGGCCTCGGTCGATCCGGCGCGGTTCTCCGCGGCGTCGCTCGGCGCGCTCGCGTATCTCGTGGTGTTCGGCTCGCTCGTCGGGTTCACGGCGTACGTCTGGCTCCTGCGCGTGAGCACTCCGGCCAAGGTTGCAACGTACGCGTACGTGAACCCGGTCGTCGCGGTCGCCTTGGGCTGGGTCGTGCTGTCCGAGCCGATCACGACCGACACGTTCCTGGCGACGGCGCTGATCGTCGCCGCGGTCGTCTTGACCACGCTCATCCGCTCGCGGCGGAGCCCCTGATCCGGCGCTGCCGGGCCGAGGTCAGCAGCGGTACAGAGCCGCACCCCAGTTGAGACCCGCACCTACGGCGACGAAACACACGAGCGCTCCCGGGCCGAGCGCCCGCTCGCGCCGCGCCTCGTGGAACGCCATCGGGAGCGTCGCCGCCGTCGTGTTCCCGTACTTCTCGATGTTGTTGTAGACCTTGGCGTCGGGGAGCCCGAGCCGCTTCTGCACCGCCTCGTTGATGAGCAGGTTCGCCTGGTGCATCACGAGTAGGTCGAGGTCGTCGATCGCGAGGTGGTTGCGCGCGAGGACCGCCTGCACCGCCTCGGGCATCAGGGTCACCGCGGCCTTGAACACCTCGCGTCCTTCGACGATCGGCACGATGTCGCCTTCGTCGATCATGCGCTGGTCGACGTACGGCCGGTATGCGCTCCCGCACGCACGAACCCACATCGACTCGAGGAACGTGCCGTCCGTGTGGAGCGCGACGTCGAGGAGCCCACGCTCGTCCTCGTCGCCGGCCGAGAGCACGAACGCGCCCGCGCCGTCGCCGAACAGCACCGTTCGGTCGCGGAAGCGCGTGTTGCGTGCATATTCCTCGGGGGTCACGGCCCGGTCGGACGATCCGAGCACCACGTCCCAGGACCAGGGCATGAACCCGCCGTGAACCTCGGCGCCGACGACCAGCACCGTCGCGTGCTGGCCCGACCGGATCACGGCGTCCGCGACCTGTAGACCGTAGAGGAATCCCGCGCACTGCTGGCGGATGTCGAGGCACGGCACGTGTCCGAGACCGAGCTTGCGTCCGAAGGCCGACCCGGCGCCGGGAAACAGCTGGTCCGGCGGCATCGTGGCGAACACGACGTAGTCGATCGCCGTGCGATCGAGCCCGGCGTCGGCGAGGGCCCGCGCCGCGGCCGGCACGGCGAGGTCGCTCGTCGCCTCGCCGAGCCCCGCGAAATGCCGGGTCACGATCCCGGTGCGCTGGACGATCCATTCGTTCGTCGTATCCATGACCCGCGACAGACGCTCGTTGTCCACGAGGTGCGCCGGGACGTGCATCCCCGTGCCGCGGATGATGGTTCGCATCCCGCCTTCGCCGATCCGCTACCCCGCCGGAAAGAGCGTGGCGAGGACGCGATCGATGCGGCCGCGCCACCCGCTCCAGCCATAGCTGTCGAGCACCTCTCCTCCGTCGAGCGCATAGCCGCCCTGCCGCAAGAGCTCGGCCAGATGGCGGCTGTCCTTCGCGGTGTCCCAGCCCCGGTCGATGTTGCGCTCGTCGTAGCGGTTCCAGTCGAGGTAGAACCGCGAAGACGACCCGGCATGCGCCCGGATCTTCGCGGTCAGATCGTCCGCATGTCCGAGGCCGAGAAACACGCTCTGGATCGCCACCCTTCCGAAAACATCCGGGTGCTCGAGGGCGGCGTAGGCGCTCGTGAATCCGTAGGACCGGTTGCCCAAGATCGCGCGCGCCTCCGGCTTGGCAACGAGCCGATAGCGTTTCTCGAGATCCGGTACGAGCTCGGTCGCGAGCATCCGCACGTAGTCGTCGGTACGGCTCCCGCCGGCCTCGAACCACCACTGGTGCGCGGCGGGGACGAACGCGACGACGACGGGCGCGAAGCTCGTGCCCACGAGGTTGTCGAGCGCCGTGGCGAGCAGACCCCGATCGAGCCACGCCGTTCCATCGTTGACCACGAGCAGCGGATAGGAGCGGTCCGCGCCGTCGTATCCCGGCGGCACCCAGACCTTGATCTCCTTCTCCGCACCGAGGGCCTCGCTCTTCAGCGAGAACGTGTCGATCCGGCCGCGTGCCCCGGTGGGTGCATCGAGGAATTTCGGCGGCGCTTGGCCACCGGTCGCGACCTCCGACAGCTTCTCGTCGCCCTCGAGGGCCGGCACCGATCGCGGGTTGCGCGGATCCGGTGTCCAGGTCTCGAAGTCGAGCTGGAACGCGTACTCCCACCGTCCCCCCGGCTCGAGCTGGTACGACCGGTAGTGCAGATCGGTGCCGTCGACGTGCCGCATCGGCTCGGGAGTCTCGGTGTCGTTCATCGAGCCCACGATCCCGACGTCCTTGGCCGGGCCGCGGTAGACGAAGTGCACGTATTCGCCTTCGACGATCGGAGTGCTCGGAATCTTCGCGAACCGCGCGTCGACCATCGGCTGCCTGTCCGTCGACGCTTCGACCTGCCGGATCCACCGCCCGAACTCGTGGCGCGCCTCCTGCGCCGCCGTGGTCGCGGGCGCCGCGCCGCCCCGGCGCACCGTGACGGCGGCCAGGGCATCCAGGTTGCGCACGTAGATCCGGCCGTCGGCGAAGCTCGGCCAGGTCAGGCTGCTCCCGTCGAGCGCCCGGATCCGCGCGCGCTCGCGGTAGCCCTCGGGCGTGGCGTCGGCAACGACCACGTTCCCCTTGCCGCCGAAGATCACGAGCTTGTCCCCCACGAGGATCAGCCCGTCCCCCCCCGGCTCACGCGAGCGCCACACCCGCTCGCCCGTGGCTCCGTTCGCGCAGGTCAGGATCTGACCCCGGAATCCGTACAGGTGTCCCTCGTGAACCACCGGGTGTGCGTAACTCTGGCCCAGAGCGCTCGACTGATACACGTCGTCGACCTGGAACCCCGATTGCGCGGCCGAGACGCGAAACACGCGCGCGTCGCTGCCCATCAGAACGAGGAACCGGTCCTCGTCGAGGGGAGTCGGCGTCGTGTTTCCGCCGCGCGTGCCATCGGGAAACTCGCGCGTCCAGAGAACCTTGCCCGTCGCCGGATCGAGCCCGACGATCGACTTCTGGCCCATGGCGACGACTTGGCGCCGTCCGGCGAGCAGCATCGCGACGGGCGACTGGTACACGACGCCGTCGCCGCCCTGGGTCCACACGGTCACACCGGTGCGGGCTTCGAGCGCGACGAGCATCCGGTTTTCCGAGCCACCGGCCTGAACGATCAAGAGGCGCCCCTCGACGAGCGGGGTGGTCGTGAATCCGTATTCCGGCGCCTTCGCTCCGAACTCCGCGGCGAGCTGGCGCGTCCAGACCGGCGTGCCGTCGGCGATACGCAGCGCGACTAGGCCGCCCCGCGGATCGATCGCGAACACGAGGCCCTCGCCCGTCACGGGAGAGCTGAGCGGGCCGTCGTCCGATCCGTCGTGGCCTTGGTAGGTTTCGGTGAGCCGGTGGCGCCAGGACTGTTTGCCGGTCGCCGCGTCGAGCGCAACGACCCAGTCCGACTCGCCGTCCGAGTACAGCGTCACCACGCGGCCGCCGGCGACGGCGACACCGGAGTAGCCCGATCCGATCGGCACCGTCCAGGCCACTTCGAGAGCCGTGGCGGTGTCGAGGCCTCCACCCCCGCGAGCCCGCCCATCGAGGTGCGGCCCGCGCAGGTGCGGCCAGTCGTCCGCGACGGCCGCGGTCGGGAGAAGAGCGAAGGCAACCACGATCGGGCCGATGAGTCGTCGCATGTGTGGATCTCCGGGGAGAATTCGGGGACAGGATACCGAATGTTCGGCAAATCATCCGGTCCCCTGATCCTGGCGCCGGGAAGCGTCCGGCTGCGCTTACGCGAGGTCGGTGCCGGTCGGGGACAGCACGTACCGGTCGTGAAGCTCGACGATCGGCTCGATCTCGGGCGCGATGCGCGGCGGTCCGATCGTCGTCAGGAGTTCGCACGTGGAGTAGCGCGCCGCGCTCTCGTCGTATGCCCGGAGCCATTCCCGGTGGCGCTGCTCGTGCTCGGTGATGGCCCACGCTAGCGCGCGGGCGGTCGCGGGATTACGATGCGCCAGTGCTTCGGGGGCAGACGCGCTCGAAGGCACTCCTGCGCCGAGCACAGGCGGATGTACAGCGGGTCGCTGCCGAACGCGGTCAGGATATCGTTCGCCTGCGTCTCTTTCGGCTCGAAGGTCGCGTTCGTCACGAGCAACCGCAGACCCTTGCACGTCCGGTACACACGCAGGCGCATGTCGGGCCAACCGGTCGCGACCGATCGAATGCGGGCGAGGCCCGGCGGATCCTCAGGACCCCGCTTGCGTCCGAAGAGCCCTGCAACCGCGCGACCCAGCCCGCCGAGCGGCGCGTCCGGGAGGCCGACGTCGATGAACATCGCCTCCTGCGTATTGAGCACGAGCGAGCCGTACGAGTTGCGCGTGATCACGGCGCGCGGTGAGCCCCCGCGACTCTCCATCTCGTGGAGGATCTCCTCGCGCAGCGGCCGATCGGAGTACGGATAGCGCTCGAGATCGTCGCCCGCTTCGGTCCGCCGCGCGATCGACGCGAGCACGTGGCGGGCCTGCCCCTTGGCATCCTCGATGCTCGTCCCCGAACCGCCCCACGCCGAGAGCTTCCACACTTGGCCCGTGGGTCGCGTGACCCGCGCCGTCACCTCGGCCCAGTGCCGCCAGATCCGCACGGCCTGATTGTAACTCCCAGGTTGCTTCCCTCTCCCCGGGACTCGACATTGAAGAGAGCGGAGGATCCCGCCATGAAGCCCCACGCACTCGTCCTGTCGCTCGTGGCACTTGCCGTGGGTCTCGTCGAAGCGGTGCCCGAGCGCTCGGGTGCGTCGGCTTCGGTCGTATCGGCGGTCCCGCGCTGGGCCAAGGGCGACAAGTTGGCGCTGCGGGAAGAACACTCGTACACACGCGGAACGGATGGCGTGTCGAAGCCGGTCATGGCGGCGAGCGCCGCACTCGACCTCGAGGTGCTCGAAGCGGGCCCCGAGGGGTACGTCGTGCGGTGGACGGCCGGTCACCCCGAGATCGAGACGAACGCGGCCGGGCGGCGGCCGTTCCTCGAGCGCCTGATCGAAATGACCGCAGGGGTCGGGATCGAGCTCGTCCTCGACACGGTGGGGACGCCGACCGGCGTGCGCAACGCCGCAGAGGTTCGCGAGACCATGGACCGGGTCGGCACCGTGCTGCGCGAGGAGCTGACCCGCACCGGTGCCTCGGCCGAGATGATCAACGGTCTCCTGGGCCAGCTGCGCAAGACATACACGACCGAGCAGGCGATCCTGGATCACGTCGCGAAGTCCGCGTCGGTCTACTTCCTGCCGCTGGGCTGGCGCTTCCGCAACGGAGAGCCGGTCAAGTACGAAGCGGAGATCCCGAGCCCAGCCGGCACGGCTCCCCTGCCGAGCCACGGGGTCCTGGCGCTCGACTCCTACGACGAAGCCACGGGCCTCGCCCGCGTGACCTGGACCCAGCGCATCGACCGCGAGCGGGCGGGCGAGGCGATCCGGGCGCTCGTCGGCTCGATGCTCGGCGACACCGCCGAAGCGGCAGGCGCGATCGGCGCGGTGGACATCGAGGACCACGCCGAGTACGTGATCGATACCCGCACCGGCTGGGTCGTGGACATGACCCACGCGCGGTCGGTGCGCTTGCCGGGTGCCGAGCGCGTCGACCGCTCGCGGATCTGGCGCCGGGGTTGAACGTGTGCCCCGGCTCAGGAGCCCTGGGGCTCAGGACAGCCGGGCCTGACGCCAGATCTGCCGCAGCTTGGGCCGCGCGCCGGTGAGCAGGATCCCCACGCGAAACAGGCGTGCGGAGAGTCGAATCGCGACCCACGTCGCACCGACGAGCAACAAGAGCGCCCCGGCGATCTCCCACAACGCGATGCCGTCGGGATCGAGCGTGGTCCGGAACACGATCGCGATCGGCGTGAACGGCGGGATCCAGGTCAGCGCGTGTCCGATCGTCCCGTGCGGGTCGCGCAGCAGCGTCTCGAAGAAGAAGATCGGCACGACGAGGAAGAGCGACCAGATCATGCCCCACTGGCTGGCTTCGCGCTGGTGCGAGCCGATCGACCCCGTGCCGAGCATCAGGCTCCCATAGAACAGGTACGCCAGGGGATAGACCAAGACTGCCGTCGCCATTCCGAGCCAAGGCGCCTCCACTCCGAACGCGACGAGCGAGGCGGTGAAAGCGAGCGCGCCCGCGCCGGCCATCGAGAACCAGATGGCGATCTGGAGCGCCCCGGCCGCGCCGAGACCGAGCAGCTTGCCCAGCAGCAGCTCGTCCGACGGCGCCGAGGACAGGAGCACCTCGATGACCTTGTTCTCCTTCTCGATCGCCGTCGCCGCGACCAATGTGCCGGCGCTCATCAGGATCGAGATCAAGAGCAGCATCATCAACACGAGCGGCACGGCGAACTTGAGCAGGATCGCCGCGACACCGCCCTGGCGCAGCTCGCCGCCCTTGTCCAGTGTGAAGCGCTCGATCTTCGCGATCGGCGCGCGGATGCGCGCTGCGAGATCTTCGGGGACGTTCCCCGCGAGCAGGCGATCGAGGAGCAGCCTCGACAGCGCCGCCCGGGCCTCGGACGCTCCGAGCGCTCGCTCGCCCGAGACGAGCACCACCGTGCCCGTCGCCCGGTAGTCGGCGGGGAGCAAGCAGTAGCCCTTGATCGTCCCGGACTGGACCGCCACGCGCGCCTCGCCTTCCGATTCGAACGGCCGGAACACGACGTTGTTCCAGCGTGCGAGCTGCCGTCCGATCTCGGCGCCCTGCCCCGGCGCGGCGAGCGCGTCCCTCACGGCATCCGGCACCTCGACAGCCGCGCTCTCGACGTCGCGTGCGAGGCCGAGAACCGCACCCGGGTCGACCACGCCGTACACGGAGGATTCCTGCGCGCGACGCGATTCGATCCAGCGCGGGATCGACAGCACAGCCCCGTACAGCGCGAGGAACACGGGCATCCCGAACGTCGCGATCAGGTAGCCCTTGGTCTTGACCGCGGCGAGGAACTCGAACACCGCGACGGTCTGGATCCGGTGGAAGCGCATCACGCGGCCCCCTCGCGCACGACGCGGACGAAGATGTCCTCCATCGGCGTGAGCACTCGCTCGAAGCGCTCGACCTTCGCGCCGCCGATCACGAGGTCGGTCAGGACCTCGGCCGGCTCGCGCTCGCCCGTGAGCCTCAGGCGCCAGCTTCCGTCCTCGTCGCCGACCACCTCTTGGACGCCACGCACGACCGGCGGCCGCGCCTGGGCATGCACCCGCACCTCGGGGAGCGAGTAGCGCTCGCGGACTTCCTGAACGGCGCCGTAGACCATCAGGCGCCCGCGGTCGATCAGGGCCACGCGATCGCACAGCGTCTCGACCTGGCTCATCTGGTGCGTGGACAGGATCGTGGTCCGGCCGCGGTCGCGGCGCTCGCGGATCAGGTCGTCGACGAGGCGGGCGTTGAGCGGATCGAGTCCCGAGCGGGGCTCGTCGAGGACGCAGATCTCGGGGTCCGCGAGCAGCGTCGCGGCGATCTGGACCTTCTGGCTCATGCCCTTGCTCAGCCGCTCGACCCGCCATTTCGCCGTCTCGGTGAGCCCCATCCGCTCGAGCCACTCCTTGGCCCGGCGGCGGGCGTCGGCACGGGCGAGACCCTTGAGCGCGCCGAAGTAGGTCATGACCTCGAGGACGGGCTGCTTGGTGTAGAGCCCGCGCTCCTCCGGCAGGTATCCCACGCGGTCGAGATGCTCTCGTCGCCGCGGCTCGCCGAACAGGCGGATCGTCCCAGCGTCGGCGCGGAGGATGTCCATCAGGATCCGGATGAGCGTCGTCTTGCCCGCGCCGTTCGGTCCGAGGAGGCCGAACACCTCGGCCGGCCGGACCTCGAACGAGACCCCGCGGAGCGCGACTGTCTCGCCATAGCTCTTGCGAACGTCGTCGAAGGTGAGGAGGCTCACGACGCCAACGAGTCTACCTCGGTTGCTACGGGTCCCGGCCTGCCTCGCCCGAGGCGGAACAGACGAGGGTCCGCTAACTATCGACGGCGGCGGGGGCGGGAGCCGGGAGGGGCGAGGCTCGGGTGCATGGCGTCGAAGCGCTCGCGCTGCTCGGGTGTGAGGAGCTGCCGGATGCTCTCGCGGGTCGCGTCGGCCTCGCGGCGCATGCGGTCGTGCGTCTCGTCGAGGATGGCGCGCATCTTCTCCGCCTGCTCCGGCGTCAGGTCGAGATCGCGCCGGATGTGCTGGATCGGAGTGCGCTGCCGCAGTGCACCACCCACGAACGGCGGCGCATGCATCGACCGCGAGGCAATGAAGAGCAGAGCGGCGCCCGCGATCATCCCGAGGACGAACGTGCCGAGGACGAGGAGCGTCGCGCCGACGCCGCGCTTGCCGTCAGGCATCCGGCTCACGGACGATCCTCCGGGCGAACGAGAGCATCCATCACCGGATCGTCGACTCCGGTCTCGGTGTCGCCGGTGACGATCCAGGCGTCGAGCACCTCACCCTCGTCGACCTCGCTCGCCGCAGGATCGCCGGGCCAGAGCCAGGCTGCCGCCGCGAGCCCCGCCGCAGCGACGGCGAGCCGCGGAAACCACGCTCGCGCCACCGACGCGAGCACGGTCCGCTCGTGCCGCCCTCGGCGCCGCGCCGCCTCGGCGAGGATCGCCGGCGCCGCCGCGACGAGACGCTTTGCGGACGTGTCGGTACCGAGCAACGCGCGCTCGAGCGCCTCCCGAGCTTGCCGGCTCGTGTCCCTGCGGCGGCTCATGCGACGCCCTCGAGCAGCGCGCGCAGCCGGCGACGCGCTCGCACGGCTCGCCACTTGACGGCCATCGTCGTCGAGCCGAGCGCTCGCGCGGCCTCGGCCATCGAGAACCCCTCGAGGTCGACGAGCGTGAGCACGGCACGGTCGCGCGGCGCCAGACGCCCCAGGGCGCGCCGCACCGCGAGCACGTCGCTTGGAGACGTGGAAGAGGCGGCAACGGAGGGTTCGTCCTGAGCCGATGCCCGCGCGTGTCGGGATGCTTGGCGCAGCCAGTCGAGCGATTTGCGGGCCGCGATCGCACGCAGCCAGGCGCCGACATCCCCGACCGGCAGCGCGGGCGTGATCAGCGCCGCCACGAACGCCTCCTGCACCACGTCCTCTGCGTCCGTCCCGGCGTAACGCCCGAGGATGCTGCGGGCCGTGCGCATCATGGACTCTCCGTGACGGGCCACGAGCCGCCGGCCCGCCTCGTGGTCGCCACGCCGCGCGGCCTGCAGCGTGGCGACATCGTCCGGGACCGACTCAGGCGCGATCGCGGGCTCCACGTGCGACTCTGGTCTGTGCCCCACATCGCCTCAACGCTCGGGAGCCTCGCCTCCGGCGGGCCGCGGCGTGCGCCGCTTGGCTCCCATCGGGGGACCGTCGCCATCGATCGGCGCTTCGCTCAGCTTGGTGCGGAACTCGGCGCGCTGGTCCTCGGTCAGCACGGCCAGGACCTCGGCCGCCATCCGCTGCAGTACGGCATCGACCTCCCGAGCGCGCTGCGCCACGGTCTCCGCCGCGGCCGCCAGATCGGCCTCACGGGCCTTCGGATCCCAGATGTTGAGCTCCTGCACGTGGCGCGCCGCGGCGACGGCACGGACCCGCGTCCCGAGCTCGCCCTCGCGGTATCGGTGGACGATTCCGTGAATCTCGTCTCGCTGATTCTCGTCGAGATCGAGCGTGTGCAGGACGCGCATGGCCGCCCCGTGCGCGAAACGCTGCGGGCCGTGTCCTTCCCGCGGTACGCGCGAGCCGTGCTGGGCCACGGCCGGCAGGGCGGCGATGTAAAGTCCCGTGGCGAGGGCCAAGCCGAGGACGGATCGGTCATTCATCGGTGCGTCTCCTTCATGGCATGTCGGGCGTCCACTCCGTAGACGATCGGGGTGATCGCCCGGTGACACGGGCCGGCTCAGGCTCCGTCGAGCTCGGCCGGTCGCTCGACTTCCACCGCGAGCGTCCGGATCCGGTTGCGATCGACCTCGAGCACGCGAATGCGCAGCGGTCCGACCTCGACCCGGTCCCCCTCCGCGGGCAGGCGGCCCAGCTCCGACACGACCACGCCGCCGATCGTGTCCTCGTCCCGGTCGCTGAACTCGATGCTCAGCTCGTCCTCGAGATCGACCACGAGCATCGACCCCGAGACGTGGTACGCATTTTCCCCGGTGCGCACGAGCTCGGGCTTCTCGGCGTCGAACTCGTCCTGGATCGGACCGACGATCTCCTCGATCACGTTCTCGAGAGCGACGATGCCGCTCACTCCGCCGTACTCGTCGAGAATCGCCGCGAGGTGCGTCCGCTCGCGGCGCATGCGCCGCAGCAGGCGGTCGAGCGCCAGCGTCTCGGGCACGAACTTGAGATCGCGCGCGACGTCGCGCAGATCGGTCGTCGGCGCCTCCGCACGGAACAGATCCTTGATGTGCACGAGGCCGATCGCGTGATCGAGATCGCCGTCGCACAGCGGGAACCGCGTGTGCCCGCTGCGGCGAGCGATGTCGAGGTTCTCGGCGAGCGTCCACGTGGTCGAGAGAAACGCGACGTCAGCGCGAGGGATCATGATCTGCCGCGCCGTGCGGTGCGACAGCTCGAACACGTTGTCGAGCAGCTCGCCCTTCTGCGACGCGAGCCCGTCGTGGCTCGGCTCGGTGAGCAGCCGCCGCAGCTCTTCTTCGCTGTGACCCAGCTCCGTTTCGCTCACCGGCTGTATGCCGAAGATCCGCAGGATGCCGTTCGCCGCATGGTTCAGCAGCCAGATCGCCGGGTAGGTCATCTTGAAGAAGCCGTACAGCGGGACTGCGATCCACAGGCTCGTTCCTTCGCTCTTGCGGATGGCGATCGACTTCGGCACCAGCTCGCCGAGGACGATGTGCAGCACCGTGATGACGACGAACGCCGTCGCCAGGCTGATCGAGTGCACGACGGCCGGCGTCGCGCCGGGGATGCGCAGGATCCAGGGCTCGAGGATCCAGGCGAACGCCGGCTCGCCGATCCAGCCGAGTGCGAGGCTCGCGAGGGTGATGCCGACCTGCGTCGCCGAGAGGTACGAGTCGAGGTGCCGGACCATGTGCCGCGCCACCTTGGCCCGCGGGTCGCCCCGCTCGACGTGCGGATCGATCTGCGTCGGCCGTACCTTGACCAGGGCGAATTCGGCGGCGACGAAGAAGCCGTTGAGCAGCACGAGCAGCAATCCGAGAAAGAGCCCCAGCCACGGATCGATCTGGAGCGCCGGGCCCGCGGAGAGGACGAGGAGCGCGGCCGGAATCATCGCGGGGGCGGCCGCGGCGCGGCGCGTCTCGGTATGGCCGGTGGAGGGTGGTCGTCGTCCAAGCTCGGCTACCCTACCACAGCCCCATGGACGACGAGTCCCGGAGCCGGATGGGCGCTCAGAGGATCGCCCGGCAACCGCCGAGCAACGCTGCGACGAGGAGCGTCCGCGCGATCGACTGGCGCCCCAAGAACAGCAGCAGGGCGCAAACCACCGTGATCGCGGCCGCCGCCCAGTCGACCGACGCGAGAGCCGGAACTTGCATGGAGATCGAGCCCCAGCGCAGGCGTTCGAGCCGCTCGAACAGGACGTGCAGGGCGAACCACAGCGTGAGATGGAAGATCACGCCCACAACCGCCGCCGTTACACCTCGTACGGCGCGCCTCAGCACGGGCGATCGATCGACGCGATCGAGATGGGGTGCGGCGAGGAAGATCCAGACGAAGCTCGGCGGGAAGAGTGCCCAGAGCGCGATCGCGCTCGCGAAGAGCCCGGCGGCGAGCCGTGCCGTGGGCGTCGCTCCGTGCGCCGTGACGAAGGCGACGAACTGCAGGACGAGGATCAACGGCCCGGGCGTCGTTTCCGCGAGCGCCAGGCCGTCCGCCATCTGCGGGGCGGTCAGCCAGCCGTCGGCGACCGCCCGCTCCGCGATCGCCGCGAGAAGCGCGTAGGCGCCACCGAAGCTCACGATGGCCAGCTCACCGAACTGCAGCGCGATGCGCACCGGGAGTGCCTCGGGGCCGAGAATGGCGAAGAGCGCCACGAGCGGGAGCAGCCACACCCCGGCCGCCACGAGGGCCGGCAGCGCCGCTCGGCGCCCCGTCGTGCCGGCCGTGTGTGCGGGCGCCTCTCGCTCCCGTACGGGCTCGCGGCTCCCGATCAGGATCCCGACCGCCGCCGCACCGATGACGACGAGCGGAAACGGCACGCCAAAAAGCGCAAGCGCCGCGAAGGCCAGGATGGCGATCGCGAGCGCTCCCGGCGAGCCGATCGCCCGACGACCGATTCGCACGAGCGCCTCCGCCACGATCACGACCACCGCGCACTGCACTCCGCCAAACAGGGCGGCGACCGCCGGCAGCGTGCCCCACAGCACGTAGCTCGCAGAGAGCGCCAGCATCAGGAGCGCGCCCGGAAGCACGAACAGTCCGCCGGCGACGACGCCGCCACGCCAGCCGTGTCGTGTCCAGCCGACGAACGTCGCGAGCTGCTGCGCTTCGGGACCCGGCAGCAGCATGCAGAGATCGAGGCCGGTGAGGAACCGGCGCGGGGTGATCCAGCGCAGCTCGTCGACCAGCATGCGCTGCATCAACGCGATCTGCCCCGCGGGCCCGCCGAACGAGAGGCAGCCGATCCGCAACCAGACCCACGCCTCGGACCGTAGCGACTCGCGAGCGCCCGCTCGAGGCTCGGCCGCTGGGTCGGGGGCGCTCACCTGCGGCGGCCGAATCGTGCGAGCAGCCCATCGAACAGTGGCATCGATCGATCGATCCGCAGAAGGTCGTCGGCGGTCGTCGCCACGATCCCGTCGAGCGCGGCGGCGATGCCGGACGACTCGGAGTGTGCGTACCGCTCCTCCTTCATGTCGAGGTCGTGCACGATCTCACCCAGCTTGCGCAGGCCCGGTTCGCGCAGCCTGCGCTTCGCCACCAGCACCTCGAACGTGCAAGCCTGGCCCTCGTGGGTGAACTCCCCGCCGAACATGTCGAAGCGGACCTCGCCCGCAGCCGGCTCGTATCGGCTGGGCGTGACGAAGCGGAACCGGGCTTTCCGATCGACGAACCGCCGCACCAGCCAGGCCGAGGCCATGCGGTCGACGCGTACGTCCGCGCGTGTGACCCAGGTCTTGCCGCTGAGCGCCGGCAGCGCTCTCTGCGATCGCGACCCCACGAGCGGCGCCTCCTTCGTCCGACTCTCGAGAGCGGTGAGCATGCCGGCGACGGCCTCGCGCCCATCCGCGCCGAAGAAGTCCCGCCGCTCGACGCCGCGCAGGCGCTCGCGCAGCTTCGCGATCCGCCGCTCGCGCTCTGCGCCCGTGGCGGCGGAGCTACCCTTCCGTCGCCGCTGCGGTTCGAGCTCACGGAGTTCGGCGCGCATCGCGTCGTACTCGGCCGTCGCCGCGGCGCGGAAGCGCGTCACGCACTCCTCGTCCGTCGTGCCCGCGAGGAGCGACGACCGCAGCAGGCTCGCCGCGGCCCCCGCGGCGCCGATCTCGCGCACCAACCACTCGAAGTCTTCCCGTGTTTCGTCGCTCTCGGGCAGGAGGTAGACCGAGCTCTTGAGCGGCAACGCCCCGATCGCCTGGAGTCGCCGCCAGATGCGGACTCGCACCCCCGGGGGTTCGCGGGGGAGCTGATGCACGAGCATCAGCCACGAGCGCGCGACGGCTTGCTGGCCGGCCATGGACGCGAATCGTAACAGCTGTTACAGTCGCGGTCAATGCGGATACAGAGCCACCGGGAGAGCCCGCCCTGGCCGGGGCCGTTCCTGCTCGACGCCTGGACGCTCCGCTCCATTCTCCGTCCCGAAGCGCTGCTCGAAGCGGTGACCGGGAGCCTGGCCGAGCTCGACCGCGGCGGGCTCCTCGTCGCGCCGACCGTCCATCTGCCGGGTGCGGGCGGCGCGTTTCACTTGAAGTCCGCGTTCTCCCGGACGGCCCCGCATCGCGCGATGGTCAAGCTCAATGGGAGCTTCCCCTCGAATCCCGAGCGCTTCGGGCTGCCGACGATCCAGGGCGTCGTCGCGCTGCTCGACGGGGAGCGCGGCCGGCCGGATCCTCGCGCTCCTGGACTCGATCGCGGTCACGGCGCTGCGCACCGCCGCTGTGTCCGCGGCGGCCGCGCGGTGCCTCGCGCGCGCGGACTCCCGATCCATCGCGCTCGTCGGTTGCGGCGTGCAGGGTCGCGAGCATCTGGAGCAACTCGCGCCGCGCTTTCCTGTCGCCGAGGTCCATCTGTTCGATCGCGGATCCCACCGCCGCCGCGGGCCTCGCGGAACTCGCCAGCACACGCGGGCTCTCGGCGGTCGTCCTGGCGTCGGCCGCAGAGGCAGCGCGCGGCGCGGACATCGTGGTCACGTCCACACCCGCGACGTCGCCGATCCTGCAGCTCGAGGACGTCGCCGCCGGCGCCTTCGTGGCCGGCGTCGGCGCCGACAACCCCTCGAAGTCGGAGCTGGCGCGAGCCCTCCTCGCCGCCTCGCGCGTGGTCGTCGACTCCCGCGATCTCGCGGCGCAGAACCGCGATCTGCGGGCCGCGCTCGCCGCCGGGTGTCATGTCCATGGGCGACGTGCACGGCGAGCTGCCGGCATTGGTCGCGGGCCGGATCGCCGGACGCAGTCACCCCGGCGCGCGCTTCGTGTTCGACTCGACCGGCCTGGCGTCGACCGACCTCGTCGCGGCGAGCCTGGCCTATGAGTCGGCCCTGGCCGACCCTCTTGTGCCACGCTTCGACTTCACCGCGACCGATCCGTCGACTCGGTAGGCCCGCGCCGCACGGCGCGGTTGCCTCGTCTCACGCAGCGAGCGGAGTTTCCCCTACCAGTGATAGCCAAAGGCGGCGGAGTACTGGATGCCGCCGCTGTCGAGGTCGACGCTGCCCGTCGTGCCGTTCGGGACGAGATCGGCCGAGGCGTCCGACCAGCGCACGTCGACGCCGGCGTGGAAGCTGCCGAACCGGTACAGGAACCCCCCGTCGAGCCACACGCCCGCGCCGGAGTCGCTGTCGTCCACGACGGTCGTCTCGTACTCGGTCCCGGGCCCGAACGAGCCGCTCTCGACCTGGTCGACGTCGAGATCGATCCACGCGAGCCCACCCCCGACGTACGGTCGCCACTTGGTGTCCTTCAGGAAGAACTTCCGCACGCCGAGGTTGAGCTCGAGCGTCTCGACGTCGGTCGCAATCTGGTACGGAAACGTCGAGGACAGATCGAGCGTGTTGTCGTCCGACGACGACAACAGATCGAGCGCGAGCGACACCGGCCAGTCGAAGTCGAGACTCACCGCCACGCCGAACTGTGGCGCCGAGTCGGCCCCGGCGTCCTCGAACTCGTCGTCGGCCAGCGCCTTCTGGCCCAGGAGCAGGCTCGCCTCCCCGCCACCCGCGAGCGCCGCCCCGGACAGCATCCACCCCACGAGCAGCACCGGCACGATCGCTTGCATCCGTCGCTTCATGACTCACCCCTCCTCACGGAATCTCGACCGAAGAAGTGGGTGCGAGCGACTGTGCCGCCCCCAGATTGCCGTCGAACGTCACACAGTAGTCGCCAAGGTACGGCCGACCGGGCAGGATCAACGCCGACGGGTGCTCGACGACGGCGAGCCGGTACGCTCCCGTCGCGGGCAGCGTCGTCGAGATCGAGTTCGGCAGGTCGCTGCGGTCGATGACGAAGAAGTCGACGGCCGTCCCCATCTCGTCGACGAGGATCAGGTCGGCGTGGCCGGTGGCCGTTCCGCTGGCGTCGAGCGTGACCATCACGACCTCGTCCTCCTCGCCCTGGAACGTCCACACGTCCTGATCGACCGTCTCGCCCGGCGGCTGATCGCCCAGATTCGCGCACACCGAGACGGCCACGGCGCATCCGGGGTCGAGCACGTCGGCCGTTCCGTCGCAGTCATTGTCGATTCCGTCCGCGCAGGCGGTCGTCCCCGTCTCCGGCGATCCGGGGTTGATCGCTGCGTCGGCGTCGTCGCAGTCGCTGGTGGGGTCGCCCGCCGCCGCCTCACCCGGGTCGAGGCAGTCGGTATCGGTGCTCGCGACGGTCGAGGTCGTGTTCGGCCGATAGCCGTCGCTGTCGGCGTCCAGGAAGCACACCTCGGTGCCGTCGCAGTTCTGGTCGACGCTGTCACCGGCGATCTCGGTCGCTCCGGGGTTGATCGCGGCGACCGTGTCGTTGCAGTCGCCCGTGGGATCGGTCGAGACGGCCTCACCCGGGTCCACGCAGTCGATATCGGCGCTGGTCACCGCCGAGGTCGCGTTCGGCCGATGGCCGTCGTTGTCGGCGTCCGTGAAGCACAGCTCGCCGCCGTCGCAGTTCTGGTCCACACCGTCCGCGGCGACCTCCGTCGCTCCGGGGTTGATCGCGGCGACCGCGTCGTTGCAGTCTCCCGTGGGATCGCCCGCGACGGCCTCGCCGGAGTCGGCGCAGTCGAAATCGGCGCTCGCCACGGTCGACGTGGCGTTCGGTCGGTAGCCGTCGTTGTCGGCGTCCGTGAAGCACAGCTCGGCGGCATCACAGTTTTGGTCGACGCCGTCGCCGGCGATCTCCGTCGCTCCGGGGTTGATCGCGGGGTTCGTGTCGTTGCAGTCGCCCGTGGGATCGCCCGCGTCGGCCTCGCCCGCGTCGGCGCAGTCGACATCGGCGCTGGCCGTGGTCGATGTAGCGTTCGGTCGGTAGCCGTCGTTGTCGGCGTCGGTGAAGCACACCTCGGCGCCGTCGCAGTTCTGGTCGACGCCGTCCCCGGTGATCTCCGTCGCACCGGGGTTGATCGCGGCCACCGCGTCGTTACAGTCGCCCGTGGGATCGCTCGTGACCGCCTCGCCAGCGTCGGCGCAGTCGACATCGGCGCTGGCCGTGGTCGAAGTCGCATTCGGTCGATAGCCGTCGTTGTCGGCGTCGGTGAAGCATACCTCGGCGCCGTCGCAGTTCTGGTCGACGCCGTCCCCGGCGATCTCCGTCGCTCCGGGGTTGACCGCGGGGTTCGTGTCGTTGCAGTCGCCGCACACGTCGCCCGAGACCAGACCGCACACCCCGTCGCAGAGGGCGAAGCCGTCCGAATCGCTGTCGGGACAGACCTCCGCGCAGTCGGGGGTGGTATTGCCGTTGTTGTCGCTGCAATCGGCCGCACAGGTCGGCAGCGTGTCGTCGCAGTCCCCGGCGCAAATGCGCACACCGTCGCCATCGACGTCGCTCTCGTCCACCCCCACGGTGCCGTCGCAGTCATCGTCGATGCCGTTGCAGTCCTCGGCCGCGCCGGGATGGACGGACGCGCTCGCGTCGTTGCAGTCGCCCGTGGGATCGCTCGTGACCGCCTCGCCGGAATCGGCGCAGTCGGTGTCCGGACTCGCCACCGTGGACGTCGCGTCCGGCCGGTAGCCGTCGTTGTCGGCGTCCGTGAAGCACACTTCGGCGCCGTCGCAGTTCTGGTCGATGCCGTCGCCGGCGATCTCGGTCGCAGCGGGATTGATCGCGGCGTCCGTGTCGTTGCAGTCACCCGTGGGATCGCCCGTCACGGCCTCGCTCGCGTCGAGGCAGTCGGTGTCCGTGCTGACCACTGTCGACGTCGCGTTCGGCCGATGGCCGTCGTCGTCGCCGTCCGTGAAGCACAACTCGGCGCTGTCGCAGTCTTGATCGACGTTGTCGCCCGCGATCTCGGTCGCGCCCGGATTGATCGCGCCGGATGCGTCGTTGCAGTCGCCGATGGGGTCGGCCGCCTCGGCCTCGCCCGAATCGACGCAATCGGTGTCCGGGCTCGCCACGGTCGACGACGCGTTCGGTCGATAGCCGTCGTTGTCGACGTCCACGAAGCACAGCTCGGCGGCGTCGCAGTTCTGGTCGACGCCGTCCCCGGCGACCTCGGTCGCGCCGGGATGGATCGCGGCGCTCGTATCGTTGCAGTCCCCGGTGGGATCGCCCGAGACGGCCTCGCCCGCGTCGGCGCAGTCGCCGTCCGTGCTCGCCACGGTCGCGGTCGCGTTTGGTCGATAGCCGTCGTCGTCGGCGTCCGCGAAGCACACCTCCGTGCCGTCGCAGTCCTGATCGAGGCCGTCTCCCGTGATCTCGGACGCGCCGGGATGGATCGTCGCGGACGTGTCGTCGCAGTCGCCGCACTGATCGCCCGCGGCGAGCCCGCAGATGCCGTCGCAGACGGCGAACGTGTCGTTGTCGACGTCGGGACAGATCTCGGCGCAGTCGGGCGTCGAGTTGCCGTTGTTGTCGGTGCAGTCGGTCGTGCAGTTTGGCTCGGTGTCCGAACAATCGCCGCACACGTCGCTCGCGAACGGCGTGCACGAGGCGTCGCACACGGCGAAGCCGTCGGCATCCGCATCGGCGCATGCCGGCCGCGCGGTCGTGTCCGACGTGTCCGTGTCGTTGCCCGGGACCGGGTCGCAGGAGTCGGATGTCGCGGTCGCCGAGTTCGTCAGGTTTCCTGGCGCGTCGGGCGTGACACGAATCGTGACCGTCGCGCTCGCCCCATCCGCCAGGGAGCCGAGGGTGCAGGTCACGACACCGCTCGCCTGCGAGCAGCTTCCCTGCGTGGCCATGGCCGAAATGAACATCACACCGGAAGGCAGGGTGTCGGTCAACACGACGTTCGCGGCCGTTTCTGGGCCCTGGTTGTCCACGATCACCGTGTAGGTCAGCGTGTCCCCCACGGCGACCGGGTCGGGGGCGTCGGATTTCGACACGTCGAGGTCGGCACTCGCGACCGCGATGAACTCGAGCGTGACGCTCGTCGCCGCGTAGACCAAGTTCCAGTCGACTCCACAGCCCAGGTTCGGCGCATTGATCGTGGCGAACGTCCCCGTACGGGCCTCGGCAGTCAGGATCGTAAAGCTGTCGCCGATCGTCGGAGAGAAGGCGTTGATCAGGCTCACCTGAAGCGTGCCGTTCAGGATCGCGTCGGCCGTCGTGAACGTACTGGCGTCCGTCATGTTGAGCTGGTCGTGCTCCGTTCCGGCCGTGAGCCCACCCAGCTCGACCACGTAGGTTCCCGCAGGACCCTGCGAGAAGTCACCGACAATGCCGAATGCCGTGGGAGACAGTCCGGGACTCACCTGGCCGCCGGTGTTGTTGACTGCTGGAGCCGTGACGGAACCGACTCCGACGAGGCTGCCGCCAGCGAAGTTGAGCGCGACCGTCGCCACGATCGTGCCTCCGTTGACGCGCGTCGTCCCCGCGGTCTGGTTGAAGGCCGAGCGTGGCGACAGAGTTCCGGCTTGGATATCGAGCGTCCCCGCATTCGCCAGGGCCGTGTCCATGTAGGTGATGCCGATGGTTCCCGTCGACGGCACGATCTTGCGGAACGTCGCCCCGGCCAGGTTGTTGAACGGCCGATTCGTGACTGTCCCGCTGAGCTGCAAGTCGCCCGGGTGCTCGCAGATCCACGTCCCCGCGTTGTCGATCCGTGCCCCGTCGACACTCATCGACAGCGGCCCGTTGACCCAGCTCACCGTGTCGCCCACCGGGTTCACGAAGATCCGGTTCAGCGTCTTGGTGAATGTCGTGTCGAGCAGCGTCCCGCCATTCGCCGTGAACGTCGGCAGCGGACTCCCTGTCCCGCCGAGCGTCCCGAAACCGTTCCACGTGAACAACCCCCCGACCGTCACGTTCGACGTCCCGCCCAACACCCCGTGCGTCAGGATGAAGTCCGCGATCGTCTGCGTTCCGGTGTTCGAGAAGTTCAGGGTGCCGTTCGTCAGCGTCAGGTCTCCGGTCATGTCGAGGTTCGCCGTGCCGCTCAGGCTCACCGTGCCCGTCGTGATCTCGACGTTCCCCGGCGCCGTCAGCGTCGATCCCGAGTTCAGGTTGTGCGTGCCACCGGCGAAGAACAGCTCCGTCCCCGCGTTCGCCGTCAGCGCACCGGTGTACGTCCCACCCGTACGCAGCTGGAACGTCCCGGCCTCGACCGTCGCGCTCCCCGCGTTCACGAACTGCGTGTCCATGTATGTGATGCCGACCGTCCCCGCCGAGGGCGCGATCTTGCGGAACGTCGCCCCGGCCAGGTTGTTGAACGGCCGATTCGTGGCTGTTCCGTTGAGCTGCGAGTCGCCCGGGTGCTCGCAGATCCACGTCCCCGCGTTGTCGATCCGTGCCCCGTCGACACTCATCGACAGCTGCCCGTTCACCCAGTTCACCGTGTCGCCCACCGGGTTCACGAAGATCCGGTTCAGCGTCTTGGTGAATGTCGTGTCGAGCAGCGTCCCGCCATTCGCCGTGAACGTCGGCAGCGGACTCCCTGTCCCGCCGAGCGTCCCGAA